>Ga0302314_10000390_pt1 | contig 80841 bp, 84 predicted proteins | sample III_Palsa_N2_3_FD_200533 | JGI IMG/M metagenome (GOLD analysis project Ga0302314, IMG submission 200533) | Peat permafrost microbial communities from Stordalen Mire near Abisko, Sweden - III_Palsa_N2_3 | ecosystem: Environmental > Terrestrial > Soil > Palsa > Peat permafrost | place: Sweden...
ACCTGCTTGCCCATGAGTACACGCATTCGTGGAACGGCAAGTTCCGTCGCCCGGCCGATCTATGGACGCCCAACTTCAATGTGCCGATGGGCGATTCGCTGCTGTGGGTGTATGAGGGGCAGACCGAATACTGGGGCGTCGTGTTGACCACACGCGCCGGCATGTGGTCACCGGAACAGTTTCGCGATGCACTGGCCATGACGGCGGCGAATTACGATCGCAATCGCGTGGGTTTCGAGTGGCGCACGCTGCAAGACACCACCAACGATCCAACCGCCGCGGAACGCACAGCGCTACCGTATCGCAGCTGGCAGATGAGCGAGGAGTACTACAGCGCCGGGCAGATGCTGTGGCTGGCGGTGGACGCTCACATCCGTGCGCTGACGCATAACAGCAAATCGCTAGACGATTTCGCGCATGCTTTCTTCGGCGTCGACAACGGCAGCTTCGTGACCAAGACCTACACCTTCGACGATGTGGTCGCGGCGTTGAACGGCGTGGCGAAGGACGACTGGGCGAGCTTTCTGCGTTCGCGCGTGGATGCGCACAAGCCGCCGCTGGACGGTATCGAGGGAACCGGTTGGAAACTGGTCTATACGGATCAGAAGAGCGCGTACGAAAAGCTGTACGACAGCCAGTCGGAATCGTCCCGCCATCTTTTCAACTTCACCTGGTCGATCGGCTTGACCATGGACAAGCACGGGCTGATCAACGACACGCGCTGGAACGGGCCGGCTTTCAAGGCCGGCGTGAGCACCGGCTCCACGCTGGTCGCGGTGAATGGGCACGCCTACACGACCGACGCCTTGCAGGATGCAATCACGGCAGCCAAGACCAGCAAGGCGCCGATCCAGCTATTGCTGAAGTATCAGGACGAATACCGGACGGTGTCGGTGGATTACCACGACGGCCAGCAGTATCCGCATCTGGTGCGCGTGCCCGGCACGCCGGATTACCTCAGCCAGATCATCGCGGCGCGCAAGTAGCGCCGGTGGCCTGACCGCACACGCGGAAAACGATCAGGGCGCCTTTCTTGAAGAAGAGGGCGCCCTGATTCGTATGCAAGCCTGCCAGCAAGAAGTTATTTGCCGGTGCTGCCCTGTTGCTCGAGCGCCTTCACCGCACTGAGCGTCTCTTCGACATGCTTGGTGGGGCTAAGGTTCGAATAGACATGGACGATCTTCCCCGATGGGGCGATCACGTACGAGGTCCGGTCCGACCAGCCCGGCTTCAGCATGAGCAGCGCGTCGTATTCCTTAGCGATCTTCGCGCCCTCATCGGCAGCGACCGGGAACTTGCCGCCGCAGTGCTCGGTTTCCTTCGAGAAATCCGCCAGCTCCGTGGTGTGGCCGGCGGTAACGCCGATCACGGTGGCATGCTGCGCCTTGAACTGGTCGATAGCTTCGGAGAACAGGTGCGCCTCGACATTGCAGCCCGACGTGTGTGCGGCCGGGAAGAAGTAGACCACCACGGGCCCCTTCTGCAGGGCGTCGGCGAGCTTGAACGTGAATGGCTGGCCGGCGAGGTAGGCCGGTGCGGTGAAGTCGGGCGCCTGCGCGCCTACCTTCAGGGCCGCAAACGCCGGCGATGCGAGGGTGGCGGCGGCGACAAGCGCGAGTGCTGCGAGTTTCAGCGAAGGCTTCATGGGGGACTCCAGGTGGGACAGGCCGGTTGGCGGATGCACATACGTGGCAAGTATGTGCCTGGATGCTGCCTGGACGTTGCATTGAAGATCCAGTGGCGCTCGAGATTACTTCATCCGTTCCCGTCGTCCCCGGATGGCTGCCAGTGGAACACCTCGTCGACCCGCTTGCCGAACACATGGGCGATGCGGAAGGCAATTTCCAACGACGGCGAATAGCGCCCCTGTTCGATGGCGGCGACCGTCTGCCGGGTGATGCCTACGCGCTTGCCCAGCTCGGCCTGCGTGATCTCCTGCGCGAGGAAGCGCAGCAGCTTGACGTCGTTGGACATGGATTCAGTGGGCAAGGCGCGGCCTCCGGTAGCCGGCCACGATCAGCACCTGGCGTACCGTCTCGGACAGCACGATGAAGAACAGGGCGCTGTTGACGATCTTCCAGCCGCCGCTCGAGTCGGCATGGTCGAGCGGCATGAACACGCCGACCACGATCATCCCCGTGAGCAGAACGAAGTAGGCCGCCCGGGTCGCGCGCCCATCGATCGCGCGATCGCGCTCGTCTTCGAGCAGGTTTTCGCCGCGCTCGCCCCGCTTGATCAGCAGCAGGCCGACGATGTAGCTCAGCGCATGAACGCTGGCGACTAGGGTGAGGCAGGCGATATGCGTCAGCAGGGTCGGCACCAGCGTCGGAAGGCAGACCTGGATCGCGAAATAGATGCAGTAGGCAGGACACTGGCTCCATAGCGTGAGCCAGGCGCGCTTTTCGAGTGACGACATGATTTACCTGCATGGTTAGTTATGGCAGACATGATGTTAATCATAACTAACATTATGTCAATAGTTTTGTCCTGGCGATGAAGGCCATGGCGCTGCGAACGTGCATTGGCCGAGCAGTCTTCGCCAGAATTTGAGGACATGATTCGAAATCGCAGCCGGTATCTGCGCGGCGTTCCTTGTGCGGCTGCGCGTCAGCGCCGCGTGGCGAATACGCCATCCAAGGCGAGTTGCGCCTTGAATCCAGCCTTGTCGAGCCGTTTTTCCACCTCGCGCGGGACATCGCGACCGCTGGTCAGCTTGTTCGGGCTGCCGGTGTAGTGGAACAGGCGGCCGCCGCGGCGCAGCACGCGTGCAAGCTGCTCGTAGAACGCCTGCGAGTAGAGTTCACCGGCAATGCCGAAGCGCGGCGGATCGTGCAGCAACGCGTCCACCGAGGCATCGGCGATCTGCGCGATTGCCTGCGACACATCGGCATGATCGAGCTGCAGGCGCCCGCCGCTGCCGGGTGCGTTCGGGTCAACCGCATCAGGGTCAACTTCGTCAGGATTGGGCGACCACGGATTGAGCGTGCGCAGCCACAGCACGTCGGCATTCTTCTCGAACGAATGGATGCGCGCCGCGCCGGCGTCCAGGCAGCATGCAGCGAAATAGCCCAGGCCGCCGCAGGTATCGAGCACCACTTTGCCGCGCGGTTCGATCAGCGCCACTTTGCGGCGCGCATCCGCGAAGGGTGATTCCTTCGCGGTGGGCAGCATCTTGATGCCGTCGATCTCGAAGGTCGGCGTGCCCCATTCGGTCGGCACGAGCTTGATCAGCGAGCCAGAAAACCGCGACACCGGCGCGAACGCCTCGCCATCCCAGTAGTAGATCGTGCGGTCTTTGAGCTTGCCGGGATAGGGATAGTGCTGGCCTCGCCAGTGCCAGGCGTCCGTCGCCAGCCGCGCATCGCCGCTCGAGCGACCGAGATCGAGCGACCCGTGCCATTCGCCTGAGGCGGCATCGCGCGCGGCCAGCATGGATTCCGCGATGGCTCGCGTGAGCAGGGGGCCGGAATAATGCGACACGTCGAGCAATCTCCTGGAACAACAACGAAGTGGCCGCAACGCGACTCATCGAGGGCATCTTAACCACGACCGTTTCAATGTGTGGGGCAAAGTCACGCTATCGGAGAGAGCTCATCCGTCAGGTTGCAATCACGAGCTTTGCCGAATGTTGTCTGCGGCGTGGAGTTTTAGCGAGCCTGACAGCGTCTGAAAGCTGAAAGCAGGCGCTAACCCCCTGTATAGGTTGACGATGGTTTTCCAGTACCATGCGAGGCTTGGTTTCCTGCAGAAAGTGCAATGAACATACGCGGTAGCATCTGCGCATTGGTCACGCCGTTCACGGTCGATGGCGCTCTCGATCTGCCCGCCTTTGGTCGCCTGCTCGAGCAGCAGATCGAAGGCGGTACCGAGGCTGTGGTGGTCGCCGGCTCCACCGGTGAAGCACACATGCTCGAACACGATGAGTACGAGCGTCTGCTTGCCTATGCGGTAGAGCGCGTCGCCAAACGCATTCCGGTGATCGCCGGCACCGGCGAGGCAGGTACCGCCAAGACCGTGGCCGCGACGCGACGCGCGCACGCGCTTGGCGCGGATGCCGCGCTGGTGGTGGCGCCGTATTACGTGCGACCGACGCAGGAAGGATTGCGCCGACATTACCTCGAGGTCGCCGAGCATGGCGGCCTGCCGGTGCTGCTGTACAACGTGCCTTCGCGCACCGCTTGCGACCTGCTGCCGGAAACCGTAGCGCTGCTGCGTGACCATCCGGCCATTGTCGGCATCAAGGAAGCGCGCAGCGATGTAGAGCGCATTCGTGCGCTGGCGGAACTTGTGCGGCCGGATTTCGTCTATCTGTCCGGTGACGATGCCAGCGCCGGGGTCGCCATGCAGGCGGGGGCGGCTGGTACCATCTCGGTGGTGGCCAATCTGGTGCCGGCAACATTCCGGGCTCTGTGCGACGCCGCGACGAGCGGCGACCGCGCTGAGACGGAGCGGTGTCAGCAGGCTCTGCTGCCGCTGTTGCAGGCATTGGAGTGCGCCCCGAACCCGATCGCGGTGAAAGCCGGATTACCCCTGCTGCAGCTGGGCACGGCCATGCCCCGCCTGCCGCTGGTCGAACTTGAACAAGGCCCGGCCCGTGCCCGCATACGCGAAGCGCTGGCCGGTCTGGCATCCTTGGCGCATGCCGCCTGAATCTGCTGCTTAAAAATCGCTGCTGCCTGACTCACTTACGGAATCCGATTACATGAAGAAATCCTCGCTAGCCGTCCTCCTGCCAGCTCTGGCCCTTACTGGCCTGCTGCTCTCGGGTTGCGGCATGTTCCGCTCGCATAAGGCGTGGGACACCGCCAAGCAGGAGTCGCCGCTGGAAATTCCGCCGGGCCTGGATACACCGTCGGCCAGCGCCGCGCTGGTGATCCCGCCGCCGGGCGCGAACAGCCCGACCGCCAATGGCGTCAGTGCCGGGGTGAACGGCAAGGCCGCGGCAATCACGGATGGTTTCGTGCTTTCGGACACGGTCGAAAACAGCTATCACCGCGTCAGCCAGACGCTGGAAGCCGGTGATATTGGCCAGGTGCAGTCGCACGACGACGCAGCGCATTCCTTTGCGCTCACCGTCAATGCCGCACCGATGGTCGAAGTGAAGCATGGTCTGTTCGGGCGCATGCTCGGTCGCGGCAAGACCAGCACCAAGGAAACCGGGCCGGTCACGGCACATGATGTCCAGCTGACCGTCAACAGCAGCGGTCAGAACGCCAGCGAGATCCGCGCGCAGGGCGATCCCGCCGCGGTTGCCAAGGTGATCGATGCGCTGAAAGCACGCCTGGGCGGCTGAGTTTTCTGCTACTCAGTAAGCAGAACGCCGCCCTCGGGCGGCGTTCCTGTATTCGTGAGGGTGGTGATGCCGGCGGCGCCGGCGGTGTATCGCTCTTAGCGCTGCAACTGGTCCAGCTTGTCCGCCTTGCCTTCCCATGCCTTGGCATCGGGCAGGCCGTCCTTGCGCTCGGTGATCACCGGCCAACCCTTGGCGAGTTCGGCATTGAGCGCGACGAAGCTTTCCTGGCCGGCCGGCACATCGTCTTCCGGATAGATCGCGTTGATCGGGCATTCCGGCTCGCACAAGGTGCAGTCGATGCACTCGTCCGGATCTATCACCAGAAAGTTGGGGCCCTCGTGGAAAGCATCGACCGGGCACACTTCCACACAGTCGGTGTATTTGCACTTGATGCAGTTGTCGGTGACGACAAAGGTCATGTGGCCGCGCGCCTGTGTTGCGTGATGATGATCTCGCCGAGGCGATGAATGGTGCTCCCTACGAGGTTCGAACTCGTGTTCCCGCCTTGAGAGGGCGGTGTCCTAGGCCACTAGACGAAGGGAGCGTAATGCCGCGAGGCGCGGTAGTATAGCGGAATAGTTTGGAGCGGCAATGCTCGCGCAGCGCGCCGGAGAGCGCCATTGGGATCTGTTGCGAGTATTGACGAGTTTGCCTGCATGGACTTCGGCGCCGGAAGCGTCATATGGTCGCAGCGGGTACCAGCCGCCATTACGCAAGGATCCTGATCGTTTGAATTTCGAAGCAAGGACCGAAGTCACGCCGGCATTGCGCATCATTCCGCGCGAGCTGCACACGATTTCCCGCAAGAACATCAGCAAGGCCGCCCTGCGCGTGCTGTACCGGCTCAACGAGGCCGGCTACACCGCCTTCCTGGTGGGAGGGGCGGTGCGCGATCTTCTGCTCGGCGGCCATCCCAAGGATTTCGACGTCGCCACCAACGCGACGCCGGACGAGGTCAAGAAGCTGTTCCGCAACTGCCGGTTGATCGGCCGGCGCTTCCGGCTTGCGCATGTGGTGTTCGGCCCGGAGATCATCGAGGTCGCCACTTTCCGTGGCACCGGTGAGGACGATGCCGGCGGTGACCGGCACATCGTCGACGGTCTGATCGTGCGCGACAACGTATGGGGCTCGATCGAGGAAGACGCGGTGCGCCGCGACTTCCGCATGAACGCGTTGTATTACGACATCAGCGACTTCTCGGTACGCGACTACGTCGGCGGCATGCAGGACCTCGAGGATCGCGTGCTGCGCCTGATCGGCGATCCGGCCACGCGCTACCGGGAAGATCCGGTACGCATGCTGCGCGCGGCGCGGTTGGCCGCCAAGCTGGATTTCCGCATCGATACCGCGGCAGCCGCGCCGTTCGCCGAGCTGGGCATTCTGCTCGCCGATGCCGCGCCGGCCCGCTTGTTCGACGAATCCTTGAAGCTGTTCCTAGCCGGCCACGGTCTGAAGAGCTTCCGCATGCTGGAGCAGTGCGGCCTGCTGAAGTTTCTGTTCCCGGCGACGGCGCGTGCGCTGCAACGCGGCGACGAAGCCTTGCGCGCGCTGGTCGAAAGCGGCCTGTCCAGCACCGATGCGCGGGTTGCCGAGGGCAAGTCGGTCACGCCGGCCTTCCTGTTCGCGGTGCTGCTATGGGGTGAGGTGCGCGATGTCGCGCATGTGCTCATCGCGCGCGGCATCGAGCTGACCGAAGCCTGGTCGCACGCCGCTGCTCAGGTAGTGGGCGAGCAGTGTCAGCGGGTGGCAATCCCGCGGCGCTTCACCTTCACGATGGAAGAAATCTGGTCGCTGCAGCCGCGCTTCGAGCAGGTCCAGCGCAAGCGTGTCTTTCGCCTGCTGGCGCATCCGCGCTTCCGCGCGGCATTCGATTTCCTGTTGTTGCGCGGCGCCGAGTCGCCAGCGATGAATGAGCTTGGCCAATGGTGGGCGCATGCCCAGCAATTGCCGCACGAAACGCTGGCGGCGGCCTTGTCCGGTCATGCCGAGGGCGGTGATGGCGGTGCGCTGGCTGCGGCGGCCGGCAAGCCGCCACGCAAGCGGCGTCGACGCAAGCCGGCAGGAAAGTCGGGCACCGCGTGAACCAACCGGTGATGAAGTCAGCGCCGGCGGTGGCACGCGCCTATGTCGGCGTGGGCAGCAACCTGGGCGATTCGCGTGAGCAGGTGCTGGCTGCGATTCGCGCACTGGAGTCGCTGGCCGAAACATCGTCGTTGCGCGCGTCCAGTCTGTATCGCACACCGCCTTGGGGGCTGCTGGATCAGCCGCCCTTCGTCAATGCCGCTGTCGTGCTGGAAACTAGCTTGCAGCCGCGCGCGATGCTGGACGCGCTATTGTCGATCGAGCGGGCCGCCGGCCGCGTGCGCGACGGCGAGCGCTGGGGACCACGCACGCTCGACCTGGACCTGCTGCACGTCGAAGGCGTGCAACTCGCCGAGGCCGGGCTGACCCTGCCGCATCCGCGTATCGCCGAGCGCGCCTTCGTGCTGGTGCCGCTGCACGAGCTGGCGCCGCAGCTCACGATCCCCGGACAGGGTCGCGTGGACGAACTGCTGGCGCGCATGGATACCGCCGGTTGCGACGTGCTGGCCTGATCACGATCGACCCGGCCAAGCGCGTCCTTGAGTACGGCATCGCCCGCACTGGATAATCCGCTGTCACCTTCGCTCCAAGGAATCACCGTGTACGTGCAGAACGATCAGGCTTCCGAGCGCAAACCGGTGACCGTGCCGGCCCTGCATGCCATGAAGGCGCAGGGGCAGCGCATCGTGATGCTCACCGCGTACGACGCCAGCTTCGCCGCGCAGTTGGAAGTGGCCGGCATCGATATCGCCCTGGTCGGCGATTCGCTGGGCATGGTGGTGCAGGGGCATCGCAGCACGCTGCCGGTGACGCTGGATCACATGGTCTATCACACCACGATGGCGGCCCGCGGGCTGTCCAAGACGATGCTGGTGGCGGATCTGCCCTTCATGGCCGATCGCGATGTGCCGCACGTGCTGGAGGCCGGTGCCCGGTTGATTGGCGAGGCCGGCGCGGCGATGGTGAAGATCGAAGGTGCCGCGCCGCACATCCTGGAAGGGATTCACGCCTTGATCGCCCGCGCGATTCCGGTTTGCGCGCATCTCGGGCTCACGCCCCAGTCGGTGCACAAGTTTGGCGGCTTTCGCGTGCAGGGACGCGAGCAGAGTGCGGCCGACCGGCTCTACGACGAGGCTTTGGCCGTGCAGGAGGCGGGCGCCGACCTGTTGGTGCTGGAAGGCATGCCGACGATCCTGGCCGAACGGATCACCCGGGCCATGCGCATTCCGGTGATCGGCATCGGCGCCGGCCCGCATTGCGACGGCCAGGTGCTGGTGATCCATGACATGCTAGGCATTACGCCGGGCAAGCGCCCGAAATTCAGCAAGGATTTCCTGGCCGGCCGCGATTCGGTCCAGGCCGCGATCCGCGCCTATGCCGAGGATGTGCGCAGCGGCGCATTCCCGGCTCCCGAACACGGCTTCAACTGAGAAAATCCATGCAGACTGTGCAAGATGCGGCCGCGATCCGCGCCACGATTCGCCGCTGGCGCTCCGAAGGCCATACGGTGGGTTTCGTGCCCACCTTGGGCAATCTGCACGCGGGCCACCATTCGCTGATAAAGCTGGCGCGCGCGCGCGCCGACCGGGTGGTGGCGAGCGTATTCGTCAATCCCACCCAGTTCGGGCCGAACGAGGATTTCGAGCGCTACCCGCGCACCCTGGTGCAGGATCAGGCCGGTCTCGCCGAGCAGGGCTGCGATCTGTTGTTCGCGCCGGAAGTGGCGACGATTTATCCGTTCGGCGCGGCAAACAGCGTCATCCTGCATGTGCCGCAACTGACCGAGATGCTGGAGGGCGCGCACCGCCCTGGCCATTTCGATGGCGTCGCCACGGTGGTCTGCAAACTGTTCAACCTGGTGCAGCCCGACCTGGCGGTGTTCGGGCAGAAGGATTTCCAGCAGCTCAAGGTGATCGAGCGCATGGTGCGCGACCTTTCGTTGCCGGTGAAAGTGATGACTGCGCCGACGCTGCGCGCCGACGATGGCCTGGCGTTGAGTTCGCGTAATCAGTACCTGTCCGTCGAAGATCGCGGCCGCGCATCGCTGATCTATGCCACTCTGCTGCAGATGCGCGAACTGAACGCGAGAGGGCATGCCTGGCAGGTCATCGAACAGGCCGCGACATCCAAACTCACCCGGGCCGGCTTCGTGCCGGATTACACCGCGATCCGCTGCGTCGAGGACTTGTCCGAGCCGGCGCCGGGCCAGCGCGACGGGCTGGTGGCGCTGATCGCGGCCAAGCTGGGTAGCACCCGCCTGATCGATAACTTGATGTTCGATTGAGCCGCCCGCATCTGCTGAGCCATCCAGCGGCATTTCATTGCTTGTTGCGGTGCAACGCCGTCGCTTGGATAATCGCCCCCCAGCGCGGGATGTCCCCGCGGGAATGACGTCATGCAACTGAACATGCTCAAGGCCAAAATTCACCGCGTCACGGTGACCCATGCCGAGCTGCATTATGAAGGCTCGATCGCCATCGACGGCCTGCTGCTCGATGCCGCAGGCATTCGCGAGTACGAGCAGATCCATGCATGGAACATCAACAACGGCAAGCGCTTCGTCACCTATGCGCTGCGCGCGGAAGAGGGCTCCGGCATCATCTCGGTGAACGGCAGCGCCGCGCACCGTGCTCAGCCGGGCCATCTGATCATCGTTGCCGCGTTCGCGCATCTGAACGAAGCCGAGCTGGAGAAATTCCAGCCGATGCTGGTCTACGCCGACGCGAACAATCGCATCTCGCACACCAACCGCTCGATTCCGAAGCAGATGGCCGCCGCCTGATCGCCGTTGCCGATCGGCTGCGGCGTCGGCTCGCGTTCGAAACCTGAAACTCAGTCGTGCCGATGCCGGGCCAAGGCCCAGTGCACGTGTTCGCGCACCAGTTCCGAGGGATGCTCGGCACGCTCTTGCAGCGCTGCGATCACCACCGCTGAGGTGGGCGCGTTGCCCAGGGCGACGGCGATATTGCGTAGCCAGCCTTCGTAGCCGGTGCGGCGGATCGCCATGCCTTCGGTGCGCTTGAGGAATTCCTGCTCGCTCCAGCCGAATAGCTCGACCAGCTTGACGCCATCAAGGCGGTGGCGCGGTGCGAAATCGGGTTCGTCGGTTTCCTGCGCGAACTTGTTCCAGGGGCAGATCAGCTGGCAGTCGTCGCAGCCGAAGATGCGGTTGCCCATCGGCGCGCGCAGTTCCTCCGGAATCGGCCCCTTCAACTCGATGGTGAGATAGGAAATGCAGCGCCGCGCATCCAGCCGATAAGGACCGACGATCGCCTGAGTCGGGCAGATGTCGATGCAGCGACGGCAGGTTCCGCAATGCGCGCTGGCCGGTGGGTCCACCGGCAGCGGCAGGTCGGTGTAAAGCTCGCCGAGAAAGAAATACGAGCCTGCATTCCGATTGATCAGCACCGTGTGCTTGCCGATCCAGCCGAGCCCGGCATTGCGCGCCAGTGCCTTCTCCAGCACCGGTGCGGAATCTACATAGGCGCGATAGCCGAAGTCGCCGATGGTGTCGTGGATGCGTTCGGCGAGTTTCTGCAGGCGATGGCGCATCAGCTTGTGGTAATCGCGGCCCAGCGCATAGCGCGCCACGTAGGCGGCCTCGCCATCGTTCAACACGTCCCATGCGTTGCGCATGCCCGGCGGCACGTAATCCATGCGTACGGAAATCACCCGCAAGGTGCCGGGTTCCAGTTCGGCCGGACGGCTGCGCTTGCTGCCGTGTCGCGCCATGTATTCCATTTCGCCGTGATGGCCGTCGTCGAGCCAGCGGTTCAAATGCAGCTCGTCCTCGCCGAGCTCGGTGTCGGCAATCCCCGCATCGGCAAAACCCAGCTCGCGCGCCCACTGCTTGATCGTGATCGCCAGCGACGCGTAATCGATTGAAGGGCTCACCGCAGTCATGCGCGCATTGTAGGTGCTGCGCCGATGCACACCTATAATCGTGCGCATGCCTACTCACGCCATGCCCACGTCGTCGTCTGCAATACAGCTCTATACCGTCGCGCAGATACGGGCGATGGAACATCGACTGGTCGAACGCGACGGCGGCATCGAAGTAATGCGTCGTGCGGCCGAAGCGGCGCTACAGGTATTGCGCCAGCATTGGCCGCAGGCGCGGCGTGTGGCGGTCTGGTGCGGGCCGGGCAACAACGGTGGCGATGGCTTTCTGCTCGCGGCGCTGGCCCGGGCGGCAGGCTTGCAGGTCGAAGTCCGTGCGCTCTCCTCCGACGCCAAAGGCGATGCCGCGCGTGCTCGTCAGGTTTGCATAGAGGCGGGCGCTGCGATTCATGACGGCAACGCGTTCGATGCCTGGCCCGAGGTGGATCTGCATGTGGACGCGCTGTACGGCATCGGCTTGAACCGTGCGCCATCGGACGCGGTGGCGGCACTGATCGAACGGATCAACGCGGACGGCAAGCCGGTGCTTGCGCTGGATACGCCGTCGGGCCTGAATGCGGATACCGGCCAGGTGCCGGGCGTGGCGATACGCGCCGCTGTGACCGTGACCTTTCTCGCCGACAAACGCGGCCTGCATACAGGTGCCGCGGCCGATCATGTTGGCGAGGTCATCGTCGCTTCGCTGGGATTGACCGATCCGGTCGTTCCGGATGCCGTGATCCTCGAGCCATCGGCCTTGCCGCGTCGTTCGCGGGTGGCGCACAAGGGCGGCAGCGGCCATGTGCTGGCGATCGGCGGCGATCACGGCACGGCGGGCGCGATCCGTTTGTGCGGGGAGTCGGCGCTGCGTTGCGGGGCCGGGCTGGTCAGTGTGGCGACGCGTGCAGAACATCTGAGCGCGCTGAATGCCGCACGTCCCGAATTGATGGCGCATGCCGTGCAGGGGCCGCAGGAACTCGAATCCCTGATTCAGCGTGCGGACGTGCTCGCGGTGGGGCCGGGACTGGGGCAGGGCGCATGGGGGCATGCGCTGTGGCTGGCCGCGCTGGCCGCGGGTAAGCCGATGGTGCTGGATGCCGATGGCCTCAATTTGCTCGCGCGTGCGCCACGCGAATTTGATCGGCTGGTCGTGCTGACGCCGCATCCCGGCGAAGCGGCACGGCTGCTGGATACCGATGTGCCTTCCGTGGAACACGATCGCTTCGCCGCCGTGCGCGAGCTGGCGCGGCGCTACCGGGCCGTGGCGGTGCTGAAAGGTGCAGGCAGCCTGATTGCCGATCCTGCGGGCCGCGTGGCCGTCTGTCCCTGGGGCAATCCCGGCATGGCCTCGGGCGGCATGGGCGATCTGCTGACCGGGATTATTGCCGGTCTGCTGGCGCAGCACTGCGAGGCATGGGAGGCGGCCTGTCTCGGCGTCAGCCTGCATGCGCGCGCCGGTGACCGCGCGGCACGGGCCGGCGAACGCGGGCTGCTTGCCACCGACCTGCTGCAGCCATTGCATGCCCTGGTTAATGGCCACAATGACTGAGCACAGGTGGATCTTGCCCGACGAAGCCGCCACGGCGGCCTTGGCCAGGCGTTGGGCGGCTACCTTGGCCGACGTGGATGGCGGCCTGGTGATTTATCTGCACGGCGAACTGGGAGCCGGCAAGACCAGCTTCGCCCGCGCGCTGCTTGGTGCGCTGGGCGTAGGCGAGCGCATCAAAAGCCCGACCTACAGCCTGATCGAGGGCTATCGCGTCGGCGATCGACCGGCCTGGCACCTGGACCTCTATCGGATTGCCGATCCGGACGAGCTGCAATGGCTGGGGCTGGACGCGTTGTCCGATCCGGCGGCGCTGGTCCTGGTGGAATGGCCCGAGCGCGGTACGGGGGCGCTCGTCGCGGCCGATATCGAGCTTCAGCTGGGCTATGCCGGCACCGGACGCCAGGCCAGGGCGCTGGCCCATTCTCCGCGCGGTAGGGAATTTCTGGCGCGGCTGGATTAAGTCTAGCCACTGCATCCTCGTCATAATCCATTGTTCTGTAAAGATATATGTTCATGATTGAGCCGATTTTGTCGACCCCTTCCGAATAGCTTGCAGCCGATTTCTTGATGGAACCTGACGAATAGTGTGCAGGTTATGGATATTCAAGGGAAAACCTGTTGCATTCCGGCAAAACCTGGGATTCAATGCGCGCATGAGGGAAACCCTGACTCGCGCCGCTTTATTTACCGTTGCCACGATCGCACTGGTCGCGCCCTTACGGCCGTCGCAAGCAGCCGAGCTGAAGTCCGCTCGGGTCTGGGCCAGCCCGGATTACACTCGAGTGGTATTCGACCTGTCGGGTCCATTGCACTACCAGCTCACCGAGCAGAACGGCGTGGTGGTGATCGATATCGCCGACGGCAGCCTTGCACGTAGCTTCGCCGCACCGGCTGCGCAGGGTCTGTTCAAGGGGCTCGACGACGATCACCGCGGCAATGGCGTGCGTTTAACCGCCAAGGTCGATCCGCACAGCCGGCCGAAGAGCTTTTTGCTGAATCCTTCCGGGAAAAGCGGTTACCGACTGGTCGTTGATCTTTATCCGGACGGCGACTCGAACCACCCCGTGTCCGAACGCGTCGACAGCAAGGCCGTAGCGGCTACCGCCCGCGCGCAAAACGAGGCCGCCATCGCACAGGCGACGGCCATTCAGTCGCAACCGCAGGCGCCGCAATTGCAGCCGCAGCCGAGCAGCCGTAGTTCGCGCCGCACCCCGCGCAGCGCCTACAGCTCGCGCCAGGCCGCGGCGCTGTTGAACGGCGAGCGCAAGGTCATCGTGGCGATCGATGCCGGTCACGGCGGCAAGGATCAGGGCGCGCATGGCCCCGGCGGCACCCTGGAAAAGAACGTGACGTTGGCGGTGGCGCACGAACTCGCGGCGCAGATCAATCGCCAGCCTGGCATGCAGGCGATCCTCACCCGCGACAGCGATATCTTCGTCCCGCTGGAGCGCCGCTACCAGATCGCCCGCGAAAACAGCGCGGACATGTTCGTATCGATCCACGCGGATGCCTACACCAGCGAAGATGCCCGCGGTTCGTCGGTGTGGGTGCTGTCGCCGCGCGGCAAGAGCAACGAGGCGGCACGACTGCTGGCCGATCACGAAAACCGCGCCGACCTGATCGGCGGAGTCACCCTGGACGACAAGAACGACAATCTGGCCTCCGTGCTGCTCGACATGCAGCAGGGCTATGCGATGCAGGCCAGCGAATCGATTGCCGACAACGTGCTCAAGGCACTCGGCAGTCTCGGACCGACTCATCGTGGCTATGTCGAGCGCGCCAACTTCGTGGTGCTGCGTTCGCCCGACGTACCGTCGATCCTGGTCGAGACCGCCTTCATCAGCAATCCGGTGGAAGAGCGCAAGCTGCGCGATTCCGGCCATCAGGAACAGCTGGCCGAAGCGGTGATGGGCGGTGTGAAGAATTATTTCGAAGCGACGCCACCGCCGGGCAGCTGGTTCGCCGCGCAGGCGGCGCGTAGCCGCGGCGTGCTGTATGCGGCGGCGATACCGAGCGATGGTGCGAAATCCGCGCCGGCCAAATCGCATGATGACGACGATCAGGCATCGGCAGACGCCGGCGTGCGCGACCTGCATCGCGTGGCGCGCGGCGAAAACCTGCGCAGCATCGCCCGCCAATACGGCGTCAGCGTGGTTGCACTGCGCGACGCCAACCGCATCGACAGCGACAGCTCGGTGCATGCGGGCATGGTGCTGGCCATTCCCGCCAGCTGATTCTGCGACCTCGGTTTGCGTCGGTCTATATAGCCACTCGCGCCTCCACCGAGGTGTCGTCGTGCATGAACCAGCGACGGCAGATGAGGGCGGCTGGGAATACGAGTTATGCTTGACGGATGACTCTGATCCGCCTGCTGTCTCCCGAGCTCATCAACCAGATCGCCGCCGGCGAAGTCATCGATCGGCCCTCTTCGGTGGTCAAGGAACTGGTGGAAAACAGCCTGGATGCCGGCGCGCAGCGCATCGAGGTGGATATCGAGGCGGGCGGTGCGCGGCTGATCCGCGTACGTGACGATGGCGCCGGCATCGATCGCGATGAACTGTCGCTGGCGGTGGCCTCGCACGCGACCAGCAAGATCGGCAGTTTCGATGATCTCGAACACGTCGCCAGCATGGGTTTCCGTGGCGAGGCGCTGGCGTCGGTGGCGTCGGTTTCGCGGTTCGCGCTGACTTCGCGCGCGCGCGATCGCGACACCGCCTTCCGTCTCGACGTCGATGGCGGCCGCATGCAGGAAGCGCGCCCCGCGCAGCATCCGCAGGGCACCAGCGCCGAAGTGCGCGACCTGTTCTACAACGTGCCGGCACGCAGAAAATTCCTGCGCGCCGAGCGTACCGAATTCGCGCACATCGACGACCTGCTGAAGTCGCTGGCGCTGGCACGCAGCGCGGTGGAGTTTCGGCTCAGCCACAACGGCAAGCCGGTGCGCGTGCTCAAGGCCGCACGTGATGAAGCGAGCACCTTGCAGCGCGTCGCGGAAGTACTCGGCGACGAATTCCCGGCGCAGAGCCTGCGCGTGGAACATGCCGCCGCCGGCATGCGCCTGAGCGGATGGGTTGGCTTGCCGACGGCATCGCGCGCGCAGGCGGATTCGCAATATTTCTACGTCAACGGCCGGTTGGTGCGCGACCGCATCGTCGCGCATGCGGTGCGCCAGGCTTATGCCGACGTGTTGTTCCACGGCCGCCATCCGGCCTTCGTGCTGTATCTCGAACTCGATCCCTCGGGCGTCGATGTGAACGTGCATCCTGCCAAGCATGAAGTGCGGTTCCGCGAACAGCGGCTGGTGCATGATTTTCTGTTTCGCACCTTGCACGAAGCGCTGGCGCATACGCGCGCCGGGCAGACGCCTATCGCGACCGAGAGCGCGACCGTTGAAGGTTCATTCGCCGCGGCGTCGACCAGTCATGCCAGCGCGGCGTCGTGGCCCAGCCAGTTCAGCCAGAACCGCTTGAACCTGGGCGGCGTGCGCGATGCGCCGCTGGCCGACTATGCCGCGCTGTTTGGCGAGTCGTCACAGGATTCGGCCAATGTCACGCCGATGCCGTTACCGGACGACAGCGAAGCGCCGCCGCTGGGTTTCGCGATCGCGCAGCTGAAGAGCATCTACGTGCTGGCCGAGAATACGCATGGACTGGTGCTGGTCGATATGCATGCGGCGCACGAGCGCATCACCTACGAGAAGCTGAAGAACGCGCGCGTTTCCAGCAATCTGCGTTCGCAGCTGATGCTGGTGCCGCTCAGCCTGGCGGTGAGCGCGAAGGAAGCGGCGGCCGCCGAGGAATACGCCGACACCTTGGCGGAATGGGGCTTGGAGCTTTCGCGGAGCGGCCCGACCGCCGTCGTCGTGCGACGCATTCCGGCCTTATTGGAAGGCGCCGATGTCGGCCAGCTGACGCGTGATGTGCTGGCGGAACTCGCCCAGCACGGCAGTTCGCGGCGCCTGCAGGAACTGGAAAACGAATTGCTCTCGACGATGGCCTGTCACGGCTCGGTGCGTGCCGGCCGGCGTCTGTCGCTGCCGGAGATGAACGCCTTGCTGCGCGAGATGGAGGCCACCGAACGCTCCGGCCAGTGCAATCACGGCCGTCCGACCTGGACCCAGCTGAGCGTGGCCGAACTCGATCGCCTGTTCATGCGCGGCCGCTAAGGCGTGCTCGAAGCCCGATCCGCGTAGCTTGCTCTTTGTGCAAATGGACGTCCATACTCGAACAACTTCCCAGGTGGGTTCTTTCCATGTTGCGTAATGCCATCCTTCTTCTCGCCCTCAGTTCCGGAGTCTTCGCCGTGCACGCCGATACCCCCGCGTCAGCCGTGGCCAGTTCCGAATACCAACAGCAGATCCAGCAATGGCAGCAGCATCGGCTGAAGAATCTCACTGCGCCGCAGGGCTGGCTCAGCCTGATCGGGCTGGAATGGCTCAAGGCGGGCGACAACCGCGTCGGCAGTGCCGCCGACAACGACATCGTGCTCAAGGCCGGTCCCGCGCATCTCGGCGTGGTGACCCTGGGCAAGGACGGTGCCTTGCACATCAAGCTCACCGCCGACAGCGGCGCGACCATCGACGGCAAGCCAGTGCAGGAATCGGCGCTGATCGACGATCAGCACGCCGGCGAGGGCGATCCGACGCTGGTGAGTTTCGGCACCGCGAATTTCTATGCGATCGACCGCGATGGCCGCAAAGGCCTGCGCGTGAAGGACAGCAATGCGGAGACCCGCACGCATTTTCTAGGCCTGGATTATTTCCCGATCGATCCAAGCTGGCGCATCGAGGCCGACTGGGTGCCGTTCGATCCGCCGCACGAACTGGAAATCGGCTCGGTGCTCGGCACGGTGAACAAGGAGAAGGTGCCGGGCAAGGCGGTGTTCACGCGTGATGGCCACACCTACGAGCTATACCCGATCCAGGAAGATCCCAACTCGCTGTTCTTCGTGATGGCCGACAAGACCTCCGGCCACGAGACCTATGGCGCGGCGCGCTTCCTCAGCGCCGCGATGCCGAAGAACGGCAAGGTGCTGCTGGATTTCAACCAGGCCACCAATCCGCCGTGCGCATTTACCGCGTATGCCACCTGTCCGCTGGCACCACCGGAGAACCGCCTCGCCCTGCGCGTGACCGCCGGCGAGAAGAGCTATCGCGGCGGTCATCCGCACTGATGGCGTGCGACCGTCGGCTACGTCGCCGATGGTCGCGATTCTCAGCGCCCTTTGAATACGGGCTTGCGCTTTTCTAGGAACGCCGAGGTGCCTTCGCGCATGTCCTCGGTGGCGAAGGCCAGAGCGAAGCCCTGGGTCTCGAACTCGAGACCTTGATCGATCGAGGTTTCGCCGCCCTGCAAGACGGCATCGAGAATGCCCGCGGCGGCCAGCGGCGCGGCCGCGGCCAGCTGGTCGGCGAGCGCTGTGACGGCGGCATCCAGCGCATCGGCGGCGACCACGCGATTGACGATGCCTAGTTCATAGGCGCGTTGCGCGGCAATCGGCGCGCCGGTCAGGCAAAGCTCCAGTGCCGCGGCGCGGCCGGCCAGCCGCAGCAGGCGCTGGGTTCCGCCGAAACCGGGAATCAGGCCGAGATTGATTTCCGGCTGGCCGAACTTGGCCTTGTCGCTGGCCACACGCAGGTGGCAGGCCATCGCCAGCTCCATGCCGCCGCCCAGCGCGAAACCTTGGATGCGCGCGATCACCGGCTTGCCGAGGCGTTCAATCGAGCTCATCAGGCGTTGCCCGGTCCGCGAAAACGCTTGCGCCTGCACCGGCGTGTAACCGTTCATCTCGGCGATGTCCGCGCCGGCGACGAAGGCCTTTTCACCGGCGCCGGTCAGCACCACGGTCCGCACGTTATCGTCCTGAGCGGCTTGCGCAAAGGCCAGGGTGAGCTCGTTCAAGGTCTCACGATTGAGCGCATTCAGCTTGTCGGGGCGGTTGACGGTGATCGTATGCACCGCGTCGCGGTGACTGATCAGCAGGTTGCGATAGGCCATGGGGTGCTCCAGCGTACAAAATGCAGATGGTATCAGCGGGAACCTTTGCCACCGGCAAGCTATCTCAGCCAGGATGCCGGCTCGCCGGCGCCCCTGGCGCGCATCCCCTAGAATGCATGTGATACAACGTTCGCCGCGATGGAGAAAGGCATGACACCACTGCGTTGGCTCGTTCTGGGCATGTTGCTGCTTGCAGCGACGGCGCAGGCGCAGCGTCGTGCCGTCCCGGACGATTCCGCGGTGCCGCTGGACAAGCACAAGCTGTCCTATGCAATCGGCTACCAGATCGGCAGCCAGTTCGCCGATCACGATCCGGACGTGGACATCCCGACCCTGCAGAAGGCGATCCAGGACGCCTACGCCAAGCATCGACCAGCCGTATCCATGCAGGACATGCATCAGCAGCTGCAGAGCCTCACCGAGCACATGCATGCCAATGCGGTGGCCGAGTTCCAGCGCATCGCCAGTGTGAATGCGCGCAAGAGCGAGGATTTCATGACGCGCAACCGGCAGCAGCCGGGCGTGATCCAGCTGCCCTCCGGCATCCAGTACTCCGTGCTCAAGAGCGGCAATGCAGCGGCCAGCGCCAATCCCACCGTCAGCAGCACGGTCGTGGTGAACTATCGCGGCATGTTGATCGACGGCACTGAATTCGACAGTACCTGGGCGCACGGCGCGCCGGTCAGTTTCATCGTCGACAAGGTGATCCCTGGCTGGCAGGACGTGATTCCACGCATGCATGTGGGCGATCGCTGGAAAGTGGTCATCCCGCCGCAGCTCGCCTATGGCGAACGTGGTGCCTTGCCGCGGATCGGCCCGAACGAGGCGCTGGTATTCGAGATCGAACTGTTGCGCATCGCGCAGCCGTGATCCGGTCGCGGTTCGCGCGCCGCTTGAAGCGTGCCTTGATCTCGCTCGTGAGATAGCATGTTCGGCTGCATGCCGAACGACGCCTACTTCACCGCCCCCGCCATCAGCACGCCTTGCGTCGGCATCTGCCGGCTGGATGATCGCGGCTATTGCGTGGGCTGCCTGCGCACCGGCAGCGAGATCGCCCACTGGCGCAACATGGACGAGGTCGAGCGCCAATATGTGATGCGCGAGATTCTGCCGATGCGCAAGCTACCATGAGCAGCGGATTGCCGAGCGAGCTGCTGCGGGCGCTGCTGCCGTTGTCCGAGCCGCCCGATGTGCGTGGCTGGAATCACGACGAGATGGCCGACTTGCTCGGCGACACGGCGCGCCAGCCGGCCGCCGTGCTGGTCGGCCTGCGCGAAGGGGTACAGCCGCAGCTGGTGCTGACCGTGCGCAACGATCAGTTGCAGTCGCATGCCGGACAAGTGGCGTTTCCCGGTGGCCGCAGCGATCCGGAGGACGGCAACGTGATCATTACCGCGTTGCGCGAGAGCGAGGAAGAGATCGGCCTCGACCGCCGACTGGTCACCCCGCTGGGCTACCTCGACCGTTTCGAGACGATCAGTGGCTACTCCGTCACGCCGGTGGTGGCCAGCATCGCCGCCGAAGCGCAGTTGTATCCCGCGCCGGGCGAAGTGGCCGAAGTGTTCGAAGTGCCGCTGGCGTTTTTCCTGGCGCCCGAGAACCTGCGCCGCTACACGATGGACTTTCGCGGCAAGCGTCGCGAGATGGTGGAGTTCGTGCATGGCGACCACCGCATCTGGGGCGCCACGGCGGCGATGTTGCTGAACCTGTTGCGGCGAATGGGACGAGCCTGATCCGATTCGACGATCAGACGTGCTTCGCATCCGACTCACTGCACCCGCGTTAGCATGCCGACTCCCTCACTAACGACTTCGTCGCCATGAGCCTTCGTACTACCTTGATTGACGCGCCTTCATTGCACGCGCTGCCGCCGGACCAGGTGCTGATCGTCGATTGCCGGTTCGATCTGGCCGATCCGGCCAAGGGCTTGCGCGATTACCGCGCGGGGCATATTCCCGGCGCGGTCTATGCGAGCTTGGACGACGATCTCTCTGACCTGTCGCGCCAGGCCGAGGGATTGGGCCGACATCCGCTGCCGCTGGAAACCGCATTCTCTGCCTTGCTGTCGCGCTGGGGCTGGCAGCCCGGTCTGCAGGTAGTGGCTTACGACGCGGCAGGTGGCGCGCTGGCCGCGGCGCGGTTGTGGTGGCTGCTGCGGCTGGTCGGCGTGCGCGGTGCGGCGGTGCTGGATGGTGGTTATTCGGCGTGGCTGCAGGCCGGTCTGCCGATCGCTTCGGATGAAGCGGAAGCGAGGACGCCCAGCGACGTGCAACTGCATTACGACGCCACCCAGCAGATCGATCATGCCGCGCTGACGTCGATGCTTGGTTCGCCAACGCAGGTGCTGCTGGATGCGCGCGCCGCGCCGCGCTATCGCGGCGAAGTCGAGCCGCTCGATCCGGTGGCAGGTCATGTGCCGGGGGCACGGAATCGCCCATTCAGCGACAACCTGGATAACAGTGGACGGTTCAAGCCGGCGGCGGAGCTGCGCGCGGAATTCCTCGAGGCGCTCGATACGCACGGTCCCGAACATGTCGTGCACATGTGCGGCTCCGGTGTGACCGCCTGTCACAACCTGCTGGCGATGGAGCATGCCGGCCTGCATGGATCGCGGCTGTATGCACCATCGTGGAGCGGCTGGGTCAGTGATCGCGTGAGACCGGTCGAGCGGTCATGAACCAAACGCAGCCGCCGGGCGCGACCGGCGGCTGCAAGTGGCTCAGGCTTTTTTCTTCAGACGTGCCACCAGCTGCTTGAGTACGTTCAAGGTGTCTTCCTCGAAGAACGCATCGACCAGGCCCTGGATCGGCATCGCATCCACATCGGCGAAGTTCGCCATCAGGTCGGCGCGTGCGACGGCACGCGTGCCCAGCATGGCGCGCGGGGGCAGCGCAAGCATCTCGCCGAGCCACGTGGTCGCCCGCGCGACGACCTGTTCCGGTGGCACCAGCTCGTCCACGAAACCGCAGGCCAGCGCCTGCTCGGCATCCAGCAGGGTGCCCGCGATGAGCAGCCGCTCTGCACGACTCTGACCGACCACGCGGCGCAGTCCGAGCTGGATGAACTCGGGCACGATCATGCCGACCTGTACCTCGTTCAGCCCGATGCGATACGCGCCCTGCGCCATGATCCGGTAGTCGCAATGCAGCGCGAGCACGGCGCCGCCCGCCGGGCTGTGGCCAGTGATCGCGGCGGCGACCGGCACCGGCGAACGGGCCAGCGCGGCGCAGGCACGGAAGAATGTGCGCCAATAGTTCTCCACGTCGCCGCGGTCCATCTCAAGCAGGGCCGGCACGTCCACGCCCGCCGAGAACATGCCCGGCGCGCCGGACAGTACGATGCCGCGTGCGCCACCCTGATGGCTGCTTTCAATCGCCGCATACAGCTGCTGCAGCAGCTCCAGGTTGAGCGCGTTGACCGGCGGCCGTGCGAGCTGAATCTCGCTGATCGCGCCATGCGGCGTTTCGTGCGTGGTGATGCTGAGCATGCGGCGACTCCGTGATCGATGACGAAAACTTGTGGCTGTGAGTTATTGAGTCGGCTGGTCGGCGGACCAGTGGTAGCGTACCGCGTAATCCAGCGTGGTCTTGCCGTTTGCGGGAACGTCGATGCGGAATTCCAGTGTATCGGTGGTCTGCTTGCTCGGCTTGCTGCTGGACGAGGCCAGCGTCCATTCGCGCCAGCGTCCCGGGTGCTCGCGCACGGTGATTATGCGGACATTGTTGGAGGCATTGCTGAGCGTCAGGCGGAAGCTTTCGTCCATCAGTCGCGCCGCCTTGTCGACATGGAACGCGGTGCGTTCGCGCGCCACGTGCAGATCGAACGCCGTGCCCAGGGTGATCGTCGCGTCGCTGTTCTTGGCGGTGTCCTCGATGCGGCCCTCGCCGATGAATTGCGGCGTGCCGCGACTGTCACTGGCGAGCACGCGCAGGTAGCCGGCCGGCAGACTGTCGAAGGCATGCAGGCCGAGCGTGCTGGTCACGCTGTTGTTGCCATCAGTGTTGTCGTCGGGCGACAACACGGGCTGCGGCGGTGTCCAGTTGCCGCCGCTCTCGTACAGCGCGGTCCGTTCGCAATCGAGCGTGCGGTTGGCATACAGCGAGACCTGGGTGACGCTGCCGTCCGGTAGGTCCACCGGCGCCGGCAAGGTATAGCTGCGATAGTCGGCGAGGGTCTGCTGTTGTGGCATCGGGGCAGCCGCGACATTGGCCATCGCCATCATCCGCATCGGCCGCGGCGCCGAGGCCTTGGCGAAATTCGGTTCGCCGGCGATCAGGGTGAGCTGGATGTTCTTCCAGTCACGGCCGCTGCGATTGGCGATGCTGGCGCGCGATTCGAATTGCATGCGGCAGCTGTCGCCGGGCTGCAGGGTGGCGACGTAGGCGGCGCGCCAGCCAAGCCCGGACGTGGGATAGCTGAGCACCGCATCGCTGGAGCCAGCGCGCTTGCCATCGACCCGCAGCTGCAAGCTGGCGCCGAGCGGGAAATCGCCGCCGGTCGCGCGCACCGCACTGAAGTTGCGCACCAGGGTGGTCTGACCCGCACTGCTGCGGATCAGCAGGCCATCGCCGGCGCGCAGCAGTATGCCGCTGGCCAGCGGCTGGCCGCCGTCACCGAGCACGTCCACATTGCTGCCGACCAGGCCGGTGAGCGCGGCATTGCTGCCCTGAGCCAGCAGCAGGCGCTGCGAGACGACCCGGGCGCTGTCGCCGGCGAAGCTCAGGGCCATCGCCTCGGGATCGAGGTACTCGGGCAGGTTGCCGATCACGATGTCCTGCGTGCCGCCGTTCAGTGCCACCGTGCGCTGTTCACGGATCACCGCGTGGCCGTCATCGACGCTGCCGTCGCTGCTGCTGGCATAGAGCGCGGCGTTGTCGCTGCGGTAGAGCGTCATTTCGCTGGGCCCGATATCGGCGGCGAAGGCCGCGCCGCTGGCCAGTGTGGCGGCGCAGATCAGGGCGAGATGCTGCGTGGACAGGTGTGGCATGGGGAGTGCTCCAGGGAAGAGTCGATCCGATCTTAACGGGGACGGATGAAGCCACGATATCCGTCTCCGTCACATGATCGACCCCGAATCGTCGCGGCTGCGTTCAAGCGGCGCCAGTGTCAGCGCATGTTGCGCTTGACCGGCATGCACTCAACTCTTGCCGACATCGAATACTTGGAACTCGCGGATGCGCGCCGTGCCCGCACTGGAAAGAACGTGAAGGCGCACTTTCTGCGCGGTCACCGCTGGAAAACGGTCGATCTTCATATGCCCGATCGCCTGCGCCTTCACCACGGCCTGCCATTGCGTGCCATCCCAGATTTCCACCGCATAGCTGCGGATCTGCTGGCCCTGTTCCAGCCATTCCATGCTGAGCACATGATCGAAGCGGGTGGGGCGTGGAAAGTCCAGTTCGAGGCTCGCCTCGTGCGAGCCTTCGGGTGCCGACCAGAAGCTGTCGCGGTCGCCGTCGAAGGCGCGCGCGGCGTTCGGTTCGGTCGGCGCATGGTCGCGCGCCAGATTGCTGGTCGCGCCGTAGCGAGCCTGCAGCGCCCGGCCGAACGCCGCCAGCCGGTCGACGTCTGCCTGCGGCAGCAGGCCGTGCCGGTCTGGTGCGATGCCCAGCATCAGTTGGCCGCCGAGGCCAACGCTGTGCTCCCAGACGTCCATCAGTTCGTCGACGCTCTTCAGCGTGGCCTCGTCATGCGGGTGCCAGAACCAGTGCAGCTTGTGCAGCGGTGTATCCACTTCCACCGGTCGCCAGCGCAGGTAGCCGTGACGGTCGATCACATTCCAGTTTTCACCGCGGATGTGGCCGTCCTCCGTGCCTACCCAGCGGATGTCACCGTATTCGAACAGCGCCACGTCGGCGAAGACCTGCGTGTTCGACTGATAGGTGCGCAGCTCTTCGAGGTAGCGCCGGAAGTCGTAGACATGGCCGGCACTACCGGCGCCGTCCAGCCACCATTCGACCAGCGGACCGTATTGCGTGGCCAGTTCGTCCATCTGCGCCAGGTAGAACTGATCGTATGCGGCGGGCTGGGCATAGCGTGGCTCGTGGCGATCCCAGGGCGACAGATAGAGGCCGAACTCCAGGTCCTCCTTGCGCGCGGCGTCGGCGACCAAGCGCACCAGATCGCCCTGGCCGTGCAGCCAGGGACTGTGCTTCACCGAGTAGTTGCTCTGCGCGGTCGGCCACAGCGCGAAGCCGTCGTGATGCTTGGCGACCAGCACCATGTAATGGGCGCCGGCAGCGCGACTGGCACGCGCCCATTGGTCGGCATCCAGCCGATCCGGATCGAACACTTTCGGATCGGCCTGGCCGTCGCCCCATTCGCGGTCGAGAAAAGTGTTCGTGCCGAAATGCACGATCACGCCGAACTCTAGATCCTGCCAATGCGACTGCTGCGGTGACGGCTGCACTTCGCTGAAATTCTGTGCCGAAGCGGAGGTCGCGCTGGCAGCGAAGCAGACAGTGACAAGAGCAGTTCGAAACCATCGGCACAGGTTGCTTCGCGTCATGAAGTTTCCATGGATCAGGCAGGGTGGTTGGTCACACCTGCATCAATTTTTGATCGAGACAAGGTGGCCCCGCCGAGTCTAGCGGTTGCGGCAAGACTGAGGGCAATACACGGACATGCCTGCGCGAAAAAGCAGAGCGACGACTCCATTGGCCGCGAAGCGTTCATGACGCTAGCCGGCAGATCGACCAGAGCTTGGCTGGCTTCAGCCAGTGGATGCGGTGGCAGCAGACAGCCGGATCGACTCCGGCAGCGACACCGATTTGCCCGTGGCCGGATTCATCCACACCATCACCACGCGGCCATCGCTGTACAGCCGGCTAGCATCAGCCGCGTCGACGATGCGGTGGGCCAGCGTGAGCGAGCTGTTGCCGAGGCGTTCGCAGCGCAGTTCGACCTGTAACTTGGCCGGCCAGGCGATCGACTGGCGGTAGTTGATCTGGCTGGAGGCAAGCACCGGCACCGCGGCCTCGTCGAACCACGGCCCCGGCACCTGACCCAGCCATTGCAGCCGGGCCTCTTCGAGATAAGTGAGGTAGTTCGCGTTGTTGACGTGGTTGAACGCATCCAGGTCGCGCCAGCGCACGTCGATGGCGGCGACGAACAGCGGCGCGTCGGGAGATGCACCAGTGCTCGTGATTCCGGCTTCGGCGGCTTCGCTGTGCGAACTCATGAGCGCTTCTTCCGTTTCATCGGCTTGTACTTGTCGGCCGAGGCAATGTGCTTGGTGCCGGCCTTGACGCGTGCTTCGGCGCCGGCCCGCGCGGCCTTGGTCTTGCGGGTCGATTTCAGCTGCGGCGCTAGGAAGCGGCCGGTGTGCGATTCCTTGGTGGCCGCGACCTGCTCCGGCGTGCCGGACACCAGAATACGACCGCCGCCGGCACCGCCTTCCGGGCCGAGGTCGACGACCCAGTCGGCGGTCTTGATCACATCGAGGTTGTGCTCGATCACCACCACCGTGTTGCCCTGGTCGACCAGCTGATGCAGCACGTCGAGCAGCTGCTCGATATCGTGGAAATGCAGGCCGGTGGTGGGCTCGTCGAGAATGTACAGCGTGCTGCCGGTGTCGCGCTTGGACAACTCTTTCGACAGCTTTACGCGCTGCGCCTCGCCGCCCGACAGGGTGGTCGCGCTCTGGCCGAGCTTGATGTAGTCCAGGCCGACCGCGCGCAGCGTATCGAGCTTGCGCGCGATGTTCGGCACGTTCTCGAACAGTTTCAGCGCGTCTTCCACCGTCATGTCCAACACATCGGCGATGGTGTGGCCCTTGTAGTGGATTTCCAGCGTCTCGCGGTTGTAGCGCTTGCCGTGGCAGACGTCGCAGGGTACGTAGACGTCGGGCAGGAAATGCATTTCCACCTTGATCATACCGTCGCCTTCGCAGGCTTCGCAGCGGCCGCCGCGCACATTGAAGCTGAAGCGGCCCGGCGTGTAGCCGCGTGAGCGCGCCTCCGGCACCTGCGCGTAGAGTTCGCGCAGCGGAGTGAACAGGCCGGTGTAGGTCGCCGGATTCGAGCGCGGTGTGCGGCCGATCGGCGACTGGTCGATATCCACCACTTTGTCGAACAGATCCAGTCCCTCGACCGAGACATACGGTGCAGGCTGTGTGCCGGCACCGTTCAACTCCATGGCGGCGAGCCGGAACAAGGTGTCGTTGACCAGGGTGGATTTGCCCGAGCCGGAGACGCCGGTGATACAGGTGAACAGGCCGGCCGGGATGTCCAGGTCGACCTTTTTCAAATTGTTGCCGCTGGCGCCCTTGAGCCTGAGCCACAGCTGATCGTCGGCCTCACGGCGTTGTTCCGGCACCTCGATCGCGCGACGGCCGGAGAGGAACTGGCCGGTGATCGAGCGCGGCGAATCGAGCAGGTCCTGCAGCGTGCCCTCAGCGACGATTTCGCCGCCATGCACCCCGGCACCGGGGCCGATGTCGAGCACGTGGTCGGCGGCGCGGATCGCATCCTCGTCGTGCTCGACCACGATTACCGTATTGCCGAGATCGCGCAGCCGGGTGAGTGTGCCGAGCAGGCGTTCGTTGTCGCGCTGGTGCAGGCCGATCGAAGGCTCGTCCAGCACGTACATCACGCCGACGAGGCCGGCGCCGATCTGCGAGGCCAGACGGATGCGCTGCGCCTCGCCGCCGGACAGCGAATCGGCCTGGCGATCCAGGGTGAGATAGTTCAACCCGACGTCGTTGAGGAAGGTCAGCCGTTCGCGGATTTCCTTAATGATCTTCACCGCGATCTCGCCGCGCCAGCCAGCCAGTTGCAGCGTTTCGAAGAAGCTCAACGTGTCGTCGATCGAGCGATGGGTGATCGCCGGCAGCGCCTGGTCGGCGACGAAAACATTGCGTGCCGAGCGGTTCAAGCGCTGGCCGCCGCAATCCGGGCAGGGCTGGTCGCTGATGTACTTGGCCAGTTCCTCGCGCACGGCGGCCGATTCGGTTTCCTTGTAGCGCCGCTCCAGGTTCGGCAGGATGCCTTCGAACGCATGCTCGCGGGTGACCTTGCCGCCGCGTTCGGTGATGTAGCGGAAGGCGATGCGCTCCTTGCCGCTGCCATGCAGGATGGCCGTCCGCACGGCGGCCGGCAGCTCCTGCCACGGCGTGTCGACGCTGAAGCCGTAGTGCGCCGCCAGCGACAGGATCAGCTGGAAATAATGCGCATTGCGACGGTCCCAGCCGCGCACCGCGCCACCGGCCAGGCTCAGTTCCGGATGGCCGACCACGCGCGCGGCGTCGAACACCTGGGTCACGCCGAGTCCGTCGCAGGCCGGGCAGGCGCCGACCGGCGAGTTGAACGAGAACAGCCGCGGCTCGAGTTCCGGCAGCGAATAGTCACAGACCGGGCAGGAGTAACGGGAAGAAAGCATCTGCTCGGCGGTGTTGGCATCATCCATGTTCGCCAGAATCACCAGCCCGTCGCCCAGTCGCAGCGCGGTTTCGAACGACTCGGCCAGCCGCTGCTTGATGTCGTCGCGCGGACGGAAACGGTCGATCACCACTTCGATGGTGTGCTTCTGCCGCAAGGTGAGCGGCGGCACCGCGTCGAGATCGTAGACCGCACCGTCCACGCGGGCACGCACGAAGCCCTGCGCGCGCAGCTGCTCGAACACCTGCACATGCTCGCCCTTGCGTTCGCGGATCACTGGAGCCAGCAGCATGAAGCGCTTTTCCGGATCGAGCGCGACCGTGCTGTCGACCATTTGGCTGACGGTCTGGGCCTCGAGCGGAATACCGTGGTCCGGGCAGCGCGGCGTGCCGACGCGGGCATACAGCAGGCGCAGGTAGTCGTACACCTCGGTGATCGTGCCGACGGTGGAGCGCGGGTTGTGCGAAGTAGACTTCTGTTCGATCGAAATCGCCGGCGAGAGCCCTTCGATGTGATCCACATCGGGCTTCTCCATCATCGACAGAAACTGCCGCGCATACGCCGACAGCGATTCGACATAGCGCCGCTGGCCTTCGGCGTAGATGGTGTCGAACGCCAGTGACGACTTGCCGGAACCGGACAAGCCGGTAATCACGATCAGGCGATCGCGTGGCAGGTCGAGGTCGATGTTCTTGAGATTGTGTGTGCGGGCGCCGCGGATGCGAATGGTGTCCATAGCGCTTTGATGTGAGGGTAATCAAGCACTATACCAACCCGCCGGCGCCGCCCGAGGCGCCGTACAGACAGTCTGCTGACACCACGCTGTCAGTGGTCTCGTACCTATCGACGGCCGCAATCCTTGGCCAGTCGTGTTGCTGGGTGCTGCGCATATCTGGTTACCATGCACGGATGGCCTCGGCCACCCATGTCGAACGAAAGGTAGCGTATGGCAATGTGCAAGCGGTCCGGCTTTGTCGCTGGCCTGATGCTGGCAATGATCACCGGGCAGGCCATGGCGGCGGCGCCTAGCGAGCAGCAGGTGCGCAAGCTGATGGATGTGGTCGGCATGGGGCGCTCGCTGAGCCAGATGAACGATCAGGTCGCATCCAGCATGCAACAGGCGCTGCCCTGCGTATCGTCGAACTACTGGAAGGATTTCATTGACCAGAACGGCAGCCAGGAATACATCGGCCGGCTCGTGCCGATCTATCAGAAGCACTTTACCGCCGAGGAAGTGGACGGCATGGTGAAGTTCTACGGTTCGCCGCTGGGCCAGAAAGTGCTTACCGAAATGCCGCTGGCAATGGCCGAAGCCAACCAGGCCGGTCTGCAGTGGACCCACGAGCACGGCCAGCAGATGATCGCCAAGCTGGAGCAGGCCGGCACCTTGAGTTCGGACGGTCGCTGCCCTGCGACAGGAACGGACGGTAAGGCCATGATTCCTGCGCCGGCGTCCTCGACGGCCGCCTATGGCGAGGACGACGAAGACGCGCCAGCGCCGGCGGCCTCGGCCCATGCCGCGCCCAAGCACGCCACGTCGACCCGGAAGCACACCTCGACCAAAAAGCACGTGCCGGCCCAAAAGGGCACATCCGGCAAAAAGGCCGTGCCGGCCAAGAAAGCCACCCCGGTTAAGAAGAAGCCGAAGGCTCCGGCGGCGGCCACGCCGGCCCAGCCGTCCGCGAGCCAGGGCGGGCAATAGTGGTCAGCAATTGACCAGGAGCGGGCCAGATCGCTATAATCGCAGGTTCTTCACGGTCGAATGGTCGTTGAAGAGCCCAAGAGAATAACGACAGAAGGGATAAACCCATGAGTTATGCAGTCATCAAGACCGGTGGCAAGCAGTACCGCGTGCAACAGGGCGACGTCCTGCGCGTGGAATTGCTGACCGCCGATGAAGGCGCCAGCGTGAGCTTCGATGAAGTGCTGCTGGTTGGTACGGGCGAGACGATCACCGTCGGTGCCCCGACCGTGGCCGGTGCCACCGTCAGCGCCACTGTGCGCAAGCACGGCCGCGCCGACAAGATCCGCATCATCAAGTTCCGCCGCCGCAAGCACTACAAGCGCCAGCAGGGACATCGCCAGCATTTCACCGAAATCGAGATCACGGGCATCAACGCCTGAGCAACCGGAGCATTGAGTCATGGCACATAAAAAAGGCGTAGGTTCCAGCCGCAACGGTCGCGATTCGAACCCGAAATACCTCGGCGTGAAGATCTACGGCGGCCAGGCCATCGAGGCCGGCAACATCATCGTGCGTCAGCGCGGCACCAAGTTCCACCCGGGTACCGGCGTGGGCCTCGGCCGCGACCACACGCTGTTCGCGCTGGTCGACGGCAAGGTCGAATTCAAGACCCGCGGCGAGAACAACCGTAAATTCGTCAGCGTCGTTCAGGGCTGAGCCCGGCCGACCGTTGCAGCGAAGGCCCCGCTTCGGCGGGGCCATTTGTTTCAGGCCCGGCGTGGCGACAGGAGCGGATGGTGACGGCACATCGGATCGGTCGGAACGCCTGGGGCATGTTGTTGCTGCTCGTCGCGAGCTGCGGCAAGCAACCGGCCGTTGAGCCGCCCTTTTCAGATCTGCAGTTTCACCAGCTCGGCGGCAAGATTCAGCAGATGAATACCCGGCAATACGTAGCCGAGCGCCCTGCCGACATGGCAGCTGCGCTGGCCTCGCCAGGTAGCTGGATGCTGCCGGCTGACGTGCCGGTACAGACCACGGACGGCGACATGGCCCGGACAAGTCAGGAGATGAGCTTCGATCGCGCTGGAAACCTGCTTTCGAGCCGGTTGATCATGTCCGTTACCGGGCCCAAAGCTATGCATGCCGAGGGTCTGATTACCGTATCCCGGCAGGCGCCGGGGCTGCGCAGCCTGCAGTGCGAGATGACCCTGACTAGCGGTATCGGCGGCGAGCACAGGTTTCCATGCGGCCGTGGTGAGTGGCGCTATTCGTCGCCAGGTACCATTTCGCGGCGGGAGCTGAAGAGCGACACGAGCGACACCACCTGGGAAGAGCAATTCGACACGCACGGGCGCGCGACGGTCGTCGACCAAAAGATCGTAAACAAGGACGGGGTGGCAGGTAAGAAGTTTCACGACCTGTCGGAGCACAAGGTGGTTCAAGCCTATGATGCGGAAGGCCGCGTGACGGCGAGCCGCGGCACCCGAAACGGCGAGGATCGCTACTACTACACGCTTTATTTCGACCCCGATCGTCATGGCAATTCGCAGCGGGTCATGCTGCTGTCGTCGGCTTCAGCCGATCGGCACGATGCGGAATCGCTGAAACGAGTGGAGCTGTCGACAATCACTTACAGTTATTACGATGAAATTCGTTGACGAAGCCATAATCAAGGTCCATGCGGGCGACGGCGGCAATGGCTGCATCAGCTTCCGTCGCGAGAAATTCATTCCCTTCGGCGGCCCCGACGGCGGTGACGGCGGCGGTGGCGGCTCGGTCTGGCTGATCGCCGACGAGGGGCTGAATACGCTGATCGATTTCCGCCACCAGCGCAGCTTCAAGGCACAGCGCGGGCAGAACGGCATGGGCAGCCAGATGTACGGCAAGGGCGGTGAAGACACCACCATCCGTGTGCCGATCGGCACGGTAATCACCAATGTCGATACCGATGAAATCATCGGCGACCTGACCAAGCATGGTCAGCGGCTGTTAGTGGCCGAGGGCGGCAAGGGCGGGCTGGGCAATATCCATTTCAAGAGCTCGGTGAACCGGGCACCGCGCAAGTCCACGCCGGGCACGCCGGGCGAACTGCGCGAACTGAAGATGGAGCTTAAGCTGCTGGCCGACGTGGGGTTGCTCGGCTTCCCGAATGCCGGCAAATCCACCTTCATCCGTGCAGTTTCGGCCGCGACGCCGCGCGTTGCGGACTACCCGTTCACCACGCTGCATCCGAACCTCGGCGTGGTCAGCCTGGGCACCGACCAGAGCTTCGTGATCGCCGATATTCCGGGCCTGATCGAAGGCGCCGCCGATGGCGCCGGACTCGGCATCCAGTTCCTGCGCCACGTGGCGCGCACGCGTTTGCTGCTGCATCTGGTGGACGTGATGCCGATCGACGGCAGCGATGTGCCCGAGCAGGTGCGCGCGATCGAGCAGGAGCTGCTGAAGTTCGACCCCGAGCTGCTTGAGCGGCCGCGCTGGCTGGTGCTCAACAAGGCCGACGTGCTGCCGCATGAAGGGCGCCAGGCGGTGGCCGAGGACATCGTGGCGCGATTGGGCTGGACTCAACCGTGGTTCCTGGTCTCGGCCATCGCGCGCGAGAACACCATGGCGGTCTGCCAGCAGGTGCAGCGTTTCTTCGAATCCACCCGCGAGGCACGCGAAGGCCGCAGCGAGATGCTGCCGGGTGACGTGCGGCTGCGCGAGGGAAACCCGCCCGAGTAATTGCCGCAGGCAGGATCGCCTCTGCGTCGGCGATGTCGCATCATGTGCGTTCGAGACGGCCTGTCCGGCCGTCGCCTCGGATGCCATCGATGACTAATCGCCGCGATTTCCTGAAAACCTCGATGCTGGCCGCTTCGGCGCTGGCGCTGCCGCGACTTTCAACCGGCGCCGCGCTTGTGCAGGGAGCACTACCCGCGGCCGGTGGCGCGCGGGTGATCTCGACCTGGAACTTCGGCGTGCCGGCGAATCGCGCGGCCTGGACGGTACTGTCCGCCGGCGGCAAGGCGCTGGACGCGGTGGAAACCGGAGTGCAGGTGCCGGAGTCGGACCTTTCCAACCACAGCGTGGGCAAGGGTGGCTATCCGGACCGCGACGGCAAGGTCACCCTGGACGCAAGCATCATGGATGGCGACGGCCGTTGCGGCGCGGTGGCCGCGCTCGAACACATCGCGCACCCGATCAAAGTGGCGCGCAAGGTGATGGAAAACACCCAACACGTCTTGCTGGTCGGCGACGGCGCGCTCGAGTTCGCGCTGCTGCAGGGATTCCACAAGGAAGATCTGTTGACGCCGGAATCCGCGCAGGCCTGGCACGAGTGGCTGAAGCAGGCCAAGTATCGGCCGGTGGCGAACAGCGAGAACCTCGATTACGGCCAGGGCCTGCCCGGCAAGGAAGGGCCGCCCGGCGGCAAGGGTAACCACGACACGATCGGCATGCTCGCCGTCGACGCATCCGGACATCTGGCCGGCGCTTGCACCACCAGCGGCATGGCGTGGAAGCTGCACGGTCGCGTCGGCGACAGCCCGATCATCGGCGCCGGCCTCTACGTGGACAACGAAGTGGGCGGCGCCACTTCCACCGGCGTCGGCGAGGAAGTGATCCGCAACGCCGGCAGTTTCCTGGTGGTGGAGCTGATGCGGCAAGGGCGCAGTCCGCAGGAGGCATGCGAAGAAGCCGTGCGGCGCATCATCAAGAAGCGCCCGGAACAGACCAAGGAAATGCAGGTGGGCTTTCTCGCCCTGCGCCGCGATGGCGCCGTGGGCGCGCATGCGATCCAGAAAGGCTTCACCTATGCGATCTGCGACGCCGAGCAGCAGGATCGCCTGCTGGCATCGCCCAGCGTCTATCAGACGACCTTCTCTTGACAGGACTGTCCGTAATGACCACGCCGCTGCTGGAAATCGCCGCCGGCTCGCTGGGCTCGGCGCTGGCGGCGCAGGCCGGCGGCGCGGACCGCATCGAACTGTGCGGCAGTCTGGCCGAAGGCGGCCTTACGCCATCCTTCGGCACGCTGGCGCTGGCGCGCGAGCGGCTGCGCATTCCGTTGTATGTGCTGATCCGCCCGCGCGCCGGGGATTTTCTCTACGACGCGGACGAGTTTGCGATCATGCGACGGGATATCGAAACCTGCGTGCGGCTGGGTTGCGATGGCGTGGTGATCGGCGCGCTGGATGTCGATGCCAACGTCGACATGCCGGCGTGCCGCGAGCTGATCGCCGCCGCCGGCAGCCTGGGCGTGACCTTTCACCGCGCCTTCGACGCCGCGTGCGACCAGACGCGAGCGCTGGAGGACGTGATCGCGCTGGGCTGCGAGCGCGTGTTGACCTCGGGCGGCCATGCGAACGCGATGCAAGGCGCAGAGGTGATCGCCGGGCTGGTCGCGCAGTCGGCCGGGCGTATCCGCGTGATGGCCGGCGCGGGGATGACGCCGGACAATCTCATCGAGCTGGCCGGGCGCAGCCAGGCCGATGAATTCCATGCGTCGGCCAAGGCATTACGGCCTTCGTCGATGCGCTGGCATGGGCGAAGCCTGCCTGGGCTGGCCACCGATCGCGAGGAGAGCGACCAGGCGATCGTCCATGCCCTGAAGCAGGCGCTACAGCGGCTGGCCTAACGCGCACGAAAAAGCCGGCTCGCGCCGGCTTTCGTCAACCCGAAATCCACTAATTCGAAATCGGCAACCGGCTCAGGCCAGTTCGCGGATCTTCGCGTTCAGACGGCTCTTGTGGCGAGCAGCCTTGTTCTTGTGGATCAGGCCGCGCGCGGCGTAGCGATCCATGACGGGCTGGGCGACAGTGAAAGCGGCGATCGCACCGGCCTTGTCCTTCGCCTCAATGGCCTTGACGACCTTCTTGAGAGCGGTGCGCACCATGGAACGGGCGCTGACATTGCGCAGACGGCGCTGCTCGGACTGGCGCGCGCGCTTCTTCGCGGACTTAATGTTGGCCAAGGTAGAACTCCGAAGTAATTGCGTGAAGTGGAAAAAGACGCGAATTATGCGGTCAATGCGCCGGTGCGTCAAGCACTTGGCGCACCGCGAAGGCCTTCATCCGGGCGACGCGAGTTGATGTCTGGCCGCATTGCCCGCGGATCGCCATCTCGTGGCTGTCATCCGTCCCGCGTCGGCTGTCAAACTATACAAATAGTATCGCGAGATACAAATTGTATCGCGAGGCAGCTTGCCGCGATGGCTTTTTATTCGACATTTCCCGCCTGGGAATGGAAGGTTCCGGCACACGCATGATGTTCTCAGCATGATGTTCCAAGCATGAAGTCCCCCAGCATGTTTCGCGGGCTGCTTTCATTCAGCAGCATGACGATGATTTCTCGCGTTTTCGGGCTGCTGCGAGACGTATCGATGAGCCACGTGTTCGGGGCCAACGCGGCCACCGACGCATTCGTCATTGCTTTTCGCATCCCCAATTTCATGCGTCGACTATTTGCTGAGGGATCGTTTTCCACGGCGTTTGTACCGGTATTCACCGAGGTGAAGCAGACCGGCACGCATGCGGATCTGAAGCAGTTGATGGCGCGAGTATCCGGCACGCTGGGGGGCGTGGTACTGATCATCACTGCGCTCGGATTGATCTTTGCGCCACAGGTGGCCGGTACGTTCGCTCCGGGAGCCTTGGACCAGCCACACAAGTTCGACCTCACCACGGATCTGGTGCGGCTGACTTTTCCCTTCATCTTTTTCGTCTCGCTGACCGCACTGGCCGCCGGTGCGTTGAACAGCTTTCACCGGTTTGCGATGCCGGCACTAGCGCCGGTGATTCTTAATGTATGCATGATCGCCGGCGCGCTGTGGCTGGCGCCGCGGCTGCATACGCCGATCATGGCCATGGGTTGGGCGGTGCTGGTGGCTGGCGTGCTGCAGCTGCTGTTCCTGTTGCCGGAGATTCGCAAGCTGGATCTGCTCAGCCTGCCGCGCTGGGGTTGGAACGATCCCGGTGTGCGTCGGATCATGCGATTGATGGTGCCGACACTGTTCGGTTCGTCCGTGGCGCAGCTCAATTTGCTGCTGGATACGGCGGTCATCTCGTTGCTGGTGGTCGGCTCGCAGACCTGGTTGTGGCAATCGACGCGTTTCCTGGAATTGCCGCTCGGTGTGTTCGGTGCGGCGCTGGGTACGGTGATTCTGCCGGCCTTGTCGCGCCATCACGTGGGAACCGATGCAGCCGGTTTTTCGAGGGCGCTGGACTGGGGTTTACGGCTCACGTTGCTGATTGCCGTGCCGGCCACGTTTGCGCTGGTGCTGCTGGCCGGGCCGCTGGTGGCCACGTTGTTTGAGAATGGTCACTACACGGCCTTCGACGCCTACATGTCCACGCTGTCGATCATCGCGCTTAGCTGCGGCTTGCCGGCATTCGCTCTGGTCAAGGTGCTGCTGCCGGCCTTTTATGCGCGGCAGGATACGCGCACGCCCGTGCGCGCCGGCGTGGCGGCGCTGGTCGCCAACATGGTGTTCAACGGCATTTTCATCATTCTCTTGTACGAACTGTGGGCCACTCCCGAACTCAAGCAGGGCAGCTTGCTCGGTGGCATCGCGCGGGTTCCGGGCCTGCATGTGGCCCTGGCGATTGCCAGCACGTTGTCGAGCTACCTCAACTTTGTCCTGCTCTGGCGCTGGTTGAAATCCGCGGGCGTGTATCAGCGCCAGCCTGGCTGGTCGAGACAGTGGCTGCGTCTGGCGGTGTCGTGCGCGGTGATGGTGGTGGTGCTGATCCTTGGGCGCCTGCTCTGGCCGGAATGGACACATGTATCGGTGTTTACCCGGGTCTGGCATCTGACCGTGCTGGTGGCGGCGGGAGCCTTGGCGTATGTGGCGGCGCTTTTTGCCAGTGGCTTCCGCATGCGTGAGTTGCGCGGCGTTTAGGCTTGCGCCATGCCCGCTGAAACCATCGAGACACGGTCCATGCAGCCGGTATACTTGCGCGATGATGAAACTCAGTAGGGATGTCGCGGGCCCTTGTCTTGCTCCGAATGGCGGCGTGATCGCGATCGGCGCATTCGATGGGCTGCACCGCGGTCATCAGGCGCTGCTGCTGCAGGTGCGCGAGCGTGCACAAGCACTAGGTTGCACGCCGATCGTGGTGAGTTTCGAACCGTTGCCGCGTACGTTCTTTTCGAGCAAGCCGATACCGCGCCTGTCCAGCGTGCGCGAGAAGCTGAGCGGCTTTGCCGCCGCCGGCATGGAGCACGTGCTGCAGTTGCGCTTCAATCGGGCGCTGGCCGCGATGTCGGAAGAGGATTTCGTGCATCGCGTGGTGGTCGAGCGGCTGGCCGCGCGCGAGATCTGGGTCGGTGCGGATTTCCGCTTCGGCCATCGGCGCAGCGGCGATGTCGCGCTGCTCGAACAGATGGGCGCGCGTTGCGGTTTCGAGGCCAAGACGATGCCGCCGGTGCTGTTCCACGACGAGCGGATATCCGCGACGCGGGTGCGTGAGTTGCTGGGTGCGAGCGATTTCGCCGCGGCGGCGAGCCTGCTCGGCCGTCCATTCGTGATCGAGGGCAAGGTCGAATACGGCAACCAGCTTGGTCGCACGCTGGGTTATCCCACGGCGAACATCCATCTTGCCCAGCGGGTCAGCCCGGTGCAGGGCATCTTCGCGGTGCGCGTGGGCTTGGGTGAGAGTGAGTGTAGCTGGCCGGGCGTGGCCAGCCTGGGTGTACGGCCGACGGTGAACCAGGTCAGCGAGCCCTTGCTGGAAGTGCACCTGTTCGATTTCGATGGCGACCTGTACGGCCAGCGCATGGCGGTGGAGTTCGTCGGCAAGCTGCGCGAGGAGCTGAAATTCGACGGACTGGACGCATTGAAGGTACAAATAGATCATGATGCGCGTTCGGCCCGTGAGATCCTGGGCATGAACCCCATATTGATTCGGGCATGATTGATCCGGGCATGAAGGCGAACGACATGAGCAGCAACCAGCGTCACCCAGCCTGCAGCCACGCGGCTACCGCCGCGGCGACCATTATTATTTGAAGCCACCGCCGAAGCGCGTGCGCTTGCCGCCGCGCGCGGCAGGCGGCAAGCACGACGCTTCGCAAGTCCGGTTGGGCATCGAGGCGGGAACACACCGGTGATGCCGTCGTGGTGACGGCCTCCCACAGCACGGCACTCGAGCGATGACCCAGGACTACAAGCACACCATCAACTTGCCGCAGACCGGTTTCCCGATGCGCGGCGACCTGCCCAAGCGCGAGCCGGGCTGGCTCGCCGAATGGGAGAAGGTCGACCGCTACGCGCAGATCCAGCAGAAGACTGCCGGGCGGCCGATGTTCGTGTTGCACGACGGCCCGCCGTATGCGAACGGCGTGATCCACCTGGGTCACGCGATCAACAAAATCCTCAAGGACGTGGTGGTCAAGTCGAAGCTGCTGGCTGGCTTCCACGCGCCCTATGTGCCGGGCTGGGACTGCCATGGCATGCCGATCGAAATCCAGATCGAGAAGAAATACGGCAAGGGCCTGCCGGCCGCCGAGGTGCAGGCTAAGGCGCGCGCGTATGCCAGCGAGCAGATCGCGAAGCAGAAGGCCGACTTCAAGCGGCTCGGTGTGCTCGGCGAATGGGATCGCCCCTACCTGACCATGGACCACGCCAACGAGGCTGGCGAGATCCGCGCGCTGGCCGAGATGCTGCGCAAGGGCTACATCTACCGCGGCCTGAAACCGGTGAACTGGTGCTTCGACTGCGGCTCGGCGCTGGCCGAGGCCGAAGTGGAATATGAGGACAAGACCGATATCGCGATCGACGTCGGTTTTGCCTTCGACGATCCAGCGGCGGTGGCGAAAGCGTTCGGTCTGAGTGAGTTGTCGAAGCCGAATGGCCAGATCGTGATCTGGACCACGACGCCGTGGACGATCCCGTCCAATCAGGCGCTCAACCTGCATCCCGAGTTCAACTACAGCCTGGTCGACACGCCGCGCGGCTTGCTGATCCTGGCTACCGAGCGGGTCGAGGAGTGTCTGAAGACCTACGGACTGGAAGGCCAAATCATTGCCTCGGTGCCGGGGCAGGCGCTGGGCGAGTTGCGCTTCCGCCATCCATTTTATCACGTCGACCCCGGCTATGCACGCACCGCGCCGGTGTACTTCGCCGACTACGTGACGCTGGATACCGGCACCGGCGTGGTTCATTCGGCGCCGGCCTACGGCGTGGAGGACTTCCTCTCGTGCAAGGCGCACGGTATGCCGGACGCCGACATCCTCAGTCCGGTGATGGGCAATGGCGTCTACGCGTCCTGGCTGCCGTTGTTCGGCGGACAGTTCCTGTGGAAGGCCAATCCAGTGATCGTCGAGGCGCTGGAGCAGGCCGGCTCGCTAGTGCACCAGCACAAGTACACGCACAGCTACATGCACTGCTGGCGGCACAAGACGCCGATCATCTACCGCGCGACCTCGCAGTGGTTTGCCGGCATGGATCTGGTGCCGAACGGCGGCGGCAAGACCCTGCGCGAGACCGCGCTGGCCGGCATCGAGCAGACCCAGTTCTTCCCGGCCTGGGGCAAGCAGCGCCTGCACGGCATGATCGCCGAGCGACCGGACTGGACATTGTCACGCCAGCGCCAGTGGGGCGTGCCGATGGCGTTCTTCGTGCACAAGGAAACCGGCGCGCTGCATCCGCGCAGCGCCGAGCTGCTGGATCAGGTGGCCGACATGGTGGCGCAGGGCGGCATCGAGGTCTGGCAGAGCCTGGACCCGCGCACCTTGTTGGGCGACGAGGCCGAACAGTACGAGAAGAATCGCGATACGTTGGACGTCTGGTTCGACTCCGGCACCACGCATTGGCATGTGCTGCGCGGCTCGCACGCCGACCTGCTGAAGTTCCCGGCCGATCTGTACCTGGAAGGCTCCGACCAGCATCGCGGCTGGTTCCATTCATCGTTGCTTACTGCGTCCATGCTGGACGGCCAGCCGCCGTACAAGCAGCTGCTCACCCATGGCTTCACCGTGGACGCGCAGGGCCGCAAGATGTCCAAGTCGCTCGGCAACGGTATCGAGCCGCAGGACATCATGGACCGCATGGGCGCGGACATCCTGCGGCTGTGGGTGGCTTCCACCGATTACCGCAACGAGATGTCGCTGTCGGAGGAAATCCTCAAGCGTGTCGCCGACATTTATCGGCGCATCCGCAACACTGCGCGCTTCCTGCTGGGCAACCTCGACGGTTTCGATCCGACCAAGCATCTAGTCGCCGTGGAAGACAGCCTGCTGTTGGATCAGTGGGCCTTGCAGCAGGCGTTCGACGTGCAGCAGGCGGTGACCGCCGCCTACGAACGCTACGATTTCCCGGAGATCGTGCAGCGCGTGCAGAACTTCTGCACCAACGAGCTCGGCGCGCTGTATCTGGATATCACCAAGGACCGGCTCTACACCATGCCGACCGACAGCCATGGCCGGCGCAGCGCGCAGAGCGCGATGTACCGCATCGCGGAGGCGCTGGTGCGCTGGCTGGCACCCGTGCTGAGCTTCACCGCCGAGGAAATCTGGCGCGAGCTGCCCGGCACGCATGGTGAGAGCGTGTTGTTTGAGACTTGGTATGAGGGCCTCGTGGCGATGCAAGGCTCACCCGAGCAACGGCGTTACTGGGCCGAGCTGATCGCGATCCGCGAAGGTGCCTCGCGCGTACTCGAAGGCATGCGCAAAGCCGAACAGATCGGCGCGGCACTGGAAGCGAAGCTGACCATCTACGCCGATCCGGCCACGCTGGCGCGTTACACTGCCAATGCGGATGAACTGCGCTTCTTCTTCATCGTGTCCGAGCTGCAACTGGAGCCCGTCGGGCAACAGCCGGCGGAAGCGGCGAAGGTGGAGATCGACGGCGGCGAAGTATGGTTGTCGGCCTCGGTAAGCGATGCGGCCAAGTGCGTGCGCTGCTGGCATCGCCGCGCGGACGTCGGCACGCATGCTGCGCATCCCGAGCTGTGCGATCGCTGCATCAGCAATGTGGAAGGGCCGGGCGAGAATCGTCGCTGGTTCTGAAGTCAGCTTGCGCATCGCCGGCGGCGATGCGCCCATGTCGAAATTCAGGGTTTACTTTGAACAGCAAGTCCACATTGAACATCCGATCCAGCGCGCTCATCTGGCTGTGGCTATCCGGCGTGATCATCGCGCTCGACCAGTGGAGTAAGTTCTGGGCACTCACTGCGCTGCAGCCGGAAGGCGTGCCGCATCCGGTGATTCCCGGCCTGCTGAACTGGGTGCTGACCTTCAACAACGGCGCGGCCTTCAGCTTCCTCAACAGCGCGAACGGTTGGCAGCGCTGGTTTTTCGTGGTGCTCGCGTTGGCGATCAGCATCGCGCTGGTGGTCTGGTTGCGGCGCACACCGCGACGCGACTGGCGCACCGCGCTGCCGGTGGCGCTGATCATCGGCGGCGCCCTCGGCAACCTGATCGATCGCCTGCATGCGGCCCGCGTCACCGATTTCCTGCAGGTGTACTGGCATGACTGGCATTTCGCCGTGTTCAACTTCGCCGACAGCGCGATCAGCGTGGGCGCCGTGATCCTGCTGGCCTTTGGATTGTTCGCCGGCAAGCCGCGCGACGGCGGCGTGCGATAATCCCGCTTGTTCGTCATTGCGGCTTAGCCGGAATGGCGATTCCCCCAAGATTCCGTCGAGGTCTGTCGTGGACATCCTGCTCGCCAATCCCCGCGGCTTCTGCGCTGGCGTCGACCGCGCCATTGCGATTGTCGAACGCGCGCTCGAATCCTATGGCGCGCCGATCTACGTGCGGCATGAAGTGGTGCACAACCGCTACGTGGTCGACAAGCTGCGCGCGGACGGCGCGGTATTCGTCGAAGAACTGAGCGAAGTGCCGGACGGCGCCACGGTGATCTTCAGCGCGCACGGCGTGTCGCAGTCGGTGCGCACCGAGGCCGATCAGCGCCGGCTCAACGTGTTCGACGCCACCTGTCCACTGGTCACCAAGGTGCACATGGAAGTGGCGCGGCTGGGCCGCATCGGGCGCAGCGTGGTGCTGATCGGTCACGCCGGCCACCCCGAAGTGGAAGGCACGATGGGCCAGTGGAACGCTGCCAATACGGGCGAGATTCTGCTGGTGGAATCGCTGGAAAGCGTGGCCACGCTGACGCCGACCTTTCCGCATGAGCTGTCGTACGTTACCCAGACCACGCTATCGGTGGACGACACCAAGGCGATCATCGCCGCGTTGCGCGACAAATTCCCCGATATCGAAGGTCCGCGCAAGGACGATATCTGCTACGCCACGCAGAATCGCCAGGACGCGGTGCGTCGGCTCGCCGATTCGGTCGACCTGATGCTGGTAGTCGGCTCGATCAACAGCTCCAATTCCAACCGGCTGCGCGAGCTGGCCGAGAAGCAGGGCGTGCGCTCCTTCCTGATCGATGGCGCCGAACATATCGAACGCGAGTGGCTCGAAGGCGTCGAACACATCGGCCTCACCGCCGGCGCCTCCGCGCCCGACAAGCTGGTACGCGACGTGATCGCCCGCCTGCAGTCCTGGGGCGCCGGTGAGGTGCGCGAGCTGGACGGCGAAGCCGAGACGATCACCTTCGCCCTGCCGAAGGAACTGCGCATTGCGGGTGCCAGCATGCCGGCGAAGCTTTAGCTCGCCGCTTACCGATTTATTGCCCGATCTCGCGTAATGGTTTGCCGGCCATCAGGTTGCGCTCGATGTGCTCCAGCGAGATGCCTTTGGTTTCCGGCACCAGCATGATCGTGAGGATCAGGAAAAGGGCGTTGAACGCGGCATAGAGCCAAAACGTCTGGCCCGGGCCGATGCCGTTCACCAGCGACAGGAAGGTATTGCCCACCACCCAGTTCATTGCCCAGTTGGTGAAGGTGGAGCAGCCGATGCCGAAGTCGCGCCCTTTCAGCGGCTGTACTTCGGAACACAGCGTCCAGATCAGCGGACCGGCCGACATGGCGAAGCCGACGATGAAGAGCAGCAGCACGCCCACGGTGAAATACTGTTCGGCGCGCGTGGTGGTGCCGAGGTGGATCATCGTGCCGACGATGGCGAGAGCCAGCGCCATGGTGACGAAACCGATGTAGAGGATCGGCTTGCGGCCCAGCTTGTCGACCAGGCCGATGGCAATGAAGGTGGCCAGCACATTGGTCAGGCCCACGATCGCAGTGAACCACAGCTGTGCCTCGTGATCGTAGCCCAGGGTTCCGAAGATGCGCGGCGCGTAATACATCATCACGTTCATGCCGGTGAGCTGCTGCATCACCTGCAGCAGCACGCCCAGCCCGACCGAACGACGGAAGTTGGAGTTTTCCTGGAACAGATGCCAGCCGCGCTGCGGCGTCTTGAGCTGCTCGGCGATCTCGGCCATCTCGTGCCCGACGATGGCGCGGTCGCCACGCAACTTCAGCAGCACCGCTTCGGCATCGGCATTGCGGTTCTTCATCATCAACCAGCGTGGGCTGTCGGGCAGCCACAGCACACCGGTAAGGAAGAGGGCGCCGGGCACGGCGATGATGCCTAGCATCCAGCGCCAGTTGCCCGAGTAACTGAAGGCCAGGTCGGAGAGGAACGCTACCAGGATGCCGATGGTGATCATCAGCTGATAGAGCGAGATCATCGCGCCACGAATATGTTCGGGTGCGACCTCGGCGAGGTACAGCGGGGCCGTGAACGAGGCGATGCCGATCGCCAGACCCAGGATCACCCGGGCGACGATCAGCGTCTCGGCGTTGGTGGCCACGGCGCAGAGTATCGACCCAATGACGAACAGCACGGCTCCCAGGATCAGCGAACGCTTGCGGCCGAGCGAGGAAGACAACCAGCCTGCCCCGAGCGCGCCGGCGGCGGCGCCGCCCATCATGGAGCTGACGATCCACTCGATGGCGCGGTCACTGATGTGGAAGTCGTTTTTGATGAAATCGGTGGCGCCGGAAATCACGCCGATGTCGAGGCCGAACATCAGGCCGGCCAGCGCGGCCAGCACGCAGGTGAACAAGGTCGCCGCCTTCGGATTTGCCGTGATCGGATTGGCAATGGCATTCATGGAGGACTCCGGGTGATAAAGGCCGCAAGAGACTTGAGGCGACGACGATTGATGTTGCCGGGATGGGCGGTGACGGCATTCATACCACCTCCGCGGTTCGCGGGCTGCCGGCGAACCGTGATTCCGGTAGGCCGCGTACCGCCAGCTTGAGAGCGAACAAGTGCCCAGCCTGCGGGTCTTCGTGCAAGGCCTGCGCGGACAAGCCATCGCGCGCACTGGTGACATACAGCGTGTCCAGCGCATCGCCGCCCAGGGCCGGCCGGGTCGGCTGGCGCGCCGGCACGTTCACCACGAGGTCTTCGCGGCCGTCCGGCAGATAACGTACAACGCGGCCCATGCCCCACTGCGCATTCCACAGGCCGCCATCGGCATCCACCGTGGAGCCATCCGGTTCGCCCGCCAAGGCACGCAGGTCTAGCCAGTTCTCGGCGCTGTCGAGCGTGCCGTCGGCATGGTAGGCGCAGCGTTGGATGATCCGGGTCGGCGAATCGCAGAAATACATGGTGCGGCCGTCAGGACTGAAGGCCAGGCTATTGGAGATCGCTACGCGGTCGAGTTCCAGCCGTTGCAGAGACAGATCGGTGTTGAGACGGTGGAAGCTGGCGATGGGCTGCTTCGGTCCGCCGTCGGCAGGCTCGTGCAGGGTGCCGAACACGAAGCGGCCTTCGCGGTCGCAGGTGCCGTCATTCAATCGCGTCGGCAGTTTCGGCTCGACCTCGCAAACAGTTTCCAGTTGGCCGCTGGGCAGATGCAGGAATGCCAGCCGCGAGGCCAACCCGAGCAGCAGCCAGTCCGGACGTTCGCATAGCGCGAACGACGCGAGCCGTTCGGGCATTGGCCAATGCGTGCTTATGCCATCGGTTGGGTGGTAGCACCACAGCGTGGCCGACTGGATGTCGGTCCAATACAGCGCTTGCGCGCGCGGGCACCAGACGATGCCCTCGCCGAGCATATTGCCGACGGGAAGCACACAGCTCGCCTTCATCTCTGCGTGGATCGTGCTCACACCCAGCCACCGTCGACGATGAAATCCTGACCGGTGCACATGCGGCTATCGTCGGCGGCCAGGAACAGCGCAGCATTGGCCAAGTCCTGCGCCTGCAGATGGCCCGGCAGGCATTGCTTGCGCGCGATCTCGGCCTCGCCTTCGGCATCCAGCCAGAGGGCGCGCTGCTTCTCGGTGATCACCCAGCCGGGCACGAGGCTGTTGATGCGGATGCGATCGCGGCCCAGGCTGCGCGCGAGCCCGTTGACCAGGCCGCGCACGGCGGCCTTGGCCATGGCGTACATCGGATAACCGTCGTTCTTGATCATCCAGCCGGTCGAACCCAGGCAGATGATCGAGCCGCCGCCCAGCGCGTGCATGTCGCCGACCACAGCCTGCGTGGCGAAATACTGGTGGCGCAGGTTCACCGCGATGCTCTGCTCGAAATCTGCCGGCGTGGTATCCGCCAGCGCGTGGCGCGCATCGTTGGCGGCGTTGTTGATCAGCGTCGCGATCGGGCCGATGTGCGCGCGGGCCTCGCCGATTGCCGCGTCGAGCGCGTGTAGATCGGTCACGTCACAACGCAGGAACAGCGGTGTATGCGCCTGCTCGTCAAGCCGACTCAGCAGCGCATGCGCGCCAGCCTCGTCGATATCCAGGAAGGCCACGCGCGATCCCTGTCGTGCAAAAGCCTCCACGAAGGCGGCGCCGATGCCGGTGGCGCCGCCAGTGATCAGCACGGTGCGATCGGCCAGGCTGGGATAGCGGGCGAGGGCGGACATGAGCGAAAGCTCCGGATCGTGGCGATGGGTGTCTACCATTCGGCGACACTGCCATCGGCATGGCGCCAGATCGGATTGCGCCAGCGGTGGCCGACATGCGCGCGTTCGGCCACATAGGCCTCGTTGACCGTGATGCCGAGGCCGGGGCCATTGGGAATCGCGACGAAGCCGTCGTCGTAGGCGAACACGCTGCGGTCGCTGACGTAATCCAGCAGATCGTTGGCGGCGTTGTAGTGGATGCCCAGGCTTTGTTCCTGGATGAAGGCGTTATGGCACACACCGTCGAGCTGCAGGTTCGCCGCCAGCGCGATCGGGCCGAGCGGGCAATGCAGCGCCAGCGCCACATCGTAGGCCTCGGCCATCGCGGCGATCTTGCGCGTCTCGGTGATGCCGCCGGCATGCGAAGGATCGGGTTGGATGATGTCAACGCCGCCGATCTGCAGCACGCGCTTGAAGTCGTAGCGCGAATACAGCCGCTCGCCCAGCGCGATCGGCGCCGGCGAGATCGCCGCGAGTTCGGGGATCGCCTCCAGGTGGTCGGACAGGACCGGTTCCTCGATGAACATCAGTTTGAATGGCGCCAGCTCGCGCATCAGCACCTTGGCCATCGGCTTGTGTACACGGCCGTGGAAGTCCAGGCCGAGCCCGATGTTCGGGCCGACCGCGTCACGCACCGCCTGCACGTTCTCCAGCACGCGCTCGACCTTGTCATAGGTGTCGACGAACTGCAGCTCCTCGGTGGCATTCATCTTCACCGCGGTGAAGCCGCGTGCAACCGCGTCGATGGCCGCCTTCGCGGTGTCGGACGGACGGTCACCACCGATCCAGGAATACACGCGGATGCGCGAGCGCACCGGGCCGCCGAGCAGGGCGTGCACGGGCTGGCCCAGATGCTTGCCCTTGATGTCCCACAGTGCCTGATCGATGCCGGCGATCGCGCTCATCAGGATCGGTCCGCCGCGATAGAAGCCGCCGCGATACATCAGGCTCCACAGGTCTTCGACATGGCGCGGATCCTTGCCGACCAGATAATCCGCCAGCTCGTCGACAGCGGCCGCCACCGTGTGGGCGCGCCCCTCGACCACTGGTTCGCCCCAGCCGCTGAAGCCTTCGTCGGTGTCGATGCGCACGAACAGCCAGCGCGGTGGAACCAGGTAGGTGGTCAGGCTCGTGATCTTCATGCGCGTTACTTATCCATGTGTCCCGTTGGGGTTTTGCTCGATGCGCTTTCGGTCGTGGTCCAGGCGCGCGCGAAGGCATGCGCCGCGTTCGCGATATCGGCCACGCTGCGGCCTGGCGCGTAGAGCGCCGAGCCGATGCCGAATCCACTGGCGCCGGCGAGGCGGTAGTCGCGCATGTTGTTCGGCGTGATGCCGCCGACCGGCAACACCGGCAGATCCAGCGGCAGCACCGCGCGCCACGCGCGTAGCACGGCGGGCGTGATCAGTTCGGCGGGAAAGGCCTTCAACGCATGGGCGCCCGCGCGCAGCGCCGCGAAAGCCTCGGTGGGCGTGGACACCCCGGGCACGCAGTACAGGCCCGCTTCGCGTGCCGCCGCGATGACCTCGATATCCGCGTGAGGCATCACGATCAGCTTGCCCCCGGCAGCCGCGACCTCGCCGACGGCTTCGACGCTCAGCACGGTGCCGGCACCGATCAGGCAACGGTCGCCCAGCGCCTCCGCGAGCAGGCCGATGCTTTCCAGCGGCCGCGGCGAATTCAGCGGTACTTCGAGGATGCGGAAGCCGGCGTCGACGATGGTACGGCCGACGGCCACTGATTCTTCGGGACGCAGGCCGCGCAGGATGGCGACCAACGGCAGCGGATCGAGCCAGGCGTGCAGCATCCCTGGGTCTTCCATATTAGGATGCTCCATAGGTCGGGACCGGTTGGTTGATCAAGGTGGCCGCGCTGGCGATGCGCCACAGGCCACGCGCCGATGCATCGGCGATCGCAACCGGTTGCGGCAGGTCGAACAGCGCGATGGCGCGGCTGTAGCGTGCACATAGCGCTTCATCGCCGACCAACAGCGGTGCGTTGCCCGCATTGAGCCAGCCGGCGGCTCGCGCGCCGCGCAATTCTTCGCCGATCAGCAGGCCGGACAAATAATCGGGTATCGCGCTCGGCGCCAGACGACCGTCGAGCATCAGCGCGCGCGTCGAAAACAATCGCGTCAGCGCACCGGCACTACCGCTGTGGCGCGCCGTGCGCACACCTGCTTCGAAAGCGGCCGTATCGAAGGGTGAAGTTTCCGGCGATGGGGCAGGCGCATCCGGAATGCCGGCACCGAGAATCGAATGCCCACGCAGCAAGGCATACAGCTCGCCGGTCATCATGGTGGTGATGCGGACAATCCGCCGATCGCGCACCTGCACCCATTTGCTGTGGGTGCCAGGCAACAACATGCAGGTATCGCGCAGAGTGGGCGGATAACTGTCCAGTACGCCGAACACCTGGGTTTCCTCGCCGCGCATCATGTCGGGACCGCTGCCGTCGCGCACGCCCGGGACGATGGCGATCTCGCGGTCGTCCATGCTACGCACTGTCACGATGCCAGCGGCCAGAGCATCAAGGCTGGCCGGCGTATCCACATAAGCCGTTTCGCGCCAACCCTGTCGGCTGCCGACCATGCCGGCGGCCAGGATCGGTGCCTTCGGCCAACCGGCGCAGATGGAAGCGAGTGCGGCGTCGAAGCCACCTTCTGGCAGCTGGCGGATGCCCCACGGGTGCCGTCGGGTTTCCTGCACGCTGCCACTGCTATCGAACAACATGGCGCGCAGCTGCGTGGTGCCCCAGTCGAGTCCAATCAGCCCCTGCATCGACTCACGCCTTGCCTTTGCCGGGGCGGCGTTTTTCCATGTTCGTGCGGGAGTCCGCGATCATCTGCAGCATGGCGCGACGAGCGGCCTCGGGTTGGCGGCGGCGGATCGCTTCCAGCACCTTGCGATGATGCGGCAGCGAGTATTTGAAATTCTTGGCGGTGCGCGCCGAGAGCACGAAAAACGCACCCAGCGCAGTCTCGATCACCGCGAACAGCGAGGTCATCAGTTCATTGTTGGTGCCATTGAGCACGGCTTCGTGGAACGCGAGATCGGCCTCGGCCCAAGCGTCCAATGTCTGTGCCGCCGCCATGCCGGCATAGGCGGCATCCAGTTGCTCGAGCTGTTCGACACTGCAGCGCGTCGCAGCAGCAGCAGCAGCAGCCGGTTCGATCAGTTCGCGCATCTCGACCAACTTGCGTACGAAATCCTCGGTAGGCATCAGTGCACAGCGCCATCCGAGCACATCGGCATCCAGCTGATGCCAGAATTTCGGATCGCGCACGCGCGTGCCCACCTTGGGACGCGATTCGACCAGACCTTTCGCCGAGAGCACTTTCATGGCCTCGCGCAGCGCGGTGCGGCTCACATCCATGCCGTCGGCGAGCGTTTCCTCGCGCGGCAAGATGTCGCCCGGATGCAGTTCGCCACCGACGATGCGCTGGCCCAGCTCGTGTACGACATGGCCATGCAGATTGCGCAGCGGCGTTGGGCTGTTCGCACGCCAGGGCCTTCGCGCGATTCCGCCTTCACTGGCGTCTCTGGTCGCCATAGGCAGGCCGCCGCCAGCGGACGCAACCCTGGCGGTCGGTTTGGCGTGATCCGATTTCGCTTTATTTATCATACAAGTTGTTTATATCAGATGATTGAGGAAACGTCATCATGCTTTGTGAATCTAAGCGCTTGAAGACCCATGTGCACGTCATGCTGCACAAACCTGTTCGATTGTGGACTTGCATCGCGCTGACGCCACTTGGATCGAGCCCTCGCCCCTCTCCCTTTGTGCATCGCTTCAACCGGAATTCATTGTGAAGCTGCCAATGGGGGCGCAGTCGGCAGAGCAGTCTGCGCGAGAGCATTCTCTCGTATTGTAATACAAATTAGAGACGCATGAAGTTACACTTATGCCGCAGTTCACTCTATCGCGCATTGTTAGGGCATTTACGGAGGTATGCCGTTCGCTGAGCAGCCCCTTCGACGGAAGAGAGGCGCATCCGTCTTTCAGCATTCACTTCTGCGCAGCATTTTTTCGACGTGCTGTGCACGTCTCATCACGTAACTTCTGATCGCCCCGGGAGTCTGGCACTGGCTCTCCCCGATCCTTGGCATCCGATGACCGGGGCAACCACTTCTCCTGAATATTGTCACTTCTGGTAATTGATTCGAGGCGGGAAAAAGCACGAAGGCCATGACCGTCGATTCTGCTCATTTGGCGAGAGTACGTGCCGCCGAGCTTGGTAGATCGCAAGGCGCGCTGATTCTGTGGCGTGAGCAACGGCGCAGCCTATCGAGCACTGCGCCACGATTTTTAGTACTTGCTTCCTCAAGGGGCACGCCATGACTCAAGGCAATAATGTAGATCGCGATCTTGCCGAACGCGGCAAGCAAAATGCCAAGCACGAGCAAGAGCATGTCGCGTCGCGCGACTATGACGAGCAACGCAAGAGGGGCGTGGAGTACAAACCGCCGAAGCCGAAGAAGTCGCCGAAACCCAAGGCGTCACCGTAGTCGCCATTTCGGCGACGCATCCGACCGGTTTCTTATGCGCCTTGTAGTTCTTCCATGATGCAGAGCCGCTGAAGGTTAAGCGGGGGACATGGTCGTGATCATGTTTGGTGCCCGGAGCGGGAATCGAACCCGCATACCCGTGAAGGTGAGGGATTTTAAGTCCCTTGCGTCTACCAATTTCGCCATCCGGGCAGGCTGGCCAGCTGAGTGCATCCGTTGGATGCGCAAGCGGCGCGCATCGTAACACGCCGGCCGAGCGGTCTTTGCTTAGCAAAAAAGAAGCCCGCCATGGGCGGGCTTCGATGATGCGACAAGAACCTATGCAATGGAGGCCGGGGTCGGAATCGAACCGGCGTACGCGGCTTTGCAGGCCGATGTACTACTTTATAATCAATAACTTAACATGTTTGACGCTCTATTTTGCCACTCGCTAGCGAGTTCTGCGCTGATGGCTCGATATTTTCGTAGCGCGATAAATCCGGCAACGCCGATCGGCTGGCGCCCCGAACTGAGCGCTTCGCCACTGTCCGTTGCCCTTTTGCAGGTCTTTCGCGCTTCCGTTCTTGCGCCTGCTCGCGGCCTTTAGAGCGGACGAAATCCAATAGGTCCTCGCGAAGCAGGACCGTGTGTTTTTGATTGAGAGAAAGAGCCGGTACCTCGCCCTTTCGGACGAGTTCTTTCATCGCTTCGTAGCCGAGCCTGAGAAAGCCAGCGGCCTGCTCTAGATCCATCGTAGAGTCGTCTTGCATTTTTGCTATTCGTTTCATGTAGACGCTTCCACACTATGAGCCTTGGCGGTTTTTCTGAAACACCCAGCAGCGCACGGTGCGGGTATGGCCCTCGCGCGCATGGATGGCGCTATTCACGGGTCGGGTTGCCTCGACAAATTTGGGTTTCTTGCTGGTCGGCAAGTGTTCTTTGAGCTGGCGAAGGGTCGGCAGATCGCGATAGCGCGCACCGGCCTGCTCTAGAAATTCGTGCAGGTTTACCGCGATCAGGCTCTCGTCGCGTGAATGATTCAAATGCTCGAACACAATGCCATCATTGAGATGTTCGTAGCGGTCCCAAAATTCGGCCACGATGGGATGATCGCCGCCAATCTGCCGTTGTCGTTCGACCGCCATCGCGGTGATGAACGCCATCAGCGGTTCGCGCCATGCGGTGGCCTGAGGCAGTACCTGTTCGAGTGCCTCGGCCAGCCCCATCAATTGGGCATGGTTTTTCGCAATACGTACATCACGAATGGCGGGGTGATCCATGAGCTGCTTTTCGTAAACCGGCATGCGTTCGGCATAATGTTTCAGCACCTCGGCTTCGGCGCGGGTTGCCGCTAAAATAAAATAACTGAGCTGGGCGACGTCCAGCGCCGATAAGCGGTCGGCCTTTACCTTGCCTTCGGCGGTGTGCTCTTCGCAGGTCATAAATACATGACAGAGGCGCTGCATCACCGCCGGATCAGCCTTCACCGGTCGATTCTGCGCGATGACGATCGAGCCGCGAAAAGGCGGCTCGTTCGTTTCGGTGCCGTTGTTCTTCACGCCCGTCACGCGGGTACTACGGCCGTTATAGAGCGTTTTGATTTCGTTGAAATCGAAGGACTTGCCCTTGATTTCGTCCTCCTTGCGGTCACCCTCCATGAGGACCACCGGCAGGTTCGCCAGCTGCGCGAAATTGCGCGATCGACCGGCCGCCGTCGCTTTCACGGGATCGAATCCCTCGTAGGTGGGGCGACCAAGCAGCCGATTAAGAAACACGATCAGGGTGGATTTTCCCGAACCCGGCTCGCCGACGAGTTCAAGGAAGGGGAAGCTTTCCTGCATCGCGCGTATCTGCTCGGCGAACAGGGAGCCGAACCAGAACACGAGGGCGACCATGCCGCGGGGACCGAACACCTCCCATACCAGCTGCGGCCACTCGGTGTTGTACTGCTTGACGTTGGCGTTGATCTTGAGTGCGACGGATTGATTGATGGTCTTGATATTGAGCCGCTTGGTCAGCTCGATGTAATCCTCGTCGTTCAGCTCAAAGACGCGGCCCTTCATCACAGCCAGATCGCCGAAAATATACGCGCCGTACTCCTTGGCATAGCCAACGAAATCCACCGTTTCCACGATCTTGAGATGCCCGCGCAAATCCCCGTAGGTGCGATCAAGCTGCGCCGTGGTGCCTTCCCACATCGCACCCGGCGCCACGCTAAGCAGGCGTTTCTTGAACTCGCCGGCGCTGGCGATGTGCTCGCCCTTGAAGGTGTTCTTGTAGACGACCGAGCTGTAAGGCGTGGTGATGCGGTAGTAATACCAGGATTCGTTGGTCAGCTTGTTCTGCTGGAAATACAGCGGCACGGGGTAGCAGTTGGCCAGGTCGGTCAATACGCCGGACTGCTTGATGGCTTCATCGCGCAACTCTTCCTCGCTCAGATCGTCGGCTTTGTCGCCGAGCTGCTGCATGGCCTTGTCGTACGACGCGGTATTGAGCTGCCACCAATACAGCCGCTCGCCGAACTCGAGCGGAAAGCTCTTGATGGCCTTGCGCCGATAGATGAGGCGCGCCTTTTCGATCGCGGTCGGCGCAATCAGCAGCGCGCCTTCATAGAGATACGTCTCGATATCGTCCGGACGTAAACGTCCGCGCAGATGCAGATCGTTCCAGTCCAGCCGTTTGCCATCTTTCGGCTGCGGTATTTGCGCGGCACGGCAGGTCCAGCCCGCCTCGCGGGCGCGGCGCACCCAGCGCGGGATGTATTCCCACCCGGCCGGATCGGTATCCAGCGCCCAGACCAGTCGTGGGCGATTGCCATCGGTACCGATCAAGGCATCCAGGGCCGCCTCGGGATAGTTGTGCGCGGCCATCGCGGAGAGCGCGGCGATGCCGGCGAAACCGAGCGCGATGGCATCGAAGATACCTTCCACGACCCAGACCTCGCTGGCGGCCACCAGATCGATCAGTGCCGCAGGCGGGCGCCAGGCGTGGCCGCGGTAGCTTTGCCGAAAGCCAAAGCCGGCTTTGCGATGGCCGAAGCGGGAAGGGCGATCGATCAGCCGCTCCCAATAGCCCACCTTGGGCAGCGCGAAACGCACGGTGGCCGAACTTTCGCGCGTGTCGGCGTCTACATACCATTCCTGCGAGTAGGTGCCGCGTAACGGCGCCAGCTCGAAGCCGCGCGCATGAACCAGATAGGCATCGGCGCTCGCGTGCGGACTTTCGGCCGTTGCCCGGTGCCGATCCGACCACGACTCGAACAGATCCTCGTACAGGTCTTTGACGTGTCCCTCCCAGCCGCATTTATTCAGGCGCCCGCAGCGCACCACCCAGGGACTGGCGGCGCTCGCATACAGTTCTTTCTTGCCGCAGTGCGTGCAGATACCTTCTTGCAGCCAGTCGCCGTTTTCCTTGAACTTGAATTCATCGAGCAGCCGTTTCAGAACATCGCGGTGCAGTTCGTGATTCATGGGCGCGGCACCCGCGTCACGGGCAGGCTGAGGCACATGGCGGCGTCGGCGAGTTGATCGCCGGGAAACAAGAACATCGTCGTGTCCAGGAACAAGCTGGCCTGATAGCCGTCCACCAGGCTTACCCGTTCCATGGGGGCCTGGGCAAAGCACAGCGCCACCTTCCCAGCGACGAGGATGGCCGTCACGCTGGATTCGTGGCGGCGTAGATGCAGCAGGACGCCGGGGGCGACGGTGATCGTAAAGCGCAGGACAGGCGCAGACGTGGCGGTAAGCATGGGATGTTTTTCCATCAGGGCGGCCGAAGGCCACAGTAAAGAGGTAAAGGAGTCAACGCGCGCGCAATCGCGCCCGTTCCGACAGCGGCAGGCTGTCGAAGCTTCTGGGGAAGGATCAGGATCGGTAAGGCGGGTTAGTCGTGATCGGCGCGTCGGCCGCATTGACGCGTGGTGTGCGCCCGGTCGAGCGGTTCGGCTGCCTGATGTTGTGCCAGCTGCCACAGCTCGTTGGCGGTAAACGCGGCGACGCGACCGGTCGCCGCATCGATCAAACGCACCACGGCGGGCGTCGAGGACGTCAGGTCGAAGGCCACCGGCTGCCGGCGCTGCTGGCGTTCCGCCAGGGCGTGCATCGCCAGGTCGTAGGCGGTATTGACCGGTACCCGCCAGCGGGCGACGAGATAGGCGACACAGCGATGCACCAATGATTCGCTGTGCAGATGTTGCGCTTCGTGCGTCCGGATGAACTGGACGGCCAAACGTCGGCGCAGATCGGTTTCATTGACCGACTCGATAAGCGGATACAGCATGCAAACACCCCCCTGAAAAGGACCGTCTAGTCCTGATGTTTGGAACAAAGTCGTTTTGTGAAGCGTCAGACCAACCAGCGCCGCAGCGCGATGCTTCCGACAGGTAGCACAGGCTTGGCCGCAGGCGGCATGGTGATGTCGTTGGCGCGTCGCTCGACCATGGGTAGGGCAATATCGGCGGATGGCCGCAGGCTGGGCGTCAGCGTACGCACGATGCCCAACTGCGCGACGAAGCGATGCGCGCAGGTCACATCCACGCAGTCGAAATAGATTTCGCGCACCAGGGTGCTGAGCGCACGCGAGGTCAAGGTGCGGACACGGCCGCCGCAGTGCGGGCAGGCGATGGCGTTGCGGTTGGCGAAGGGGGGTGAAGTGGAGCGGTGCGTCGATGCGGGAAAACTAGGTTCGATCATGGATCGGGTCGTACTCGGTGCTGGAGAAAATCGTTAAACGCACGCTGTGGCGGGTCAGAGAATAAAGGTCGCCGGACGATTGCGCAAGAAGCTACGGCAATCACATGCAGCGCCTGTTGTGCTTTACCAATTTACTTGTAAATCATTGATTATCAGCGCGTATACAGGTTGGCTTACCTACGCTTGATGCGGGTCTATCTCCGCCAAGTCGCAAGATATTTCGATCACCGAACGCGGTGCGAAGGCGCTCCGCAACGTACGGTTCCCTTCCGCCGACCTCGGCCGATCGATGGCCTACCCGTGATCGCGCGTTGCGACCTGCATCCACGTGGCGACGTTTCTGGACCGTCTGCCTTACAGGTTGGCGTGATACGGCACATGCAGGAAGAAATAGACGCCCGCGACGATAAACAGGGCACAGGAGAGCGTATTCAGATAAAAGCAGGCACGGATGGAATGGCTGTTCCGTTGCAGGCGGAAGGCATACGCGAGATATCCCGTCAGCGGCACAAAAAGCAACCAGAGGGCGGTGGGCCACGCGATATCCCGTAATCCATCGGGATTCGGCAGGTAGGGCATGTTGAGCACGCCCAAAAGGGCCATGACGGCCATCAGCGTAAACAGACCGGACGCGGTGAGATTCGCGAAGGCTCGCGCAAATGCATCGAGTACGTTCAAGGGACGGACTTCCTTCAAGGCTCGACTGGATGCTAGCAAATCGCCGTGACGGCCGGCTCATCCAGGCCAACATCGCGCAGGGCGGATAACGCATCGGAACTCCCCCGCGGGCTACCCTTCGCCGTCTGCCTCGTCCTGCGCCGTGTGGTCCCCGGCGGTCGCCCGGTTCTCCAACGAGAGTGCGGTGGTGTAACCGCTCGTACCGTCGAGCGTGTGCCGCGCCTGATCGATGATCCAGGTCACCGCATCGATCGATGGATGCCAGCCGCTGAGCTGCACCGGCCTTTCCGGAGAGACGTCTGGACGTCCGATCGCCAGTTGCAGCTCGAACGTGCAGGCGCCACGGCGGACGCGCGCCATCTCGGCGGCAGCGGCGCGTTTCGCGTCGTCCTCGCTGGCGTAGTGACCGCGCAGCACCTTGACGTGTCCGGTCCTGCCCGAGCGCACCGACCGGCCGCGCGCGGCGGCGAAGTCGTGCCAGCTGGCCCGTACACCGGTATACGCATTGCGTTCGGCCGCATGGTAACGGTGCTGGTCGCCGGCGCTGCGCACCAGCGTGAGCAGCGGCAGCGCCGTGCCGCCCGCGGTCAGCGCCTTTCCGATCGGCGCGAACAACAACCGCCCGGCCTTGACGGTCGCGACCGCATCCCACTGCTTGCCAAGGCGGCGCAGCAGCGCCATGTCCGATTCGGTTTGATCCAGGTGGGCGATGGGCCGATCGGCCAGCGACGACGCCACGCGCGGGACCAGGCCATGCTCGCCGGCGATGATCTTGACCAGCTGGCCGAGCGTGGTGCCGGTCCAACTGCGTTCCTTGCGAATATTCAGCGGGCCGGCCACCCGCGCGCTGCGCGCCCGGAGGGCGATCACGTCCGGCGCGCCGCGATGCTCGACCTCGTCCACGATGTAATCGCCCTGGAGGGCGACGCCGCTGCCCTCGAAACCGAGCATGATGCCGACACGTACGCCGGTACGCGGCAAGGCCACGCGCCCATCCGTCGCCTCGAATTCCAGGTCCAGTTGATCGGCATGGCCGGCGCGCGTGGTGGTGATGCTGAGCGAACCCAGGCGCGGCAGCAGGCGTGCGGTCAGGTCGACGCCGTCGATGCTGACCTTGCACGCCGGACGCAGCATCGGCTGATTCGGCTGCACGATCATGCGGGTGTATCGGTGGGCAGATCGTCGCTGCGCCCCAGCGTCACGCTGAATTCCACCCGGCGCGGCGTGCCATCGGCGAAGTGATAACTCTGCGTCGTCTGCAGGCTGTCGATGTAGTACACCCCGTACAGCGTGCCAGCACCATCGACCAACACGTAGGAGCGGCCCTCGCGGCCGAGGTTTTCCAGCTGGGTGATCGACGCCAGCGTGCCGGTCACCTCGGGTGCGACGACGCCGGACAGGGTGAGCGTTTCCGAGCCGGGGCCGAGAAACTGATAGGCATCGCGCGCACCGATCCGCACCGCCGCCGCATGCTTGAACTGCATCTGCCGCTGCAGCTGCGCGAATGCGGCGGTGCCGAGGCCGAAGGCGAACGGCCCGAAGGCCATCAGGGCGTAACCGGACATGGATCAATCCTCATCGGTATAAGCGGAGCGGGCGCGGGCCTGTTTCTCGCGGGCGTGCTGCGCCAGCGCATCACGCACGGCCCGCTGGGTCTGCGCGGGATCGCTGCCGCGCGCATCGACATGCACCGTCACCGTGTCGCCCGCGACCTGCACCGGCCGCGCGCCGCGCGCGCTCACGGGCGGTGCATTCGTGATGGCCGGCGCTCCGCTCGTGACTGCCGGCGTTTCATTGCCGGGCAACGGCGTGCGCCCGATCGTTTCGGCGATGCGGTGCGCACGCTCGGTGTCGTTTGGCATGATCCATTGCACCGGCGCCTGACCCAGCGCGGGCGCGGTGTCGCCATGCAGGCGTCGCCACGCGGTGGTCAGCTGATCGATCACGCCACGCACGGCGTCGAGCTTGCGCTGTATCCAGTCGAGCGCGGCGGACGCGGCGGACTGGATGCCCGACCACAGCTGGGCAAACCACGCACCCACCGGTCCCCAATGCACCGCGACCCAGCCGGCCGCGGTGCCGATCGATTCACCCAACCACACGAACGCGCGCACACCCGCCGTGACGGCCTGCACGACGCCACCGAGCACGAGGCCGACGACGCGACCGAAGGCGACGCCATTTTGTCGCGCACCATCGAGCTGTTCGCGGGTCGCCTGGAACGGTGCCAGCAGCTGCACCAGCCAGCGCCACACGGTCGCGATGCCCGCCGCGATGGCGTCCCACGCCGGTTTTAGCGGCGCCAGCGCGGTGCCGATGTTGGTCAGGACCGGCCCGAGCGTCTGCGCGATCCCTTGGCCGACGCCCTGCAGCCACGCGGCGATCGGTTGCCAATAGCGATGCACCAGCACCGCACCGGCGACGAGCGCCGCGATCAGCAACGCGACCGGCGCGCTGACGCCGGTCACGGCAAGCAGGGCGGCACGTGCGCCGCTCGCGATCATGGGGAAGAATCGCAGCAAGCGGGACAGCCCGCCGACCGACCCTTCGCCCGCGACGGTCGCACCGCGCCCGAACAACGCGCCAAGACGCAGGCCGCCCATGCGCAGCGCGAAACGCAGCAAGGCAAACTGGCCGATCAATCCGCCAAGCGCGACCATCACGGCGCCCACCGTCGAGAGCAGCACGCCGAATGAGGCCGCGACCACGACCAGGCCCTTGGCGAGCTGCGGATGCCGCTGCGCCCAACCGTTGAGCGCACGCAGAACACCGACCAGCTTGCCGAGGGCGGAGACGTACAGCGGCAGCAGCTGCGAGCCCAGCTCGCGGTAGAGGTCGGCCTTCTTGGCCAGCAGCTCGGCTTCCTGTCCCTGCGCGGTCTGCGTTGCTTCCTGATAGAGCGCCTCGACGCCGTATGCTTTCGGCGCGGCGGCGAGATGCTTCGCGATGTTCGCGCGCTCCATGAACAGCGACGCGAAGAGGTCGCCCCCCTTGCGGCCGGAGAACAGCGCATTGATCTTGCTGACGACCTGCTGGTCGTTGAGCGCGCCGGTGGGGTTGAGCTTCGGGATGACCTTGTCGAGCAGGAACTGATACGGATTGCTCCGGTATAGCGCGCCATCTTTCAGCCCATCCGGCAGGACCTTTTTCAGGTGGCCCGTGGTGCCGTACACCGCCGCGCCCGGCTTGAGCAGACCGAGCTGAGCCAGTTCCTCGGCGGACTGCTGCGTCGAGCGACCCGCCGCCCAATTCTGGTAAGCCGTGGCGAGGCCCGTACCCGTCCGGTGGCCGCCCATTTCCTGCATGGTGTGCAGCAGTCCGAAAAAGAACGTCGAATCGTCGAGCTGCTTTGCCGCGACGCCACCGGTCTTGATCATGTTGAGCATGTCCTCCGGTTTCACCAGGCCACCGGAAGCGACATACGATTGCGTGGCGAAGTCGAGGACGCGTTTCAGGCTCTCGGGGTTCTTGGCGGCGCCGCGCAGCTCGGCGACCTTCAACAGATCCATGAACATGGTCTCGGCGTGGTCGCCGTGGCCTTCGCCATGTCCCCCTTGCGCCATCACGGTCTCGATGCCGAATTTCATGCGCGCGAGGTAAGGCGTGACCTGTTCGGCTTCGTGCATGTCGCGCAGGACGCTGTAGGACTCTTTCAGCAGCTTGAGGTTTTCCGTGGCGCTGGTCCCCATCACGTCCAGGCCGCGCGCGAATTTCGTCGCATCGCTGACCATCGCGTCGCCGATGCCGAGCGCACGTAGCTGCGCCATCTGCATCTGGAAGGCTTTGGCCTCATCCAGCACCGGCCGCAGGCTGCCGAGCAGATGCTGGCCCGTGGTCATCGCCGCGAAACCGCCGACCGCCAGGTGCGCGCCGGTGGCCTGGGCGCGTTCGTAGGCTTGGCGTGCGGCGCTGGCGCGACGCTGTTGCGTGGTCAGCTGCTGCAGGCGAGCCTGCTGCGCGTCGAGCTGGCGATTCGTGCCGGCCAGATCGTCGCGCAAACGCCGCTCGTGCTGGCTCAAATTTTTGGTATCGACGCCGGCCGCGCCGAGGCTTTGCCGCATCGCCTGCAGCTGCCGGGTGTTGGTTTCGTATTTGCGGCCGAGCACCGCCGCCTGCTTGCGTGCGCTGTCGAACGCCTGCGCCTGCGCCTCGGTTGCAACGCCGGATTCCGCGATGGCCTTGCCAAGCGTCGTGGCGCGGAGCTGGGTGTCGCGCAGCTTCGCCCCGAGCTTTTCGGTGCCGGCCTTCAGGTCGCGGAAACCCTGCACGGCTTCCTGCACGCGCGACAGCTCCTTGAGGCGCTGGCGTGTGTCGCGCAGCGCCTTGGCCGTGGCGGCGGAGCGGTCGCCGATCGCACGCAAGGGTGCCGTGGCGCGATCGATCATCCCTAACAGGACGGTCAGTTTCAAATCCATGTCAGGACTCGCCGCCGTGGCGCACGCGAGCACGCTCGCGCCACTGCATGAGTTCGGCCGGCGTCATGGCCGCCATCGTGGCGGGCGGCCAGTGGAACACCACGGCAATATCCGCCATCGCGTCCTCTATGCGTTCGGGAAGTCCGTCCGGGTCGCTTTCGTCAACAAAAAACCGGCGACCTCCATGCCGAACTGCGTCAGGTCGGCGGGATCGAGCGCGGCGACGTCCTGCCGGGTCAACGCGGGGGACGTGAGGCGCGGCAGGATGATTTCCAGCGCGGCGACGTCCATGTGCAGGAGGTTCACCAGCTGCACACCGCGCAGCTCGCCGGACTTGGGCCGGCGCAGTTCGACGGACGCGATGGTGGTGTCGCCGCGTGGGATGGGCGTGTCGAGGGTGATCGTGGTCGCGGTGCGTTCGGTCATGGGGAAAACCTTCTAATACGAGAGGAAAGAAAAGACGGCGCGTCGATCACGCGCGCGGGTATCACCAGTGGCCGATCGCAGCGCGCTGGGCGGCCTGCACATCGTTGCCGTTGACGATGACGACATTGGCGAGCAAGTCGATTTCGATCACGGTGCGGCCGTTGATGCTGAGCTTGTAGTACGCGCAGGGCATCGTGTACTTGTGCTCGTTGAGCGCAGCGGTCTTGCCTTCGCCAAAGTCCACTTCGCTATAGCGGCCACGCACAACGACCTCGACGGCGTCATAACGGCCGCTGTCCTCTTGCTGGTACGCGCCGCCGAAGCGCAGCTGCACTGCGGTGACCGACGTGGCTGCGTAGGCATCGAGCGCGCTGCGCATCAGGCCGTTGGCGCTGAAGGCTAGCTCGATCTTTTCCTGACCGAGGTCGATGCTGACCGGGCCGGCCATGCCGCCCGCCTGCAAATCCTCCATCTTGCGGCTGAGCTTGGGCAGCGTGACGCTGGCGATCTGGCCGAGCCACGATTCGCCGTCCTGAAACAGGTCGAAATTCTTGAGTATCCTGGGCAGCGCCATGCGGGGAATCCTTACGCGTTGTTGGTGGCCGCGACGGCGGCGGCGAGGTCGGCGACATAGGTGTCGGTGAAGGTCTGCCGCAAGGTCAAATCTTCCAGCGGAGGAACCGGCGTGTAGTCGTAGCTGATCGCGACCTTGCCGAGCTTGAGGTCGGCGGTGGCGTTCAAGGTCGAATCGAACCAGCAATGGCCGCCCAGCAGAAAACCCTGACGAACCAGGCTGCGCAGCCGGTCATTGATCGATTCCACCAGGTCGCGCACAAGGCTCGCGTGCATCGGCTTGTCGCTGTACTCGAATACGCCTTGGCCGATCGTGTCGGCGACGACCTGCGCGGTGCGGGTGTACGACTCGAAGATAAAATCGCCGTCATCGCAGGTGCGCGAGCCCCAGAAGCGTAAGCCGTTGCGGTTGATCAGCGTGGTCACGCCGGCCTCGTTCAAGAGGTCCGCGTCGGTGCCTTCCGTGAGGTAGTCAAAATAGACGTCCTTATCGATCCCGCCCACGCCGTTGACCGGCATGTTCGACAGCACGCGATGCCAGCCGACCTGTTCATCGAGCTTGGCGCGCAGGCCCAGCGCAAGGGCGATGGTTTGTGCTTTGGTCTCGACGTTCTTGATCGTGTCCCAGCGGGTGAAGTCGGGCCAGATCAGCATCAGCTCGCGCGCGCCGAAACCCTTGCGATACAGCTTGGCGTCGCTCACCGTGGCGCAGTCCGCGCAGCTGGCATACGCAAAGCCCTTCAGCTGCTGCGCGAGTGACACCAGCGCGGTGGTAACCGGCTTGGTGTCCAGGCCCGGGCACCCAAGGATGCGTGGGCGCACGCCGAGCCGCTGTTCGGCGCTGAGCAGGGCTTTCATGCCGGTATAGCGACCCTGCGCACTGGTGCCGCCGATCGCGTGGCTGGTGGTCGCCTCGGCATCGACACCCTCGGCGATGCGCACCACCACCACCGGACAGGTCACCTGATCGGCGATGGCCTGCAGCGAAGCGGCAAGGGTACCTTTCGTGCCGGCCTTGGCAAGCCCAGTTTGCGGGCGGGTCAGCAGCACCGGCTGATCCAGCGGATAGGCGTCGGCATCCGCATCGGTCGCGGTGGCAATCAAACCGATAACAGCGGTGGAGACGGTCGGCAGCGACAGCGGGGCATCGCTGGTTTCCTGGACGCGGGCGCCATGGTGGTAAGCGGTCGGCATGGATCAAACCTCGTTCGAGAGAGTTGGGGAGTCGGAAAGCGCCGGTGCGTCGGGCCAGGCGATCGGTAAGGCAGAGAGGTCGAGACGGTTCAGCGCGACGCGGTAGCGCTTCCATGTGACGAGCTGCGCAGATTCATCATCGGTGGCGTCGCCGAGGTCCACCGCGTCCTGCAGCGGTGCGATCCTCGACGTCGCGACGGCCAGCCGGCGCTCGCGCTCGCGAGCGGCTGCGGCCAACTCCTCCTGCACCGAGCGCGCCGGTGGATTCACCAGCGCCGGCTGGCCGTCCACCAGCGCGATCAGCTGCCCGCGGCTCTGGCCGTCGATCAGCGCCGCATACTGATCCGCCGTGATCGGGATCAGCTCGGCGATCGGCGGCAGGGTGCAGGCGGGATTCGCTACCTCGATCAGCGGCGCGCGCGTGTCGGCGTCGTCCGCGGGTGCGGTCCCGTCCGGATCGGGCACGAACACGGTACGTGCACCATGAAACGCATCGCTGTAGAAGCCGAGATTCGCGGGGCGGAAATAGAAGGCCATCAGTAACCCACCGCAAAATACGTGAGGCCGCACCAGTAGTTCGCATCCTGCGAGCCGGGCCATTGCAGGAAGGTGGTGAACTGCGCGGCGGACCAGCCGGTCACCTGTGCGGCCACGTCGTAGTGGTTCCAGCCGCGCCCGCCGACATTGTTATTGAAGTCCGTGACCTGGACGTGCTGGCAGGCATTCGGGAACGCCATCGGAAAGCCGAGCGTCGGGCCGGTGCCTTCGGACCACGGGCCACTCGGGCGATAGGTGCCCCACTGCAGGATCATGCCGCTGGGCAGCTTCTGCCAGCCATTCTCGCCGGCTGAGCAGGCAAATTCGTTCCGCGTCGGCCGGTCGCTCAGCCACTCCTGCAAGCTGTTGATGGTGTCGAAGTTGTGCCGGTGGCCGCTGTCGGCCTTGCTGGCCGGATTGAAGTTGCCCTCGTGGAACAGCGCATAGGCGACGTTGCCCATCGACCAGCCGCCGACCTTCAAGCGGTTGTCGGTATCGAGGCCGAAGTACACGCCGAACGCACCGGCGCGCACGAACGAAATCGCCGCGGCGGTCGAGGCATTGCTCTGTGCGCGAAAGGTCGAGCGCGCGTAGGTGGCGATACCCGTGTTATCCGCGATGATGGGGGAGTCGATGCCGCCGCTCATGAGACCGCCCGCGCGCGGCAGGAACGTGTCATTGCTCCACGATTCCAGTGCCAGCGCGCCCAGGTCGGTCGAGTCCACGGTCAGGCGAATCTTGTTGCCATTCCAGCCGAGATAAAGCTTGTTGGTCCCTTGGCCCACGCCGCCGCCTTGCTGCACGGGAACATAGCCGAGCGCATCCTGTTTGCTGGCCAGCACGAAATTGCCGCTGTGCCAGATGGTGAAGGTGGCGCTGTCGCTGCGCCGCTGGAAACGCAGATCGGTCCACGCGCGCAACGTGAGGTTGTTGCCCGTGGTGTCCTTGCCCAGGCCGAAGTTGGGATCGGCGTTCACCGACAGCGGGCCGGCCAGGGTCACTTGCGCGAGCCCTTCATGCACCACGCGCCAGGCGCTCGCGCCAAACGACCAGCCGCCGAACTTCAGCACGTTGTCGGTATCGAGGCCGAAGTGCGCCCCGAACTGGCCTTCGCGGATAAAGGAGAGCACCGCCGAGGCGCCTTTGTTCGAGGCGTTGGAAATCTGCAGCGCGACGTTGCGGCTGTTGCCGGTCGATTCGATGTGCGCGATATCCGGCGGCGCGCCGGACTGGAAGATCGTATGGGCGGTGCTGTTGGTCACCCCGAGCTTGATCGCCGCGTCGAACGCGGTATTGATTTGCGCCGGTGTGGCCTTGCCGTCCAGCGTGGTCTGCAGGTTGTTGACGTCGCTGATCGCATGCGAATGCGCCGCGGGCGCGAACGTCACCGGCTTGCCGCTGACTTCGGCCCAGGCCGGCCAGCGCGTCGCCGGTTCCGGGATGTTATCGAGTGTCGTCCAGTCGGTGCGATGCGGCGAGGCTGGGAAGGTGGCCGGCACGTCCGTCAGGTTTTGCCAGCTGCGGTAGTACGCGCCGTGCTGGCCGTCGAGCAGGTCGGCATCCAGTCCGTTGCCGGCGCCATCGTCTTTGAGGGCCGCACCCTTCAGGGCCAGCGCAGTGCGGAAGGCGGCCGCCGTGGCGAGCGCCAGCAGGGTCTTGCCGAAGTCGGTCGGTGCACTCGCGCCAAGCCGAGTATCAAGGGTGCTTTTCAGGTTGCGCGGGGTGATCGCGCGCTGCGTGTCGCGGCCCGCGCCGGCTTCCTCGTCGGTCGCCAGCTCCACCACGCCGAGGCGTTCGGTGGTCGCGGCCGGGTTGCTGAAACTCGTATCGCCGAAGGTCAGCGCGCTCGCCGCCACGTCCGCGAACTGCACGTCCAGTGCGAGTTGCAGCATGGCCTGAGCGGACTTCTCCACGATCACGTCGGCCTGCCCGTAGGACGCCAGCAAGGTGCCGTCCCCCAGGTAGAAGCCGAAGCCGCGCACGCTGTAGACGTCGCTGCCGTCATCGCGAATGGTGACGTGCAGCGTATCGGCGGCGGTCGCGCCACCGGCAATGGAGGCCAGTCGTTTGATTTCGGCGGGCAGCGGCTGGCCCGGCGCGAAGGCGGTCGCGGTGACGCCGGCCGAGGCGATGCGGACCGCATTCGTGCCATCGCCAGCGCTGTTGCGCAGCGCCGCGCGACCGGCGGGCGTGAGGACGAGTCGGAGGGCCATCTAGGCCACCTCCGCAAATTGCAGGCGGGCGTAAGCGAGCGGGCGCGCGACGGCCATCACACCGATGGCGCCGAGGGCCTGGAATCCCTGGGTAAAAGTGAAGTGCGCGCGGGCCGGCTTGGTGCGCCGAATCTCGGCAATCACGTCATCGACGTATTGCGCGGACGCTTCGGTGCCGTCCCGCCCGGAGAGCGTCAGCACCAGCTCGAAGGTGCCGGGCGGCCCCTTCGGTTCGGTCTGCCACCACTCGCGCACGGTGACCAGACCGCCGAACGCGGTCACCACATCGCGCACAGCCTGCGCGGTGCCTTTGCGCCGCGCGATATCGATCGCCTGCCGCACGCGGGCGCGCTTGACCGACTCGGACCAATACGGTTTCCAGCTATCGACCGCGAGCGACCAGGCCAGCCAGGGCAGCAGCGGCAGCGGAATCGTGTCGGGATTCCACAGCGCACCGATCGGCGTCGGAATGTCCAGCATCTCGGCCATGACCTGGGCGAGCGCGCGTTCGAGCGTGGTGGCGTTCGGCGGCAATAGGCTAGGCATGGATACCGCCGTAATGCAGCACGATGCTCGCGCAGTACGGCGCCTGCGTGTCATCGATGGGAATATCGGCCGTGGGCGAGGTCAGCTCGACCCGCTGGATGCCGGCGACGTGCAGCGCGGCATAGAGGCCGGAGAGCGTGATATCGCGGCCCATGCGGCGGCAGTCGTTGCGATAGCGGTCGGCATTGGCCTGGGCGGCCGCCATCGCAATGTCGGGATCGGGGCCGGCGAACGACCACAGCGTGGCCTCGATCGTGAACGGCACGATGGTCGCCGACTGCACCCGCACGTAATCGGTTAGCGGACGGATGCGATCGGCATTGAGCGTCCGCGCCACGGTGTCCAGCAGTTCGGGCGACGCGGTTCCATCGCCGCGCCAGGACAGCACGGACACCACCACTTCGCACGGCGCCGGGCTGGTGACGCCGACATCGAGCACATCGCCCGAGGCGCTGCGCGCATGGAAGCGATAGGCATCGTCGGGACCGGCGACGGAGAAGCCGGCCGGCGCCAGCGTGAAGCGCTCGCGCAGATCGTCGTCAGCCTCTTTCACCGCATCGATGCCGAGCGCGGACTGTGCGGGGGTGAGGGTCAGGCGCTCGACGCCGAGGAAGGCGACCAGGTTGTCGAGGTCGTTCTTGACGGCGGTGGCGATAAAGCAGGCGCGCGCATCGTCGTTTTTGCGCTGCCGCTCGACCATGACGACATAGGCCAGCACTTCGAGCAGCTTTTGCAGCGGGTCGGATTCGACCTCGGCGTCGTAGGCGGGCCAGAGGTTTTTAAGGCGTGCCTTGGCGTTGGCGAGCAGCGTTTCGGCGTCGAGGACTTCGACCACATCGGGCGGCGGCAGCTTGCTGAGCTGGATCGCATCCGTCATGCGGTGCGGCCCGATACGTCGAGCGGAACGCGCAAGCCAAGCGCGGTACCGGTCGCGCTGATCGTGCCGGTGAGGTCCAGTTGCCAGCGGCCGCGCTTCGCATCCAGGGCGGTCAGCGCAACACGCTGCAGGGTGATGCGCGGTTCCCAGCGCAGCAGCGCGGTCGCGGTCGCGGCGATCAGCTGGACACGCGTGGCGGCGTGTGCCGGCGCATCGATCAGATCCGGCAACTGGCTGCCGTAATCGCGGCGGCCGAGCCGGGAACCCAGCGGTGTCGTCAGCAGGTCGGCGATCGACTGCGCGAGATGCGCCGTGCCATCCAACGGCTTGCCGGTCGCCCGATCCATGCCGATCACGGCAGCGGCTTCCCGCTGACACCCGTACCGGGCTGCACCTTGGCGTGCGGGTGATTCGCGAGGCTGATCGTGCCGGCCTTTACATCACCGTCGCTCGATACATCGCCCGACGCGTGCGCCGCGCCATCGATGGCGAGGTCGCCGGTGATGCGCACGTTGCCGTCGATCGACACGCCGGCCGGTGCGGTCAGGGCGATGGTGCCGCCCGAGGGCAGCGAGACGGTCAGCGCATGGCGATCCGGGTCATAGAGCAGTCGCGCGCCATCGGCGAACGCGAGAATCGTATTGGTGCGGGTCGCGCCATGAGGCGGTGGCGCGTGGTCGGCATGGAGCGCCGGCAGCACGAAGCCCGCGGCGAGGTCGCCGTGCGGAGAGAACACAATGACCTGCTCTCCCACGCTCGGCGGCGACCAGAACGACACGGCGCCGGCGCGACCGGTGCACCACGGCAGCGGCTGCGTCAGCAGCGAACCGATGGCGACGCGGATGCGCGGCGGATCGGTTTGGACGGCCGCGACGGTGCCGTAGCGAATGAGGTTGGAAAGGAGGCGCGGCACGTCATCGGACATGCCCGCCATGCTGCGCGGGAGGTTGATCCTACGCAGCTATGGAGTGTTCTGTCGGTATCGCTATAGAACGCTGGCTAGTGAAGTGAGAGCGTGTCGCCTGGACCGCGAACTACTGAAAGTCACCGCCACATCCATTGCGGGATGTGCATTCGGTGGAGTTCGTTTGTGGGGCGGTCGCCGCTTTATGTAGGAGGTCACCACCGCAGCCATTGCGGGACGTGCATTCGGTGTCGTTAGTGGTGCTGATCGGTGCCGTGCTTTGCGTGCTGGAAACCGGCTGGACGGTCCAGACGATCGCGTTCTGTTGTGGGCTCGCTGTCACCACGACCTGCTTGTCGCGATAGATCAGTTCACCGTTGGTGGCCGATTGCAATGCTGACTGAGTCGCGCTGACGTTCACGCTGTCGGCCGTGGTGCCGATGGGCAGGACCAGGGTTTGGCCGTTGGCGATGGCGAATGCGGCATGCACGGTGCCGTTGGCGTCATTGACCTGCACGTATTCGACATGGTCACGATGGAACACATAGACATGCCAGCGCGGACTGGCGCTGACGTCCGCTGCGTTGGGCCAGCTTTTGCCTAAGTCAGGAGCCGGGGCAGTGGATGCGGCCATGACGGACGCAGTAGCGAGAAACAGGCTGGTCAGGACGGCCAGACGGCATGAGGAGACGCGTGTGATACGGAACATAAAAACCCCTTCGACTGTGGTGCCTCAGTGTGGGGCCGATGTTCTCTCAACGTCATGCAACAGCAACGACAACCGAGTGCCCTCGGCGGTGGGCCGCGAACGCGCGGCGCCGCCATAAATACGGGTCCGGTTGCGGATGTCCTCCATCCCCCGGCCGTTGGCACTCAGGCGTTCGCGGAACTGCTGACACTCCGCACGCGATGGCATCGGCCCTTCGCGGTTGCGGGCGTGCGAACCGTCCATCTGCAACACTGCCCAATGCCTGTCGCCTGTGGCACCGATGCGGACACGCACCGCCACCTGCGACAGGGTTGCCTGCTCGTAGAGGTAGATCGCCGCCTCGCAGGCCAGACGATACAGCGCAAGCTGGACGCCCGGCGACACATCCGCCAGCGTATTGCCCCGAATCTCGCAGCGGTATGGCACGAGTTCGCGGCCGAACGCCTGGGCGAGTGTGCCCTGCTGCAACACGTGCGATAGGCCGCTTCGCGCCAACGCGCGTGGATGCATGCCGTCGGCCAGATGGAAGATCTCGTGCTGTGTCGCCACGACCTGCTTCTGGATACCGCTTTCCTCGGAGTGCGGCAGGAGCTGGTGTACATGGCGAAGCAGGCGATCATGCGCGAAGCGGATCGAGTGGCCGATATCTTCGATCCGGTCAGCTGCATGCTGCATACGCAGTTCGCCGAGATAGAGTCCCTCTTGTGCCGCCTGCAACGCGAGGCGGCCTTCGATGCGTTCTTTTTTCTCAAGGGTATGCAGGGTCGCGATACGCGCGCCCAGCATCAGCATGGCGGTGATCGCGAACGAAATAAACGCTTCGGCCTGCATGGTTTCGGCGTCACCGAACGACGAGGCCGTGAACACCATCGCCAGACTGGCCGCCGAACCGCCGATCGCTGCGCCGTACCAGCCACGGCGCAAGGCCAATCCTGTCACCGGAAGGAACATTGCCATGCGGGCGGCTTGAGCCAGCTCGCCTTTGGCGTGCAGCACGATCCACGACAGGAGCAGCAGGGAGGGTAGTAATAAAGCCACGCTGTCCATCGCGAGACGGCTGCTGGAAAGGGACGCCCAAAGTGATTTCCACGGCTTGCCATGGACGCTTTGCCACGCCATCAAGGCCAGCGGGACGATCGTGAGTATGCCCAGGTAGTTGCCGATGAAGAATCGCTGCGCCCATTCGAGCGTCACCGGCTCCTGACCTGCCGGGACAGGCGTGACATACAGGAAAATATAGTCGCGCGCCGCCGTCGCCATTGAGAGTAGGAAGGTACATAGGATCAGGACGTTCATACGAACCTCCTGCCTTGGCCCCAGCAGCGACAGCCGTGTCCGGCACCACCAGACGATCGGCATCGCCAGCGCGATCGGCGGAAGGATTTTCAGCAGGGCGAAGCTGAGCCCCAGGATTTCATAGCAGTCGTAACTGATCTTGGCGAGCGAAAGCATTTCGCCAATGAGAAGCGAGGGCCAGTAGCGATAAGGCACGAACAGCAGGCAGAGCAGACGCATGCCTGCGGGCAGAAACCAATACGGGAAGGACACATGACGCAGCGCTGTATAGCTCGCCGAATACAAGGCAACCACCGCTAGGCGTCGCAGCCAGATCCACCTTTCATGGGTGACGTGCATTCCTTTTGCTCTCCGTGGGCGTAGGCGGTTGCCCTGCTCTGATCGTCAAAACCTATAAAAGCTCGCAAGCCTTAGAGCGCGTGCGGGGTTGAGGGCTTAATTACAAACTTTGTTCAGCTTAGCGTCCAGCGCAGGCGCGTTTTGCCAACTTGGACACACTTAATGATGCGATTCACAGCTCGAAGCGATGTCCGGGGTCGCGGCGTGCGCAACGGAGAGCTTTGTGGGAGACCTTCACTTGGAGCACGACTTACGCTTTCTGCAATTCATAATACGATTAGCGAAGCCGTGCGCGTTGGGTCGCGCTAATTTTTCCGAGCTCCTTTTCGCAACGTACGCTGGTCGAGTTGCGTGGACGGGCACTTCGGTGCTTAAAGGGAGTAATTAAAAAAAGCGCCGAGAGGGAATCCTCCCCCCGGCGCTCACGCTTGGCCTATTTCAGCGACCAGCGATTTCAGGTCTACTTAGCAAGCGATTCGGTGAATTGAATGTAGGGGTTCTTTGTAGTCGTCCCGGCGGCAGTCGTGCAGCTCTTGCTCAGGGTCAAGTTGTTGGTTTCCCCTGTGTAACCGACATTCGAGACACAGGTGGGTGACTTCGTGCTCCCGTCTTCCACGGCAAGATTTACGGTGAGCGAAGATCCCTTATTGAACTTCGCCTGCGCTGCACCGGCGTTTCCTACGATATTGAACTCCGCAAGGTTCCAACCGTTGGCCATATCGGAAACCGAATCGTCGACGGACGAGCTATAGGCCTCGGTACCATAGGTGGCAATGGCTGAATCTGTGCCTTTCGCAGTAACCGTACCGGCAAGTTTCAGGCTTGCGAGATCGGTAATCGGTAACACGGTCTTGGAGATGACCACAGACGGACTGTTTTGGTAGCAGTCCTCGCCCGGGCTGTCAGGGCCGCCATCGGAAAACCCGCTGGGACAGGTGCCATCATTGCCGTAGTTCTCCAGCCAGGTCTGGATGAAGACATCCGTCGTTCCCGACAATGTGCCACTGTTAGGGTCATTGGATGTCACAATATATTGTTGCCATGAATAGCACCCGGTCCTGTCCGTGCCGTTCTGGAAGCCATTACAAGCGGCCGAATTGAAGTCAAAATTCGTGTTCAACTGAAGTGTGTACTCGTTTTTTCCTGTGTTACCGCAGCTCTCATCATAACCACAACCCCAATCCTGACCGCTAGGGAACGGCACATTGACGGTACTTTCGGACGTTACACCTGTGACTGTGGGGAAGCTTCCAATTACCTGACTGAATAGCGAGCCGGAGGGTGCCTGAACGGCATAGTCCTTCCCATTGCCCACGACTTGCTCATCGTTACCCGTACTAGTTCTGCGCGTAGCACGATAGGACGACACAGGGCCGCAGGTCACCTTGTCCCATTTCATACTGGGATAGGAAGCGTGGAAACAGCCCTTACTCTGCGGCGAAAAATGCCTCATGCTCTCGCGCCACGCCTGATGGGCCTGAGCCGTTACTTGATCCACGGCGGCCTCATTAGCCCCCTCCTGGGCAAATGCGGACGAGAATGGAGCCGCGCTCACCACGAGCCCAGCGATAATCATCGCATGACACGCACCTAGCCTTATATTCAATCGCATACGGTATCTCCTTTAGCGGTTATCCCCCTTCGTCGCAGACAGCCTCTACCGTCTACGAAATACCTCCCGTCGTCCTGGTAATTGGCGGGCGCATGAGATGCCTACGCACAGCCTTGGCTCCGGTGATTAATCAGCTCTATAAGCAACAACGTCTTCTCGCGCCTTCCTCCCGTGAGATACATCACAGTTTGTGTCGTAAGATTTAATGTATGACGTAAGATTCTGATGCCCTATTCGCTAATGAACTGCGCGTGTGCTTTGGTGGAAGTGAGAATATGTAAGCCCATGCCGTCCACGCATTCATTCACGCGTTGCGCAAATAATCCAAGAGGTAATCGCGCAATCGCGTTCGATCTTCTTCCATGAAGCCCATTAGCGGCCGCCGCGCGTATCGGACCTCTTTGCCGCCCCGCTTGGCCCGGTCATTCAAACCGTATTGATGCACCCGTGCTAATCGCGCCACCCGACCGATGAAACCAACTTCGGCGCGCTCGGCGGTGGCGTTGGCTTTGAGCCAGCGTGCAGTGCGCAGCTTGACGAACATCGCTCCCTGCTTTCGGCGGATCGCGCCGCGCCTGCCGCGAATCGACGCGGTCTGCGGCTTGCGTGGTGGGTACGGCGTGCCATCCGGCGCCTGCTGCCGCGCAATCCGCCGCTGCTGCGAACGGCGCAGATCGCGGGCGATCGTCTGTGCGAGCTTGCGCCGCTCGGCCGGTTGCAGCCGGGCCAGCAGCGCACCGGCCCAGGTATCGAGCTGAACCAGCGGATCGGTCACCACAACGCGGTTGGATCGGCTGGCGGTTCGGGCGGATGCTCGAACGGCATGCTCGCGTGGCCTAGGATCACCGCTTCAGTCAGGTCGATTTCAATCGACACATCGACCAGCTCGGAGGTCATCATCTCGGTCTCGAACCGAATGCCGCGCGCGTTCGCCTCCATGTTCTTCAGCAGGTCCGGCTGTTCGACCTGCACAAACTGCACCACCGCGTGCGCCAGCGCGTCCATGTCCCCGGCAAAGTCCTGCAGGATCGCGGTTAATCGGTAGTCGTAGCACCAGCCATCGCCGGGTGCACCGGTCGCCCGGATATGGCCGCGCTCGACCAGGATCGACAGCCGCTGCGGATCGGCGGCCAGATCCGGCAGGGCCGCCAGCAGCGCGGCGCGGAAACGGCCCGGCTTGTTCATGTCGCTACAGCGCTACGCGATTCAGCAGCCAGCCGAACAGGAACCGTCGCTGGCTCGGGTTCATTTCCGCAATCGCGAGATAGCGCGTGGCCTGCAGGCCGTTGAAGCCGCGCAGCAACGCGGTGATGCCCTCCGGCCCGCGCCAGCGTACGAACGCGCGCAGCGCATCCAGCGTGACGGTGCCGATACAGCCGTCGATGCGCAGCGCAGCATAGTGGCCGCCGCCGTCATTGAAGGCGTTGAGCAGACGTTGCAGGAACGTCGCGGCGACGACCGGCCCCATGTTCACGCCGGTATCGATCAGCTCGGCGCCGAGAGCGGTATCGAGCGCGGCCACGTCGCCGAAACGCGGCGCGTCGATGTACTGCTTTCGCAGGATTGCGCGGGCGAGGGATTCGGGCAGGTTGCGCATGGCGCCGGTGTAGCCGTTCGCGCGCGCGACGGCTTCCGTGATGCCGAAGCGGGTGGCGCCGCCGGCATCGGCCGGATCGTTCGTCGTGCGTGCGCCGCCTTCGTTCGCCATGACGGCATCGAGGATGCGCTCGATACGCTGGTCTGCGGCGCTCATGCGGGCATCCTTGTCGGGTTGGTCTGCCGTTCGGCTACGGGGATGCCTTGGTGCGCGCCGATGAACGTCGCCGCGAGCTGGGGGAGGATGGCATTGCCATAACCGCGCAGTCGTCCCACCCGCGCGGGTACCCCATCAGCCAGCGGGCGTGCGCCGGGTTCAGCACTGGCCCGCCGCGTACCATCCGCGCAGCGTACGGTGTGGGTGCGGCCGTTCCACGGTGGTAGACCATGCGCACCTGCAGCGCGAGCGAGCCCGCGCCCCGTGCGGCCCGGCTGTAGCTCGGCAGTCCGGTCGAGTCGAACACCACCGGCGTCAGCCAGCCCTTGAGTGGGCGACGCTTCGGGCGTGCCGTGGTGGCGCTGATCTTCTCGGTCGGCGACCCAGTAGAGCCGTTGCCGGATGTGCGGCGCACCGACGCCCGCAGCGCACAGATCGGCGGCCCCGACACCATAGGCCACTCCTTCCAGGTCAGCGCGTACTCCGGCGAGCCATGTGCGTCCAAGTGCGCTTGCAACCTGCTCGCCAAACACCGTTGGAGGACGACACTGCGCGATGAGCCGGTGAAAGACCGGCCAGAGGTGCCGCGGGTCGTCGAAGCCGTGCCGGTTCCCCGCCGTACTGAACGGCTGGCATGGACAACTGCCGGTCCAGACCGGCCGGTCTGTCGGCCATCCGGCGAGCTGCAGGGCGTAGGCCCAGCCGCCGATGCCGGCGAAGAAGTGACATTGCGTGTAACCCTTGAGTTCGTCGGCTCGTACATCCGTAATGCTCCGCGTATCGATATCGCCGTGGGAGATGTGTCCCGCATCCATCAGCTGGCGCAGCCAGCGGGCGCAGAACGGATCGGTGTCGTTGTAATAGATGCTCATTTCGCCACCCGCCGCACGATCGAGCGGATGAGGTGCGCGAGGTCACCGCGATGAATCAGCAGCAACACGGCCAGCACCACGGCACCGCAGGCTTCCAGCGGCCCCGGTGGTGGACGCAGGCCGGCGGCGATCTTGATCGCCACCGCGGTCGCGCCGGCGATGGTCAGCCAGCTTGCCCAGGCGAGGCCCGGCCGATGGCGCGAGGCACCGCGGCGAAAGGTCAGCAGGCGCACGACGATCACGGCGCAGGCCGCGAAGGTCAGCAGGGACCACGGGGATACATCTAGGGGCATCGTCAGGTTCCTCGTTTGAACAGGCTGGTCAGATCGAACGCCTTCAGGCGTTCCACCAGTTGGGTGGTGACGGTGACGACGCTCGCGCCGGCCAGGAACGCGGCGACGCCGGTGCTGTGCAGCGGGAGGCGGTCCAGCAATTCCGGCGCGGCCACGTAGCCGGCACCGGCACTAATCGCCAGATAGATAGCGCGGCGGATCAGCGGCAGATCGCGCGCGCCGGTGACGAACAGCGCGCCGCCCGCGATGGCGCCGACCAGCGCATTGCCGTCGATGCCGGGCAGGAGTGTGGCGGCGGTCGCCGTCGCGACGGCGGCGGCAAGGGTGGTGCTGGCAGGTTCGGCCATCGATCAGTCCCAGAGTTGAAGAAGGGGTAAAGCGGGCGGCGTCACCGTGCTGCGCTCGGGCAGCACGATCACCGTGCCGAGCGGCAGGAACGGGCCATAGGCAGCGAGGCCACGATTGAGCGCGTAGACCGCCTCGACCACGCCGCGTGTCGCTCCGAGCGCACGCCAGCAGATCGCATCGACGGTGTCGTACTGGCGGGCAATGACCGTTGCCATCAGGCCGTGCCCATCAAATCAGCACCACGACGTTGCGCGGCCGGCCGAGCAGATCGGCAATCGCCCACTGCGCATTGCGCCGGAAGTCGTCCGCCGCGACGCTCTCGGCGTCCGCGCGATAGTCGCCGGCGCGGGTGCTATCCCAATCGCGATACTTCTCGGCCAGGTCGGCCTGCACCGTGGACGCAAGCGCGCGCTGATAGCGATGCACGATCGCGCTGGCGCCGGCCACGGTGTCGCCCACATCGGCGGCGGACGTCCAGCCCTGACCGACCCAGCGCGCCTTGGCGATGGCGAGCTGCGCATTGACGTCCAGCATCGCCTCGATGGCTGCCGCACGCAGGCGCGCCGGCGTGACGTTGCCGGTGAGCCGCGTGGCGGCGCGCAGGGCGCCCAGCGCGATATCCGGCCAGAACCCATCATTCGCGAGTGGTACGCCATCGTCCGGCACGCCGATGGGCGCGGGCGTGCCGCCGTTGGCGATCAGGGCGCCCATGCAGGCAGGCCGGCGATACATAGGAAAGAGACAGGCATCGAAACGTTCTCAAGAAAGAGGACAGGCCCGGCAAAAAATCGGCGGTGGACGGCGGGTGCACGATGACCCCGAGGGGTTCGATTCCCCGCCGTGCCGCCGGGCGCCAGGGGGAGGCTCAGGGGTCACCTTTCGATGACGAGGTATTTCGCAGCTGGCGTTCCAGCTGCTCGATCTCTTTTTTCGCGCCGACCTTGTCGTGCAGCTCGACCGCGCGGCGCAGATACGTGAGGGCGTCGGCAGGCGCGTCGGCTTTGAGTAGCCGGCCGGTGGCAAACAGCAATTTGGCGCGGACCTGGTCCGGCATGTCATGGCCGGTGGTCAGCGCCTCGACGGCATGCAGCACGGCCACGTCGAACGGCTTTTTCGCGTCATAGGCGCGCAGCGCCTGCTCGGCCGGTTCCTCAGCGATCAGCGTCGCCGGGGTGCGCTGGAAGCGGTCCGGCAACGCCAGTCGATGCGCGAGTACGTAGCGCGCGATGCGCAGTGCACCGGCGAAGTCGCCCGCGTCCAGCCGCCAGCACATCACATAGCCGAGCACGTCATCGGGCGCGCCGCTGCCCGTCGCCAGTACGCTCTCGACGTAGTCCGCATACTCGGGTAGCACCTCGGCTTTCACCGCGATCTTGCGTTCGACCGACTGCACCAGTTTCAGCCGGCGCCGGTCAGTGTCGAGCTTGGCGCGGATCAGCGCCTGCGCCTGCGCGGCGCCGCGATCCAGCACCACGCCGGCCGCGGTCAGCGCGGAGGCCCGTGCCGTCAGTACGCGCTGCTGGTGGCGCTGAGCGGGGGACGTCATCGGCTCACGCATGCGTGCCGGTCCAGTCGCCGAGCTGGATGTTCTCGATCAGCACCGCCAGGCCGTTGTCCTCGACCACGTACGCATCGTTGCTCGATTCGTAGTTCGCGATGCGGTCGCGTTTGGGCTCGTCGATCAGCGCGCGGCGGCGGCCACCTTCCTGGTAGTAAATCGAGAGGTTGTCCGGTCGCGTGATCAGCAGGGCATTCGGCGGGAAGGACGGCGCGACCAGGCCAGGCAGGCCGCCGATCGCTTTCTGGCTGACCAGCAGCTGCGAGGCCAGCTCATCGGTCGCGCGCTGGTCGCGATTGATCACCGGGAAATATTTGTCGTGCATCAGCGCGCGGCCGACATGCGCGCGCAGCCCGCCATCTTCCTGATACCAGGGATCGAGCAGGGTGATCGCGTCATAGACCAGCGCATCGAGGTTGGCGTAGTCGCCACCGGGACCGACGCGGACCTTGCCGGAGGCTGGGACCACCTCATGCATCACCCGCTCGGGCGCATCTTCGCGCAGATGCTGCAGCCAGCCCTTGTTGAGGTCCTGCAGCAGCGGGAAGGCCGCGAGGTCGCTGTCGGGCGCGACATGCGTGCCGGTCCAGCCGATCATTAGTCGGTCGAGCGCCTGCCGCTGCACGATCGCATCGCGCAGCATGGTCTGGAAGTTGGGGAACTTCGCCCAGGCGTCCAGCTTGCCGTAGCCGATCGCGGTGTCGCTGTTGGTTTTCTCGCAGACATAGCCGCGCTCGCCCAGCTTGGAGACGTCGCGTGGGCTGCGTTCTTTGTTGGTCGTATCGGTGCGACTCGCGATGGGACCGGAGACGCCGAGCTTCAGCTTGGCGCCGGATTTCTCCACGACGCCCACCACGTTAATTTGGCGCAGGTAGGCGCTCGATTCCTGCATCGCCTGTTCCAGCTTCTGCTGGATGGTCGGCTGCACGTCGAACTGTTCGATGGCGCTGGGGACGCCGTTGAGGTGGGCGACCTGAGTCAGGAAGGCGTTATAGGCCAGGCGGGTATCGGTACGCATCGGGATTCTCGAAAAGGGGAAAGGTCGGGCGGCGCAAATCGCGAGGCGTCAGAACGTGGTCAGCACGCGGCCGTCACCCTGCGCGGTCGGGCGGGTCGTGCCGGGCGCCGCGGTGGTGTCGAGCAACTGTTCGAGCCGGGCCAGTCGCTGGGTCAGCTCATCGACGCCGCGCCGGTGTGCGCGTATCTCCTGATCGACCTGCTGCAACTGCTCGGCGGTGCGCGTGCTTTGCACCTGACCGTGTTCGGCCACTTCATGGAGGGCTTCGGCCAGATCGGCAAAGCGGGCGTCGTCGCTCGCGGCTTTCTTGGCGAAGCGCTGGCGCACACGTTCCAGCACGCCGGGCGTGTCCGTGGCATCGATGAATTCGATGGCGGTTTCGGTGGCGACGCTGAACGCGTTATCGGCATGCTGCTTGCGCGCGGTCAGCGGACTCTCGGCCGGGTTCGCGGCGGTGAAGGCGAGCATCTCGGTGCCGAGGCTGGCCGGGGTATCGGTGACCGCGAGGCCAACGAGATATGCCTTGCCGGTGCCAGCAAACTTGGGGTTGACCTCGATACTGGAAAACACCTTCTGCATGCCACGCGTCAGCCGCACCAGATCGTCGGTCGGCGTGATCGCCACGAACAGTTCCAGCTTGCCGCTGGCGTTCTCGATGGCCTGGGCGCGATCGACCACGCCGTAATTCTTGAACGGTGAATCGGGCAGGGCGCTGCGGATGTGCTCGATGTTGACCGTGGCACGATAGACGGCCGGGTCGTAGGTGTCGGCCATCTGCTGAATCCACGCGCGATCGATCACGCGGCCATCGGCGGTCGCGCCTTCGGTGGCGACGCGGAACGTTTTGGATTTCTTGACGGCCATGAACTGCCTTGGGGCGATGAGGTGTCGCCAGCATCGCGAGGCGAGCTACTGAGCGGCAACGCGAGGCGGTTCTGTGCCGGCCGTGGCAGAACGCGGCACGCGCGAGTTGCCGGGAAGCGCTCCCTACGCTTGCCGCATGCCGAATCCCGCCGACGCCCTCGACCCGCGCCGCTTTGCGCGTGACCTGTATTTCCAGGGCTGGTCGATCACCGCGATAGCCGAAAAACTCAACGCCGCGCGCTCCACCGTTGAGGCGTGGAAGCAGCGCGGCGGCTGGGCCGCGATGGCGCCGATCGACCGGGTCGATCACACGCTGGAAGCGCGGATGTGTCAGCTCGTCCTGAAGGACACCAAGAGCGGCGCCGACTACAAGGAAATCGATCTCCTCGGCCGGCAGCTTGAACGCCTCGCGCGCATCCGGCGCTACGAAGCGCCGGGCGGCCACGAGGGCCACCTCAATCCCGCGGTGGCGAACCGGAACCGCGGGCCACGAAAGAAAACGGCACGCAACGAGTTCAGCCCGGAGCAGGCGCAGCGATTACGGGATGCGTTCCGCGATTCGCTGTTCGGTTACCAACGCGGCTGGCACACCGCCGGCCTGACCGAGCGCATTCGCAATATTTTGAAGTCGCGACAGATCGGCGCGACGTGGTATTTCGCCCGCGAGGCGCTGGTGGATGCGATCGACACGGATCGCAATCAGATCTTCCTGTCGGCCAGCCGCGCGCAGGCGGATGTGTTCCGGCAGTACCTGACGCAATTCGCGAAGGATGCCGCCGACATGGAGCTGCGCGGCGATCCGCTGATCCTGCCGAGCGACGCCACGCTGTATTTCCTCGGCACCAATGCGCGCACCGCCCAGAGCTACCACGGCAACCTGTATTTCGATGAGTATTTCTGGGTCCACAGCTTCCAGACGCTGCGCAAGGTCGCCTCGGGCATGGCGATCCATAAGCGGTGGCGGCAGACCTACTTTTCGACACCCTCGGCGCTAAGCCACGACGCCTACCCGTTCTGGTCGGGCGCGCTCTACAACAAGGGTCGCGCCAAGGCTGACCGGATCGAGCTGGATATCTCGCATACGGCGCTGGCCGGTGGGCTGCGCTGCAGGGACGGGCAGTGGCGGCAGATCGTCACCGTGCTGGATGCGCTGGCAGGCGGTTGCGACCTGTTCGACCTGGAGCAATTGCGGCTCGAATACAGCGAGGACGAGTTCCGCCAGCTGCTGCTGTGCGAATTCATCGATGACGGCGCGTCGGTGTTTCCGTTCGCGCTGATCCGGCGCTGTCTGGTCGATAGCTGGGACGTGTGGGATGACGTGCGCTTCGAGGCACCGCGCCCGATCGGAAACGCGCCGGTGGCGATCGGCTTCGATCCGTCCAAGGGAACGCAGGGCGGCGATCCGTCCGGCTGCACCGTACTAGCGCTGCCGCAGGCGGCGCGCGACGGTTTCCGCATCCTGGAAAAGCACCAGTGGCCGGGGCAGGACTTCGATGCCCAGGCGACTTCAATCCGGGCGCTGTGCGACCGCTTCAACGTGGTGCATATCGGCATCGACGTCACCGGCATGGGGACGGGCGTGTATCAGCTGGTCCGCCAGTTCTTCCCGGCGGCGACACCGATCACCTATTCGCCCGAGGTGAAGGGCCGCATGGTCCTGAAAACCCATGACGTCATGTCCAAGGGCCGGCTCGAATTCGACGCCGGCTGGACCGACCTCGCCGCCGCGTTCATGGCGATTCGCAAGACGGTTACGGCCAGCGGTCGCCACATCACCTACGACGCCAGCCGATCCGCCGAGGTCGGCCATGCCGATCTCGCGTGGTCGGTCATGCATGCCCTCATGGTCGAGCCCTTAGAGGGTCGCGCCGCCCACGACCGCAATGTTATGGAGTTCTATTGATGCACGCACGCAAACGACGAACCACGAAACAGGGGAACGCTGCACCGGCTGTCACACCACGCATGGAAGCGTTCGCCTTCGGCGATCCTGAGCCGATCGATCGCGCCGCCCTCATGGACTACGCCGAAATCTGGCAGAACGGCCGCTGGTACGAATCGCCGGTGAATCTGCGCGGGCTCGCCCACATGACGCGGATGGCGCCGCACCATTCCTCGGCGCTGTACGTGAAGCGCAATTTGCTGGTGTCGTCGTTCGTGCCCACGCGCACGCTGTCCGTCGATGACTTCGCGGCCTTCGCCACCGACTACCTCACGTTCGGCAATGCGTACCTGGAAAAACTGCCGGCGCTGTCCGGGCGGCTGCTGTCCCTGCGCCGTTCGCCCGCACTGCATACGCGCGCCGGCATCGAGCCGGGCGTGTTCTGGTTCGTGCCGACACACGGCATCGAGCACGCGTTCGCGCCGGATCGGGTCGTGCATCTGCTGGATGCGGACGTGCATCAGGAAATCTACGGCGTGCCGGAATACCTGAGTGCGCTTCATGCTGCCCAGCTCAACCGCTCGGCCACGCTGTTCCGGCGCAAGTATTACGACAACGGCTCGCATGCCGGCTTCATCCTCTACATGACCGACCCGGCGCAGAACCAGGCGGACGTGGATTCAATGCGCGAGGCGCTGAAGCAGTCGAAGGGGCCGGGCAACTTCCGCAACCTCTTCATGTACTCGCCGAACGGCAAGAAGGACGGCATCCAGCTGATCCCGATCAGCGAAGTGGCGGCACGCGACGATTTCGCGGCGATTAAGAACACCAGCCGCGACGACATGCTGGCGGCGCATCGCGTGCCGCCGCAGCTGCTCGGCGTGATCCCGGTCAACGCGGGCGGCTTCGGCGATGTGGAGAAAACCACGCGCGTCTTTATGCAGAACGAGATTGCGCCGCTGCAGGCGCGCATGCTGGGCCTGAACGCGCGGATCGGGGCGGAGGCGTTCCGGTTCCGTCCGATGGGGCCGGGCAAGGACTAGCCGGCGTATTGTCGGTCCCAGCTGTAGATAAATAATGCGATTCCC
>Ga0302314_10000393_pt1 | contig 80554 bp, 64 predicted proteins | sample III_Palsa_N2_3_FD_200533 | JGI IMG/M metagenome (GOLD analysis project Ga0302314, IMG submission 200533) | Peat permafrost microbial communities from Stordalen Mire near Abisko, Sweden - III_Palsa_N2_3 | ecosystem: Environmental > Terrestrial > Soil > Palsa > Peat permafrost | place: Sweden...
CCCACATCGGCGACCAGGCTTTCCACCTGCAGGGATTCGCCCGGGGCAACCCGGTACTGTTTGCCACCGGTCTTGATAACGGCGTACATCGTCTTCGACTCCGAATGCGCCCGCTGAACCCGGGCACGGAAAATGTTAATGAAAGTGAATGAAGCCAGCGAATTTGCAATTTTAGCGGGAACTGGCGCTCCGGTCAATCCATTTCTTCGTCGAATCCGGGGTCGACATATTTTGGCAGATCAGGCACTTGCGCGATACGTGGCCCAAAAAGCCAAGTGACCATCCAGCGCGGCGCAGCCAGGCAGATCGGCAAAAATGGAGGGCCAATCAACTTCCCTGCCGGCACGAGCGCCGTCTGGACGGTGAATTTTACGCGGGTTGCGGCACAGCAATCGTCCCGGCAGGCCTGCCACAGGGAATCATGGCGTAAGCCGGGGCCCGTACAATGCGGGCACCAATCCGTTCAAAGGCGCGAGCCAAGGAGATCGAACGATGCGAGTCCTTATCCTCGGCGCTGGCGCCACCGGCGGTTATTACGGCGGCCGCCTGCTGGAAGCGGGGCGCGACGTCAGCTTCCTGGTGCGCACCCGCCGCGCCGTGGAACTGGCGGAAACCGGCCTGGTGATCCGCAGCCCTTCGGGCAATGTCCGGCTCAAGCCGCGGGTCATTGCACCCGGCGAGCTGAACGAAACCTTCGATCTGGTGATCCTGGCCTGCAAGGCCTATGACCTGGACGGCGCGATCCAGGCCATCACCCCCGCCATGAGCCGCAAGACCGCCATCCTGCCGCTGCTCAATGGGCTCAAGCATTTCGACGTGCTCGACGCGAGATTCGGCGCCGACCGGGTGCTGGGGGGGCTCTGCTCCATCGCCGTGACCCTGGGCGACAAAGGTGTGATCCAGCATCTCAGCCCGATGCACGTGCTGCGCTTCGGCGAGCGCTCCGGGGAGCGCAGCGAACGGATCGCGGCGCTGGAGGAACTGGTCAAGGGCGTCAACATCGACGCCAAGTCCAGCCGCGACGTGATGCAGGCCCTGTGGGAGAAGTGGGTGATGCTGGCCAGCCTGGCCGGCATGACCTGCCTGATGCGCGCCAGCATCGGCGATATCGTCGCCGCCACGCCCGCCGGGAAGAAGCTGATGCTGCAGCTGCTGGACGAATGCGCGGCGGTGGCCAGTGCCTATGGCCGCGCGCCGCGCGCCGCGGTGCTGGAAGACACACGCGGCCTGCTGACCAAGCCCGGTTCCAGCTTTACCGCCTCGATGCTGCGTGATATCGAGAGCGGCAACCGGGTCGAAGCCGACCACATCCTGGGCGACCTGATCGCGCGCGGCGAGCATGTCGGCGTCTTCACTTCCCTGCTGGAAATCGCCTACTGCCACGTCAAGGCTTACGAAGCGCGCCTGGCGCGGGAAGCCTAAACGAAGGCGCGATCGATCAGGGCTTTCAGCGGCGCATGCGCCGGCAAGGTGCCGAAGGCCAGGCCATGGCTGCCGCCGAGCCGCGACTCGCAGAACGCGTCCGACACCTGCCGATTGCCGGCGCGCACCAGCAATGAAGCCTGCAGGGCCAGCGCCATGCGCTCCACCAGGAAGCGCGAACGCAGTTCCAGCGTATCGGTGTCGGCCAGATCGCGCGTCAGGCGTGCGACTTCCGCATCCAGCGCCGGGTGCCCGCCTTTGGCCGCTGCAAATTCTCCAAACAGGGCCTCGCGCGTGGCCGGCTCGCGCGCCAGAGCGCGCAGCACATCCAGGCACTGGATATTGCCGCTGCCCTCCCAGATCGAATTCAGCGGCGCCTGCCGGTACAGGCGCGGCAGAATCGACTCCTCCACATAGCCGGCCCCGCCCAGGCACTCCTGCGCTTCGTTGACGAAGGGCGGGCAGCGCTTGCACACCCAGTACTTGCCGATGGCGGTGGCGATGCGGGCAAACGCAGCTTCCCGCGGATCTCGCGCCGTGGCATCGACCGCGCGCGCCACGCGCAGGGTCAGCGCCACCGCGGCCTCGGATTCCAGCGCGAGGTCGGCCAGCACGTTTTGCATCAGCGGCTGGTCCACCAGGAACTTGCCGAAGGCCTTGCGGTGGCGGGCATGATGCACCGCCTGCACCAGCGCCTGGCGCATGATGCCGCTGGAGCCGATCAGGCAGTCCTGGCGGGTCAGCGCCACCATTTCCAGAATGGTCGCCACGCCGCGCCCTTCCTCGCCGACCATCCAGGCTAGTGCGCCCTGGAACTCAACCTCCGAACTGGCGTTGGACCAGTCGCCCAGCTTCTCCTTCAGGCGTTGGATGCGGATGGCGTTGCGCATGCCGTCCAGGCGGAAACGCGGCAGCAGGAAACAGGAGATGCCGGCGTCGGCCTGGGCCAGCACCAGGAAGGCGTCGCACATCGGCGCCGAAAAGAACCACTTGTGACCGACCAGCTCATACAACTGTCCGGTGCCGCGGCCGCCGACCGGATAGGCGCGGGTGGTATTGGAGCGGACATCGGACCCGCCCTGCTTCTCGGTCATGCCCATGCCGATGGTATTGCCGCGCTTGTCCCAGGCCGGGATGAAGCGCTGGTCGTATTCGGTCGAGGTGACGCGCGGCAACCAAGCCCTGGCCAGCTCCGGCGCGTGGCGCAGCGCCGGGACGCAGGCGTAGGTCATGGTCAGCGGGCAGCCGTTGCCCTGCTCCGGCTCGGCATGCAGATAGGCCAGGGCCGCGCGCGCCACGTGCGCACCCACCTTGTCGGCATGACGCCAGGCAAAGCTGGGTATGCCGTGAGAGATACCCAGCTCCATGATGCGGTGATAGGCCGGATGGAATTCGACCTCGTCGATGCGGTTGCCGTAGCGGTCGAAGGGCTTGAACTTCGGCTTGTTCTCGTTGGCGGTGAAGCCGAGCTGCATCAGCTCGCCGCCGGCCACTGGCCCAAACGCCGCGATTTCCTTTTCCGCCCAGCCGCCGCCTTCGCGCAGCAGCGCTTCGCGCAGCGGCAGATCGGTGGCATAGGCATCGTAAGGCGCCAGCGGCGGCGCCTGGTTGCTGACTTCGTGGGTGATGAAAGTGTTGCTGAGCGGCTGGTTCACGGCTTTACTCCTACTGCGCGCAGGCACAGTGCAATGATCGAATCGGCGACGGACTGCCGCGCCGCGGGAGCGGAATGCAACAGCGGCCCGAGTATGGTTTCACCCAGCAGACCGACCAGTGCGGCGGCGCTGATGCGGGCGTCCTGCCGGACGAATTCGCCGCTGGCCATGCCTTCCTCCAGCAGCGCTTCCAGAATCTTCGCGTAGGCCTGGCGGTAGTTGAGACGCTCGGCCTCGACCTGCGGATCGACCGGTTCGGCGATCAGGGCATAGGCCAGGCGGCGATTGCGCAGGGCGCGGGTGATGAAGGTGCTGACGGCAAGACTCAGGCGCTGCGCGCAGCTGCCCGAGCTGGACGCGGCGGCCTGCATCGCATCGACCTCGCGCTGCGAGTTGCCGCGGAACACTTCGGCGAACAAATCGATCTGGGTCGGGAAATAGCGGTAGATGGTGCCGGTGGCCACACCCGCCGCCGCCGCCACCGCGCTCATCTGCGCCGCGCGGAAGCCGCCCTGCCCGACCAGGCTGCGCGCCGCTTCGAGGATCGAGTGGCGTACGCTGTGCTTGCGGGCCCGCACCAGTGCCGTCTCGCGATAGGCCATACATTGAACCTTTATTCACTTCTTAAAGAATTGAACTCCTATTCATTCTTTAAGTCAAGCCAGTGATCCTTCTTCCTCCATGCCGGATCGCCACTTCTGCGCAAATCCATCCCCGAGCATAGCGAAGGAACTGCCCGGGCATCGTATCCCGGCCAGGCCTGATCCATCCCCCGGGGTAGCCGCCGCGCCAGCGGGGCGCGATAATCCGCGGCCCCCATGGCTTCCCCCTCCGTGTCCGACACCACCTCCCCCGTACTGAGCACCCTGCCCTTGCCCGCGGCGGCCGGCGCGCGCGTGCGCTGGTCCGGCCTGCCCGGCCCGGCGACGGCCCTGGCCATCGCCGAAGCCGCCGCCCGGCATGACGGTCTGGTGGTGGCGGTCACCGCGGGCGAGCAGCATGCCTACCGCCTGGAAGAGGAATTGCGCTTCTTCCTCGGCGGGCGGCAGCCGGTGACGCATTTTCCGGATACGGAGACGCTGCCCTACGATCCGTTCTCGCCGCACCAGGAAATCCTATCCGACCGCCTCGCCGCCCTGTATCGCCTGCCCGAGCTGAGCCGCGGAGTGCTGATCGTCACCGCCGGCACCCTGCTGGAACGGCTGCCGCCGCGGGCCTGGCTCGACGGCCGCATGCTGCTGCTCCAGGCCGGCGACAAGCTGCCGCCGCATGGCTTCCGCGAACGCCTGATCGCCGCCGGCTACCAGAGCGTGTCGGAAGTGCAGACCCAGGGCGAGTTCGCCGTGCGCGGCGCGCTGATCGACGTGTTTCCGATGGGCTCGGCCGTGGCCTACCGCCTCGACCTGTTCGACGACGAGGTGGAGAGCATCCGCCAGTTCGATCCGGAGACGCAGCGCTCCACCGAAAAAGTGCCGGAGATCCGCCTGCTGCCGGCGCGCGAATTCCCCACCGACAAGGAAGGGATCGAGACCTTCCGCCGGCGCTACCGCGAGTATTTCCCCGGCGACCCGGCGCGCTCGCGCGTTTATAACGAAGTCAGCAAGAAACTCATGCCCGGCGGCATCGAGGCTTATCTGCCGCTGTTCTTCAGCGCGGAGAGCGGCGGCACGGCGACCCTGTTCGACTACCTGCCCGGCGACAGCCTGATGGTCGAGGTCGACGACGTCGCCGCGGCGCTGGCCACCGAGTGGAAGCAGATCGAGGAGCGCCACGAGCGCTACTCCGGCAACCTGGAACGGCCGCTGATGAAGCCGGCCGACCTGTTCCTGCAGCCGGCGCTGGCGGAAAAGCATCTCGCCGCCTACGCCTCGGTCGGCATCGGCGTCGAGGCGGACGCCGGTGTCGAGATGCTGTCCGCCGGCGCGGAAGCCGTGCGCAGCTTCCTCGCCGCCAGCGCCGACCGCGTGCTGTTCGTGGCCGAGTCGGCCGGCCGCCGCGAGGCCCTGCTCGACTGGCTCAAGCCGCTCGGCCTGCTCAGCCGCGTGCATGACAGCTGGCCGGACTTCGCCGCCGACCGCAACCGCTACGGCATCACCCTCGGCCCCTTGCAGGACAGCTTCCGCATCGCCGCGGCGGGCGTTGCCGTCATCGCCGAGGCGCAGGTGTTCGGCCAGCGCGCGCCGGTGACGTTGTCGGCGCGCAAGCGCGGCAAGATCCGCGATCCCGAAACCATCCTGCGCGATCTCAACGATCTCAAGCCGGGCTCGCCGGTGGTCCACATCGAGCACGGCGTCGGCCGCTACCAGGGGCTGCAGAAGCTCGACGCCGGCGGCGTCGAGGCCGAATACCTGGTGCTGGAATACGCCGACGGCGACAAGCTCTATGTGCCGGTCGCCTCGCTCAACCTGATTCACCGCTATACCGGCGCCGAGACCGAAGCGGCACCGCTGCACAGCCTCGGCTCCGAGCGCTGGTCCAAGGCCACAGCCAAGGCGCGCGAGAAAGCCGCCGACGTTGCCGCCGAGCTGTTGCAGGTGCAGGCGCGCCGCGCGGCCAAGCCCGGCACGCCGATGGTTTTCGACCAGGCCGACTACGCCCGCTTCTGCGAAGGCTTCCCGTTCCAGCCCACCATCGACCAGCAGAAGGCCATCGACGCCGTGCTGGCCGACCTGGCCGGCACCAAGCCGATGGACCGCGTGGTCTGCGGCGATGTCGGCTTCGGCAAGACCGAGGTGGCGCTGCGCGCCTGCTTCACCGCCGCGCGGGCCGGCAAGCAGGTCTGCGTGCTGGCGCCGACCACCCTGCTGGTACAGCAGCACGAAAAGAATTTCCGCGACCGCTTCGCCGACTGGCCGCTGCGCATCGCCGGCCTGTCGCGCATGCGCACCGCCAAGGAGCAGACCGCCCTGCTGGAGGATCTGCGCGACGGCAAGATCGACATCGTCATCGGCACCCATCGCCTGCTGCAGGACGATGTGCGCTTCAAGGACCTGGGCCTGGTGGTGGTGGACGAGGAGCACCGTTTCGGCGTGCGCCACAAGGAGCGGCTGAAGAACCTGCGCGCCGAAGTGCACCTGCTGACCCTCACCGCCACGCCGATCCCGCGCACCCTCAACATGAGCCTGGCCGGCCTGCGCGACATGTCGATCATCGCTACGCCGCCGGCTTCGCGCCTGGCCATCCGCACTTTCGTCGCCGAATGGGACAACGCCCTGGTTTACGAAGCCTGCCTGCGCGAGCTGCGCCGCGGCGGCCAGATCTATGTGCTGCACAACGAGGTGCGCAGCATCGAGCGCTTCTCCGCCGACCTGCAGAAGCTGGTGCCGGAAGGCCGCGTGCGCTTCGCCCACGGCCAGATGCGCGAGCGCGAACTCGAGCAGGTGATGCTCGACTTCTACCACGGCCGCTTCAACATCCTGGTCTGCACCACCATCATCGAGTCCGGCATCGACGTGCCGACCGCCAACACCATCCTCATCGACCGCGCCGACCACCTCGGCCTGGCGCAGCTGCACCAGCTGCGCGGCCGCGTCGGCCGCAGCCATCACCGCGCCTACGCCTACCTGCTGGTGCCGAGCAAGCGCGCGCTGTCGCCCGATGCGGAGAAACGCCTGGAGGCGATCGAACAGCTCGGCGAACTCGGCTCCGGTTTCGTCCTGGCCACGCACGACCTGGAGATCCGCGGCGCCGGCGAACTGCTCGGCGAGAACCAGTCCGGCCAGATCGAGGAAGTCGGCTTTACGCTCTATGCCGAGCTGCTCGCCGACGCGGTGCGCGCGCTGCGCTCCGGCCGCATCGAGGACGCGCCGTTCGGCCACGCCGCCTGCGAAGTGGACCTGGGCATGTCGGCGCTGATTCCGGAAAGCTATGTTCCCGACGTGCATACGCGTCTGGTGCTGTACAAGCGCATCGCCGAAACCCGCGACGAAACCGCACTGGACGAACTCAAGGTCGAGATGATCGACCGCTTCGGCCTGCTGCCGCCGCAGGCGGAGTTCCTGTTCGAAACCGCGCGCCTGCGCCAGCAGGGCGAGCACCTGGGCCTGGTCAAGATCCGCGTCGGCGCCAAGTCCGCCACGCTCGACTTCGGCCCGCTGCCGAAGCTGGAACCGATCAAGCTGATCAAGCTGATCCAGGGCCAGCCCAAGGTCTACAAGCTCGAAGGCCAGAAGCGGCTGAACATCGTCGCCAGGGAATTCGAGGATCCCAAGGCGCGTCAGCCCGGCATCTCCGCGCTGCTGGCGCGGCTTGCCGCCGCCTGAGGCCGGATACGCGGATGCAGCCATGAACCACACCACGGCTGTCATTCTCTGCGGCGGCGCCGGCGAGCGCATGGGCGGCCTGGACAAGCCGCTGCAACCGCTGCTGGGAAGGCCGGTGCTGGAACGGGTGCTGGAACGCCTGCGGCCGCAGGTGGATGCGGTGGTGGTCGTAGCCAATCACCGGCAGGAGGCTTATGCCGCCTGCGGTGTGCCGGTCATCGACGACGGCAATTACAAAGGGCACGGCCCGCTGGCCGGGATCGCGGCCGGCCTGGCGGCGGCAGGCGGCGACTGGATACTCTGCGTGCCTGGCGATGCGCCGCTGTTGCCGACCAACCTGTTGCAGCGCTTGCGCTCAGCCTTGCAGCGCGACGCCGCCGATGTCGCCGTGATCCATGATGGCGGCGGACAGCAGCCGCTATGCTGTCTGCTGCCGCGCCGCCTGCTGCCCGATCTGCAAGACTATCTGGACCACGGCGGCGACGCTCCGCGCCTGTGGCTGGCCCGCCATCGCGTCGCCGAGGCCGATTGCTCCGACTGGCCGCGCTGGGCCTGGAGCCTCAACACGCCGGAGGAATGGGCCATGGCCGAGCAGCATCTGAGTCAGTGGAAGGATCCGGCATGATCTCGCTGGAAGAGGCCCTCGACAGCTATGCGAAACACCTGCGCGCCCTGCCCGCCGAAACGGTGCCGGTGACGCAGGCGCTGAATCGCGTGCTGGCGCAGGCGCAAACCTCGAATGCCGACCTGCCCCGCTTCGATCAAAGCGCGATGGACGGCTATGCCTTCCGCGCCGCCGACGCGGCGGCCGCCAGCACCGCCGCGCCGCTGCGGCTGCCCATTGCCGTCCACCTTGCCGCCGGCACGCACGAACATCTGGCGGCGCTGCCGCCGCGAGCCGCCGCGCGCATCCTCACCGGTGCGCCCTTGCCCGCCGGCGCGGACACGGTGATGCCGCAGGAGCGCGCCGCGCTGGATGGCGGCGCGCTGCTGTTCACCGAGCCCTATGCGGCGCGCAGGAACATCCGTTATCGCGGCGAGGAACTGCGGCACGGCAACACTATCGCCGCCGCCGGCCAGCGGGTCACCCCGGGCCTGCTCGCTTCGCTGATCAATGCCGGCCTGCATCATCTCGGGGTGATACGCCAGCCGCGCGTCCACGTACTGACCACCGGCGACGAACTCCGTCCGATCGGCGCCGAACTGAAGCCCGGCGAGATTTACGACAGCAACGGCCCGATGATCGGCGCCGTATTGCAGCGCTGGGGCTATCCGGCGCCGCTGGTCGAGCACGTCCGCGACGATGCGGGCGTAGTGAGGAGCGCGCTCGAGCGCGCTTACGCCGAAGCCGATCTGGTGCTCAGCGCCGGCGGCGCCTCGGTCGGCGACCATGACTTCCTGCCGGCGACGGCGGAAGCGCTGGGCATGCGCCGCGTGTTCTGGAAAGTGGCGCAGAAACCGGCCAAGCCCCTGTTCTTCGGCGTGCGCGACCAGCGCGCGCACCTGGCGCTGCCCGGCAATCCCGGCGCGGTGCTGATCAGCCTGGCGCTGCATGTGCGCCGCGCCCTGGATTGCCTGGAAGGCGCAGCCCAGCCCGGCCCCGCCTGGAATTGCGCGCGCCTGGCGCAGGCCGTCGAGCGCGATCCGCAGCGGGTGCGCCTGCTGCGCATGCGCCTGGATTACGCCGAAGACGGCACCGCGCTGCTGCAGCCGCTGCCGAAACAGGACTCGCACATGCTCAGCAACCTGGCTTCAGCCCAGGTGCTGGCCTGGGTGCCGATCGGCACCGACGACTGTGAAGCCGGCTCGGTGCTGCGCTGGACGGCGCTGCCGGACTAGGCTGACGGGGCCACCGGCGCGGCTGTGTCGCCGTCGTCCGGCGGAAGGTCGGCCTGCTTGGCCTGCTGCTTCTTCAACTGCTTTTCCTGCAGTTTCTTCTGTTTCGCCAGCTCCCGCTGACGCTTGTCGAACTGGTAGTTGGGCTTGGCCATAGGCGTTTCTGTCGAGGATTGTCGCGTTGTAAAGGAAGCAAGCGGGGGCGACTGCAACTCACAGTTTGCCGGGAACTCGCGTGGAAAGTAGTGCGTTTTCACTGAATCCGGCCGATGCACACTGCGCTGCGGCCTGACACTACCGTGCAACTATACGCCGCACTCAGGATTGATGCCGCACCCGCGGAATGTTTCAATGACCTGAACTCTTGAAAGGACCCCTTACATGGACCGCACCGACGTCACCCGCAAGATCCTCGCCGCCAAGGTCAGCAAGGGCATCAAATGGGCGGAAGTGGCGAAAAAACTGAACCTGAGCAAGGAATGGACGACGGCCGCCTGCCTCGGCCAGATGACGCTCGATGCGAAGCAGGCCAAGACCGTCGGCAGGATCTTCGGGCTCGACGAGGACGAGATCGCCTGGCTGCAGGTGGTGCCCTACAAGGGCTCGCTGCCCACCGCCGTGCCGACCGACCCGCTGATCTACCGCTTCTACGAGCTGATCAGCGTCTACGGAACGACGTTCAAGGAACTGATCCATGAGGAATTCGGCGACGGCATCATGAGCGCGATCGACTTCAAAATGGACTTGCAGCGCGAACCGGACCCGAAAGGCGACCGGGTCAATATCGTCATGAGCGGGAAATTCCTCGCCTACAAGACTTACTAAGCCTCGTCTTCCAGGGCTTCGACCGCGCCCAGCGCCAGCCAGGCCCGCGGCACGCCGCGTTCGTGGTCGAGCAGCCAGCGCTTGCGCGGCAGGCCACCGCCGTAGCCGGTGAGCTTGCCGTTGCTGCCCACCACGCGATGGCAGGGCACCACGATGGAAATGGGGTTGCGGCCGTTGGCCAGGCCCACCGCGCGCGAAGCATTGGGCTGGCCGATGCGCTGCGCCAGTTCGCCGTAGCTGATGGTTTCGCCGAACGGGATGTTCAGCAACTCGTTCCAAACCCGGGTCTGGAACTCGGTGCCCTGCAGGTTCAGCGGCATGCTGAAGCATTTCAGCTCGTCGGCGAAGTAAGACCGCAATTGCGCCCGCGCCGCGCGCAGGCGCGCGTCGTCGCGCCGCCAATGCGGCTGCATGCCGGACCAGTGCGCATGCTTTTGCATGTAGACACCGGTGAGGCTGTCGCCATCGGAGAGCAGCAATAGCTCGCCCACCGGGCTGGGCATGGTGCTGAAGTACTGAGTAGCGCTCATCGTTGCATCAAGCTCCCTGTTGCCATCCATAGCCCCTCCGCCTCGGCCCAGCTCAGCCGCCCGCATGGCCCAGCCACAAGTGCAGGACCGCATAGGCGCGCCAGGGCCTCCACGGTTCCGCCGCCGCCAGCGCATCGCGTGGCCTGGATACGCCCAGCGCCCGGTAGATACCCAGGTCCGATGCCGGAAAAGCGTCCGGATCGCGCAAGGCTCGCATCGCCACGTACTGCGCCGTCCAGTCGCCGATTCCCGGCAATTCCTTCAAGGCGGCGACGGTCTGCTCGGGATTCACCCCCGGCTCCAGCCGCACCATCCCATCGCCGACCGCCCGCGCCAGGCTGCGCACCGTCAGCGCACGGCTGCGCGGCAAGCCCAGCGCCGCCACTTCCTCCAGGCTGGCCGCGGCGATCGCCGCGGCGCGGGGGCCGCTGTGCAGCAGCGCCGGAAACGGCGTTTGCAGCGGTTCACCGTAGGCCCGCGCAAAGCGCCCGAACACCGTCGTCGCCGCCTTGACGCTGATCTGCTGTCCCAGTACCGCGCGCAGCGCCAGCTCGAAACCGTCGAAGGCGCCCGGCACCCGCAAACCCGGCCGGCGCGACAGCGATGCGCTCAATCGCGAGTCACGGCTTAGATGCTCGGCAATGGCCTGCGGGTTTGCATCGAGGTCGAACAGGCGGCGCAATCGGGCGAGCAGCGGCGTCAACACCGGCAGCAGCGTGATCGCCACTTCGACGCGCAGGGCCGCCTCGCCCGCGATCGGCGCCGCCGCGATCCAGCCGCTGCAGGCGCCGATGCGCACTACCCGCACATAGCGCTCGCCATCCGCGGCTTCGACACCGGCTGCGCCGCGGCCGACCAGAAAACCCAGCAGGGCCGGCCAGTCCAGCGGCGGCCGATAGGCCAGCCGCAGCGTGATCGCATCGCTGCCGGCCGCAACCGGCTGGCGGCGGCGCAGATCGCTGGGGCTGAGCCGGTAGCGGGTGCGGAACAGGTGATTGAAGCGGCGCAGGCTGGAAAAGCCGCTGGCGAACGCCACGTCGGCGATCTTGATCCGCGTCTCGGTCAGCAGCTGCTTGGCCAGCAGCAGGCGGCGGGTCTGTGCCAGCTCCACCGGCGCCACGCCGTACTCGCGCTCGATCGAGCGGCGCAACTGGCGCCCGCTCAGCCCCATCTCGGCAGCCAGGGCATCGAAGCCGGCCTCGTTCAGGGCACCCGCGTCGATGCGCGCCACCGCGGCCGCGGCCACCCGCCCCACGGCATCCATCGGCGCCTTGCCCGGCGCCAGCTCCGGACGGCAACGCAGGCAGGGACGGAAGCCTTCACGCTCGGCGCTGGCGGCATTGTCGAAAAAACGGCAGTTGTCGCGGCGCGGCACGCGCGTCGGGCAGATCGGACGGCAGTAAATTCCGGTGCTGGTCACCCCGACGAAGAAGGCGCCGTCGAAGCGCGAATCGCGCGCGTTGAGACTGCGGTAGCAAAGATCGGAATCGAGATGCATGGCCGCAGTCTAGGCCCGGAAAGCGGCAGCGTCTCGCCGTTTTCGGACATGTGACGGGCGGATTCGGCCAACCTGCCGACAGAGCGCCGCAATATGCACCTGTCATTCTGAGCGCAGCGAAGAATCTGGCCTATGCGCACAGCCAGATCCTTCGCTGCGCTCAGGATGACAGGCGACAGGGATTCGCTTGAATCAAACAGTCGCCTGAGTGTTGAGTAGCCGCGCGCGCAGACGCCGCAGCTGATCCGCATCGATCTCGTCTCCCAGCAGCACACGCGTGCGCCTGCCGCCCTGCTTCAACCGGAAGTTCAGCACCGTCACCCAGGATTGCACCACGCTGCCGCCGAGCAGTTCGGCATCCTCCCGCCCGCCGCGGGCGCTCTCCAGCGTCCAGCCGCCCTCGGCATGCCAGATCAGATGGCTGATGGCGCGGGGACCGTAACCGAAGGCCGGATGGCGGCGCAGAGTGAGCCAGGACAGCAGGAACAGCAGCGCCAGGCCCAGCCCGACCCACTTCGGCGGACCGGACAGTACCACCAGTACCACCGCCGTCATGTGCAGCAGCGACAGCCACACCACCGCCCGCACCGAGGGGCGCGGACTCAGGTCAAGACTGGTGCTGAAGCCGGAGGATGACATCGGCGAGTTCGGCAGGCGGTTGCGCGTGACCGATCAGCCAGGCCCAGATATCCGGGTCTTCCTGGTCGAGCAGGAGCAGAAAGGCCGCCTGCCTGGGCGCGGCAGCTTGATCGAAATGCTGATTCAGGTAGGTCTCGAGCAATACGTCGAGCTCACGCATGCCGCGCCGGCAGCGCCAGCGGATGCGGCCCCGATCGAGTGGCAGCTGGGTAGTCGGAGAGCTATTCATGTCAGGGGCGCGGACTTCGGGTGCAGAACTGACTTGCCTCTCCCTCCGGGAGAGGTCGCGCCGAAGGCGCGGGTGAGGGACGCGCTAACAACGAAGTGCGTACTTCATCGATACAGTGTCCCTCACCCCTGCCCCTCTCCCGGAGGGAGAGGGGTTCAAGCACTCGCAAAGCCAGTACGTGAACCAACTAGCCTCTGCGCTCCACCAGCATCTTCTTGGTCTCGGCAATCGCCTTGGCCGGATTCAGGCCCTTCGGGCAGGTGCGCGAGCAGTTGAGGATGGTGTGGCAGCGATACAGCTTGAACGGGTCTTCCAGCTGATCCAGGCGCTCGCCGGTGGCCTCGTCGCGCGAGTCGACCAGCCAGCGGTAGGCCGCCATCAGGATGGCCGGGCCGAGGTAGCGGTCGCCGTTCCACCAGTAGCTGGGGCAGCTGGTCGAGCAGCAGGCGCAGAGGATGCACTCGTACAGGCCGTCGAGTTTGGCGCGGTCCTCTTCCGACTGCAGGCGCTCGCGCGTCGGCGGGGGGGTGTCGGTCTTCAGCCAGGGCTCGATCGAGGCGTACTGGGCGTAGAAATGGGTCAGGTCCGGCACCAGGTCCTTCACCACCGGCATGTGCGGCAGCGGATAGATCTTGACGTCGCCCTTGACGTCGCCGCAGGCATGCAGGCAGGCCAGGGTGTTGGTGCCGTCGATGTTCATGGCGCAGGAACCGCAGATGCCTTCGCGGCAGGAGCGGCGGAAGGTCAGCGTGCTGTCGATCTCGTTCTTGATCTTGATCAGCGCGTCCAGGACCATCGGGCCGCAGGCATCCATGTCGACTTCATAGGTGTCGACGCGCGGATTGGCCTGGGTGTCCGGATCGTAGCGGTAGATCTTGAACGCCTTCACGTTCTTCGCGCCGGCCGGCGCCTTGAAGGTCTTGCCGGCGGCTTTGTCGATCTTGGAATTCTTGGGCAGGGTGAGCTGGGCCATCGGATGCTCCTGTGCGAACTCGTATGCAGAAAATTAATGAACTGTTTTTGACGTGCCAGGCCCGGCCTCGGCCTGCGGCTTGAGCAGGTCGACCAGCACCCAGTGCCAGCCCTGCCGCGCCATCACCAGCGTGAATTCCTCGCCGCTGTCCTTGCGCACCGCTACCGCGAAACGGCTGCGCGAGCGGAAGCCGGCGTGTTGCAGGTGTCCGTGCAGCTCGCAGGGCTTGGATGAACCCGGCGGCGGACCTTCCCCATCGCTGGACTGATCGCAGACCAGGTTGATCAGGCCCGCCGGCGTCGCCACCCGATCCAGCTTGTCGTCGGCAATCGCGCCGATGACGGCATCCTTGACCGGCGCCAGAAAACTGCCGGCGTCCTTCTTCTCGATCTGCTGCTGCGTCGACTGCTTCACATTGGCCTTCAGCGCGACGAAATCGACATGACGCGCGACGCCATCGGCATCGCGCGCCATCAGCGCCTGCTTAAGCCCGAGCACGGCGCTCAAGGGCCAGGCATAGCAGGCCGCCGCCGCGGCCAGCGCGAACGCCAGCCCGGGCAGCAGATACCGCATCATGGCCGCTTGCTCGCGTCACGATCAGTAGGTGCGCTTCTTCGGCTCGACGTACTTCATCTCGTCGTCGAGCGTCCAGGTGTGCACCGGGCGGTAGCCGATTTTCACGTCCGTCTCGCCGGTGCGCCAGGCGATGCTGTGCTTCATCCACTCGTGGTCGTTGCGGTCGGGGAAGTCCTCGTGCGCGTGGGCGCCACGCGATTCGTGGCGGTTCTGCGCGGAGGTGATGGTGACCAGGGCCTGGCCGAGCAGGTTGTCCAGCTCCAGCGTCTCCATCAGGTCCGAATTCCACACCAGGGAGGAATCCGCCACCTTGACCTCGCGGAACGACTCGACGTCCTTCTTCAGCTTGAGCACGCCCTCGTCCAGCGACTTGCTGGTACGGAACACGGCGGCGTGGTTCTGCATGGTCTTCTGCATGTCCAGGCGCACCTTGGCGGTGCTCAGGCTGCCGCCCTTGGCGTGGCGCAGCTTGTCGAAGCGCGCGAGCGCCTTTTCCTCGGACTCGTTGGAAATGGTCTTGTGACGGTCGCCCGCCTTGACCAGCTCGGCGCAGCGGTGCGCCGCGGCGCGGCCGAACACCACCAGGTCGAGCAGCGAGTTGGAGCCGAGACGGTTGGCGCCGTGCACCGAAACGCAGGCTGCCTCGCCCACGGCCATCAGGCCGGGGATGACATGGTCGGTCTTGCCGTCGGTGCAGGTCACGGCCTCGCCGTGGAAATTGCAGGGGATGCCGCCCATGTTGTAGTGCACGGTCGGCAGCACCGGGATCGGCTCCTTGGTGACGTCGACGCCGGCGAAGATCTTGGCGGTTTCGGAAATGCCGGGCAGGCGCTTGTGCAGCACTTCGGGACCGAGGTGCTCCAGATGCAGGTGCACGTGATCGGCATGCTCGCCGACGCCGCGGCCTTCGCGGATCTCGATGGTGCTGGCGCGGCTGACCACGTCGCGCGAAGCCAGATCCTTCGCGTTCGGCGCGTAGCGCTCCATGTAGCGCTCGCCCTTGGAATTGGTGAGGTAGCCGCCCTCGCCGCGCGCGCCCTCGGTGATCAGGCAGCCGGAGCCGTAGATGCCGGTGGGATGGAATTGCACGAACTCCATGTCCTGCAGCGCGATGCCGGCGCGCAGCGCCATGCCGCCGCCGTCACCGGTGCAGGTATGGGCGGAGGTGGCGGAGAAGTAGGCGCGGCCGTAACCGCCGGTAGCCAGAATCACCATCTTGGCGCGGAAGCGGTGCAGCTCGCCGGTGGACAGATCCCAGGCCAGCACGCCGTGGATCGAGCCGTCGGCATCGGTGATCAGGTCCAGAGCGAAGTATTCAATGAAGAACTCGGCGTGGTTCTTCAGCGACTGCTGGTACATCGAGTGCAGCATGGCGTGACCGGTGCGGTCCGCCGCGGCGCAGGTGCGCTGGGCGATGCCCTTGCCGTAATCGGTGGTCATGCCGCCGAACGGACGCTGGTAGATCTTGCCTTCCGGGGTGCGCGAGAACGGCACGCCCCAGTGCTCCAGCTCGATCACCGCGGCCGGCGCCTCGCGGCACATGTACTGGATCGCGTCCTGGTCGCCGAGCCAGTCGGAGCCCTTGACGGTGTCGTACATATGCCAGCGCCAGTCGTCCTGGCCCATGTTGCCGAGTGAAGCGGAGATGCCGCCCTGCGCCGCCACGGTGTGGCTGCGCGTGGGGAATACCTTGGTCAGGTTCGCGGTCTTCAGACCGGCCTGGGCCAGGCCGACGGTGGCGCGCAGGCCGGCGCCGCCGGCGCCGACGACGACCACGTCGTATTCATGATGGACGATGGGGTAAGCAGCAGTCATGTGCTCAGGCTCCGAAGGCGACTTTCAGCACAGCGAAGACGCTGGCCGCGGCGAGGGCGAAAAGGGCGAGTTTGACCAGCACGATGGACGAGATCTTCAGCCATTCGCTGGCGACGTAGTCCTCGATCACCACCTGCACGCCGAGCGCGGCGTGGTAGAACGAAGCGATGAAGAACAGCACCAGGGCGACGGCCACGTACGGGTTGTGCAGCCACAGGATCATGGTGTTGTAGTCCGCGACGTGGTAGCGCGCGATGCTGAAGGCGAACCACAGCGACAGCGGGATCAGGGCGATGGCGGTGAGGCGTTGCATCCACCAGTGATGCACGCCGTCCTTGGCCGAACCCAGGCCGCGAGCCTGTGACAACGGGGAACGCAGACTCATGGTCGATCTCCTGAGATCAAGCGGAAGGAACGAGGTAGGCGACGAGCCACACTGCGACAGTGAGCACCACCGAGGCGGCGACGACGATCAGGCCGCCGGCATCAACGCTCTTCTTCTCGAAGGCATAGCCGGCGTCCCACACCAGGTGACGGATGCCGTTGCACAGATGGAACATCAGGGCCCAGCTCCAGCCCAGCAGCAGCAGCAGGCCGATGGGGCTGCGCGCGAACCAGGCGAAGCGCGCGTAGGCATCCGGGCCGGCCACCGCCGACATCACCCAGATGGCGATGAACAGCGTGCCGATGGCCAGGCCCACGCCGGTGATGCGGTGGGTGATGGACAGCAGGGAGCTGATCTGGAAGCGGTAATACTGCCCCAGCATGAAGGGTGACAGGGGGCGGGAAACGACGGGTTTTGCGGATGGCTTGGCTGACATGGCTAGATCCTTTGGTTCTTGGCGTTCTTGAGTCCGCAACAATCAATCAGGAATCAGGAGAGCGGAATCGCGAGAGCGCGCGAACCGGACTCAGAAGTCGATACAGCGGCCATTTTTCTCCCAATCGCCGAAGCGGGTCGGTTCGGTTCCATCCTTGCGCCCGCCGAATTCGCGGATCGGCGCCGCGGGCAAAGCCCCCGCTGCGGCCGGCTCCGCCGGTTCCTGCGCCACGCCGGCGGCCGCGGGAGCCGGGACTGGAGCGGGAGGAGGCTTGGAGGAGATGGAGGTCATGGCCGTCGTTTATCCTTGATAGTGTGACAAAATTCACAGCAGCATGGCAACGACATCACGAGAAAAAAATTTCGCATGAGCGCCTCCGCATGGCTTGCAAATGAGCGCCTGAGCTATCTCGCCAACGGCGATCTGGCCTTCGGCCCCGTGCATGAGGAAGCCGCGGCCGCGCTTTCGGGCACGGTCATCAGCCCCCTCGCCCACCTCGGCGCGATCCGCGCCAGCGGAGCCGAGGCTGAAATATTCCTGCAAAACCAGCTCAGCAACGATGTGCGCGAGCTGGGAACGTCACGCGCGCAGCTGTCCAGCTACAACAGCGCCAAAGGCCGCGTGCTGGACCTGTTCCTGCTGCGGCGGGACGGCGACGCCATCCTGCTGGAGACGCGGCGCGACACGCTTCCCGCAACGCTCAAGCGCCTGCGCATGTTCGTGCTGCGTTCCAAGGTGGTGCTGGAGGATCTGGCCGAAGGCTATGGCGCTTTCGGCGTGGCGGGGCCGCAGGCCGCGGAATTCCTGGCGGGGATCGGCCTGCCCGTGCCGGCGCAGGACTGGGAGTGGTTGACCGCGGATGGCGTGACCGTGCTGCGCCGGCCCGGCGCAACAACGCGCTACAGCGTCCACGCCGCCGCGGACTCCCTCGGCGGACTGTGGACCCGGCTGGCCACCCAGGCGCGGCCGGTGGGCAGCGCAGCCTGGCGCCTGCTCGACATCCTCGCCGGCTTGCCGGCGATCGAGCCGCAAACGGCCGACCACTTCGTGGCGCAGATGCTGAATCTCGACCGGCTGGGCGCGATCAGCTTCACCAAGGGCTGCTATCCGGGCCAGGAAATCGTCGCCCGCATGCACTATCTGGGCAACCTGAAACGGCGCATGTTCCTGTGCCGGGTCGGGGCCGCGGAAGTCGCAGCCGCCACCCCGATCCACGCGGCCGATGGCGATGCCCAGGCTATCGGCGAAGTGGTGCAATCGGCGCCGCTTCCGGAGGGCGGCACGGCCCTGCTGGCAGTCTTGCAGCTGAGCCACGGCACGGACACGCAGATCAGACTGGGAACGGCGGACGCCGCTGTTTTGACTGTGGAAATCAGCGCGGAAGCGGCCTGATCCTTATTCTATTTGTACACATCTTACGTACTTTATATTCTTTTTAAAAATATAGACCCACCATCAAGATAGCGACTCCTGACAACCCTTTGGAGTCGCACCACATGGACATCCCGTCCAAGCACCGGGCATCCTCACCCGGGCGGTTAAAACGAGTATTTGCACCGGCGCTGTTCGCAGTCGCCGCGCTGCTGCCGGCCTACGCCGGCGCCACCGAATTGCTCAACGTCTCGTACGATCCCACGCGCGAGCTGTATCAGCAGATCAACGCCAAATTCATTGCGGACTGGAAAGCAAAGACCGGCGAAGACCTGACCATCAAGCAGTCGCACGGCGGTTCCTCCAAGCAGGCCCGCGCCATCATCGACGGCCTCGAAGCGGATGTCGCCACACTCGGCATCGCCTCCGACATCGACGCCCTGCACGACAACGGCGATCTGCTGCCGGACAACTGGCAGTCGCGCCTGCCCGGCGACAGCACGCCTTATAACTCCACCATCGTGCTGCTGGTCCGCAAGGGCAATCCCAAGGGCATCAAGGACTGGAACGACCTGGTCAAGCCCGGCATCTCGGTGATCACGCCGAACCCGAAGACTTCCAGCGGCGGCCGCTGGAATTTCCTCGCCGCTTATGCCTACGCCCTCAAGGCCAACAATAACGACGACGCCAAGGCGCGCGCCTTCATCACCCAGGTCTATACCAATGTGCCGGTGCTGGATTCCGGCGCGCGCGGCTCCACCACCACCTTCGCCCAGCGCGGACTCGGCGACGTGCTGATCGCCTGGGAAAACGAGGCTTATCTGGCGCAGGACGAGTTCGGCGCCGACAAGTTCGACATCGTCGCCCCCTCGCTGTCGATCCTGGCGCAGCCGCCGGTGGCCGTGGTGGACAAGAACGCCAAGAAGCACGGCACCCAGAAAGTGGCCGAAGCCTATCTGCGCTTCCTCTACACCCCGGAGGCGCAGGAAATCATCGCCAAGAACCACTACCGCCCCCTCGATCCGAAAGTCGCTGCCGAGCACGCCAAGGACTTTCCCAAGATCGAACTGACCAGCATCCAGCAGTTCGGCGGCTGGCGCAGCGCGCAGCCCAAGTTCTTCGGCGACGGCGGCGTCTTCGACCAGATCTACAAGCCGGCCCAGTAAGTAAGTTTCTCCCCCACCCGCCGGCCGCTTTCCCCGCTCCACGGACCGGAGCCAGCGGCCGGCGGTTTTTTGCAACACCCAACGCCACAACACGGAAAGCTCAAGCCAACATGTCCATCACCGGAGTCAACACCCGCAACCAGTTGCGCGGCACCGTCGTCAACATCCGCCGCGGTTCGGTCGTATCCGAGGTCGAAATCGAAACCGCAATCGGTATCGTCTCGGCCGTGGTCACCACCAGTTCGGTCGATCGCCTGCCGCTGCGCGAAGGCGATCCGGCGCTGGCGCTGTTCAAGGCCACCGACGTGCTGATCGCGCGTCTCGACTAACTTTCGAATTTACGGAGTGGCTCGATGTGCCTGATCCTGCACAAGCCTCCTGGCCAGCGCGTGCCGCGCGAACTGATCGACGCCGCTGTCGCCTTCAACCGCGACGGCTGGGGCCTGATGGGCTTCCGCGCGGATGGCACGGAGGTGATCGAACGGCATCAGCAAGTGGATGCGGAGCGCATCGACCGGCGCCTGCGCAGCCTGGATGACGCCGAGCTGTGTCTGCACCTGCGGCTGCGCACGCGCGGCTCGGACGACGCCGACAACAGCCATCCGATCAAGGTCAGCGAGCGCTTCCATCTGATGCACAACGGCACCCTGCGCCTCAAGGCGCGCGTACCCGGGCGTTCCGACAGCTGGCATTTCGCCGTCGACCTGCTGCGTCCTTTGGCGGAGAAATGGCCGGAAGTATTGAGCCACCCCAGTTTCCTGGCCCTGGTCGAAGCCGGCCTCACGCCCGAAAACAAGGTGGTGCTGCTCGACACGCAGACCCGGCAGCTGGTGTTTTTCAATCACCATCATGGCGTCGAGTTCGAAGGCCTGTGGCTGAGCAGCACGCGCTGGATCGACCGGCGCCGCCTGGCGCTGACCCACGCGCCGCAGCCGCAGCAGAAGACCTACACCGCCGGGGAGCTCGAATTCCTGTGAGCGCGGCACCGATAGTCGCCGCAGCCCTGAGCCCGCGCCGCCCGCGCTCGGTGCTGCCCGGCTTCGGCCTGGCGATGGGCTTTACCCTTACCTATCTGTCCCTGCTGGTGCTGATTCCCCTGGCCGGCCTGTTCGTCAAGACCGCCGGCCTGGGCTTCGACGGACTGGTGCATGTGCTGGGCTCGCCGCGCGTGCTGGCGGCGCTGCGCCTGAGCTTCGGCGGCGCCCTCATCGCCGCCGCCATCAACGCCGTGTTCGGCACCCTGGTGGCCTGGACCTTCGTGCGTTACCGCTTCCCCGGCAAGCGCCTGTTCCAGGCCATGGTCGACCTGCCCTTCGCCCTGCCGACCGCCGTGGCCGGCATCGCGCTCACTGCGATCTACTCGCCCAACGGCTGGCTCGGCGCACCGCTGGCGAAGCTCGGCATCAAGGCCGCCTACAATCCCACCGGCATCGTGCTGGCGATGACCTTCATCGGCCTGCCCTTCGTGGTGCGCACCCTGGAGCCGGTGCTGGAGGAAGCGGAAAAACAGCTCGAAGAGGCCGCCGCCACGCTGGGCGCGACGCGCTGGCAGACGGTGACCCGCATCATCCTGCCGGCCGTGCTGCCGGCCCTGCTCACCGGCCTGGCTCTGGCCTTCGCCCGCGCTGTCGGCGAATACGGCTCGATCATCTTCATCGCCGGCAACATCCCCAATGTGTCGGAGATCGCGCCGCTGCTGATCATGATCCGCCTGGAAGAATTCGATTACGCCGGCGCCACCGCCGTGGCCTCGGCGATGCTGGTGATTTCCTTCGCGCTGCTGCTGGGCATCAATCTGTTGCAGGCCTGGCAGCAGCGGCGTGGCACCTGAAGAAAATGCAAATCCAACTCCGCAAATGAACGCGAATGAACGCAAATGCGCCTTGGCATGGCTTCGACATTCGCGTTCATTCGCGTTCATTTGCGGACTGCTTGCCGCAAGCCTGCACATTCCTGCGACGGCAGCGCCCCTGCTCAACGTTTCCTATGACGTGGCGCGCTCGCTCTACAAGGATATGAATCCGGCCTTCGCGGCGCAATGGAAGCAGCAGACCGGCCAGACCATCACTATCGACCAGTCGCACGGCGGCTCCAGCAAGCAAGCACGCGCCGTCATCGACGGACTCGACGCCGATGTGGTGACGATGAACAATCCGCTCGACATCGACGCCATCGCCGATGCCGGCCTGCTGCCGAAGAACTGGGCGGAAGCGTTCCCCGACGGCAGCAGCCCGTCGTGGTCGCCGATCGTGTTCGTGGTGCGCAAGGGCAATCCCTCCGGCATTCACGACTGGCCCGATCTGGTCCGTCCCGGCATCCAGGTGGTGCTGCCCAATCCGAAAACCTCCGGCAACGGCCGCTACAGCTACCTCGCCGCCTGGCAGTACGCGCGCACCCGCCCCGGCGCCAGCGACACCGATTCCATCGCCTTCGAGAAGCGCCTGTTCGCCAATGTGCCGGTGCTCGACGTCGGCGGCCGCGACGCCACCACCACCTTCGTGCAGCGCGGCATCGGCAACGTGCTGCTGACCTTCGAGAGCGAGGCCAGGCTGATCCTGGCCAACTTCGGCGCCGACCGGTACGAGATCGTCATCCCCTCGATCACCGTGCGCGCCGACAATCCGGTGGCGGTGGTGGAAAAGGTAGCCGCGAAGAAGGGCAACACCGCCCTGGCCCTGGCCTATCTGAAGTTCCACTACAGCCCAGCGGCGCAGGAGATCCTGATGCGCAACGGCCTGCGCCCGGCCGATCCGGCGGCGCTGCAAAAGCATGCGGCGGAGTTTCCGCCGCTGCACACCTTCACCGTGGCCAGGGATTTCGGCGGCTGGCAGCACGCGCAGACGCTGCACTTCGCCGGCGGCGGCATCTTCGACCAGATCATTGCGCGCACCTCCAAATGAATCCGCCCGCCGCCCCGCTGAACGAAAAAGAATCCGCGGCTGCCGTCGCGGACACGCCGTTCGCGCCGCTGGTGCAAACCAATGCCGCGATCGGCGAGCCGCGGCTGGTGCGCTGGCTGCTGATCGGCATCACCCTGGTATTCCTCGGCGTATTCCTGCTGCTGCCGCTGGTGGCGGTGTTCACCCAGGCGCTGGCCAGCGGTGTGGGTGCGTACTTCTCCGCCATGATCGATCCGGATGCCCTGTCCTCGATCCGGCTGACCCTGCTCACCGCGGCCATCGCGGTGCCGCTCAATACCGTGTTCGGCGTCGCCGCGGCTTGGGCCATTACCAAGTTCACCTTCCGTGGCAAGGGCTTCCTCATCACCCTGATCGACCTGCCGTTCTCGGTGTCGCCGGTGATCGCCGGCCTGGTCTTCATCCTCATCTTCGGCTCGCGCGGCTGGCTCGGCCCCTGGGCGTCCGAGCACGGACTGAAAATCATCTTCGCCGCACCCGGCATCATCCTGGCGACGGTGTTCGTCACCTTTCCCTTCGTCGCGCGCGAACTGATTCCGCTGATGCAGGCCCAGGGCACCGACGAGGAGCACGCCGCGCTGACCCTCGGCGCGCGCGGCTGGAGCACCTTCTGGCATGTGACCCTGCCCAATATCCGCTGGGGCCTGCTCTACGGCGTGCTGCTGTGCAACGCGCGCGCCATGGGCGAATTCGGCGCGGTGTCGGTGGTCAGCGGCCATGTGCGCGGCCAGACCAATACCATGCCGCTGCAGGTGGAAATCCTCTACAACGACTACCAGTTCTCCGCCGCCTTCGCGGTGGCTTCGCTGCTGGCCCTGCTGGCCTTCGTCACCCTCGGGCTGAAGAGCTTCCTGGAATGGCGCCACGGCAGCGAGCTGGCGGCGGTACGCGGACATTAGCAATGCGACAAATAATGAAAGCACCGCCTACACCTGCACTCCCCTCTCCCGCTTGCGGGAGAGGGGCTGGGGGAGAGGGCCGCTTTTCGGTGGGACTGCCCTCTCCCGGCCCTTCGGGCCACCCTCTCCCACAAGCGGGAGAGGGGATGGGTTATTTTTCCGCGACTCCGAAATCTATGTGATTCGGCATTGGCACATCACTCATGAACATCACCATCCGCGGCATCAGCAAGCGCTTCGGCGACTTCACCGCCCTGCACGGCCTCGATCTCGACGTCGCCTCGGGCGAACTGCTGGCCCTGCTCGGCCCCTCCGGCTCGGGCAAGACCACCCTGCTGCGCGCCATCGCCGGGCTGGAGCCGATCAACGGCGGCCGCATCCTGTTCGGCGACACCGACGCCACCCGGCTCAGCGTGCAGGAGCGCCGCGTCGGCTTCGTGTTCCAGCACTACGCCCTGTTCAAGCACATGACGGTGCTGGACAACGTCACCTTCGGCCTGCGCATGCGCCCGCGGGCGCAACGGCCCGGCGGTGCCGAGATCCGCCGGCGCGGGCTGGAACTGCTCGACCTGGTGCAGCTCGGCGGACTGGAAGGGCGCTATCCCACCCAGCTTTCCGGCGGACAGCGCCAGCGCGTGGCCCTGGCGCGGGCGCTGGCGATCGAGCCGCGCGTGCTGCTGCTGGACGAGCCCTTCGGCGCGCTCGACGCCAAGGTGCGCAAGGACCTGCGCCGCTGGCTGCGCCAGCTGCATCGCGAAACCGGCTACACCACCATCTTCGTCACCCACGACCAGGAGGAAGCGCTGGAACTGGCCGACCGCATCGTGGTGATGAACCGCGGGCGCATCGAGCAGATCGGCAGCACCGACCAGGTCTACGACTCGCCCAGCACCCCGTTCGTGTTCGACTTCCTCGGCTCGCCCAATGTGCTGCCGGGCGAGGTGCGCGCCGACGGCATCTACCTGCTCGGCGCCACCGCGCCGATCGAAGCGCCCAATGGCTTCCAGCCCGGACCGGTGGACGTGTATGCGCGCGCCGCCGATTTCCGCGTGGTCGGCGAGGACGCAGCGGCCATCGAAGGCCAGGTGGTGGAGACCCAGCGCACCGGCGTGCTGGTGCGCCTGACCGTGAAACTGGCGGCCAACCAGCAGGTGGTGGAAATCGAGATTCCGCACCCGGACCCGGAAATGAAGGTCTGGCTGCCGGGCGACCCGATCCGCCTGCGCCCGGCACATTTCAGCCTGTACCGCGACCGCCCGCCACAGCCGGCGAACATCACCGAAGACCGCTCGGCCGACTATGCGGCGCCGGGCAGCCGGGTGCGCGGACAATAAGCCGCAGTTCACAGCACAAGCTTGCCTGTTCCTCCCGGTCCGCCGATGATATCGGCGGACCCCGGCCGCCTTGCACGGCTGGGGCGGCACCACCGGGAGAAACATGGCCAACAGGAAGCCGACGATCGCCATCGTGGGCGGCGGGTTCAGCGGCTGCATGGTTGCCGTGCACCTGCTGCAACAGGCGCAGCAGCCGCTGCGCGTGGTGCTGATCGACCGCAGTGACGCACCCGGCCGCGGCGTCGCCTACCGCGACCAGCCCGAATGCCATCTGCTCAATGTCCGCGCCGAGGCGATGAGCGCCTTCCCCGACCGGCCGGATCATTTCCTCGACTGGCTCAACAACGCCTATAGCCCCTGCCACCCGGTCGGGACCACCGAGTACCTGCCGCGGCGCATCTACGGCTTCTACGTCGAGTCCTTGCTCGCCGCGGCGATGCAGGGCGCGCGGCGCGGCGTCAGCCTGGAATTCCGCAACGACGAAGTGCTGGGCCTGCGGCCAGGCGAGGACGGCGTCAGCCTGCGCCTGGGCAGCGGCGGCCAGTTGCGCGCCGACCGCCTGGTGCTGGCGCTGGGCAATCCCGGCCCGGCCGATCCACCCATGGCCGACCAGAAATTCTTCGGCAGCCCGCGCTACCTGGGCCATGCCTGGTCCACGCCGGGTCTGTATTCAATCCGGCGCGACGAGAACCTGCTGCTGATCGGCTCCGGCCTGACCACGCTGGACTGGCTCGCCGCGTTGCAAACGCTGGGCCACCACGGGCGCATCCATGTGGTGTCGCGCCGCGGCCTGCTGCCCCAGCTGCATCGCGCCGCCGCGCCGCATGCGCTGAGCTTCAATCCTATGGACCTGCCGGCGCGGGTGCTGCCGCTGCTGCGGCGCCTGCGCGCCGAAGCGGCCGCCGCCGAAGCGCAGGGCGGCGACTGGCGCGCCGTGGTGGACGCCCTGCGGCCCCACAGCCAGAAGCTGTGGCAGCGCTTGCCGCTGGCGGAGCAGCAGCGCTTCCTGCGCCACCTGCGTCCGTATTGGGAAATCCACCGTCATCGCGCCGCGCCGCGCATCGTCGAAAGCGTCTACGAGCTGCTGCGCAGCGGCCAGCTGCAGGTGCTGGCCGGTCGCCTGCAAGGCTTCGAGGAGCGCGACAACGAGGTGGAAGTCAGCATCCGCCCGCGGCCGGGCAAGGATCTGCTGCGGCTGCAGGTGCAGCGCGTGGTCAACTGCACCGGGCCGGAAAGCAATTACCGCCGCCTCAATCACCCGCTGATCGTCAACCTGCGCGAGCGCGGCCTGATCCAGCCGGACAACCTCGGCCTGGGCCTGCTCACCGATGCGCACGGCGCCCTGCTCGATCGCGACGGCCGCGCCTCGGAGCGCCTGCATACCCTGGGGCCGGCACGCAAAGGGCAGCTGTGGGAGACCACCGCCGTGCCGGAAATCCGCATCCAGGCACAGGCGCTGGCGCGGCGTTTGTTGTTGATGTGCGGTTCCGACGAGAGGACAGCGGCCAGGCCGGCGCAGGAAAAGCCGCGGGCCAACGTGTAAGGCTGGCTTGGAACCCAACCCGTAGGGCGGCCTGTGGCCGCCGGCTTTTGAATCGGCATTGGCGCATGCGGCGGCCACAGGCCGCCCTACTACTGAAATAAACATCAGCGTCATACCGGCGAAAGCCGGTATCCAGGAAGCTCGACCGCAGCGCTACCGGCCCTGGATACCGGCTTTCGCCGGTATGACGTGAAATGAGGTTCCGGCTTTAATTCCGCACCTCGCAAACGCTCTCCAGCCGGCCTGTTTCGTCGCTGGTCTCGAGCCGCACGGTGAAGCCCCACAGGCGCGCCAGATGCCGCAGCACCTCGTTCGCTTCCTCGGCCAGGGGGCGCTTGCGGCTGCGCTGATGGCGCAGGGTCAGCGAGCGGTCGCCGGCGCGCTCGTACTGCGTTACCTGGATGTCCGGCAGCAGCTGGTCGCGGTTGTACTGCGAAGCCAGCAGGCGCCGCAGGCGGCGGAAGCCGTGTTCGTTGTGGATGGCGTCGACCACCAGGTCGTCCTCGCCCTCATGGTCGGCCACCGCGAACAGGTGGAATTCGCGCATCAGCTTGGGCGAGAGGAACTGGCCGATGAAGGACTCGTCCTTGTAGTTGCGCATGGCGAAATCCAGCACCTTCATCCAGTCGCCGCCGGCGATCTCCGGAAACCACTCGCGGTCCTCCGCCGTCGGCGCCTCGCAGATGCGGCGGATGTCGCACATCATGGCGAAACCCAGGGCATAGGGATTGAGACCGCCGTAGCCGCGCTGGTCGAAACCGCGCTGCATGGTGACATTGGTGTGCGAGGCCAGCGCCTCCAGCATGAAGCCCGCGTCGACCTGGGACTTGTCGAACATGCGCTGCAGCAGAGTGTAGTGCCAGAAGGTGGCCCAGCCCTCGTTCATCACCTTGGTCTGGCTCTGCGGGTAGAAATACTGGGCGGTCTTGCGCACGATGCGCACCAGCTCGCGCTGCCAGGGCTCCAGCTTGGGCGCGTACTTTTCGACGAAGTACAGCAGGTTTTCCTGCGGCTCCGGCGGGAAACGCCCGGCACCCGACTTCTGCGCGGCGCCAGCCCCGGCGCGCGCCGGCAGGGTGCGCCAGATTTCGTCGTACTGGCGCCAGGCGTATTCCTCGCGGTCGCGCTGGCGGTCGCGCTCCTCGGCCACCGACAGCGGCGTCGGGTGGCGGTAGCGGTCCACGCCATGGCTCATCAGCGCGTGGCAGGAATCGAGCACTTCCTCGACCCGCTCGGCGCCATAGGTTTCCTCGCAGTGCATCACGTAGTTCCGCGCGAACACCATGTAGTCGATGATGGCGTCGGCGCTGGTCCATTGGCGGAACAGGTAGTTGCCCTTGAAGAAGGAGTTGTGGCCATAGCAGGCATGGGCGATGACCAGCGCCTGCATCGCCATGGTGTTCTCTTCCATCAGGTAGGCGATGCAGGGATCGGAGTTGATCACGATCTCGTAGGCCAGACCGCGCGCGCCGGTGCGATAGGCCTGCTCGTTGCGGATGAATTCCTTGCCGTAGCTCCAGTGCGGATAGCCGATGGGCAGGCCGGCCGAGGCATAGGCGTCGAGCATCTGCTCGGAAGCGATCACCTCGATCTGGTTGGGATAGGTATCGAGGTGGAATTCGTTGGCGGCGATGTCGTGAATGGCGTGGTCATAGTCCTCGATCAGCTCGAAGGTCCATTCCGCGCCGCTCGAGATCAGGCCGCTGCCGCCCAGCTTGCTGATGCTCATGCTGTCGCCTCCCGCCGGAACAGTTCGCGCAGCACCGGATAAACCTCGTTGCGCGCCATCACGCTCTTCATGGCGAAACAGTCGCTGTCGATGCGCTGGTAGGCATGCGCCAGGGGGCTGGGACGATCCACCTGGTCCGGCACCTCGACGTAGGCGAAGTAGCGCAGCAGCGGCAGCAGATGATCGACCAGGCAGGCGCGGCTCTTTTCCGGATCGGCGCCGAAGGCGTCGCCGTCGGAAACCTGCGCCCCGTAAATGTTCCAGCTGTCGGTGGGATAGCGCGCGACGGCGACTTCCTCCATCAGCTTCAGCGCCGACAGCACCACGGTGCCGCCGGACTTGGTGTCGTGGAAAAACGTATCCTCGTCCACTTCCTGGGCGTCGTCGGTATGGCGGATGAACACCAGCTCGACCTTCTCGTATTTACGCGTCAGGAACAGGTACAGCAGGGTGAAGAAGCGCTTGGCCAGGTCCTTCTTGTCCTCGGTCATCGAGGCGGATACGTCCATCAGGCAGAACATCACCGCCCGCGAGATCGGCTGCGGGTCCCTGACCCGGTGGCGGTAGCGCAGGTCGATTTCCTCGATGAACGGGATGCGCTCGATGCGGCTGCGCATGGCGGCGATCTCGTCCGCCGCCACCTGCGCCGCCTCCATCACCAGCAGCTGCCGGCGCAGCGGCGCGCCGATGGCGATGCGCCGCGCCATGGCGTTGCGCAACGAGCGCACCACCGACAAGTTGGCGGGCACGCCGGTGGGCGTGTAGCCGGCCCGGCGCCACTTGAAGTCGCGCGCCTCGCCCAGCGTGTTGCGCACCAGGTGCGGCAGTTCCAGGTCGTCGAAGAACAGCTTCATGAACTCCTCGCGCGACAAGGCAAAGGCGAAGTTGTCGTCGCCGCCGCCCTCGCCGCCCTGGCCGCTGCCCTTGCCGGAGCCGCCGGTCGGGCGCGGGATGTGGTCGCCGCTGTTGAATTCACGATTGCCGGCGTTGACATACTCGCGGTCGCCGCCGCTGCCGCCATGATGGAAGCTCGGCTCGGAAATGTCCTTGATCGGGATATTGACGACGCCGCTCTGCTCCATGTCGGTGATGGACCGTTCGGCCACGACATCCGTCACCGACTTGCGGATCTGCTCCTTGTAGCGGCGCAGGAAACGCTGGCGGTTGACCGCATTCTTGTTGCGGTCGTTGAGGCGGCGGTCAATGATGATCGACATGAACTCTCCGTAACGTCAGGACGACTTGCGCACCCGCAGGTACCACTCGGACAGCAGGCGCACCTGCTTCTCGGTATAGCCTTTCTCGACCATGCGGCCGACGAAGTTCTCGTGCTTCTTCTTGTCCTCGACCGAAGCCTTGGCGTTGAAGGAGATCACCGGCAGCAGTTCCTCGGTGCTGGAGAACATCTTCTTTTCGATGACTTCGCGCAGCTTCTCGTAGCTGGTCCAGCGCGGGTTCTTGCCGCCGTGCTGGGCGCGGGCGCGCAGCACGAAGTTGACGATCTCGTTGCGGAAGTCCTTGGGGTTGGCGATACCGGCCGGCTTTTCGATCTTCTCCAGCTCGCTGTTGAGCGCGGAGCGATCGAAGCTGGCGCCGGTTTCCGGATCGCGGTAATCCTCGTCCTGGATCCAGTAGTCGGCGAAGGTGACGTAGCGGTCGAAAATGTTCTGGCCGTACTCGGAATAGGATTCCAGGTAGGCGGTCTGGATTTCCTTGCCGATGAACTCGGCGTAGCGCGGCGCCAGCCAGGCCTTGATGAATTCCAGGTAGCGGCGCTGCGCCTCTTCCGGCAACTGCTCGCGCAGGATGCGCTGCTCCAGCACGTACATCAGGTGCACCGGGTTGGCGGCGACCTCGGTCTGGTCGTAGTTGAAGACGGCGGACAGCACCTTGTAGGCAAAACGGGTGGAACTGCCGGTCATGCCCTCGTCGATGCCGGCGAAGTCGCGGTATTCCTGGAACGACTTGGCGCCGGGATCGGTGTCCTTGAGGCTCTCGCCGTCGTAGACGCGCATCTTGGAGTAGATGCCGGAATTCTCCGGCTCCTTCAGGCGCGTCAGCACCGAGAATTGCGCCATCATCTCCAGCGTGCCGGGCGCGCACTTGGCTTCGGCCAGCGAGCTGTGCTTGAGCAGCTTGCGATAGATCTGCAGCTCCTCCGACACCTGCAGGCAGTACGGCACCTTGACGATATAGACGCGATCGAGGAAGGCCTCGTTGTGCTTGTTGTTGCGGAAGCTCTGCCACTCGCTTTCATTGGAGTGGGCCAGGATGATGCCGTGAAACGGGATCGCGGAAAATCCCTCGGTGCCCTTGAAGTTGCATTCCTGCGTGGCCGTCAGCAGCGGATGCAGCATCTTGATCGGCGCCTTGAACATCTCGACGAACTCGAGCAGCCCCTGGTTGGCCAGGCACAGGCCGCCGGAGTAGGAATAGGCATCCGGATCGTCCTGCGAGAAGGCCTCGAGCTTGCGGATGTCGACCTTGCCCACCAGGGTGGAGATGTCCTGGTTGTTTTCGTCGCCCGGCTCGGTCTTGGCGATGGCGGTCTGGCGCAGCACCGAGGGCTGCACCCGGACCACGCGGAACTTGGTCAGGTCGCCGCCGAATTCCGTCAGGCGCTTCAGGGCCCAGGGCGAGGCGATGCCGGTAAGGTAACGCTGCGGAATGCCGAATTCCGCTTCAATGGTATCGCCATCGCGCTCGGGCGAGAACAGGCCCAGCGGCGATTCGTTGATCGGCGAGCCTTTCAGCGCATAAATCGGGGAATGTTCCATCAGCGACTTGAGGCGCTCGGCGATGGACGACTTGCCGCCGCCGACCGGCCCCAGCAGGTACAGCACCTGCTTGCGCTCTTCCAGGCCCTGCGCGGCATGGCGGAAGAAGGCGACGATCTGCGCGATCACGTCTTCCAGGCCGTAGAACTCGCGGAAGGCCGGGTAGCGCCGGATGGTGCGGTTGGAAAAGATTCTCGACAGGCGCGGATCGTTGCGCGTGTCCACCAGCTCGGGATCGCCGATGGCGGCGAGCATGCGCTCGGCGGCAGAGGCATAGGCAAGAGGTTCGCGCTTGCAGAGGAGCAGATATTCCTCCAGCGACATCTCCTCGTCCCGCGATTGCAGGTACTGCTGCTTGAAGCTTTCAAAAATGCCTGTCATCTCGTTCTCCGGCAAAGCCAATGTCCGAAAAGCAGTCGTTGAGTGCTGGCATCTGTCTTCATGCAGTTTGTCGAGCCGTCCTCTTCGACGAATTTCAACCTTCTGTGCAAAATGCAACTACTGGACCAACTTCCGATAAAGCGCGATCTACAAGGCTTTTGGACCACTCACTCGCAACGAACTTAGGCAGTTTCATCTCAACGACCTCGCCCGGAAACCTTGACGACAGTCTTCGCACAAGCAAGCTTGCCGCTGGCTGAATGCCAGCATCGATCATCGTCGCCGCCATTAGGAAAGATCATTTGGAAATGTTCCGTCGCCACTGCGTGACGCCATGCTGTATGTGCCAGCGCGGCCGACGAGGGTTTTCCGACACGCGTAGTCACGCGCCGTCACGGACGGACAGATCAGGCACCAGGCCTTCCGCCGAACGGTAGTTTCAAGCGTGGGGAATGAGGAAACGCCGCAGTTGCCGCAATCCGCAGGTCCAGCCTTGCTTCTTAAAGAGCAGCGGGCTCTTCGCTTTCGCCAGGGCAAAGGCGAAACGATTCACTGACAGTGACGGCAAACCGTCACACCGCAACAGACAACCGACTCAAAAAGAACGCGAGCGCAAATAACCGGTACCGGGCATTCCCGGACTGGCATGGACTCGTAGCGGATTTAACAAAGAGCGTGGCAGTCGGAGCAGGCCCGGGGCCTGCTTGCCTTGCGGTTCTGCTATTCCTTAGGCAAGCGTCTGCGCTATAAAGTTCCCACTTTGCGAGCGCGCCGTCAACTAGATAATGTGGCCTAACGTGTAAAGAACACTAGATATTGCGTCAGGGACCAGATTGGCAGTCATGGCACGGGACTGCCAACAGCTGCGCTGGATCGTTCCCGGCCCGGCCGGCCGGGAACGATGAGCGCGGCGGATGCGGCGCCGGCTTTCTAGGCTTCGGGCCGCATCTGCGGGAACAGCAATACGTCCCTGATCGAAGCCGAGTCGGTGAAGAACATCACCAGCCGGTCGATGCCGATGCCGACGCCGGCGGTCGGCGGCAGGCCGTATTCCAGGGCGCGGATGTAGTCGGCGTCGAACAGCATGGCCTCGTCGTCGCCGGCTTCCTTGGCCGCCACCTGGGCCTTGAAGCGCGCCGCCTGGTCGTCCGGATCGTTCAGCTCGGAGAAGCCGTTGGCCACCTCGCGGCCGCCGACGAAGAACTCGAAGCGGTCGGTCACCTCCGCATCGGCGTCATTGCGGCGCGCCAGCGGCGACACCTCGGTCGGATACTCGGTGATGAAGGTCGGCTGCGACAGCTTGCCTTCCACCGTCTTCTCGAACAGCTCAGTCAGCAGCTTGCCGGTGCCCATATCCTTGCCGACCTGTACGCCCTTGCCCCGGGCGTAGCCGGCAAGGTAGTCGCGGTCGCGTAGGCGGCTGCGGTCCAGGTCCGGATTTTCCTGCGCCACGGCGTCGGCCATGCTGATGCGCAGAAACGGCAGCGCCAGGTCGAAATCCTGGTCCTGGTACTTGAGCTGGGCGGTGCCCAGCACTGCCAGGGCGCAGTCGCGGATCAGGTTTTCCACCAGGTCCATGGCGTCGCGGTAGTCCGCGTAGGCCTGGTAGAACTCAAGCATGGTGAACTCGGGATTGTGCCGGGTGGACAGGCCTTCGTTGCGGAAATTGCGGTTGATCTCGTAAACCCGCTCGAAGCCGCCCACCACCAGCCGCTTCAGGTACAGCTCCGGCGCGATGCGCAGGTAAAGATCGCGGTCGAGGGCATTGTGGTGGGTGACGAACGGCCGTGCCGTGGCGCCGCCGGGAATCGGCTGCAGCATCGGCGTTTCCACTTCGACGAAGCCGACGCTGTCGAGGAACTGGCGGATGAAGCGCACCGTGCCGGCGCGGACCTCGAAGGTACGGCGCACGTCCGGATTCATGATCAGGTCGACGTAGCGCTGGCGGTAGCGCGTCTCGGTATCGGTCAGGCCGGCCCACTTCTCCGGCAGCGGCCGCACCGTCTTCACCAGCAGCTCAAGCTGCGACACCTTCAGCGACAGCTCGCCGGTCTTGGTCTTGAACACCGTGCCGACGGCGCCGACGATGTCGCCCACGTCCCAGGTCTTGAACTCGGCGTACTTCTCCTCGCCCACGGCGCCCTGCTGCACGAACAGCTGGATGCGGCCGGACATGTCCTGCAGCTGCACGAAGCTGGCCTTGCCCATGACGCGCTTGGCCATCAGGCGGCCGCCCAGCTTGAATTGCTGCGTTTCGCCCTCCAGCGAGGCGGCGTCGCGCCCGCCGTAGCTGCCGTTGAGGAACTCGGCCAGGGTGTCGCGGCGGAAGGTGTTGGGGAACGCCTGCCCCGCCGCGCGCAGCTTTTCCAGCTTCTCGCGGCGGTTGGCGATGACGTAGTTCTCGTCCTGCGGCGGCTTCTGCTCTTCGGTCATGTCAAACTCTTTAAAAGCCTGTCTCGCGCAAAGACGCAAAGACACAAAGGAAAAACAAAAGATTCTTTTCTTGGCTTCTCAATGCGTCTTTGCGTCTTTGCGCGAGACGTTTCTCTTTACAACCCCTGCTTCAAACTCGCCTCGATAAACGGATCGAGGTTGCCGTTCAGCACCTTGTTCGTATCGGCGATTTCCACGCCGGTACGCAGGTCCTTGATGCGCGACTGGTCGAGCACATAGGAGCGGATCTGGTGGCCCCAGGCGATATCGCTCTTGGAGTCTTCCAGCTTCTGCTTCTCGGCATTGCGCTTGAGCAGCTCCTGCTCGTACATCTTGGCGCGCAGCATCTTCATGGCGCGGTCGCGGTTCTTGTGCTGCGAACGCTCCATCTGGCAGGCGACGACCGTGTTGGTCGGCACGTGGGTGATGCGGATGGCCGATTCGGTCTTGTTGACGTGCTGGCCGCCGGCGCCGCTGGAGCGGTAGGTATCGATCTTGAGGTCGGCCGGGTTGATGTCGATCTCGATGTTGTCGTCGATTTCCGGCGAAATGAACACGCCGGCGAACGAGGTATGGCGGCGATTGCCCGAATCGAACGGCGACTTGCGCACCAGCCGGTGTACGCCGATCTCGGTGCGCAGCCAGCCGTAGGCGTAGGGTCCCTCGACGTACACCGAGGCGCTCTTGATGCCGGCCACCTCGCCGTCGGATTGCTCCAGCAACTCGGATTTGAAGCCCTTGGACTCGGCCCAGTGCAGGTACATGCGCAACAGCATCTGCGCCCAGTCCTGCGCCTCGGTGCCACCGGAGCCGGACTGGACGTCGAGATAGGCGTTATTGGCGTCCATGTCGCCGGAGAACATGCGCTTGAATTCCATGTCGTCGGCCAGACGGGCGTAGTTGGCCACGTCCTTGGCCACGGCGGCCACGGTGGACTCGTCGTTCTCCTCGGCCGCCATCTCCAGCAGGTCGGAGGCGTCCCTCAGGCCGGCCTCGGCGCGGGCGATCGGCTCCAGTACCTGCTCCAGCTTGGCACGCTCGCGGCCCAGGTTCTGGGCCCGTTCCGGGTTGTCCCAGACGGCGTTGTTTTCCAGCTCCGCGGTCACCTCGACCAGGCGGTCCTGCTTGACATCGTAGTCAAAGATAGCCCCGCAGCGCGTGGAAACGCGCCTGCAGGGCTGTAATCTCGCTTCTGATCGGATTAATTTCCATGGTCACGCGGCACCGGAGGGAGGCGAAGTATAGTCGCCCGCGCCTCACAGGTCACCGCAACCGGCTCCAGAGTTGTGTGATCGCGCAAGTGCATGTTAAAAAAGGCTGTGCGGGACGGCCATAACATGTCCCCTGTACGCAGAATGTCAAAGACTAAAACGATTCTCCGACTGGACCAGAGGAGCGCAAGGGGAGCAGCATGAATAAATTCCGCTATGGATTGATCCCGCTGGTAATCGCGGCCACTTTTGGCGCGACCGCCGTACGGGCCGACGACACCACCGATGACCGCCGTGTTTACGTCGCGCCGATGGGCAGCTACACCCTCGCCGACAAGGCGCGCGGCACCGACAATGGCTATGGCGGTGTCATGGCGGTCGGCAAGCGCTTCACCAAGGGTCTGGAGCTGGAGTTGCTGGGCAGCTTTACCCAGTACGACACCAAAAAGGGCGATTTCACCACCGCTCAGCCCAATTCGATGCGCCTTTACGGCGCCGGCGCCGGCGCCAACGTCTACCTGTTCCCCTCGGCCGAATCCTTCGTCCACGGGCTGTTCCTGCACGTCGACGTAATGCGCGGCCAGGGCAACAACCAGCCCGGCCCGGTCCGCGAGTACACCAGCACCATCTTCGACCCCGGCTTCGGCTGGGACTTCCCGCTCAACATCACCATGTGGGGCCTGATCGCCCCCGGCATGACGCTGCGCACCGAAGCGCTGTATCGCCTGGACTCGCACAACCGCGGCGAGATCGGTACCAACACCACCGGCGACCAGAAGAGCTTCACCGAGGCGCAGTTCAACATCGGCCTGCACATTCCCCTCGGCGGCCGTTCCAAGCCGGCGGCGGAAGCCCCGCCGGAGCCGCCGCCCGCGGTCGTGCCGACCGAGGAACCGCCTCCTCCGCCGCCCCCGCCACCTCCCCCCCCGCCGCCCTGTCAGCCGCCGGCGCCGGGTCAGCCGATCAGCCTGGAAGGCTGCAAGACCGGTGACACCATCGTGCTGCACGGGGTGAACTTCGAGTTCAACAAGGCCACCTTGACGGTCAATGCCAAGACCCTGCTCAACCAGGTGTCCGACGCGCTGCTGGCGCGCAAGGACATCAAGGTCGAGATCGACGGCCATACCGACGGCAAGGGCTCCGAGCCCTACAACCTGAAGCTGTCCGATCGCCGCGCCGCGTCGGTCAAGCAGTATCTGGTGGGCCGCGGCATCGACGCCGACCGCATGACCTCCAAGGGCTTCGGCAAGACCATGCCGATCGCCGACAACAACACCGACGAAGGCCGCGAGCTGAACCGTCGCGTCGAGTTGAAGGTGACGGACTCCAATGGCGGGGTCAGCAGCGACAACGCTGCTCCGGCGGCGGCCCCGGCTGCGGAGGCCGCACCTGCGGCGCCCGCGGCGGATGCCGCTCCGGCCGCAGCACCGGCCGACGCTGCAGCGCCGCCAGCCGCGGCACCTGACGCCGCTGCCGCTGCTCCGGCCGCCCCGGCCGACAGCTCCGCGACGCCTGCGGCACCGGCCGCGGACAGCTCGGCCACGCCGCCCGCGGATAACTCCGCGGCCCCGGCTCCGGCCCCCAGCGACTCGTCGACGCCGGCTCCGGCGCCGCAATAAGTCGCTTCCGCAGCAAACTGAACCCCGCTGGTCATCGACCAGCGGGGTTTTTCTTTGTTGGAAGGCGGAAGGCGCCGAACCTGCCGGCAGGCCGCTACCGGTTTCTCAGGCGGCGACCAGGCGCAGCCGCGTGATTTCGGAGGGTGCGCCGAAACGCACCGGAGGCCCCCAGTAGCCGGTGCCGCGGCTGGTATAGACCCACAGCTTTTTCAGGCGGTTGAGCCCGGCGGTGAAGGGCTGCTGAAAGCGCACGAAGAAATTCCACGGCAGGAACTGCCCGCCATGGGTGTGCCCGGATAGCTGCAGGTCGAATCCTGCCTCGGCCGCGGCCGGCGCGCTGCGCGGCTGGTGCGCCAGCAGCAGCTTCATGCCGACGTTGGCCGGGGCCCCGGACAGCGCCGCCTGCGGATCGCTGCGCTGCGCCGGATCGAAGTGATGGGCACTGAAATCGGTGACGCCGCCGACCAGCAGGCGGGCGCCGTCGTGCTCCAGCACCGCGTTCTGGTTCATCAGCACGTGCAGGCCGAGCCGGCGCAACTCGACCACCCAGGCGTCCGCGCCGGAGTAATACTCGTGATTGCCCGTGACGCAGTAGACGCCGTGCCTTGCCGACAGCTCGGCCAGCGGCGCAACGTGCGGCCCCAGGCGGGCCACGCTGCCGTCGACCAGGTCGCCGGTCACCGCCACCAGGTCGGGCTTGAGCGCGTTGACCGCCCCGACGATGGCCTTCAGATAGCCCCGCTTGATGGTCGAGCCGACATGGATGTCGCTGATCTGCACGATGATGAAGCCGCGCAGGGCCGCGGGAAGCCCGGCGATGGGCACGTCGACGTGCACCACCCTGGCCAGCCGGCGCGCGTTGACGACGCCAACCAGCGTGAGCAGGAGCGCCGCCACCGGTACCGCGATGGCCGATGCTTCCCTGAATCCGTCGAGAGGCAGCCCGCCCCCGGTCAGCATCCCCAGGGCAGCGCCTGCCAGCAGCAGCACATCGCGCAGCAGGGTCAGCACGAACACCGAGGAAAACAGGCCCATGGCGAGGTAACCGAGCCAGGCCAGCAGATCCGACCAGGAATGACGTCTGCCCGAGCGGGCCAGCAAGGGGGCCGGCATCAGCATCGTCGATAGCGCCAGCACCACAATGCCGGCAAGCACGCCGCCGCTGCCGATGGGCAGGTCCGGCAGCAGGCGGAATCCGATATAGGCATGGAGCAGCGCGCTGAGGCCAGCGAGCCGGAACAGCATTTTTAGAGGCATTGGAGCTTAGTTGGGATGCGAGGCGGCTCTATCAAGAGCACAGCAAGGCCCGGGCCATCCCGCAAACAAAAATGGCGGCCCGAAGGCCGCCATTTCCGCTTTGCAATCAGTAACCTGCTGTGGCTCCCGGAGTTGGACTCGAACCAACGACCCGCTGATTAACAGTCAACTGCTCTACCGACTGAGCTATCCGGGAATGCAGCAGGACGCGTATTTTAGCCGACACGCGCCACAACGCAATCTTTTTGGAGACTTTTTCCTATTTCGCGATGGCCGCGATGCGCTCCAGGCACTTCTTCAGCACTTCATCACTGGTGGCGAAGGACAGGCGCAGGTGTCCCGGCGTGCCGAAAGCCGAGCCCGGCACCAGCGCCACCAGGGCCTGCTGCAGCAGCAGCTCGGACAGCGCCAGGTCGTCCTTGACGCCAAGCTTGGCGATCAGGCCGTCGACATTGGGGAAGGCGTAGAAGGTGCCGTCGCCCGGCTGGCAGCTGATGCCCGGGATCCGGTTGAGGCCGGCCACGAGCAGGTCGTGGCGGCGCTTGAAGGCCACCGTCATCTCCGCCACGCAGCTCTGATCGCCATTCAGCGCCGCTTCCGCGGCCACCTGGGAGATCGAGCAGGGATTGGAGGTACTCTGGCTCTGGATGTCGGCCATGGCGGTGATGAGCGGCTTGGGGCCGCAGGCCCAGCCGATGCGCCAGCCGGTCATGGCATAGGTCTTGGACACGGCGTGGATCACCACCGTGCGGTCGTACAGATCCGGGCAGGCGTTGAGGATGTCGGCGAAAGGCTCCGCCGTCCACAGGATCTTTTCGTACATGTCATCGGTGGCGATGATGATGCGCGGATGCTTGCGCAGCACCTCGCCCAGCGCCGTCAGCTCGGCCTTGCTGTAGGCCATGCCGGAAGGGTTGGAGGGGCTGTTGAGGAAGATCAGGCGGGTACGCGGAGTGATCGCCGCTTCCAGCTGCGCCGGGGTGATCTTCAGGCGCGTTTCCTGGGTGGTTTCGATGATCACCGGCTTGCCGTCGGCCAGCAGCACCATGTCCGGGTAGCTGACCCAGTACGGCGCCGGGATGATGACTTCGTCGCCGTGGTTGAGCAGGGCCTGGCACAGGTTGTAGCAGGACTGCTTGCCGCCGCAGGACACCAGGATCTGCGCGGCGCTGTATTCCAGGCCGTTGTCGCGGGCATGCTTGGCGGCGACAGCCTTCTTCAGGCTGGGCGTGCCGCCCACCGCGGTGTACTTGGTGAAGCCGTCGCGGATGGCCTTTTCAGCCGCCGCCTTGACGTGCGCGGGGGTGTCGAAATCCGGCTCCCCGGCGCCCAGCGACAGCACATCCTTGCCCTGCGCTTTCAGCTCGGCCGCCTTGGCGGTCACGGCGAGAGTGGGCGAAGGCTTGATGCGGCTGACGCGTTCGGCGAGTTCCACGTTTGATCCTCTTTCAATGTCGGTTTTGAAGCTTTTCCCTGCCATCCCTGGCGCTACCTCTGCACAATCTGCATACCCCTGCCCGGCCATCCATGGCCGGGCGTTCGGTAAATCTGGAGTGACATTGAGTCACTCCAGATTTACCTCACCCCCGCCAATCGCTCCGCGATCGGCCCTCCCCTCTCCCGCTGCGCGGTAGAGGGGCATCGGTCGGCGGCTTTGCCGCCGGTCATGTTAGGGGCGCAGAATGATACGCAAATTCTCCTCTGAAATCCCCCCTTTCCCCCGATTTCCCGACCTATGGCCAAATCTGAACCCACCGCAACGCCCACCGCGGACAAGGTAGTGCGGCTGCGGCGCCGCGCCGAGAGCGGCTTCCAGCTCAAGGCCGACTGGAAGCCGGCCGGCGACCAGCCGCGCGCGATCGAGCAGATGTGCACCAACCTGCAGGACGGCCTGGCCCACCAGACCCTGCTCGGCGTCACCGGCTCGGGCAAGACCTACAGCATTGCCAACGTGATCCAACGCGAGCAGCGCCCCGCCCTGGTGATGGCGCCGAACAAGACCCTCGCCGCCCAGCTCTACGGCGAGTTCAAGGAATTCTTCCCGAACAACGCGGTGGAGTATTTCGTCTCCTATTACGACTACTACCAGCCCGAGGCCTACGTCCCCTCGACCGACACCTTCATCGAGAAGGACTCCTCGATCAACGAGCACATCGAGCAGATGCGCCTGTCCGCCACCAAGGCGCTGATGGAGCGCAAGGACGCCATCATCGTCGCTTCGGTTTCCGCCATTTACGGCCTGGGCGATCCGGAATCGTATTTCCAGATGGTGCTGCACCTGGTGCGCGGCGACCGCATGGGCCAGCGCGAGATCATCCGCCGCCTGACCGAGATGCAGTACACGCGCAACGACGTCGAGCTGTCGCGCGCCACCTATCGCGTGCGCGGCGACATCATCGACGTGCATCCGGCGGAAGCGGACGACGAGGCGGTGCGCATCGAGCTGTTCGACGACGAAGTGGAAAACATCAGCACCTTCGACCCGCTCACCGGCGAGCTGCGCGAGAAGCTGCCGCGCTACACCATCTACGCCAAGAGCCACTACGTCACGCCGCGCGAGCGCATCCTGGCGATGCGCACGGGCATCCAGGACGAACTGCGCAACCGCCTGGAATACCTGCGCGCCAACAACAAGCTGCTGGAAGCGCAGCGCCTTGAGCAGCGCACCGTGTTCGACCTGGAGATGATCCAGGAGATCGGCTACTGCAACGGCATCGAGAACTACTCGCGCTGGCTCACCGGCCGCCAGCCGGGCGAGCCGCCGCCCTGCCTGTTCGACTACCTGCCGCCGGACGCGCTGGTGATCATCGACGAGTCTCATGTCACCGTGCCGCAGATCGGCGCCATGTACAAGGGCGACCGCTCGCGCAAGGAAGTGCTGGTGGAATACGGTTTCCGCCTGCCCTCCGCGCTCGATAACCGCCCGCTCAAATTCGACGAGTTCGAGCGCCTCGTGCCGCAGACCATCTACGTCTCCGCCACACCGGGGCCGTATGAGCTGGAGCGATCCAGCGGCTCCGTGGTCGAGCAAGTGGTGCGCCCTACCGGCCTGGTCGACCCGGCGGTGGAAATCCGCCCGGCCTCAACCCAGGTGGACGACGTGCTCGGCGAAATCCGCATCCGCGCCGCCAAGCAGGAACGCGTACTGATCACCACGCTGACCAAGCGCATGTCGGAGGACCTCACCGACTACCTGCACGAGCATGGCGTCAAGGTGCGCTACCTGCATTCCGACATCGACACGGTGGAGCGCGCCGAGATCATCCGCGACCTGCGCCTGGGCGCCTTCGATGTGCTGGTCGGCATCAACCTGCTGCGCGAGGGCCTGGACTTGCCGGAAGTGTCGCTGGTGGCGATTCTCGACGCCGACAAGGAAGGCTTCCTGCGCTCCGAGCGCTCGCTGATCCAGACCATCGGCCGCGCCGCCCGCCATCTGGAAGGCCGGGCGATTCTCTATGCCGACGAGATCACCGGCTCGATGCGCCGCGCCCTGGACGAAACCGACCGGCGCCGCGCCAAGCAGGTCGAATACAACAAGGAACACGGCATCACGCCCAAGGGCGTGCGCAAGCGCGTCGCCGACGTCATGCGCTTCGGCTACGAGGCCCTGGACAGCGCGGTGGCGCTGAAAGTGGCGGAGCGCGAGGCGGCCTACGGCAACATGGCGCCGGAAAAGCTGGCCAAGCTGATCGGCAAGCTCGAAAAGGAAATGCACCAGGCGGCGCAGAACCTGGAATTCGAGCTGGCCGCGAAAAAGCGCGACGAACTGCGCAAGCTGCGCGAGCAGGCGTTCGGCGCGCGCAACGCCTAGGGTTTAAAGAAGCACAGCAGCCCGCGCCTCCTTGCGGCGGGCGCGGAACTCCCGCACATCTCAGGCCTTGTGGTGCGGCGGCAGCACCTCGAACGGCCGCATCATGTCGTTGGCCTCGTGCTCGAGGATGTGGCAATGCCAGAGGTAGCGGCCGACGTAACCGTCGAAGCGCACGATGATGCGCGTGATGGTCCCCGGCAATACCTGCACCGTGTCCTTCCAGCCGGCCTCGCCGGGCTCGGGGAGTATCGGTGTCTTCAGGCCGGTAGTTTTGCCGAACTGCATATAGTCCGGCACGCGGAAGCTCTGCCGGTTGAGAATCTGGAATCGCACCAGGTGCAGGTGGATCGGGTGCACATCGTCGGTGAGGTTCATGAACTCCCACACCTCGGTGCTGCCCAGCAGCGGCTTCTCGGTGACCGGCGCGTCGAACGGCGTCTCGTTGAGCATGAATCCCACCGGCTCGCCGATGCGGGTATCGTGTTCGTTGAGCGTCATGCGCCGCACCTTGATGCCGGCGCTCTGGTGCAAGGGCGCCACCGGCCTCAGCTTCGGCGGCAGCGCGCTCTTGTCCACCGCCGGAGCGGCGGTGACGCGGAACTGCAGAAGCCCGGTGGGAATGCTGCTCAGCGTGATCTGCTTGCCGGCCTGCTGGCTGAAATCGATGATCACGTCCACGCGTTCAGCTGGCGCGATCAGGATGTACTTGCGCGCCACCGGTGCCGGCAGCAGGCCCTGATCGGTGCCGATCTGCTGGAACAGCAGGTCTTCCGACAGCATCAGGTTGTAAAAACTGCTGTTGGCTGCGCTGATCAGGCGGAAGCGGTACTTGCGGGGCTGCACCTCCAGATAGGGGAACAGCTTGCCGTTGACCAGGGCGCCAGCAGCCCCCACTTCCGGCACCCAGGGCTCTCCCGGGTGACCGGACACCGGGTATAGAAGCTGATGGTCGTCGCGGTAGAAGTGGCGGTCGCAGAGGATCAGCGGGATGTCGAATTCGTCGCGGGGCAGATTGAGCGCTTCCTCAACCTCGTCGCGGATGATGTAAGCGCCGAACAAGCCGGCATACATGTTGAGCCGGTTGATGCCCATCGCATGATCGTGATACCACAGCGTGGTCGCGTCCTGGCCGTTGGGATAGCGGCATAGCGCGGATTTGCCGGGCACGTACCAATTGTCCGGGTAGCCGTCGCTGTCCGCGGGGGTGCGGCCGCCATGGAGATGCACCACGGTGCGTACCTCGGGCTGGCCCGGCTCGGCGCCGTGCAGGCGGTAGTCGATCGGCAGGAAATGCTTCTCCGGCAGCTCGTTCGCCCATTCGACCAGCAGCGGCTGTCCGCTGCGCGTCTCGAAGGTGGGGCCCGGCATCCCGCTGCCGTAGGACCAGAAGCGGGTTGGCTTCATGTCGCGGTGCACCTGGCTTTCAATCGGCCGCATGGCGATGCGGTAGTACGGCAACACCTTATGCGGATGCGCCGGATCGGGCCTGGATTCAGTGCTGCGCGCGATTTCCGGGATCGGCAGCGGGTCCACGAACGGCGTCAGCGTGCCGATGTTGAGCATCGGCCGCACCGGCCCCGCTGGCAGCAGTGGCGGCTTCAGGCCGGCCGGGACAAGGCCGGGACGACACAAGGGCAGCCGCGGCGGCCACTCTGCGGCTTGCAGGCCAGGTTCGATAGCCATGGCGCTGGCGATCAAACCGCTTTTCAACAGGAAGCTTCTTCGGCTAAGGCTCACAGTATTGTTCGTTTGGAATGGTTCGAATCGGAGGCGGGGCCAGCATCCGCCGTTGCTCAAAGGTACCGGAAAGGCCGGATGCAAAAAAGCAGCGGGCATGGGGACTAAAGTCCGCATGCCCGCTGCCGCATCCTGTACCGGGAACGGGAGGAACCTTTTCAGGCCCGGTTCCTCCCGGTTGAGAGCCTGGTGCGACCCGCACGTGCGGGTCGCACCAGGAAACTGTCTTACTCCGAGCTCAGCGGCACACCCGTGTTCGCATCCAGGAACAGGCTGGGCGTGGTCGCAGCGCCGGCGGTGAAGTTGAACAGAGCGGTGTCGCTGATCAGCGCGCCGGCGATGCTGTCGAACGAGCCGGGGATGCGCGTGCCGCTCAGCCAGTTGTCCTCGATGAAGCGGGTGATGGAGGACTGGTCGGTGACCGTGTGATCCACCGAGTTCGCCGGGGTATACGGCGAGATCACAATGAACGGCAGGCGCGGACCGTAACCGCAGCGGCCCTGGACAGCGCCGGCGGCGCCGGCGTAGTTGGTCAGCGCGGCGGCAGTGACACCCGAGGCGTTGCAGACAGCGAAGTCCACGCCCGTCGCCGGATTGCCGCCGACGCCGTTGGCATTGGAGCCGTTGACGACCTTGGTCACATGGTCGTACCAGCCGTCGGAATCGTCATAGGCGATGATGACAGCGGTGTCCGCCCAGGACGGCTGCTGCTGCAGGAAGTTGACCACGGTGACCACGAAGGCCTGCTCGTCGAGCGGATCGGAATAGCCGGCGTGGCCATCCTGATAGCCCGGCGCCTTGAGGAAGCTCACCGCCGGGAAGTTGCCAGCACCCACCGCGGCATAGAAGTCCGTCATGTCGTACTGGTGGTTGGCGGTGGGGGTGGCAACGGTGCAGCCCTTGCTGCTGCCGGCCGGCGCGGTATCCGCATCGGTACCGATCACGGCCACGGAAGACGGACGCGTGTGGGTCGGGTTGCAGGTGGAGGCGTAGTACTGGAACGGCTGGTGATGGGGGATGTAGTCGGCCTTCTTGTCGTTGGTGACGGCCGATGTAGTCGAGCGGCTGCACCCGGTGGTGCCGTTGGCATTGGTTGCCGCCAGGTTGAAGCCGCCTTCGAAGAAGCCCCAGGTCACGCCGGCCGCATTGAGCAGGTCGCCGACGTTCTTGCCGAGCAGCTGGCCGGCATTGGTGGTCGAGGAGCAGGAGTCGCCCACGGGATCGACGTCGCTGATCAGGGTGTAGCCGCCCTGGCCGTCAGCAACGGCTTCGCCGTCGGCAATGGTGGTGCTGAACAGCGCGGCGTTCGGATTGACGCCGTTGGTCTGGCCCGAGACCAGGTTGATGGCGCCGTCGGTGGACGGACCGAAGTTGGTGCCGTAGGAATTGTCGCTCATGGCGAAATGCTGAGCGTAGTTCCAGAGGGCGGTGACGGTGTTGCCGTCGTAATAACCCATCACCTGGCCGGTGGTGTTGAAGACGCCGGTGGTCAGGGCCGCGGAATCGGAGGACGAGGTATAAGCGCCGGCGGTGCCGGTGAATTCGGGGAACAGATCCATTTTCCCGCCATCGAACGCCTGCTGCTCGTTGGTATAGTCGTGATCCATATCGTTGGTCGCGGCTTCGGCGATATCGATGCGGAACGGCAGCGTCGCGCCAGTACCGTTGCCGGTATTGGTGGAGTTCGGGTTGGCCGTCAGCAGGCTGGCGCTGGCCAGGTTGTTGACCGTCGGCGTGCCGGAAGCGGCCGTGAACGCGATCTCGCCGCTCGGGTTGGTGGCCGTCGGGTAAGTGGCGAAATAATGATCAAACGACACGTTTTCCTGGAAAATGACCACCAGGTGCTTGATCGGGGACTTCGTTGCGAAGGCAGCAGCGGCATCGCCGGCAGAACCCGCAGCGCCGGTGGCGCCCGTTGCGCCGGTTGCACCCGTGGCGCCAGTGGCGCCGGTCGCACCATTGTCGCCCGAACATCCGGCAGCACCGGCCAAAATGGCCGCCGCCAGACCCACTCCAATACGTTTGAACATTCCTCGTCCCCTATAAATTAGGATGAAATTAGAAGCGACTGAACCGCCCAGGGGGCGGCTACGGTCGTCAAGGCTAGGGGGACAAGATGACGCAATCGTGAAGGATTGAAGAACAACACCCGTGCGCGCTGAAGGCTTGTCAAAAAGCCCAGTAGTCACATGCGATTCGTCATGTGTTAACAAGCGTAATGTTGCGGGGAATGCGCTCCCGGCGGGCCTCTACGCTTGGTTGGCGGCGCGAGGTGGAACTCAACAGCTGCACAACCACGACCCGCAGGGTCGTTGGTGAGAGTCCACTCGGGACTGTCTGCTTAAGGTATTGGTAGGCGCGATTGGACTCGACGATTTCGCCGGGAGCGAAATCGGACGCCCGCAAGGGCGGCCCCGCAGCGTAGCGAAGGGGTACGGCCCATGGATGGGCCGTACAACCACGACCCGCAGGGTCGTTGGTGAGAGTCCACCGGGAACTGCTTGAAGGAATTTGGTAGGCGCGATTGGACTCGAACCAACGACCCCCACCATGTCAAGGTGGTGCTCTAACCAGCTGAGCTACGCGCCTGTACGCCGGAAAGCGTAAAGAGGCGCGAATTATACGGTTACAACGCGCGCTTGCCAACAAGATCCGCGAAATTTCCATATTTCCCGACAGCTTGGCGCTGCGCAAGCAAGCGCGTTCCCTGCCGCTGCATCCCTCCGATGCCCCTGCCCGCCTTCAGTTGACGCCGACGCCCCGATTGCGATTGACCTCGGACGGCGCAATCGCCGTGCCCTGGTTGCCCCAGGAGTTGCGGATGTAGAACAGCACGGCAGCGGCCTGCTCGTCATTCAGCGATTCGCCGAACGGCGGCATGCCATAGGGCCGCGGATTGCCCTGCGTGCCGGGCGGAAATCCGCCGTTCAACAGCATGCGGATCAGGTTGATGGTGAAATGCCCGGTCACGGCCGGGTTCCCGGCCAGGGGCGGATAATTCGGCGGCGAGCCGCTGCCCGAGACACTGTGGCAGTCGGCGCAATCCTTCTTGTAGAGCGTGCCGCCCAGCGCCAGCAGCCGCTCCCTTTCCGCTGCGGAGATGCTGCTGCCCGCACTGCCGGAATCATCCGCCTTCGCCGGCAGGGTTTTCAGGTAGACCGAGATGGCCTGGATGTCGGCCGGCGTCAGATCCTGCAAGCTGTTGTAAACCACCTCGGCCATGGGGCCGGAGGCCACGCCATGGCTGGAGACGCCGTTCTTCAGCAGGTCGGCGACCTCCTGCAAATCCCAGCTTCCGACCCCGGCCTTGATATGGGAATTGAGCGGCGGCGCGTACCAGTCCAGCACCGGAATCACCCCGCCGGCCAGATCGTTCCCGTCCACGGTGGCTCCCAAGCTGTTGCGCGGGCTGTGGCAGGCATCGCAATGACCGGCGCCCTGCACCAGGTAAGCCCCGCGGTTCCACTCCTCGGACTGCAGGGTATCGGCCTGGTAGACCCCGGGCTTGAAGTACAGGGCGCGCCAGACTGCCAGCAGCGGCCGCTGGTCAAAGGGAAAATGCAGCTGCGGCTCGCGGCTTGGCTGATGCACGGGGGGGATCGTTTGCAGGTAGGCAAACAGTGCGTCGGCATCGGCACGACTGATTCGGGTGTAGTCGGGATAGGGAAAAGCCGGATAGAGCAGATGCCCGTCCCGGGACTTGCCCAGGTGCAGCGCCTGCCAGAAATCGTCGGGCGTCCAGCTGCCGATACCGGTATTGGCATCCGGCGTGATGTTGGGGCCAAACAGGGTGCCGAATGGCGTGGGAACCGCCCTGCCCCCCGCAAAAGGAGCTCCGCCGCGCGCCGTATGGCAGACCACGCAATCGCCGGCCTGGGCCAGGTATTTGCCCCGGGCCGCCAATTGCTGCGGCGAGTCGGATGTCGGCAGGATCACCTCGCCCACCTCATCGAGCTGGTGTCGCTGCAACAACGCAAAACCCAGCGCCGCCAAAAGCAGAAAGCCGATCAGCAGAAATTTCGTCTTCATCGGCCAGCCCCGCTGCCCGCGGACGCGGGCACGCCGCCGCAGTCCAGCGGCAAGGGCTGCGCCGCATGGTCCGCCGGCCGGGCCTGGTTATCGGCGGTCTGCGAGCCGATCCACGCGGCAATGGCGCCGATCTGCTGCGTGGTCAGGCGCCCGGCGATCTGCCCCATGCAGTCCGGCGCCGCGGCGCGGCGCGACCCGCTTTTCCAGGAGCCGAGCTGGTCGATGATGTAATCGCGCGGCAATCCGAGCAGGCCGGGAATCGCCGGATTCACGCCGCTCAAGGCTTCGCTATGGCAGGCGGAGCAGGCCGGGATTTTCCTGGACGGGTCGCCGGACTTCACCAGCTCTTGCCCCAGATCCAGGGTGGACTGCGGCACATCGAATTTTTGCGGCGGCGCGAAAGGAGGATGCTGGCCGGAGAAATATCGGGCCATCTCCTTCAGGTAATCGTCGGACTGGTAGTCGACCATGTAGCTCATCAGCTGGAAATGGCGCCGGCCTTCGCGGAAGTTGATGAGCTGGTTGTACAGATATCCCTCGGGCTTTCCGGCGATGCGCGGATAGAAGCCATCGGAAGCCGCACGCCCCTCGTTGCCGTGGCAGCCGGTGCAGGCCAGCAGCCGCTGTTGCAGCGTGTCCGGCGGCGCGCCGGAATCCGCGGCGGGCGATTGGGCCAGGGCTGCAGTCACGTTCAGTGCGAGGCACAAAGCGGCGATCCAGCGGCCCAGGGACGCCCGCTGCGGCACCGCGCAAGGAACGACTCGGTATTCTTCCTGTTTCATTCCGGTCCCTGATCGGCCAGCGCCCGGTGCATCGCGCCGCTGTGCACAGTATACGGTCGCCGATCAGGGCAACAGGAACAGACCGGGCCCTACCCGGCCATAGCAGTTGCCGGCTACAGGCACCCCGGCACTACAGCCGGGAAACGCTGGCGCGGGGGCTATTGCGCCCAGCCGGGATTCGGACGAGGCTTCGAGCGCCGGCGGCGCGGCGGGGACAGGCGCACCGGCGTAAGGGACTCAGTGGTTCTTCGGATTCTTTGCCTTCAACCGCTACGGGAACAGACATGTCGCAGCAGAACATCGAGATCGTGCAGGATTTCAACAAGCCTTTGGCCGAAGTGTTCGCCCATCTGGCCGATCACAATAAACTCGGCAAGGTGCTCGGCATCCCGGTGCGCCGCGTGCGCGACGGCGAGGGCGACGTCAACGGCGTCGGCTCGGTGCGGCGGCTCGGCTTCGGCCCCCTGGCGATCGAGGAAACCGTCACCGCGGTCAGCCCCAACCGCTCCATCGACTACCGCATCAGCAAGGGTGGCGGCCCGGTCCGCAACCATCGCGGCAGGCTGGAATTCTCCGGCTCGAAGCGCGGCTCGCGGGTGGCCTGGACCATCCAGTTCGACGCGTCGCTGCCGCTGGTGGGGCCGATCGTCAAGGCGGTGCTAACCCAGGGCATCCGGCTTGGCCTCAAGCGCATCGGCTGACTGAGCGGCGCGGATGAGAGGCGCGGATGAGAGGCGCAGTATCGTAGGTCGGGCTTTAGCCCGACAAGTCGCCCTGAAGGGCGACCTACAGCCGCACACTGCGCAGCCGCAGAGCATTGCCGATCACCGACACCGAGGACAGGCTCATCGCCAGGCTGGCCAGCATCGGCGACAGCAGCAGCCCCATCGAGGGATAGAGTACGCCGGCGGCGATAGGCACGCCGATGGCGTTGTAGGCAAAAGCGAAGAACAGGTTCTGGCGGATATTGCGCACGCTGGCGCGCGACAGGCGGATGCCGCGCGCGATGCCGCCAAGTTCGCCCTTGACCAGGGTCACGGCGGCGGCCTGCATCGCCACATCGGTGCCGGTGCCCATGGCGATGCCGACGTCGGCGCTGGCCAGGGCCGGCGCATCGTTGATGCCGTCGCCGGCCATCGCCACCACCCGCCCCTGCACCTGCAGTTCGCGCACCAGTGCGGCCTTGTCCTGCGGCAGCAGGCCGCCATGGCAATCATCGAGTCCGAGCGTCCGCGCCACCGCCTGCGCAGCAGGGCCGCTGTCGCCGCTGGCCATGATCACGCGCAAGCCCAGCGCATGCAGCTCCGCCACGGCCGCGGCAGCGCCCAGCTTGACGGCATCGGCCAGTCCGAGCACGCCGGCGGCGCGTCCATCCACCGCAACCAGCACGACAGTCTGTGCCTCGGCCTGCAGGGCTTCGATGCGCGCGCTCAACGGCGTGAGATCCACCTTGTCCCGTTGCAGCAGGGCTGCGTTGCCGACGCAGACCCGGTGCCCGTCCACCAGCGCCCAGGCGCCCAGCCCCGCATCCATGGTGAAGTCCGTAACCTTCACCGCCACAGGAGCCAAGCCACGCAACCGCACCGCCTCGACGATGGCGCGTGCCAGGGGATGCTCGCTGGCCGACTCCACCGCCGCCGCCAGCCGCAGCACTTCATCCTCGCTGAAACCCGCCTGCGCCGATACCGTTTGCAGCACCGGCCGGCCCAGGGTCAGCGTGCCGGTCTTGTCGACCACCAGGGTATCGACCTGGCGCAAACGCTCCAGCGCGGCGGCGTCGCGGATCAGCACGCCGGCATGGGCGCCGCGGCCGATGCCCACCATCACCGAAATCGGCGTGGCCAATCCCAGCGCGCAGGGACAGGCGATGATCAGCACCGACACCGCCGCCAGCAGCGCATGCGCGCCGGACGGCGGCGGACCGTAATGCCACCAGATCGCCGCCGCGATAGCGGCGGCCGTAACCACCAGCGGCACGAACCACGCCGCCACCCGATCGGCCAGGCGCTGCGCCGGGGCGCGTGAACGGCCGGCCTGCACCACCAGTTGCACGATCTGCGCAAGCAGGGTTTCGTCGCCCACCTTTTCGGCGCGCAAGGTCAGCACACCCTTGCCGTTGACGGTTCCGGCAGTCAGCTTCGCATCGCGGGTCTTGCGCTGCGGTGCCGGCTCGCCGGTGAGCATGGCTTCGTCGACATGGCTGTCGCCCTCCAGCACCACGCCGTCCACCGGCACGTTTTCTCCCGGCCGCACGCGCAATACATCGCCCGGCCGGACCTGATCCAGGGGCACATCGCTTTCTGTTCCATCAAGCAGGCGGTGGGCGATCTTGGGCGTGAGTTGCAGCAGCGAGCGGATCGCGGCCGAGGTGCGCGAGCGCGCCGCGGCTTCCAGCACCTGCCCCAGGATGACCAGGGTGGTGATCACCGCCGCCGCCTCGAAATACAGCGGCGGCATGCCATGCGCGCCGGCAAAAGCGGCAGGCAATGCGGCGGGAAAAACCAGGGCGACCGCACTGTAGCACCAGGCCGCGCCGGTGCCGAGCGCAATCAGGGACCACATATTGGGGCTGCGGTTGCGCAGGGACTCCCAGCCCCGCACGAAGATGAAACCGCCGATCCACCACACCACCGGCGTGGACAGCAGTGCCTCACCCCAGGCCACCGGCGCCATGCCCAGCCAGGCGGCAAGTCCGCCGCCCGGCAGCATCTCGCTCATCGCCGCCAGAAATACCGGAACCGTCAGCGCGATGGACAGAACCAGCTTGCGCAGCATGACCGACAGCTCGGGGTCGGGGCCGTCCTCCAGCGTCGGCGCTTCGGGCTCCAGCGCCATGCCGCATTTGGGACAGCTGCCCGGTCCATGCTGCCGCACTTCCGGATGCATCGGACAGGTGTAGACGCGCGTGTCGGAGGCGTTCGCGGTAGCCGCCTCCGAAGTTGTCGGGGCGGAAGGCGGCGCCAGGTATTTCTGCGGATCGGCGGCAAAGCGATCGCGGCAGCCGCCACAACAGAAATACCAGATGCGGGCGTCGAGCTGCAATGAAATCACCTTGGCCGGGTCCACGCTCATGCCGCACACCGGGTCTTTCGCAGTCGTAGCCGGCTCCTTGCCCTGCCCGGCGCCAGCAGTATCCGCGGCATGGCAACAGGCGGGCTGCGCCGCGGCGGGACGATACTTGGCGGGTGTGCTCATGTTCTTCCTTGCAGGTGAGAAACTGGCGCCAGTCTGCACCCTGGATCGCACTCCAGAGTCAAGGTCCTGTCAACAGCAGCAGGTCTCAACTCAGGACAAGGCCTGGAACTCGCGATTGACGCGGCGCAGGCGGCGCGCCAGCATCCTGGCCAGGCCCTGGGTCAGCTTCAACTGGATGGCGGTAGCCAGCGGCGGCGGCAGCCGCTGCAATGCCGCCAGCCTGAAACTGAGGCAGCGCACCCCGGTATCGGCGATGACATCGGCCGAACGGGTGTCATGATCCAGCACCGCGATTTCGCCGAAGGCACTGCCGGGCCACAGCACGCTGAGGCGCATGCGCCGCCCTTCGCTGTCGCTGCCGGCCTCGCCCGGCAGGCTGACGCTGACCGTTCCCGAGCACAGGAAAAACAGGCAATCGGCCGGCCCGCTGCCCCCGCCGTCCGCGCCGAGAATCAGGGTGCCGCGCGGGAACCTGATCGGTTCCACCAGAGTTTCGATCGCGACGAGTTCTTCCTGGCTGAACTGCTGCAACAACTCCTGCTGCGATAGCGCCACATCGGCCAGCGGATCGCGACGGCTGCCATGCGCTTCCAGCAATGCCGCTTCGGCCCATTCCAGCGCGCTCTCGGTGTCGGCGAAGCGGAACATCTGTTCCACATACGCAGCGGGCAACTTGCCTTCAAGCCGCTGCGACAGGCGGGCGAGGAAATCGTCGACGCTGTCGGCGCCGGTCAATATCATCTGCCGCTGCTCACCACGCCAGCCGACGCAGGCCTCGGCCAGCAGCACGGTGGCGGCATCGTCGATCGCCGTGACCCTTTGCAGGTCCAGCACCGTGACACTGAGATCGATGCAGGGCAGCCGGCCGATCTCGCGGATCAGCAACTCGATGCTGCCGAAGCTGAGACGCCCTTTCAGCTCGAACACCCGTACGCTGTCGCCGTAGGTTTCCAGCAGGCGGGTTTCCGCCGCGTTGCGCTCGGTGCGCGAGCCGAGCACGGCGTCGCTGTAGCTGGCGCGGATCGCTCCCGGGAGGCCGCGCTCGCCGTGGAACAGGTGCAGCTGGAACTCCTCGGAGAACGCCTTGATCACGCCGATACCGCGCACGCTGTTGCCGTGCTCGTCCAGGCGCGGCGAGTACACCGCCAGGCCGAACTGTCCCGGCAGCACCGCCATGATGCCGCCGCCCACGCCGCTCTTGGCCGGCATGCCGACGTCGTAGAGCCAGGCGCCGGAAGCGTCGTACATGCCGCAGGAGGCCATCACGCTCAGCACCCGCCGCACGTTCTGCGAGTCCAGCACCTGCACCGAATCGAGTGGATGCAGGCCGTTGTGGGCCAGCGTCGCCGCGATCATCGCCAGGTCGCGGCAGTTCACCGAGATCGAGCACAGGCGGAAATACAGATCGAGCGGGTCTTCCGGATCGCCTTCCAGGATGTTGAAGTTGCGCAGCAGGTGAGCGATGGCGCGGTTGCGATGGCCGGTGGCTTTCTCCGAACGATAGACCGCCTCGTTCAATTCCAGGTTGCGCCCGCAAAAGCCGCCGATATGCGCCAGCACCCGCTCGAAGCGCTGCAGCGGGTCCGCGCCCGGGATCAGCCCGCAGGTGGCGATGGCGCCGGCATTGATCATCGGATTGCGCGGACGGCCGGTGTCGGGCTCCAGGCTGATGGAATTGAAGGCGTCGCCGGTCGGCTCGACCCCGATCTTGCGCAGCACCGCCGGAACGCCGCAGGCCTGCAAGGCATAGCCATAGGTCAGCGGCTTGGAGATGGACTGGATGGTGAAGATCCGTTCGCAGTCGCCGGCCTGGTAGACCATGCCATCGATGGTCACCAGGGCGATGCCGAAGGGCTCGGGATCGACCTGCGCTAGTTCCGGGATATAGCTCGCCAGCTTGCCGCGGCGATCCCCAGACAGCTGCTCATGCAGTCTTTCCAGAATTTGCTGCAGGGGGTGAGACGGTGCGCTTTGGCGATGACTCAATGTCATCGCCAGCACCGTCGAACGCCCGGCCAGGGATGGCCGGGCCGGGCTTTCAGACAATCGCCAAGGTCCCGCCAGGGACGGCGATGACGAACTTCCTTGAGAGTTCTGGATCGTGTTATTTCGGCGCCGTTCATCGCAGCCTGTTTCCGCCTCCACGGGGGAGCCATGATACCCCGCCCGGTCCACGGCGGCCCCGTTTGCCGCGCCCCTGGCCATGACGCGCCATTTTCATCCTGGAGAGATACAATCCGGGGACGCAGCGGGGGCGCGGATCGCGCGCACGAAATCCGGCAAGGGAACGCCATAACAACGAGCCCAGAAGAAGACCCACAATGTCACTTCTCAACCAGCTCTTCCCCGCCACAGCCCAGGCCAGGCTGCGCGGTTTCGCCCGCGCGCCGCGCACCCGCAAATGGGGCATGGGCATCGCCATCTTCATCGCGCTGTTCGGCCTGTTCGGGTTCTTCGCGGTACCGCCCCTGGTCCATCACAAGGCCGAGCAGCAGCTGAGCCAGCTGCTGGCCCGGCCGGTAACCATCGGCAGGATTTCCCTCAATCCCTATACCCTGAGCCTGGAAGCCGACCAGATCCATGTCGGCGAGCGCGGCGGCCAAGGCAGTTTCATCGACATTGGCGAATTCCTGGTGCGCGGATCGTGGACTTCGCTGTTTCGCCTCAAGCCGGTGATCCGCGAGGTGTTCCTGGCCAAGGCGCAGGTGCACATCATCCGCACCGATGCGCAAAGCTTCAATTTCTCCGACCTGGTGGAGCAGTTTTCCAAACCAGCGGCTACGCCGCCGCCAAAGGACAGCAAGCCGACGCTGTTCTCGGTCTCCAATATCCACATGGACGACGGCCTCATCGATTTCGACGACCGGCTGCTCGGCCAGCGTCACACCGTCGACAAGATCGAGCTGAGCATCCCCTTCATCGCCAACCTGCCGTCGAAAGTCGATGTGTTTGCGCAGCCGATGCTGCAGGCCAGGATCGACGGCAGCCCGCTGCTGATCGAGGGCAAGACCAAGCCCTTCAACGGCTCCTTCACCTCGGACGTGGCGGTCAAGCTGGACCAGCTCGACCTGCCGCAGCTGATGTCCTACGCACCGAAGAAACTGCCGGTGCAATTGCCCAAGGGCAAGCTGTCCACCGATCTCGACGTGCAATTCGCCATGACCGGTGAGAAAGCCTCGATCGAAGTCAGCGGCACGGTGGACCTGAAGGATCTGGCGCTGACCGACGCGGCAAGCCAGCCGCTGTTCAGCGTCGACGCCCTGCATGTCGCCGCCGCCTCGGTGCAGCCGCTGCTCGGCGTGGCGCATCTGGCGGATGTGCGCATCGATCATCCGGTACTGTCCCTGTCGCGCGACAAAAAGGGCACGCTCAATCTGGTCAAGCTGGCGCCGCCACCCGCGGCCGAGCCCAAAACAGCGACGTCCAAGCCGGCGGAGCCGACGCCGGCTGCTGCTCCAGCACCCAAGGCCGCGCCGTTCGACTTCGGCCTGCAGCATCTGGCCTTGAACGACGGCGCCATTCATGTGCAGGACCAGCAGAGCGGTGCGAACCTGGGCCTGGGCAAGCTGACGGTGACACTCACCAATATCTCGACCGTGGCCCGTCAGCCCCCTGGGCGCTACAGTGTGCAGACCACTCTCGACCAGGGCGGCACCATCTCCAGCAGCGGCTCCCTGGTTCTGGCAGAAGGCAAGCTCGACGCCGATGCCAGCATCGAACAACTGGCCCTGGCGGCGTTCCAGCCCTATCTGGCCTCGGCGCTGAGCGCGCGGCTGAGCCAGGGCACGGCCGGGGCAAAGCTCGCCGTCAAGGCCGACTGGTCCGGCCCGGTGTTCGGCCTGCAAGTCGGCGCCAGCGAACTGCATGTGGATGGCCTGCGCCTCGACGGCGCCAGCGCCGGGGCAAGTAAGGGGACCGGCAAGAGCAGCCCGCTGGTGAGCCTGGACCATATCTCGGCCAACATCCGCCAGATCGATCTGGCAGCGCGCAACGCCGAGCTGGTGTCGATTGACATCGAAGGCCTGACCGTCAACGCCGAGCGCACCGGCGACGGCAGCATCAACCTGCTCAAGCTGGTGAAGGCCGGCAGTTCCAGCCCGGCGCCACGGCCGACGCGCAAGCAGAAGGACATGCCGCCCGGGGAGCCCTGGAAGTACAGCATCGACAGCATCGACCTGAGCAAGTCCGGTCTCGCTTTCACCGATCGCAGCCAGCAGCAGCCGGTGTCGCTGGGCCTGTCACCGCTGCAGGTGAAGGTGCAGCATTTCAGCAGCGACTTCGGCAAGCCCTTCCAGCTCGACGCCAGTGTCGGCTTCAAGCGCAAAGGCACCCTGAAGGTCGGCGGGACGGTGGCGCTGGCGCCGCTCAAGGCAGCCTTGCAGATCGATGGCCGGCAGATCGACGTGGCGGCGCTGGAGCCCTATTTCGCCGCCCAGCTCAATGCCTCCATTGCCAGCGCCCTGCTCAGCGTCAAGGGAGAGGCCAAGCTGGCCGGCGACAAGGGGCAGTACAAGGCCTACTACAAGGGCGATGTGGGCCTGGCCAACGTACGCATGCTGGACAAGGCCACTTCCGATCTCTTCGCCGGCTGGCGCAGCCTGGACATCACCCAGATCAAGGCCGCCTATGACGAGCGCGGCACCGGCCTGCAGGTCGGCAAGATCACGCTCGACGATTTCTACTCGAGAGTCCTGCTCAACAGCAACGGCCAGCTCAATCTCAGCGATTTCCTGGTCAAGCAGAACGCCCAGGGCCAGAACGACCAGGGCAAGTCGCTGACCCGGGCCAATGTCACCGCGCCCGGCTCTCCGGCTGCCGCGCCGCAAGCGCAAGCGGCTGCGCCCCCCGCCGCCAGCACGCAGCCGGCTGCGGCAACAGCACCGGCGCCGCCGCTCAATCTAGGTTTCAGCCAGATCCTGCTGCACCGGGGCAAGATCGACTACAGCGACAATTTCATCAAGCCCAATTTCAGCGCCCACCTGATCAATATCGAGGGCAGCGTCGGCGCGTTCGGCACCGCCTCCACCCAACCCGCCCCCGTCGCCGTGCAGGCCACCCTCAACGATAACGGCCCGGTCTCGATCAACGGCACCATCAATCCCCTGGTGAAGCCGCCGTTCCTCGACATGACCGCCACCACGCGCGACGTCGACCTGACCAATTTCACCAGCTACTCGCTCAAGTACGCCGGCTATCCGATCGTCAAGGGCAAGCTCAACGTCGACCTGCATTACCTGCTAAACAATAACAAGCTGGATGCGAACAACCACATCTTCATCGACCAGTTCACCTTCGGCGACCATGTCGACAGCCCCAGCGCCACCAGCCTGCCGGTGCGGCTGGCCATCTCCCTGCTGAAGAATTCGCGCGGCGAGATCGACGTCAACATCCCGGTATCCGGTTCGCTCGACGACCCGCAGTTCAGCGTCGGCGGCCTGATCTGGCATGCCTTCGTCAACCTGATCGAGAAGGCCGTCACCTCGCCTTTCAGCCTGCTGGCCAGCGCCTTCGGCGGTTCGGAAGAACTCGGCTACGTCGGCTTCGCCCCCGGCTCGGCGACGCTCAGCGACGCCGAAGCGAAAAAGCTGAACACCTTGAGCAAGGCCCTGACCGATAAACCGGGCGTCAAGCTGGATCTGGCCGGCCGGGTCGATCCGGCGCTCGACACGCCTGGGTTGAAGCAGGCAGCGGTGGACCAGCAGGTCAAGCGCGAGAAGGTCAAGGACCTCGTCGGTAAGGGCGAAAGCATCGACCTCGACAGCATCAAGCTGGACCCCGCGGACTACGACAAGTATCTGGCCAAGGCCTACAGCGACGCCGACATCAAGAAGCCGCGCAATTTCGTCGGCATCGCCAAGTCCATTCCGCCGGACCAGATGAAACAACTGCTGCTGGACAACGCCAAGGTCGGCGATGCCGACCTGACCGCGCTGGCCCAGCGCCGCGCCAGCGTGGTCCAGCAATGGTTCGCCGGCAAGATCGACGCGGGACGCATCTTCACCGTCGCCCCGAAGATGGACCCCAGCGGCATCACCGACAAGGGGCCGTCGACCCGGGTGGAGTTCACCCTGAAGTGAGTGCTGCGGTGTCCGGGGGTGCGTGGGAATTATCACCTGCGGCATTGAACCGCCGCCCGCCTTAGGGAAGAATCGGGCGGCACCGTCCACTAGGACCTGTTAACACTTATTTGATCGCTGCGTTGCCGCTCAAAATCGCGTCAGGCAAGGCGGAGGCTTCGGCCATGGTGATTCCATGGCCGAAGCTGACAACGCAGCCTGGCGCGATTTTGAGCGCAACCCTTCGGGACGGGGCCATTTTTGCGCATTGCTGCGCCGGCCAGGACTTGCATGGAATGACCATGCGGCGCCCTGTCCGGCTTACACTGCGCAAAAATGACCACCGTCGCAGCGACCAAATAAGTATTAACAGGCCCTACCATGCCGGCGATCGCGCACCGCGATGCCCCGGCGGGCGGCCGGAGGGGGAAGCGTGACGGACAGATTCCGGCATCAGCTGGCGGCCGGCGAAGTTCTCTTCGACAAAGGCGACAGGGGCGACTGCGCCTATATCGTCGAGTCCGGCGCCATCGAGATCTGCCACGATGCGCATCGCCCGGGCGGCGTGGTGGCGAGGCTCGGCGTGCAGGAGCTGTTCGGCGAGATGGCCCTGTTCGGCGAACGCACGCGCTCCGCCGGCGCACGCGCAGCCGAGCCGACCATCCTCACCCTGGTCACCCACGACTATCTGGCCGAACGCCTGCAAGGCGCCAACCCGATGCTGCGCCATCTGCTGCGCACCCTCAGCAATCGCTGCCGTGAACTGCTCAAGGGCAATTTCGCGGAGTCCGGCGCCGCTTTCTCGGCGCAACCGGAGGAAGACCGCGACCGCAAGCTGGCGCATGCCGGCCTGCAGGCCGAGCAGGAGCTGACGCTGGCGCTGGAGCGTGACGAACTGCAACTGTATTTCCAGCCGATCGTGCACCTGTCGAACCTGCGGCTGGCCGGCTTCGAGGCCCTGCTGCGCTGGCCGCATCCGCAGCGCGGCATGGTATCGCCGGCCGAGTTCATCCCGGTGGCGGAGGAATCCGGGCTGATCAACCGTATCGGGCACTGGATCATTGACCGCGCCAGCGCCGCCCTGGCCCGGCTCGGGGCGGAACGTCCGGAGCTGGAACTGTTCATGAGCATCAATCTATCCAGCCGCCAGTTCGACGACCCGGAACTGCTCCCCGCCATCGACCGGGCACTGCTGCGGTACGCCGTCGCCCCGTCCAGGGTCAAGCTGGAAATCACCGAGTCCGTGCTGCTGCAAAGGCTGGATCAGGGCCTGCGACTGCTGCTGGCCTGCCGCGAGCGCGGGCTGAAGATTTCGCTGGACGATTTCGGCACCGGCTACAGCTCGCTGTCCTACCTGCACCGGCTGCCGATCGACACCCTCAAGCTGGACCGCTCCTTTGTCCTGCAGCTCGATGCCGGCCTGGCGGGGACCAAGATCGTCGCCGCGGTGATCAAGCTGGCGCATGAGCTGGGCATGGACGTGATCAGCGAAGGTCTTGAAACCAAACAACAAATTGATTCCCTGCGGGCACTTGGCGCGGATTTGGGGCAGGGCTTTTATTTCAGCTGCGCCACCGCCCTGCCGGCAGCAGCGGAAATCGTGCGCAAGTCCCTGTAATGGCAGGGCAGTTGTGACTTGTGCCGTGCACAAGGGCACCGCTATAATGAGCGTCTTTTCTGTCGGGGCCTTGCGATAGGCGCCGGCATTTCTTTTGTCCGTCGGAGGGCTTGCGTATCAGCGCAGAACGTCAGGATCGCCGTAACGAGGAGATCAACGTACCACGAGTGCGTGTGATCGGATCAGATGGCTCGCAGGTTGGCGTCATGTTGACGCGGGATGCGATCGCCAAGGCGGAAGGCGAAGCTCTGGATTTGGTTGAAGTATCGCCGAATGCCGACCCGCCCGTCTGCAAGATCATGGACTATGGTAAGTACATCTACCAGAAGGACAAATCGCAGCAGGCGGCGCGCAAGAAGCAGAAGCAGATCCAGGTCAAGGAAGTGAAATTCCGCCCGACGACGGAAGAGGCCGATTACCAGACCAAGTTGCGCGCTTTGCTGCGCTTCCTGGAAGAAGGCGACAAGGTCAAGATCACGCTGCGCTACAAGGGCCGCGAGATGGCGCATCAGGAGCTGGGTTTCCAGCTCATCGACCGCATCAAGGCCGACCTGGAAGAAGTGGCGCTGATCGAACAGTCGCCGAAGATGGAAGGACGGCAGGCCATCATGGTGATGTCGCCGCGCAAGCACTGAGTTTTTTGAGACGAACGCAGCAAACGTGGTTTTATTTGGGAGTTTTACCTGGAGTTACAACGATGCCGAAGATGAAGACCAACCGTGGCGCCGCCAAGCGCTTCGCCCGCACCGGCAAGGGCGGGTTCAAGCGCAGCAGTTCGCACAAGCGCCACATCCTGACCAAGAAGTCCGCAAAGCGCATCCGCGATCTGCGTGGGCCTCAGATGGTGCATGGATCGGACAATAAAGAAGTCCGGCAGTTGCTGCCCTACGCCTGAGCATTCAGCAGGTCGACGGACAGCTTTTCCACCCCTAAAAGATTCGCAGCAGCGAACTAATCAACCAAGAGGTATTTGAGAAATGGCACGAGTCAAGAGAGGCGTTACAGCACGCGCCCGCCACAAGAAGTTGCTAAAGAAAGCCAAGGGTTACTACGGCGGCCGCTCACGCGTCTACCGCGCAGCCAAACAGCAGGTCATCAAGTCGGGCCAGTACGCCTTCCGCGATCGCCGCGTCAAGAAGCGCGAGTTCCGCGCTCTCTGGATCGTGCGTATCAACGCCGGCGCCAACGAGAACGGCCTGTCCTATAGCCGATTTATGCACGGGCTGGCCGCTGCCGGCGTCGCGCTGGATCGCAAGGTGCTGTCCGACATCGCGATCCACGACAAGCCCGCCTTCGCGCAGCTGGTCGCCCAGGCCAAGGCCCAGCTCGCCGCTGCCTGATCCGCGTCTAAGACAAGCAGTACGCTTGGCAAGGGGGAGCGGCGCTAGCGCCTCTCCCCCTTTTCTGTTTCTGGACTTCCTGTCCAAGATACCGGTCACAATGGACATCCCGTCCAAGACACCGGTCATCCATGACCGGACTATTCAAACAAGTTAAAAAAGCTCTCACGTTCCTAACCCATGGCAAATGATCTTGAAGAACTGAGCAGCAAGGCCGCCGCCGAAATCGAAGGCGCCACCGATGCGCGCGTGCTGGAACAGATGCGCGTCGATCTGCTCGGCAAGAAGGGCCGCGTCACCGAGTTGCTGAAGCAGCTGGGCGGCATGGCGCCGGAGCAGCGCAAGGCTTTCGGCGAGCAGGTCAACCGCGTCAAGGAAACACTGTCGGCGGCGCTGGAAAGCAAGGCGCAGGCGCTGGGCGAGGCCGAGCTGGCGCGCAAGCTGGCGTCGGAAACCATCGACGTCTCCCTGCCCGGCCGCGGCGAGGAAGTCGGCGCCCTGCATCCGGTGACCCGCACCATCCGCCGCATCGAGCGCATCTTCAATTCGATGGGCTTCGAGAGCGTGCAGGGCCCGGAAATCGAGGACGACTGGCACAATTTCCAGGCGCTCAATATTCCGGAATCGCATCCGGCGCGGGCGATGCAGGACACCTTCTACGCGCTGGACGGTTCGCGCCTGCTGCGCACCCACACCAGCCCGGTGCAGATCCGCACCATGAAGCAGCGCAAGCCGCCGATCCGCATCATCTGCCCCGGCCGCGTCTACCGCGTCGACTTCGATCGCACCCACAGCCCCATGTTCCACCAGGTCGAGGGGCTTTACGTCGCCGAGAACGTCGGCCTGGCCGATCTCAAGCACGATCTGCTGCGCTTCCTCTCGCTGTTCTTCGAGCGCGACGCGGAAGTGCTGTTCCGCCCGTCCTACTTCCCCTTCGTCGAGCCCGGCGCCGATGTGCACATGCGCTGGGGCGACCGCTGGCTGGAGCTGCTCGGCTGCGGCGTGGTGCACCCCAACGTACTCAACGCGGTCGGCATCGATCCGGAGCGCTACACCGGCTATGCCTTCGGCATGGGCGTGGAGCGCCTGGCCATGTTGCGCTACGGCGTCGACGACCTGCGCCTGTTCTTCAATAACGATCTGCGCTTCCTCGAGCAGTTCCGCTGACATGGAAAAGCACAAAAGCAGAAGCGCCTCGCGCAAAGACGCAAAGGCGCCAAGAAACGCCTTCTTTGCCGGATCGGGCGGATTCCCTCTATTGAGATCCGCCTTGTATCCTCATCGCCTCTTCCCTCTTTGCGTCTTTGCGTCTTTGCGCGAGAACGCCGTTGCCGCACTATGAAAATCTCCGAAAAGTGGTTGCGCGAATGGGTCAATCCGCCGGTGAGCGCGACGGCCCTGGCCGAGAAACTCAATATGGCCGGCCTCGAATGCGAAGCCGAGCCGCTGACTGCCGACATGCCGCAGGGTGTGGTGGTGGGCCGCATCCTCAAGACCGAGCCGCATCCGCAGGCCGACCGCCTGCGCGTCTGCGAAGTCGATGCCGGGCGCGATGAAACGGTCAGGATCGTCTGCGGCGCGGCCAATGCCCGGCCCGGCATCCTGGTGCCGGCGGCCCTGCCCGGCGCGCGCCTGCCCGGCGGCAAGGAGATCGGCGTCGCGGTACTGCGCGGTGTCGAATCCAGCGGCATGCTCTGCTCCGCCTCGGAACTGGGCCTGGCCGAGAAATCCGAAGGCCTGCTGGAACTCGACCCGGACGCCTATCCCGGCACACCGATCGAAAAGCACCTGGGCCTGGACGACAAGCTGCTCAATCTGGAGCTGACGCCGAACCGCGGCGATTGCCTCAGCATCGCCGGCCTGGCGCGCGAAGTCGCCGCGCTGTACAGCCTGCCGGCCAAGGCGCCGACCATCCGCCCGGCGGTGGTCAGCGCGCTGCCGAGCAAGGACGTCATCGTCGAGGACGCAGTCGGCTGCCCGCACTATGTCGGCCGCGTCGTCACCAAGCTCAATCCCAAGGCGCGCACCCCGGACTGGATGCGCGAGCGGCTGCGCCGTTCCGGCATCCGCGCCATCCATCCGGTGGTGGACATCACCAACTACGTGCTGCTCGAACTGGGCCAGCCGATGCACGGCTTCGACTGCGCCCGGCTGACGGGTCCGGTACGCATCCGCCGCGCCCGCGCCGGGGAGAAGCTGGCCCTGCTCAACGAGCAGACCATCGAACTGGTCCCGGCCGACCTGCTGATCACCGACGACAGCGGTCCGCTGGTGCTGGCCGGCGTGATGGGCGGCACCGCCTCCGGCGTCAGCGAAAGCACCACCCAGATTTTCCTCGAGGCTGCCTGCTTCGATCCGGTCAGCATCGCCACCAGCGGCCGCCGCCACAAGCTGCTGTCGGACTCGCGCTACCGCTTCGAGCGCGGCGTCGACCCCGCCCTGCAGCGGCGCGCGCTGGAGCGGGCCACCTTGCTGGTGCAGCAGATCTGCGGCGGCGAAGCCGGCCCCATCGTCGAAGTCGGGCGCGCGCCGCAATACGCCGCCACCATGCGCCTGCGGCACAGCCGCATCGAGCGTCTGCTCGGCTGCGCCGTGCCGGCGCGCGACGTGCCGGTGCTGCTCGGCCGGCTCGGCATCGAAACCCAGGCCGAGGATGCCGGCGCCTGGCGCGCCCGCGTGCCGACGCATCGCTACGACCTGCGCATCGAAGCGGATCTGGTGGAGGAAGTCGGCCGCCTGTTCGGTTACGACCGTATCCCGGCGCGCGCCTACGCCGCCTCGCTGGCGCCGTTCTCCATGCCGGAGACGCAGCGTCCGCTGGATGCGCTGAAAGACACCCTGGTGGCCCGCGGCTACCAGGAAGTAGTCACCTACAGCTTCGTCGATCCCAAGCTGCAGGCGCAGCTCAACCCCGGCGTGGACGCCGTGGCGCTGGACAACCCCATCGCCGAAACCATGGCGGTGATGCGCACCACCCTATGGAGCGGCCTGCTCCCCACCTGGCTCTACAACCGCCAGCGCCAGCAGAAGCGCGCGCGCCTGTTCGAATGCGGCGCCAGCTATTTCCCGGCGGAGGGCGGCACGCGCGAAACGCAGAAACTCGCCGGGCTGGTCGCCGGCAGCGCACTGGCCGAGCAATGGAGCGGCAAGCCCGAGCGGCCGGTGGACTTCTACGACGTCAAGGCCGATCTGGTGGCCCTGCTGGGCAGCTCAGCCGCGCAGTTCAGCTTCGAGCGCGGCGAGCACCCCGCCCTGCACCCGGGCCGTTGCGCGCGCATCCTGCGCCAGGGCCAGCCGGTGGGCTGGCTGGGCGCGCTGCACCCGCGCCTGGCACAGAGCCTGGACGTGACCGACGCCCTGCTGCTGTTCGAGCTGGACAGCGATGCGGTGGGCGCGGCGCTGTTGCCGCACCCGGGTCAGGTGTCCGAATTCCCTTCGTCGCGGCGCGACCTGGCGCTGGTCCTGAAGGAGGAAATCACTGCGCAGGAATTGGTCGCGGCGGTACGCGATAGCGGTGGTCCGCTGCTCAAATCCGTACACATATTTGACATATATCACGGTTCGGGTTTACCCGAAGGCTTTAAAAGCATGGCCTTAGGCTTGATTTTTCAAGACTATTCACGCACCCTTAACATAGAGGAAATAGACGTTGCGGTGGGGGGAATCACTGCAAGCGTATCTGCCCAACTGGGGGCCTCCGTCCGAGGATAGTTGAGGTTGAGAACGTGGCGCTGACCAAAGCAGAACTGGCTGAAGCCCTGTTCGACGAATTAGGGCTGAACAAACGCGAAGCCAAAGAGTTCGTGGATCTGTTCTTTGAGGAGATCCGTGGACGGCTGGAAAGCGGGGAGCCGGTCAAGCTTTCCGGTTTCGGCAACTTCGAGCTGCGCGACAAGAACCGGCGTCCCGGCCGCAATCCCAAGACCGGCGAGGAAATCCCGATTTCGGCGCGGCGCGTGGTCACCTTCCGCCCCGGCCAGAAGCTGCGCCTGCGAGTGAGCGTTGATGAAAATAGCGGCTGAACTGCTCGCACCGCTGCCGGAGATCCCGCGCAAGCGCTACTTCACCATCGGCGAAGTGAGCGACCTGTGCGCGGTCAAACCCCATGTGCTGCGCTACTGGGAGCAGGAATTCCCCCAGCTCAAGCCGATCAAGCGCCGCGGCAACCGCCGCTACTACCAGATCGACGACGTGCTGATGGTGCGGCACATCCGCAGCCTGCTCTACGAGCAGGGCTTCACCATCGGCGGCGCGCGCCAGCGGCTCAAGGATCAGCCCAAGGTCGAGCGCCTGAAAGCCATCCAGCCGGTGCCGGCCAGCAATGATGCGGCTGCGGCGCAGGCCTCGCCGTCGCGCAAGCAGAAAGAACTGCATGACATCCGTTCCGAGCTGGAAAACCTGTTGCAACGTTGGCCGGTGTAAAGTTTTCCCAGACGGCGGAACCCCTCTCCGATTGACCGGTCTTTACCTCGGCCGCCGCGGAGGGTCGGGATGCTCTAGCGTCCCCGGTGATCTCCTCCGAACTCCTCCGCCGCGGCCACCACATTCTTCCCCGACATGATGCCCCTGCATGCTTGCCCGCAGCGCCCGTCGCCGCGCATCATGTTGCATGACCCGCATCGAGATGGATGGCGGCGGCGAGCCGCCTGGAGTTGCCGGTGAAACCCGGACTTAAACGGGTCTTCGACTACCTCGCCTACACCATATCCGGCCTGGCTGTGGCCGGCGGCGCCATCTATGGTTTGCAGCGACTGCCGCAGCGCCAGGCCACGGCGGCGGCCCCGGTTCTGCTCAACAGCGCTTCCGGCAACTCCGCAGCATCCGCACCATCCCCTCCGGATGCGCAGCCGGCCCCGGCGGGAAATCCCGACCAGGCAACGAACGACGCGAACGACGACACCGCGGAACACGCAGCATTCCTGCGCGATCAGGCGACCTTCTATGCCCTGCAAAAGAACTGCTTCGACGCCGCGGACAACAACCAAAATGGGGACTACCCGGACTTGCAGGCCTCGGCCTGCAACAGCTATACGCAATTCGCCTATGCCAAGGGCTGGGATCCCGGTCCCTTGCCGGCCTTCGGCCAGCCGGCGCAGCAACAGGCGCCGCCGGCGGACTATTCGGAGAACAACGCGCAAGCCGACCTGTCAGCCGCTCCGCAGACCGTGATCCAGTCCTCGCCACAGGTGATCATCGTGGATCAGAATTTTGCAGGCAGGCGGGCGATTGAGGGGCGCGAACATCACCTGCCTGCCCAGTCCGGGGGCAACAGCTACACGCAGCCGACGCGCCAGATCGGCCCCAACTACTCCCCGCCGCCTCCGCAGCCGCAGCCTCCCCCGCAACCTCCGATGCAGCAGCAATCCCCGCCGCCGCCACAGGTACCGCATCCCGAGCCGCATAACAGGGTGCCAACCACGTCAAGGCCGCCGCGATAGCTTCGGCAGCGACGAGATTTCCAGATTAGGCCGGTCAGCCCGGCACCCCGCCGGCTTATAGGCAGCATTCAGCGGGGCAATAACAGATGTTCAGCCCGATGCGGGCAACGGCTACTCCGCCGGATCGGCTTCGGGCTTTTTCGGCGTCACCAGGCGCAGGCGCACCGGCGGAACGCTCCCCGGCTGGGCCGCAGGCCGGCTTGCATACTGCCAGCGCAGCTTGCGGATGGTGCTTTCCGCGTAAGGCCGCATTTCCGCGTCGATCTCCGGCAGCACCGTGGCCTCGAATTCGGCGATTGCTTCCTGCGCTGCTTGCGTTGCCAACTGCCGGTCGGGCAGCAGAACGACCAGCTTCGCGGCAATCATCGAGCTGATCTGCGCCTCCGCAACCGCCTCGGCGTAGATGCCGCGCAGGTCATCCTTCTGTATCAAGCTGTTCTCCTGTGATGAGGGTGAAGCAGGCAATCCGTCCTCATCGACCGGTCGACGAGGACGGAGGCGATCAGGCCTTCTTCGCCGCCGCAACGCCGCGTGCGGCCTTCTTCTTGTCTTTCCGGGCCTTTTTCGAGGCCAATGCCGCTTCTTTTCTGGTGACAGCCATGGGATTCATCCGTTGATGCCGGCCAGAGCGGCCGGGGAGCGCAACGTTACACCCAAATCGAACTCGGCGCGTTCGCCCATTTCGCGCAGCTTGATGGACCAGTGATGCAATTCGCTACGCTCATTGCATCTACGAATGAGAACTCGCGGAAGACTGTGTCGCCATTCTTTAAATTGGCAGTAACACCACAAACAAAAAACGCCGCCATTTCTGGCAGCGCTCTTGCTCACAACTTCTCGACTTGATTGGTCGGGGCGACAGGATTTGAACCTGCGACCACCTGCCCCCCAGGCAGGTGCGCTACCAGACTGCGCTACGCCCCGATCCGGTGATTATAACGGCTGGCCTGCGGTCTTGCTGCATGAATTTGCCGGTTTTGCCGGCATTTTCTGGCTTGACAGGCGCATAAGTGGACGCTTTCCACCACGTTCCGCAAACTCGACCGCCGCCCAGGCACCCTGACGCAGGGCTCCCCGGGCGTCATACCGGCGCAAGCCGGTATCCAGGGATTCGGAGTGCTCGCTATCGTCGCTCTGGATTCCGGCTTGCGCCGGAATGACAGGTTTGTTTGATCTTTGAATAGGAAAGGGAACAGAGCGCAGGATAAGCGCTCTCCGGCCAGCACCGCCTGTCCGCCCAGCACTTGCCGTCCGTGCGCCGACAACGCAGATTGTGCGGGCTCTGAACAGGAGGAGACCGTTTGAGCAAGCAAGGCAATGAGATCCATCTGCGCGATCTGGCCCGCGGCGTGCTGCGCGCCCTGCCGGATGGGCTGGCGTTCAACAAGGGGCTTTGGAACCTGGCGCGCTTCGCGCCGGACAAGGCCGCCTCGATCGGCCTGCGCCTGGAGCAGATCACGCAGAACGATCCGAAGAGGATCGCGCTGGTGTTCGAGGAGCGCAGCTGGACTTATGCCGAATTCAATGCCTGGGTCAATCGTTACGCGGGTGTATTCCGCGCGCATGGGCTGAGCAGCGGCGACACCGTCGCCATCCTGATGGAGAACCGTCCCGAGGTGCTGGCCTGCGTCGCCGCGGCGGTCAAGCTGGGCGGCATCGCCGCCATGCTTAACCACAACCAGCGCGGCGAGGTGCTGAGCCACAGCATCAACCTGACCAAGCCCAGGCTGGTGGTGTGCGGCGGCGAATGCCGCGAGGCGCTGGAGTCCACCACCTTTCATCCCGACACCGATCACAAGCGCATCTACCTGTGGAGCGGTTCCGGCAAGGCGCCGGCGGGCTATCGCGACCTCGAGGCGGAGACCTCCGGCAAGTCCAACGCCAACCCGCTGGAGACGCAGCTGGTGCTGCCGAAGCAGCCCTGCTTCTACATTTTCACGTCCGGCACCACCGGCATGCCCAAGGCCTCGGTGATGACGCATTACCGCTGGCTGCGCGGCATGGCCGGGCTGGGGCAGATGACCATGCGGCTGAAGCCGGACGATACGCTGTACTGTCCGCTGCCGCTGTACCACAACAATGCCCTGACCGTGTCCTGGGGCGCGGTGCTCGGCGGCGGCTGCACCCTGGCGCTGGGGCGCAAGTTCAGCGCCTCGCGCTTCTGGGACGAGATCCGCCGCTGCAACGCCACGGCGTTCTGCTACATCGGCGAGCTGCTGCGCTACCTGCTCAACCGCCCGCCCACCTCGCAGGACCGCGAGCACCTGGTGCGCCTGATCGTCGGCAACGGCCTGCGCCCGGAGATCTGGGAACAGTTTCAGCAGCGCTTCGGCATCGAGCAGATCTACGAGTTCTACGGCGCCAGCGAGAGCAACCTCGCCTTCGTCAACGCTTTCGGCTTGTCGAAGACCGCCGGCTTCTGCCCGCTGCCTTTCGCCATCGTCGAATTCGACGCCGAAGCCGAGCAGCCCTTTCGCGGCGGCAACGGCTTCATGCGCAAGGTCAAGCGCGGCGAAGTGGGCCTGCTCATCACCGAGGTCACCGACAAGGCGCCGTTCGACGGCTATACCGACAAGAAGGCCAGCGAGTCCAAGCTGCTGCGCGACGTGATGAAGAAAGGCGACGTCTGGTTCAATACCGGCGACCTGGTGCGCGACCAGGGCTGGCGCCACATCCAGTTCGTCGACCGCGTCGGCGACACCTTCCGCTGGAAAGGCGAGAACGTGGCCACCACCGAGGTGGAAGGCGCGCTCAACAATTTCTCCGGCATCGAGCAAGCCGTCGCCTACGGCGTGGAAATTCCGGGTACCGACGGCCGCGCCGGCATGGCGGCGCTGAGCTATACCGGCGCGGAGCTGGATGGCGCGGAACTGGCCAGGCAGCTGCGGGCGCAGCTGCCGGCCTACGCGGTCCCGCTGTTCCTGCGCCTGCGCGCTGAGCAGGAAACCACCGCCACCTTCAAGTACCGCAAGGTCGACCTGAAACGTGCCGGCTTCGACCCAGGCCAGATCGACGAGCCGCTCTATGCATTGCTGGATGTGCAGCGCGGCTATGAGCCACTGACACCGGAAATCTTCGCAAAGGTCCAGCGGGGCGAGTTGCGTTTCTGACTTCCCACCGCGGGCGCCGCGGTGGATGCCCCGGAACTGCGCGACCAGGCAGCCGGTGATGCGGGCTGGTACATGCTGTTGCCGTTTACCGAAACGGGAATCGCGTGAAATCGGTCACGCTCGGCAAACTGCCGCGAAAACCCCCGCACCCGGACGAAACCCGCAAATAGCGGGCAATCCGGGCTGATTGCGCTCACGGCTGAGGCTTCCGGCATGACCCTGGCCCCCGCGTTAAGGGGGTTGTGCGTAACCCTGAATGGAATCTAGTTTCCGCGGTGCGGGACAGGGATTCGTCACAAGGGGGCTTCAAATGATTTTCAAGCATCGGATTGGCGCTGCGTCCGTTCTGGCCGCCGCCTGGTACTCCGGCACTGCAATTGCCGCCGGTTATAACACCCAGATCTACAGCGTGACGGCCGACGTGCCGAACGGCCTGCTCTACATCGATGGCGTAGACCTCGCGCCGACTGGGCAGGCCGGCAATGCGCATGTGCAATTGCTGGGGCAGGCGCTCGCGATCAATGAGGCAAGTTCCAGCGGCACGCATATCGAAGCGACATTGCCGGCAAGCATGAATTTGTACCCGGGCACTGGTTACCAGCTCTATGTATCGCCGGATCGGGCACAGGCAAGCGGTGCCGCATCGCAGACGGACCAGGCGCTTTTCACCCTCTATGTCGTATCGGCATCGGGCAGTGCCGCGGGCATTGCAAATTTCGAAAGAGCAAAAGTTGCCAGCGGCGCAGCGGTTGGGGGAGCTCAAACTTCCGTCAGCGCAACAACCTCCGCCGCGCCGCCAGCGAGTGGAACGCATACCACGATCTGGTCCCTGCTTGCGCGAGCGAGCAGCCCCGCCGGCCACACTGCCGTAGCCAGCCCGCTCGGCGTTACCCCCGCGGATGGCTCAACATTCACCCTGCCCTATACCGGTTCGCTGGCATCATCCGGCAGCTTGATTACACTGACCAACACCAGCACCGGCGACGCCCTGGACGGCACAAGCAACTCCACCGCCGCCGACGCGGTCGCCATTCGAGGCACCATTTCCTCTACTTCATCGGGAAGCCTGTCGGCGGGAGTGCGCGGAATCAACAACGCCACCAGCGGTACAGGTGTCGGTGTATGGGGTTCGAGCAACGCATCCGGCGCGGGCGTCTACGGCACCAGCGTCAACGGCTACGGCGTGCGCGGCTCCGCAACCGGCAATGGGATCGGCATCCTCTCCGGCAGCACCAGCGGCCCGGGCCTTTACGCCACCAGCAACAACAGCATGTCGGCGGAATTCGTCATTTCGAATACCGCCAGTTCTTCCGATAACCTGGTGATAAGCAACCTGGGCAAGGGCCGCGGCTTGTTCCTGAACAACAACAATAGCAGCGCCACAGCAAACGCTCTGGAAGTGGATACCAACACCGAGGGCGATATTCCCGATCACACCCAGGGCAATGCCGGCGAGTTCTTCAACAATAATACCAACGGCGTCGGCGCCGGCGTGCGCGGCGAAGTCAACAGCATCTTCGGCAATAACGGCACCGCCGGCGTCTACGGCAACGCTTCCGGCACGGGCGGCTACGGCGGATATTTCGACCACACCAACGCGTCCGGCTACGGCCTGGCCCTGTTCGTGACCACCGCGGGCCTCGGCGTCGGCGCGCATATTGAAAACACCAATGCATCCAACGCCCAGAACACGCTCGAAGCCGTCACCAATGGCACCGGCGTCACGGCGAACTTCAGCAACACCAATTCCAGCAACACCTCGAATACCCTTTCCGTCACAACCAACACCGAGGGCGACATACCCGATCACACCCAGGGTAATGCCGGCAACTTCTTCAATAACAATACGAACGGCGTCGGCGCCGGCGTGCGCGGCGAAGTCAACAGCATCTTCGGCAACAACGGCACCGCCGGCGTCTACGGCAACGCTTCCGGCACGGGCGGCTACGGCGGATATTTCGACCACACCGACAGCAGCGGGTTCGGCATCGCATTACAGGCCGTGAACGACGGCCAGGGCGTGGTATTTGTGGCGGACCAGGAGGGTTCGTCGGGAGATCTGGCCCTATTCGAAGTTGCAGGGGTCGACGTCGCGCGCATCGACCGCACCGGCAAGGGCTACTTCGACGGCGGCACCCAGAACAGCGGGGCGGACCTGGCGGAGTTCGTGCCCGTTACCGGCGCCACGCCCCAGGTGGGCGATGTGGTCGAAATCGATCCCGAACACCCCGACAGCTTCCGCCTCTGTTCCGAGGCGAATACCACCCGAGTGGCCGGCATCATTTCCACCGCCCCTGGTGTGACCTTGAACGCCAAACACGGCGCTATCCAGGAAGTGTCCGGCCCGGCCCTGGCGCTGGCCGGGCGCGTGCCGACCAAGGTCAACGCCCAAGGCGGACCGATCCGCAGCGGCGACCTGCTGGTGGCCTCGTCCGAAGCGGGACGCGCCATGCGCGCGCCGGCGCACCCGGAACCGGGCACCGTGATCGGCAAGGCCATGCAGGACAGCGACCAGGCCGAGGACACGGTGGAAGTGCTGGTCATGCTGCGCTGAGGAGCAAGGCAAGGCAGCGGGCCGCGCGCTGCCGGGGGCAGCGTCGGCAAGCCGCGGCTTGCATGGATTGACCGCACCGCCACAGTGCGGAGGGCCAGCCGGGCAATGTCAGGGCGACCCACCGCTGCCACTCTGCGGATATCGAATATCCGTCACGAGGCGGTACATGAAGGTCAACATCGAAATCGAGCGCAGCGCCATCGTGCCCGTTCCCTACAAGCAGGTGGAGCCGCTGCTGAAGGATCTGGAAGGCACCATCGGCCGCTTTCCCAAGCTGAAGAAGCTGACCAAGCTGGCGGACAACAGCTACTTCTGGGAGATGCGCACCATCGGTTCGCGCATTGCCAACATCGCGCACGACGTGTCGTATGGCGCCGAGTACCGCGTCGACCTGCCGCGCGGCGAACTGACCTGGAAGCCGGTGCCGAACAAGGGCAATGCCACTATCGAAGGCTTCTTCCGCATCACCGCGGACAGCGAGACCACCAAGTTGACCTTCCGCGTCCGCGGCGAGTTGCGCGATGTGCCGGTGCCCCTGCTCTACCGCGTGGTGGCGCCGCCCTTCATCCAGGGCAAGTTCACCCGGCTGGTCGATACCTTTCTGGAGGATACGCGCGACGCCCTGGTCAACGGCAAGACCGGCAAGGCGCACAAGAAGCGCGCCTGAACCGCTTGCCGACAACCCGATCATGGTTTCCCGGGGAAACCGTAGCGGTTTCCGCCGCGAAACACCGCATCAGAAGATTCCCGCTCCGAGGATAAAGAAAAAATGAGTCTGGCCAACAATGCAATGGGCTTCGGCCTGCGCATCCTCAATCGCTTCGCCGGCCTGCCGGTGGTGGATCGCCTGGGCCTGCGTAAGCCGGTGGAAAAAGTGCTGTACCAGGCCACCCGCACCGGCTTCCGCACCATTGGCGCCCTCAACCGCAGCTTCAGCGCCACGCAGAAACTGCTCAAGCCGGCGCGCCTGCCGCACGGCCGCGCGCCGGAACTGTTCGACCTGGCGCCGAGCGAGGAGCAGCAGATGCTGCGCGACACGGTGCAGGGCTTCGCCCTGGAGCAGCTGCGCCAGCATGCGGCGGCGGCGGATACCGCCTGCGCCGCACCGGCCGAGCTACTGCAACAGAGTGCCGACCTGGGCATCGCCCTGATGGGCGTGCCGGAGGAACTGGGCGGCGTCGGCAGCGAGCGCTCCGCCATCACCAACGTGCTGGTGGCGGAAGCCATGGCACAGGGTGACCTCGGGTTGGCCGTGGCCTGCCTGGCGCCGTCCGCGGTCAGCACCGCGCTGGTGCTGTGGGGCAATGCCGAGCAGCAGTCCAAGTACCTGCCTGCCTTTATCGGCGAGAAGATCCCCGCCGCCGCCCTGGCGGTGCTGGAGCCGCGGCCGCTGTTCGATCCGATGAACTTGACCACGCTGGCCTATAACGCCGGCGGCGGCTATGTGTTGGAAGGCGTGAAATCGCTGGTGCCGCGCGCGGCGGAAGCGGAGCTGTTCATCGTCGCGGCGCAGCTGGAGAACAAGGGGCCGGCGCTGTTCATCGTCGAGTCCTCCACCCAGGGCGTGTCGATCGAGTCCGAGCCCGCCATGGGCCTGCGCGCCGCCTCCACCGGGCGGCTGATCCTGAACAATGTGCGCCTGCCGGCGTCGGCCCTGTTGAGCGAGGCGCAGGCGGAGGTCTATACGGACTGCATCAACCTGGCCCGGCTCGGCTGGTGCGCCCTGGCCACCGGCACCGCGCAGGCAGTGCTGGACTACGTCGTGCCTTACGTCAACGAGCGCGTCGCCTTCGGCGAACCGATCAGCCACCGCCAGGCGGTGGCCTTCAATGTCGCCAACATCGGCATCGAGCTGGAAAGCATGCGCCTGCTCACCTGGCGCGCGGCCAGCCGCGCCGAGCGCGGCGAAAGCTTCTCGCGTGAAACCGCCCTGGCGCGCCGCCTCTGCGCCGACAAGGGCATGGCCATCGGCAACGACGGCGTGCAGCTGCTCGGCGGCCACGGCTACGTCAAGGAGCATCCGGTGGAACGCTGGTACCGCGACCTGCGCGCGGCAGGCCTGATGGAAGGCGTGGTACTGGTCTAGGGATGAAATCGAAATGATCAACCTCGAAAACCCGAAGAAATTCTCCGCCCTGGTCAACCAGGCGCACCAAGTGGCGGCCGAGATCTTCCGCCCCAATTCGCGCAAGTACGACCGCGCCGAGCACAGCTATCCGAAGGAGCTGGACATGCTCGCCGCCCTGCTCGACGGCATGAATTCCGCCGGCGGCAATGGCGGCGCCGGCGCCGCCGGTGTGCGCCGCGACAGCAAGGACAGCGGCGAAGGCAACCGCAACAGCAGCAACCTGTCCACCGTGCTGGGCGTGATGGAGCTGTGCTGGGGCGATGTCGGCCTGCTGCTGAGCATGCCGCGCCAGGGCCTGGGCAATTCCGCCATCGCCTCGGTCGCCAACGACGAGCAGCTGGAGCGCTTCAAGGGCCGCTGGGCCGCCATGGCCATCACCGAGCCGCACTGCGGCTCCGACTCCGCCGCCATCCGCACCACCGCCCGCCGCGACGGCGACGACTACGTGCTCAACGGCGAGAAGATCTTCGTCACCTCCGGCGAGCGCGCCGAGCTGGTGGTGGTGTGGGCCACCCTGGACAAGGCCACCGGCCGCGCCGCCATCAAGTCCTTCGTGGTGGAAAAGAACACGCCCGGCTTCGAGCTGGTGCGGCTGGAGCACAAGCTCGGCATCCGCGCCTCCGATACCGCGCAATTCGCCCTGGTCAATTGCCGCGTGCCCAAGGCCAACCTGCTCGGCGATCCGAAGATCGACGTCGAGAAGGGTTTCGGCGGCGTGATGCAGACCTTCGACAACACCCGGCCGCTGGTAGCCGGCATGGCGGTGGGCGTGGCCCGCGCCTGCCTGGAGGAAACCCGCAAGGTGCTGGAACAGGCCGGGGTGAAAATCGACTACGACCGCCCTGCCCTGACCCAGCATGCCGCCGCCGCCGAATTCATCAAGATGGAAGCGGACTACGAGGCATCTAGGCTGCTGACCCTGCAAGCCGCCTGGATGGCCGACAACCGCAAGCCCAACTCGCTGCAGGCCTCGATGGCCAAGGCCAAGGCCGGCCGCAGCTGCGTCGACATCGCCCTCAAATGCGTGGAGCTGTGCGGCAGCATCGGCTACGCCGAGAACGAGCTGCTGGAAAAATGGGCGCGCGACGCCAAGATCCTCGACATCTTCGAGGGCACGCAGCAGATCCAGTTGCTGATCGTGGCGCGGCGCCTGCTGGGCAAATCCTCGGCGGAGCTACGCTGATGCCCTGGCACCATGTCGATGCGGGCAGCGGCCGGCCGCTGATCCTGCTGCATGGCATCGGCATGTCGCATGCCGCATGGAGTCCGGTGCTGGCCCTGCTGGCGGAAGAGCGGCGCGTCATCGCCTTCGATGTCGCCGGCTTCGGCCGGACTCCGCCGCTACCGGCGGGCACGCTGCCCAATCAGGTCAATCTGATTGCCGCGCTCAGCGCCTCGCTGCGCGAGCTTGGGATCGACGGGCCGGTGGATATCGCCGGCAATTCGATGGGCGGCATGCTGGCGCTGGAAGCAGCCCGGCAGGGGCTGGCGCGCAGCGTCGTGGCGCTGTCTCCCGGAGGCCTGTGGAAAGGCGAAACGCCGCTGCGCCTCAAGCTGATTTTCGACGTGCTGCGCTGGAACCTGCGAACCTTTCCGCGCTTGAGCGAAGCCCTGTTGCGCATCGTACCGCTGCGCGTGTTGCTGATGGCGGTGCCGCTTTCGTCCCGCTGCGGCCGCATGTCCGCGGACGAGGCGGTTGCCACGGCGAGGACCTTCATGGCCGCCACGGCATTCGATGAGACCTTCGAATCCCTCATTCCCGTCAGCGGCACAAGGGAGATCGACGTCCCCGTCACCGTGGCCTTCGGCACGCGCGACTGGCTGCTCAACAAACGCTGCCAGCAGCGCGATGAACTGCCCGCTCACACCCGCTGGCTGCGGCCGCGCGGCTGGGGACATGTGCCGATGTGGGACAATCCGCCGGAAGTGGCCCGGCTGATTCTGGAAGGGACTGCCTAGTCCGGCCGGATTGCGATATTTTTGCGGGAAACCAGTGTAGTGAATCAGAAATTCGTTGAATAAATCCGTTCGCCCCGAGTGCCGCGCGAAGCGCGGCGTTTCACCGAATGTCCCGAGTAGCCCGGCTACGCCGGGCATATCGAGGGAGGGGCCAGCGGCGCGGCTGGCCCCTCGATACGCGTTGCTGCGCAACGCACTCGGGGCGAACGGACTTCATTTGTTATACGAACGTCCAACTCAGGACGCCAGCAGGAGCGCGGATCATATGAGCGGCACCGACAGATTCCTGATCGCCCTCTACGCCGTGCTGGCCGCGGCCGCCCTGTACGCAACCTGGTCGCACAACCTGGAGTTCTTCGCCCTGCCGGACAACGGCGGCGCGCCGGGCTTCATCCGCCTGGCCTATGCCAATCCGGCGGCGGCCTCGCTGGCCAACGACATCCTGTTCGTGTGCCTGGCCGCCTTCGCCTTCATGCTGGTCGAGTCGCGCCGGCTGGGCATCCGCTTCGTCTGGCTGTATATCGTCCTGTCCCTGGCAATCGCGGTCAGCGTGATGTTTCCCCTGTTTCTGATCGCCCGGCAATTGCGGCTTGCGCGGCAGTCCGGTGCGGCCCTTTAGGCAACATGCCCCGGCCGGCTACCCCACCGGATAGGCCCAAATGACAGCCGCTGACACGCGCGCAGTCAATGTCAGCGGGCGGCGGCGCCGATAGGCTCGCAGCCATACCAATCAAGGATCAGGCGGTTGCAGGTACAACCGCCACACCCACGTCGCCCAGGGACGTGATCTACGCGGGAGGAGTCGGTGAGCGAAAAGCAGTTGGCAGCCTTGTCCAGGGAGCTGGGCGGCAATGCCCCATCCGGGCTGTCGGCCTTGAGTGCGGCCGAAATCGACTCGATCACCGAATCCCTGCGCCGGGCCCGCCGCACCCAGGAGGAGCAGCTCAAGCGCGCCTTCGACAGCGCATTGGGACATATCCCCCTGCTGCTGCGCGGGCCGGTGCGCAAGATCCTGCTGCCATGAGCACACTTGCGCAACGCGCCGAAGTCCTGAAGCTGGCCCGCGTCCTGGGCCAGCCGCCGAGCCAGCTCGAATACCTGTACAAGCTCGATGCCGCGGGGATCCGGCAGCTGCGCGAACAGGCCAGCGCGACGCTGTTCGACGCCCATCGCAAGCTGTTCCAGCGCATCGCCGCCACCACCAAGCTGCTGCCCGCGCAGCTGATCGCGATCATCGCCGAGAAGGCCATCGGGCCGCTGTTGTGCGCGCGCACCACCGGCCTGCTGGCGCCGGAACGCGCGGTGGAAATCGCCAGGCGCCTCAATGCCCGCTTTCTGGCCGACCTGTGCATCGAGCTGGATCCCCGTTCCGCCAAGGAGGTGATCGCGGCGATGCCGGGGGATCGCATCGTCGAGGTATCGCGCGAGCTGGCGCGGCGCGAGGAATACATCACCATGGCCCGCTTCGTCGACTGCCTGGACGACGACGCCATCCGCGCCACCATGAACGACCTGCGCGACGACGAGGCCCTGCTGCGCATCGGCTTCTTCGTCGAGGACAAGCAGCGCCTCAGCGACATCATCGATCTGCTGCCACGCGAGCGCCTGCTCAACATTGTGCGGGTGGCGGCCGGCGGCGACGCCGAACTGTGGCCCGAAGCCCTGGCCATGATCAACAGCATCGAGGAAGCGCAGCGGCGGCAGATGGCCAACCTGGCGGCGGAGCTGGAGGAGCCGGCCATCGTGAAAATGATCGCCAGCACCCAGGCGCAAGGCCTGTGGCCGGCAATGCTGCCGGTGGTTGCGCTGATGCACAGCGACAACCAGCGCCGCCTGATCAACCTGCCGGCGCTGCAGAACGAAGCGGTGCTGGCCGCCATCATCCAGGCCGCCGACGCGGCGCAATTGTGGCCGGAACTGCTGCCGCTGGTGGCGCTGATGGACAGCGCCGGGCAGGCCCGGGCCGCGCGCGCCGCCGAAGCGCAGGGTGCGGCGGTGGTGGCGCGGCTGACCAGTTCCCTGCATGCGCTGAGCAGGCCGGCCGCACACGCCTGAGCCGGACCTGAAACCGTCGACGGTGCGGGAGGGGTGTTGATGACATTGCCATTTTATGATGTAACATTTAGCACTGTGTCATACACCTCCCGGGTGTTTGACGCTAAGATCGGGTCATACAAGGCACTGGCGAGCCCATACCCCGCGTCAGCGGGGGGGCCGAACCAGGGCAAGGCGCAAGCCATGAATGAGGGAGGAGGAAAGATGCGAGCACAGCGTCTGCGCTGGGTATTCATCGGCATGCTTGCCGTGGGCGGTGCCGCCTTGGCCAACGACTTCGAGTTCGGGGATTTCACCGGCACCTACAAGACGCGACTGTCGTTCGGCGCCGCGGTGCGCGCCGAGAATCCGGACCCGCGGCTGATCGGCAAGCTCGACCTCAACCCCAATCTGTGCGGCCCCAGCGATTGCATCTCCTTCACCGGCGACGCCTCGCAGAACCAGAAGCTGGTCAATGCTCCGGGCGCGTTCTTCGGCACCAACAAGGACCAGGGCGACCTCAACTACCGGCAATGGCAGCTGGTTTCGGCGGTATCCAAGCTGAACGAGGATGTCACGCTGTCGTGGAAGGAAGTCACCCTCAAGCTGGGCGCCTTCGGCTTCTTCGATCCGTCGAATTACAGCAAGGACGACCGCCATCCCGACACCACCTTCGAGCCCTCGACCACCATTCGCGATCCGGCGGTTGCGCATCAGCTGGGCAAGGACTGGCAGCTGAAGGACGCCTTCGTCACCGGCAAATTCAGCGCGGTGGATCATGACTTCACCGCCAGCGTCGGCTACCAGCACATCCGCTGGGGCGAATCGACCTTCAACGCCCTCAACAGCATCAGCCAGATCAATCCGCCCAGCTCGGTGCTGCTGCACCAGCCGGGCACCCCGATCAACGAATACTTCCGCCCCACCCCGGCGGTGCTGCTCGGCACCCAGCTGGTGGACAACCTGTCGCTCGACCTGGTCTACGAGCTGAGCTGGGAGAAAGCGGTGCCGGAGCCGGACGGCAGCTTTTACTCCTTCCTGAACGTGCTCAAGAGCAATACCGCCATCATCTCGCTGGGCCAGTTTCACCAGGACCCCAACGGCCTGGCGCGCCTGCCCGCCCCCGGCAATGCGATTTCGAACACTTCGCTCACCGGCCAGGTGCTGGACGAACGATACGGCGAGCCGCGCCACCAGGGACAGTTCGGCGGCAAGCTGACCTATTACGCCGCCGACCTCAACGGCGGCACCGAGCTGAGCTTCTACGCCCTCAACTACCACAGCCAGCTGCCGTACGTGAGTGGCATCGCCACCAACGAATCGTGCATGGCCAATTCCACCAGCTTCGTCAGCGCCTTCGTCGACTGCAACGGCTTCGTCGGCCTCAACCCGACGTCCGGCAAGGAACCGCTGCCGATCGACACCCTGAAGCTGTACGCCGATTATCCGGAAGACATCCAGATGTTCGGCACCAGCTTCAACACCAATATCGGCAAGTGGTCGCTGGCCGGGGAATACTCGATCCGCCCCAATATGCCGGTGCAGGTGGATGTGTCCGATGTGATCTTCGCCGCGCTGCAGCCCGCCTTCCCCAAGCAGGATCTGAACCTGGGCCTGAACGCAGCCACCATCGAGCAGACGGTGGCCTCGCTCGGCAGCGTCGTCGGCAGCCTGCCGGTGACCAATCCCGCGCTGCTGTTGCAGGACGTCACCGCCCTGGTCAAGAGCCTGCCGGTGCTGGTGGGCGGCGGCGCCCTGAGCGCCAACGGCATCACCATTCCGGGACGCCGCTCCGCCGTACCGGACTACCTCGAAGCCTACCGCGGCTTCACCACCCAGCCGAACCAGACCATCCACGGTTATCAGCGCATGACGGTGGATCAGCTCGACCTGACCGGGATCCGCGCCATCGGCAGCAGCGACAACCCCATCGGCGCCGACCAGATCCTGTTCCTGACCGAGCTGGGCTTCACCCATATCTGGAACTTGCCGAAGCGCAGCCAGCTGCAGCTGGAAGGCGGCGACAACAACGATACCCACGCCAGCCCCGGCGCCGACGGCACCGGCAACAACGGCCAGGCCGATTCCAGGCGCCTCAATCCCACCCAGCAGACGCACGGCTTCGCTTCCAGCTTCGCCTGGGGCTACCGCATGCTGGCGCAGCTGGAATACGACAACCTGTTCTGGGACCTCAATTTCAAGCCTTCGCTGCAATGGCAGCAGGACATTTCGGGCATTTCCCCACAGCCGGTGCAGAACTTCATCGCCGGCACCAAAACTTTCGCGGTGGGCACCACTATCGAAAGCGGCCAGCAATGGAGCGGGCAGGTTTTCTACCAGGGCTCGACCGGCGGCGGCACGGTGAATACGCAGCGTGACCGCGATGTCATCGGCATGGCGATTTCGTACACCTTCTAGCGGTAATGGTTTTACGGTTTTTTTGCGGCAGCACTTTTTGTTGATCGGGCTCAGCGGCAGACAGGAGAAAGCATTCATGAACAGGAAACAGTGGGTGGCAGTGGCGGCCGGAGTGGCCGGCCTGGCCTTGTCCTCGGCGGCCTACGCCACCGCGACCGCGGACGAAGCGGCCCGGCTGGGCAAGGACCTGACCTTTGTCGGCGCCACGGCCGCGGGCAACAGCGACGGCACCATCCCCGCGTGGATCGGCGGCAAGAACTTCGACGACAGCATCAAGACCCAGACGCCGGCTTCGCTGGAGGCCATCCGTCAGCAGTTCGAACAGGTGCGCACCAAGAGCCCCGGCGATTTCGATGCCCTGCTCAAGTACCTCGACAGCTTCACCATCGCCGACTACCCGACGATCTCCAAGCAGATCGACAGCATCATCGCCAAGCTGCCCAAGGAGCAAGCTGACCTCGCCACCAAGGAGCGCCAGGAAATCGGCGGCGGCGGCAAATACGAAGCCCCGCAATTCATCATCACCAAGGACAACCTGGCCAAGTATTCGGACCACCTGACGGTGGGCCAGAAAGCCATGTTCGCCAAGTACCCGGACTACAAGATGATCGTGTACCCGACGGTGC
>Ga0302314_10000395_pt1 | contig 80236 bp, 74 predicted proteins | sample III_Palsa_N2_3_FD_200533 | JGI IMG/M metagenome (GOLD analysis project Ga0302314, IMG submission 200533) | Peat permafrost microbial communities from Stordalen Mire near Abisko, Sweden - III_Palsa_N2_3 | ecosystem: Environmental > Terrestrial > Soil > Palsa > Peat permafrost | place: Sweden...
TGGTCGGCATGTGCGTCAACGACGTGCTGGTCTCCGGCGCCGAACCGCTGTTCTTCCTCGACTACTACGCCACCGGCAAGCTCGACCAGCGCGTCGCGGCGCAGGTCATCAAGGGCATTGCCCAGGGTTGCAAGCTGGCCGGCTGCGCCCTGGTCGGCGGCGAGACCGCGGAAATGCCCGGCATGTACAGCGAGGGCGATTTCGATCTCGCCGGCTTCTGCGTCGCCGTGGTGGAAAAGAAGAAGATCATCGACGGCTCGAAGATCCGGCCGGGCGACGTCATGATCGCCCTGCCGTCTTCCGGCCCGCATTCCAACGGCTATTCCCTGGTGCGCAAGATTCTCGAGCGCAGCGGCCAGCCGCTGGACACCCCGTTCGGCAAGGGCACCCCAGGGTCTACTTTGGGCGATGCGCTGCTGGCGCCAACCAATATCTATGTAAAACCCATCCTCAAGCTGCTCGAACTGGGCCTGCCCATCCGCGGCATGGCCCACATCACCGGCGGCGGCATCACCGGCAATCTCACCCGCTGCTTCCCCAAGGGCTGCGCGGCGGCGGTGGACGTGTCGAGCTGGCAGCGGCCGGCGGTCTTCGACTGGCTGCAGCAGCAGGGCGCGGTGGAGCAGGACGAGATGTGGCGCGTCTTCAACAACGGCGTCGGCTTCGTCGTGGTGGTGCCACGCCTGCACGCCGACGAGACCCTGGCGGCCCTCAAGCGCCAGCGCATCGCCGCCTGGATGCTGGGCCAGGTGGTGAAGGGCAAGAACGACGCAGTGCATTACGCTTGAGAGGTCCGGGCTTGAAACGTCTGGTCGTCCTCATCTCCGGTCGCGGACGCAACCTCCAGGCCCTGATCGAAGCGCAGCGCGCCGGACATCTTCCGGTGGAGTTCGCGGCGGTGATCAGCAACCGCGCCGACGCGGCCGGGCTGGACTACGCCCGGGATGCCGGCATCTCCACAGAAGTGCTGCCGCATGCGCAATTCCCCGATCGTGCCGCCTTCGACGCGGCCCTGGCCGCACGCCTGCGCGCCTTGCAGCCGGACATCGTGGTGCTGGCCGGCTTCATGCGCATCCTCAGCGACGGCTTCGTGCGCGAATTCGAGGGACGCATGTTGAACATTCACCCTTCGCTGCTGCCCAAGTACGCGGGGCTCGACACGCATCGCCGCGCCCTGGCGGCCGGCGACGCCGAGCATGGCGCCACGGTGCATTTCGTCACCCCCACCCTGGATAGCGGGCCGTCGGTGATTCAGGGGCGCTTCAGCATCAGGCCGGAAGATGATGCGGCCAGCCTGGCGCAGCGGGCGATGGAGCGGATCGAGCTGAAGATTTACCCGCAGGCCGTGGCCTGGATGGCGCGCGGTGAATTGTCTTTGCAGGACGGCGCGGCCGTGCTGCGCGGTCGCCGGCTGGAGCAGCCGGCGACGCTTGACGACCTGGAGGATGCTTTCCGATGAATGCCGCTGCTATTCGTTGCGCATTGCCGCTGTTGTTGCTCGGCGCGGGCGTCGCCGTCTTTGCCGCGCGGGCCGATTCCACCACGCCCGCACCGTTGCCCAATCTCGACTACACCTATAACGGCGATGCCATGGGCATGAGCCTGGGCGAGGTGCGGATCGCGCTCAAGCCGGAAGGCGCCCCCGGCTGCTACCGCTACACCAACACCTCCAACCCCAGCGGCCTGGTGAAGATGCTGTACGGCTCGGCCAACCAGACCAGCCTGTTCTGCCTCAAGGACGGCCGCATCCGCTCGCAACGCTTCGAATCCGTGCTGCAGGGCGATGCCAAGCAGAGCTACACGCTGGCCTTCGACTGGGACAAGCACACCGTCACCGACAACAACGGCCAGGTGCGCGACATCCCCGACGACGCCATCGACAGCTTCGCGCTGCAACAGGCGGTGCGCCTGTGGGTGTTGGCGCATGCCGACGACGCCAAGCCGCCGATAGCGGAGTTCACCATGGTCGACGGCAAGAACCTGACCCACTACCAGTTCAAGTTCAGCGGCCACCAGAAGATCGACACCCCTGCCGGCAGCTTCGACACTCTGCTGATGGAGCGGATCGACAACCCCGACAAGATCGGCCGTTTCTGGCTCGCCCCGGACCGGGGCTACATGCCGGTGCGTACCGAGACCAAGGGCGGCAAGGCGCTGGTCACGCTGGTGCTGGCGAAGTAGCGGACCGGACCCGGCTATCCGGGCTCGCCCGATACCAGCCATTGCTCCAGCCGGTCGGCATAGGTCCGGCTGGTGCGGTGTTCGGAGCCGTCGCTCAGCTTCACCCGGTACTCGCGGTTATCGATGCCCTGCAGCTCCACCATGCAGCCGGTGCGGATGATGCGCGAACGGTGGATGCGCATGAACTTGCGCGGGTCGAGTTTCTGCTCGAGCGAGGCCAGCGGCTCGCGCAACAGGTGTGAATGCCCGCGGATGTGCAGTTCGGCGTAGTCGCCGGCGGCGGCGATCCATTCGATGTCCTCGACCAGCACGATCTGGATGCGCGCGCCGAGCCGCACCACCAGGTGGGCCGGGTAGGCGGGCGCTTCCGCGCCCAGCACCTTGAGCATGCGTTCGGCCAGCTGCAGCCGCGAGCTGGAATCGAGCTGCCGCCGCGCCCGCTCCACCGCGGCCTTGAACAGCACGTCGTCGACCGGCTTGAGCAGGTAGTCCAGTGCATGCACCTGGAAGGCCCGCAGCGCATGCTGCTCGTAGGCGGTGAGGAAGATGACCGCGGGCAGCCTCCTGGGCGGCAGCGCCCGCAGCACCTCGAAGCCGTCCATGCCCGGCATCTGCACGTCGAGGAACACCAGGTCCGGCGACAGTTCCAGGATCCGGCTCGCGGCGGAGACGCCGTCGCCGCATTCGCCGACGATCTCGACGCCGGCGAAGTGCTTCAGGCGCAGGGCGACGCCGCGCCGCGCCAGCGGCTCGTCGTCGACGATCAGTACCTTCACGCCGCCCGTTCCATCACTGGCTGGACCCGGAACGGCAGCTCGATCAGGACATGGCAGCCGCCGTCCTCCGGCCACTGCAGGACGAAGCGGTGCTCGGCGCCGTACAGCGTCTTCAGGCGTTCCGCGGTGTTGGTGAGGCCGATGCCCATCGAGTGGTTGCGCAGGGCCGCGCCGGGCCGCGCCTCGCCGGAATTGCGCAGCTCGATCCGCAGGCGCGAAGCGGCCAGCCGGCTCTCGATGCGGATGCTGCCGCCCGCGACCACCGGCGCGATGCCGTGCCGCACCGCGTTCTCCACCAGCGGCTGCAGCAGCATGCCCGGCACCAGGGCGTCGAGGGTGTCCGGGGCGGCGTCGATCTCCACCCGCAGGCGCTCGCCCAGCCGCACCTGCTCGATGGCGAGGTACTGGCGGGTGAAGGCGATCTCCTGCGAGAACGGCGTCTCCAGCGCCGGCTCGGCGTCGAGCACCGAGCGCAGCAGCTCCGCCAGCCGCGCCAGCATGGTGGTGGCCTCGGTCGCCTTGCCGTCCAGCACCAGGGTCGAAACCGCGTTGAGCGAGTTGAACAGCAGGTGCGGGCTGAGCTGGTAGCGCAGCGCGCTCAGCCGCGCCTGGCGCGCCTCGCTCTCGGCCCGCAGCAGCCGCTGCTGCGCCCGCGCGGCCTCCTGCCATTGCTTGATGCTGAAGTAGAGGTTGCACCACATGAATAGCGCGATGTTGGCGAACAGCATCATGCCGAGCAGATCCTGCACGCCCTGCCAGTCGGTCTTCACCGTGTGCTTGAGCCATAGCTCGGAGACCAAACCCGAGAGTGCGCCCAGCAACAACGACCAGGCGAACGCCCGCGACTCGAGCGCGATCCACGAGCTCTGGCGCCGCCGCAGCCCGCGGCAGACCGGCCACAGCAAGCAGCTCATCGCGAACATCGGCACCACGTACGCGGTGTTGTCGCTGATCGTTCCGGGCTTGTCCAGCGTCGGCAGGTTGGACAGCAGGTTCAGGATGTAGAAGCCGCTCCAGCCGATGAGCTGCAGTGGCCAGAAAGTCGGCAGGCCGAGGTCGTCGCGCTGCAGCCAGCGCCGTTTCGTCACGTCCGCGCTCCCGGGGAGCGGCGGCGGCGCGCGGCTTCCGTTCGTCGGCTGAACTGTCCTTTCCTTCGGTTCAAAGCATCAAACCCTCGATTCAAAGAATCGCGCGCCGATGCGGTACCGGCGGCGTCTATATTGGCCCCGCACCGCAGGAGCGCCCATGTCCGGCGCAGGATTCGGTACCGCGGCGGCACTTGTCAAGGACCGAGCAAACAGGGTTGATCGTGATCCGAGAGATGGCGAAGCTGTGCCTGACGACGATGGTCATGTGCCCGCTGGCGGCATGGGCGCAGCACGCCAACGACAATCCCGTCGTCTCGGCGGAGGATGGATTTGGCCTCACCGTGGGCCTGGAAGCCACCGGCATCTACGGGCCTGGCAACGTGCGCGGCTTCAATCCGCAGTCGGCCGGCAATGTGCGGATCGACGGGCTGTATTTCGATCAGCAGGGCGGCCTGTCCAACCGGGTGGTCGAGGACTCCACCATCCGGGTGGGCATCAGCACCGTCAACTATCCCTTCCCGGCGCCGACCGGCGTCGTCGACTACAAGCTGCGCCAGCCCATCGAGGGCCGGGCAGGGGCGACGATCATTTCCGAGATCGGGCCATTTCAAAACCGCAGCATCAGCGTCGACGGCAGCGTGCCGCTGTCGAAGCAGCTGCTGCTGCCGATCGGAGTCGACTACCAGGTGGGAGCGCCGCTACCCAACGGCGCCAACGCCGGCTACGGCTCGAAGATCGCCAACGTCGGCGCCGCGCCGCAGTGGAAGCCGAATGACGACGTAACGGTGCGCGCCTTTTTCGACTGGCAGGACCAGGGCGAAGCCGGCACCCTGCCATCGGTGTTCACCGCGGGCGCTTATCTGCCGCCGCGGATCGGCCGCGGCTTTCTCGGCCAGGACTGGGCTCAGAATCACTACATCAGCAAGAACTACGGCGCCCTGGTGGATGCCAAGCTGAGCAAGCAGTGGTCGCTGGCCGCCGGCCTGTTCCGCTCGATCTCGGATACGCCGGTGAGCTATGCCGACCTTTACCTCAACACCTTGCCGGACGGCAGCGCCGATCATGTGGTGGTGGCAAGTCCGGACCAGGTCATCCGTTCGTCCTCGGGCGAGGCGCGGCTGACCGGCCACTTCGAACACACCAACGGCTACCAGGATCTGGTGTTCCTGCTGCGCGGCCGCGACGAGCTGGCGCACTACGGCGGCTCCGCCGCGGTGGATGTGGGCCAGGCCTACATCGGCAGCGGCGTCCAGGTGCCCGAGCCGGCGTTCTCGTTCTCGCCGCGCACCGACGATCACACCCGGCTGTGGAGCACCGGCATCGCCTACCAGGTGCGGCAAGCCGGCATCGGCGAGCTCTCCCTCGGTGCGCAGAAGGAGTTCTACGACAAGACCGTCGCCACACCCGGCCAGGCGCCGACCAGCCTGTTCGACAGCCCCTGGCGCTTCTACGGCAATGTTTCCGCGCCGCTGGTCGGCAAGGCCGTGGCGTTTGCCAGCTACACCGAGGGCTTCGAGGATTCCGGCATCGCCCCCAGCACGGCGGCCAACCGCAATGCGATCCTGCCGACCACACAGACCTGGCAGGCCGACGCCGGCCTGCGCTACCCGCTGACCCCCAAGCTGGCCTTGATCACCGGGGTGTTCCAGCTGAACAAGCCGTACTTCAACCTCGATACCAACAACGTCGACCGGCAGCTGGGCAAGCAGGAGGCGACCGGCTTCGAGTTGTCGCTGGCGGGCGAGCTGGTGTCCGGCCTGTTCGTCAACGGCGGGGCGCTCATCGGCCGGGTCAAGGTGGCCGGCCCGGACCTGGCCGCGCAAGGTATCGGCAACACCGCCCTGGGGCAGCCGCACAACCAGTTCCAGATCAACTTCGACTACGCCTTGCCCTGGTACAACCCGTTGTCGTTCGACTTCGGCGTGTTCCACTTCGGCGCCGCGCCGGGCAACGTCGGCAACAGCGTCTACGTCGAGGAGGTCACCCAGTTCAGCCTCGGCAGCCGCTACCGCTTCAAGCTGTGGAGCGCGCCGGCGACGCTGCGCATGCAGGTCCAGAACCTGACCAACACCTACATCTGGAACATCGGCTACAGTCCGGGCTTCGTGCAGTTCGCGCCGCGCACCGCGCTGGCTTATCTGACGATCGACATCTGAGCGCTGGCTGATCCAGAGGAAGGCGCATCGGCAGACCTCAGGCCGCGATGGCGCCCCTGCCTTGCAGGTAGCCTGCGGCCATGTCGGTCAGTTCATCCATCAGGACCTCCCGCGTGCACGGCGCCTGCGGCAGGCTCAGGTAGTGCAGGATGGTGAAGACCATGCTGTTGGTGACGACGAACACCGCCACCGGCAGGTTGGCGATATGCAGCTCGCGGTAGTGGCGCAGGGCATAGAGGCGGAATACTTCCTGCAAGTGTCGCTCCAGCGTGCGCAGGAAGCGCTGGGTGCTGAGCTGGTCCCAGTTGCGGGCCAGTTCCAGGTACAGCTTCTCGTTGCCGCCGAGAAAGGCGAAGCCCGCCTGCAGCAGGCCGCGCACGATGGTCTTCAGATCGGCGTCGAGCAGCAGCGGCAGGCCGCGATCCACCGCATGTCCCAGGTCGCCGACCAGCTTGTCCAGCAGGGCGCCGACCAGTTCTTCCTTGTTGCCGAAATACTGGTACACCGAGCCGACGCTGACACCTGCGCGCGCCGCGATGTGGTTGGTGGTGGTCTGCGCCAAGCCCCGTTCGGCGATGGTCTCGGCGGTGGCCTCGACCAGGGCCTCCACCACCTGCCGCGAGCGCTCCTGGCTGGGTTTTCTTCTCATGGCCATAACGTGAGTGGAATGTGAGCAACTATTCATAATAAGCTGTAACTGAAGAAGCTGTCACCATCCAGCGCGGCAACGCGGGAGGAGATCACCATGAACCTGTCGGCATCGACCGCGGGCGCGGCACCGCTGCGGGAAATCCCGGGAGAGGGCGGCTGGCCGCTGATCGGGCAGAGCTTCGACTACCTGTTTCACCTGGATACCGCGATCCATGAACGCTACCGGCGCTTCGGCGAAGTGTCCTGGGGCCAGGCCTTCGGCACGCGGGCCATCGCCCTGCTCGGGCCGGACGCCAACCAGTTCGTGCTGCAGAACCGCGGCGACCTGTTCGCCAGCAGCGCCTGGGAACACTTCCTGGCGAATTTCTTCCATCGCGGCCTGATGCTGCTCGATTTCGACGAGCACCGCATGCACCGGCGCCTGATGCAGGGTGCGTTTCAGCGCGAGGCCCTGGCTGGTTATCTGCAGTTGATGAATCCGCGCATCGAAGCCGGCCTGGCCGCCTGGCAGCCCGGCGCGAAGTTCAGCGTCTACGACCACCTCAAAGCGCTGACCCTGGATATCGGCAGCGAGGCCTTCATCGGCCATCCGCCGGGGCCGGAAGCGGCGCGGCTGACCCGCGCCTTCCTCGATACGGTGCGCGCGCCCACCGACCTGATCCGTTTCCCTCTGCCGGGCACGCGCTGGCGCAAGGGCGTGGTCGGGCGGCGCGTGCTGGATGAATTCTTCCGTCGTGAACTGCCGGCCAAGCGCGCCTCCGGCGCCAGCGACCTGTTCGCGCGCCTGTGCGAGGCGCGCACCGAGGACGGCCAGTCCTTCTCCGACGAGGACATCATCAACCACATCATCTTCGTGCTGATGGCGGCGCACGACACCAGCACCATCACCCTGACCAACATGATCTACCGCCTGGCCAAGAATCCGCAGTGGCAGGAGCGGCTGCGCCAGGAGAGCCTGGCGCTGGGCAAGCCGGTGCTGGATCTGGACGACCAGCACAAGCTGACGGGCATGAGCTGGGTGATGAAGGAGGCGCTGCGCATCTGCTCCCCGGTGCCGGGCCTGCCGCGCCGCGCGGTGCGCGACTGCGAGTACAAGGGCTACCGCATTCCCGCCGGCCATATGGTGCAGATCAGCGTCTGGTTCACCCACACCAGCGCGGAATACTGGACCGATCCGCTACGCTTCGACCCGGAACGCTTCAGCGATGCCCGTGCCGAGGACAAGGCTCATCCCTTCCTGTGGATTCCCTTCGGCGGCGGCGCCCACAAATGCATCGGCCTGCACTTCGGCGAGATGGAAGTGAAGGCGATCCTGCACCAGCTGCTGCTGCGCTACCGCTGGAGCGTGCCGGAGAACTACGAGATGCGGCAGGATTTCACCAGTCTGCCGGTTCCCCGTGATCGCTTGCCGGTGCATCTCGAACGCCTGCATTAGGTCACAAGGACGTCTGATACCGGATAAGACAATAGTAGGGCGGCCTGTGGCCGCCGAGGTTCCGAGTGGCAGCAAGCCCGGCGGCCACAGGCCGCCCTACGATTTGGTCTCATGTTCCCCTTAAGGAAGCGCCATAGCTCTAAGCCGGGATGGCGCCGTCTGCCCGCAATTTGCTCAGATGGCTTTCGATGTTGATTCTGGCCAGCGGCAGCAAGCGCGGATCGACGTCACGGTAAACCTCGGCCAGCATCTCGTCCATGCTGCGGCCGGCGCTGAACAAGCCCTTGATCTGCTGCTCGCGCATGCGGCGATGCTGCAGGGCCTGTTCGAGATAGTGCACGCCGCCCAGCGCCAGGCCGTGCGAGGGGTAGATGACGCGCGGGTCAAGCGCGATGACCTGCTCCAGCGTGGCGAAATACTTGCGCATGTCGCCTTCGGGCGGCGCGATCACCACCGTGCCGACGCCCTGGATCAGGTCGCCGACGATGCACCAGGCGCGGTTGTCCGGCATCAGCGCCAGCTGTCCCTCATCGTGTCCCGGCACCGGCAGCGCGCGCACCGGCTGCCCCAGCCAGTGGGTCACGACATCGCCGCCGGCGTAAGTCTTGATCGCCAGTCCCGCGCCATAGCCGGGGCCTTCGCCGTAACGCGCCTGCGTGGAGCGCAGGTGCTGCAAGGTCCAGGCGCTCATGCTCAGCGGCACCCCGGCGCGGCGCGCGATCTCGTCGGCATATTGCCGATGGTCCGGATGGTGATGGGTCAGGAACACTTCGTCGAAGCCGATCTGGCTGGCCGCCGTGTAGAGGCGCTCCAGCTCCTCGCGCGAATTGGGCGAGGGGTCCACCAGGATGCGCTGACCCTGAGCGTCCCCGATGAGGAAGCAGTTGGTGTGAATCGCCGGCGGCAGCGTATTGGAGCGGACGAAGAACTGGCGTACGCCGCGCAGCGCTTCCAGGGGCCGCAGCACGCCGATGTCGTTGAAGTCCATGAAACCGGCGTCGGTGCTGGCGGGGTCCGTCGCCAGGGAGCGCACCACCGCCTGGGTCGGCGGCGCCAGCAGCAATTCGCCCTGCTCGTATACGCTCATCCAGTGCCGCGCGCTGGCCCAGGCGCCGCTTTCGATTTCCGGCGCACACAGGGTGAAGTCCGGGCGGCTGCGCAGATCGATGCGATAGAAATGGGTATTGAAGCGCACCGGGGCGGCGGGCGGGGTCAGGGCGATGCCGATCATCCGCACCGCCTCGATCTGTCCGGCATTGGCGATCAGGTCGAAGCCCAGCTCCTCGTCCAGCTCCCGCGACAGCGCCCGCACCAGGCGCGCATCGTGTCCGGCGAAGACCGGTTGCGCCAGCGGCTCGCCGCTGTCGCTGCGATCCACCTTGCCGCCGGGGAAGGCCTGGTAGCCGGGAAACGCCGACAGCTTGCGCTCACGCCGCGTCAGGTAGAGTTCGCCGTCGTGAATCAGGATGGCGGTGACGGCGTCGACAATCGGAGCGGGCTTCATCAGACGATGCTACGCGGGCAGAGGCAGGAAGCCCATCTTACTCGGCACTTGTAGGTTGGGGTGAGCATCGCGAACCCCAACATTGCCCAACTGAGCCGAAGACGTTGGGGTTCGCGACGCTCACCCCAACCTACCTAAGCTTGCTGGCTCGCCCGTAGAGCCCCAAGGGCGCCGCTTCGATCTCAGCGGCAGACGCGGTACCCGCGGCGCCACCAGCAGCGCGGGTAACCGTAACCGTAGCCGTAGCCGCCATATACGGCCGGCGGACCATAAACCACCGGCGGCGGTGCGTATACCGCTGGAGGCGGGTAGTAGTAGACCGGCGGCGGCGGCGGAGCGACGTAAGCCGGCCCGTAGTAGCCGGGGCCGCCCAGATTGATGCCGACGCCGACCGAGACATGGCCCGCAAAGGCGGTCGCCGGTATGGCCAGCGCTGTTATCAGAGCTGTAGCGATCAATATGCGTTTCATGTCCACACTCCTGTTTGACGGGCCCATTATCCGCCTACCTGGCTGAGAATGGCTGACTGGCCTCAATGCCAGTGATGACAGCCGTAGCCGCCGCCATGGTAATAACCGCCGCCATGGTAATAGCCGCCGCCGCCGTAATAACCCGGCGCCACGTATACCGCCGGGCCGTAGCCGGGGCCATAGCCGTAGCCGGGATCCACCACGCAGCCGCTGGCGGCCACGCCAATGACAGCCAGCAGGCCGATCCGCCAGAAATTCCGAATGAGGTAGCGCATGGCGCAACTCCGTTGAAGGTGCGCCATGAGAGTGCGCCGGAGCGACTGAATGCAGGCTGAATCGTGGCCCGTCGGGCGCCGCTCGTCGGATCAGCCCAAAGCCTGGCGCAGATCCCCGATCAGATCGTCCGCGTGTTCCAGCCCCACCGATACGCGCAGCAGGTCTTGCGGCGTGGTGGTGTACGGCCCTTCGACCGAGGCGCGGTGCTCGATCAGGCTTTCCACGCCGCCCAGGCTGGTGGCGCGGGTGAACAGCTTTACCGCCGCGCTGACGGCCAGCGCTGCATCGCGACCGCCCCGCACCTGGAACGAAAGCATGGCGCCGCCGCCGCGCATCTGCCGCGCCGCCAGCGCATGGGCGGGGTGAGCAGGCAACCCCGGGTAGTGCACCACGGCGACGCGCGCCTGTCCGGCGAGGAACTCGGCCACCCGCTGCGCGTTCGCCGTCTGGGCCCGCACCCGGTAAGGCAGGGTGGCGATGGAGCGTTGCAGCAGCCAGCAGTCGAACGGCGCCGGCACCGCGCCGGCCTTTGTCTGAAAATCGCGCACCCGGGCGAAGAACTCGTCTTCTTCACGGGCGATCAGGGCGCCGCCGAGCAGATCGCTATGGCCGCCCAGATACTTGGTGGTGGAGTGCATCACCAGGTCGGCGCCCAGGTTCAGCGGTTGCTGCAGCACCGGCGTGGCGAAGGAGTTGTCGACCACGCAGCGCGCGCCGGCGCCGTGCGCCAGCTGCGCCAGGGCGGCGATATCGCTGAGCTTGAGCAGGGGATTCGACGGCGTCTCCACCCAGATCAGGCGGGTCTGCGGCTGCAGCGCCGCGCGCACCGCGTCGAGATCGGACATGTCGACGATGCTGTGCTGCAAGCCCCAGCGCTGCAGCAGATCGCGCAGCTGGGTGCGGGTGCCGTGGTACATGTCGTCAGGCGCCAGCACATGGTCGCCCGGAGCGAGTGCCTGGAATACCGCCATCGAAGCAGCCGAGCCGGACGGAAACGCCGTGGCTGCCGCGCCCTGCTCCAGCGCCGCCAGGCATTGCTCCAGCGCCGCGCGCGTGGGATTGCTGGAGCGGGTATAGATATGACCCTGCGGATAGCTGCCATCGCCCGCGCGGGCGAACGTGGTGGAAAACACCGGCGAGGGCGCCACCGCGCCGCTGCCGCCACCCACGGCGCGGCCGGCGTGGATGGCCAGGGTTTCCAGCATCGGCGCGTTTGGCTTGTTCTCGCTCAAGGCAGCTTCTCCGGGGTGGCGGGTTCAGCCTCGCCAGTCAAAATTTCAGTACTTCGCCAGTATCGAATCCACATCGGCGCGCGCCGCTTCCATCGCCTTGTACAGCGGCACATGGCGCATCTTCGGCCCGCCGTTGACGATGGCGGCGAAAGCGATCCAGCCGCCGTCCTTCTTGCGGATATAGCCGGCGATGCCGCAAACCGAATGCGGGTCGTCCATGGTGCCGGTCTTCAGCGCCACCCGGTCCAGCCAGGCCGGGCTGCCGACACGCAGGAACTGGAACGGCGCCTGCCGCGGTACCACCAGGCCGCCGTAGAACGCCGGGAAATTGCGCGTGTTGCGGTATTGCGCGGCGAGCAACGTGGTGAGGTCCTCGGCCGACAGCTCATTCTCCGGCGTCAGGCCGCTGCCGCTGAACAGGGCCGGCGGGGTGCTTTTGCCGCCTTTGCCGGCCTTGATGCGGACCATGTAATCCGACAGTGACTTCGCCGCATCCGACAGCTGCGACGGCGCCTGATCGCGCTGCGCGGCGGCGAGGTTGAGGGTCAGCATGTCGGCGACGTAATTGTTGGAGAAGCGCAGCATGCGGCCGAGCTGTTCCTTCAGCGACAGCCCTTCGTTCTGCGCCAGCGGATAGGCGTCGATCGGCGGCGGCGTATGCACCACGTCGACCGAGCCGGTGACTTCGATGCCGATTTCGCGCAGCACCTCGCGCAGCAGCAAGCCGGTGCCGAGCGCCGGATCCGACATGGCGCGATAGACGCTGATATTGCCGCCCAGCGGAATGTCGCCGCCGACGCGCAGCGTGTCGAGGCCGTTGTTGGTGACGCGCTCCACCCAGAACGTGGCCTTGGCCGTGGCGCTGACGGTTGCGATCGTGCCTTCCACCGGCAATGGCGCCTGCGCCGTGCCGCAGGTGCTGACCACCGCGGGATGGCCGATGCCGCTGGGACGCAAGTCCACGCACCAGTTGCCGTAGTCCACCGCCACCGCTGCCAGCGGCGCGTTGTAGGCGGTATCGCTGCGCTGCAGGGCGTCGCAGCGGTCCTTGGTTTCGCAGCCCAGCGGGCCGAAGGGCGCAGTGTTGACCAGCAGGCGGCCATGGATGGCGGTGACGCCGGTGCCCTTGAGCTGGGCCGCCAGGGACCATAGCGCCAGATGATCCAGGGTGGAATCGCCCATGCCCTGCAGCACCAGGTCGCCGTCGATGTGGCCGTCCTTGAACGGCCCCACGCCGAGCAGGCGCGTCTGGAAGGTCTTGTCGGCGGCCCACACGTCGAGCGCGGTGGCGGCCACCGCCAGCTTGGTCAGCGAGGCCGGCGTCAGCCGGTCGGCGGCATTGAGCTGCTCCAGCACGCTGCCGTTGTCGAGGTCCACCGCCGAGGCGGTGACCACGGCGCCGCTGTTTTCCAGCGCGCGCAGCGCCTGCCAGTCGGCATGGGCGGGGAAGCTGAGGGACAGGGCGAGGGGAACAGCCGCGGCCGCCAGGCGGGCGCGTGTGAAGCAGCGCTGGAGTGCGCCGGTTGCGGACTCCAGGAATAGGCCAATCATCGTGCTGGGGGATCTCGGGTGCGTGCGGCGTTGAATCGGGCGTCGGCTTGCCGCGCGCAGGGCAGCAGGAAAGCCGGATGGACACTGCGCGGCGGGACCGCAAGTGCCTGCATATCATGGCCGAATGTGCCGGTTCCGACTAGATGGCCGCCGGCGCTTGCCAACTGGCGTGCGGAGGCGGACTTTTTTCGAGGCGGCATCGCGGCGGCGGATGCCGCGGACTCGTTTGCGCCGCGCTTCATCCGGGCCTTACGCTTGCGCCCCCGCTACAGGAATCATCATGGATCTGCATCCGCAAACAGTGTTCGATGCCATCGGCGGCGAAGCGCCGCTGCGGCGCCTGGTGGACGCTTTCTACGACCGCATGGACACCGCGCCCGCGTATGCCGGCATCCGCGCCTTGCACCCGGCCGAGCTGTCCGGTTCGCGCGACAAGCTGTTCTGGTTCCTCTGCGGCTGGTCCGGCGGTCCCGATCACTATGTGCAGCGTTTCGGCCATCCGCGCCTGCGCGCGCGCCATCTGCCGTTCGCCATCGCCAGCGGGGAGCGTGACCAGTGGCTGGGCTGCATGCAGGAGGCGATGCGTCAATGCGCCCTGCCGGAGGCGTTGCAGCGCCGTTTGCTGACGGCGTTCTTCCAGACCGCCGACTGGATGCGCAACCAGGCCGAGGTCCCGGCCGAGCCCCAGGCCGGATCCTGAGCACGGCATTCCACCGGAATCCGACCATGAGCGAAGCGCTGATTGCCAGCCGCATGCCGTTTGTCGTCGAGGTGGAGAAGGGCAGGGTTTACCGCTGGTGCGCCTGCGGGCGCAGCCGCGCACAGCCTTACTGCGATGGTTCGCACCAGGGCACCGGGTTGGCGCCGGTCGAATTCACGGCGCGATATAACGAGCGCATCTGGCTCTGCGGCTGCAAGCGCAGCCGGCACGCGCCGTTGTGCGACGGCGCCCACAACAAGCTGCCGAAATAAGCCGATCCCCGCCCATTCCAAAACGGCGGGGCCGGAGCTAGCGTCTGGCCGGCAGCGCTAGCGGCCGCTGCGGGCTGCGTGTGAGCAACCAGATCAGGCCGACTATCAGCAGCAGCGGCAAGGCGAAGGGCAGCATCATCAGGCCGAGCAGCGGCAGCATGACCAGGCCGACGATGCCCAGCACCAGCAGGCTGACGCCGGTGGCCACCAGTCCGAACAGGCCGCCGACGAACCAGAAGGTGATGCGGAACATCAGCCACAGCGCGGCGAAGAACAGCCACACGCCGCCGAATACCGCCAGCAGGCACAGCAGCAACAGCACGGCCATGGTGAACTCCTTGATTGCCTGCTGGTTAGATGCAGTGCCGAAGGATCCGGATTAAAGCGCAAACAGACTCTTGCGGGGATTCTTTCCAGCTTGAAGAACATTGCACATCTGTTTGAATCAATGGATTAACTTGCGACTGATGCGGGTTGGAGCCGGCTACCGGTAGCGCTGCGGCCGGCGACTTTCGTCCATAATGACAAGCGGTTCATGTCCTGCCTGCCTTCGGAAGTATTCGAAATACGGAGAATTCGAATGAACATCAAGCCCATGGTGGTTGCCACACTGCTCGGAATCGGCGCCGTATCGATGACCGCCTTGAGCGGTTGCGCCAGCATGCACCCCGTAAGCGATCAGCCTGCCGATGCCGATGCCGCCGCACCGGCCCCGGCTCCAGCCGATAACCCTGCACCGGCCGATAGCGCCGCTGCCTCGTCGCCGGCCGCTGCGCCTGCCGCCGCGACACCGGTGGCCACTGATGAGGCGCCGCAAGCTGTGGTCCCGGACGGTCAGCTGCAGGCCCGGGTGAAATCCGCCCTGGCCAAACACAATCTTGAGACCGCGCATATCGGCGTCAGGGCCCGCGAAGGCGTGGTGCACCTGTCCGGCGCGGTGGCCAGCGGCGTGCAGATCGACCAGGCCCAGTCTGTGGTCAGCGAGGTCGATGGCGTGCTTGAAGTGGACAATCAGCTGAAGGTCTCGCGCAAGTAGCGATCAGACGCCCGATCGCCGCTTGCCGCGGCGATCGGGATGCGCGGCGCGCCGGATTGCTTTCTGCATTGCGCATTTATTTGACAAAAGCAAGTAACTGTTTGACTATGTCAATTAAATGACGTCCGGAGCCTGCCGTGGCCGCAATTGCTGGTAATCCCGATGGTGTCGCCGCCGTGCGGCGCTTCAACCGCTTCTATACCCGGCAGATCGGAGTGCTGCGGCAGGGCTTGCTGAACAGCCCGTATTCCCTGGCCGAGGCCCGGGTGCTGTACGAGATCGCGCACCGGCAGCAGCCCACGGCGACCGAACTGGGCCAGGACCTCCAGCTCGATGCCGGCTACCTCAGCCGCATCCTGCGCTCTTTCGAGCAGCGAGGCTTGCTCAGCAAGCAAGCCTCGCCGAAGGATGCGCGCCAGAGCCTGCTCTCACTGACCGCGATGGGCCGCGCGGAACAGTCGACGCTGGAGGCCGCCTCCAACGCCGAGGTCGGCGCCATGCTCGACACTCTTCCTGTCGACAGGCAAACGCGACTGTTGCGGGCGATGCAGGCCATCGAGAAGTTGCTCGGCCCGGGCGAGGCATCCCGCGAACCCTATTTGCTGCGCACGCATCGGCCCGGCGACATAGGCTGGATCGTGCACCGGCATGGTCTGCTCTACGCCCGGGAGTACGGCTGGGACGAAACCTTCGAGGCCCTGGTGGCGGAGATCGCCGCGAAGTTCATCCGCGACTTCAAGCCGGAGCGGGAACGCTGCTGGGTGGCCGAGCGCGACGGTGAAATCCTCGGCAGCGTGTTCCTGGTGGAGCATTCCGCCGCGGTCGCGCAGTTGCGCCTGCTGCTGGTGGAGCCATCGGCGCGTGGACTGGGCATCGGCCGGCGCCTGGTGGAGGAGTGCATCCGCTTCGCCCGGCAGGCGGGTTACGACCGGATCACGCTCTGGACCAACGATATTCTCGGCGCGGCGCGGCGCATCTACGAGGCCGCTGGATTCAAGCTCATGGGCGAGGAGAAACATCACAGCTTCGGGCATGACTTGGTCGGCCAGACCTGGGAGCTGCGGCTATAGGGCCATTCAGCAGGGACCATACGCTTGAGTATGCTAGGGTTGCCATAGTCCAACCGAGTATCTCAGCGATGTCGAAGCAAGTCCGTTCCGTCGAAGGTCTGACCATCGTCATCACCGGCGCCTCCAGCGGCATCGGCGAGGCGGCGGCCAGGCAGCTGGCGCGTCAGGGCGCGACGGTCTGCCTGGTGGCCCGCCGCGAGGAGGAGTTGGCGCGGATCAAGCGCGAGATCGGCGCCGCCGGGATCGAGGGCGGCGGCAAGGCGCGGGGCAAGGCTTTCATCTATCCGGCCGACCTCTCCAGCAATACCTCGATCGAAGCCTGCTGCGACGCCATCCTGGCCAAACACAAGCGGGTCGACGTGCTGGTCAACAACGCCGGTCGCTCGATCCGCCGTGCCGTGCGCGACTCGCTCGACCGGCCGCATGATTTCGAGCGCACCATGCAGCTCAATTATTTCGCGGCGATGCGCCTGACGTTGCGCCTGCTGCCGCGCATGCTCGAGCAGGGCAGCGGCCAGATCATCAACGTGTCCAGCGTGGCGGCGCTGATGAGCACGCCGCGTTTCGCCGCCTACATCGCCAGCAAGGCGGCGCTCGACGCCTTCTCGCGCTCGCTGCGCATCGAGCTGAACGATGCCGGCATCGCGGTCACCACGCTCAACTATCCGCTGGTGAAGACGGCCATGACCGAACCGACCAAGCTCTATAACTACCTGCCGCAGATGGACGTGGCGGACGCCGCCGGCTGGATTGTGGATGCGGTGAAGACGCGCCCGGCGCGCCGCACCACGCATCTGGCACAGGCGTTCAATGTGGCCACCGCGGTGGCGCCGGGACCGGCCCTGCAGGTGCTGGGCCAGTTCTACAAGCGCATGCTCGCGCGCGTGCAGAAGCGCATCACGCGGCTGGAGCAGGCCGGCTGAACGCCCGCCGCCAAACGAATTCCAGAAACGATCATGGGTGAAACAGATGTTGTATTCAGAAGTGCTGGATTCGGTACAGACGCAGGGCGGAGTGTGGACCGCCGCCATTCCTGAAGACTGGTTGCAGGGCCGCAGCGCCTTCGGCGGCCTGCAGTCGGCGCTGGCGCTGCGCGCCATGCGCGCCCTGGTGCCGCGGAGCGTGCCGCTGCGCACTTTGCAGACCATTTTCCTCGCGCCGGTCCCGGCGGGAAAGATCGGCATTCGCGCGCAGATCCTGCGAGCCGGCAAGAGCGCCACGCATGTCGAGGCGCGGCTGATGGATCAGGAGCAGACCCTGTGCATCGTCATTGGCATATTCGGTGCCGCCCGGCCGTCCGCCGTGCAGCTCAGACCGGTGCAGCCGCCGGTGGAATGCGACAAGCCCGTTGTCTTCCCCTTCATCGCCGGCATCACGCCCAGCTTTACCCAGCATTTCGCGGTGCGCTGGCTGCGCGGCGGCCTGCCGTTCACCGGCTCGCAGCTGGCGCAGAACGTGGTCGAGGTCGGCCTGCACGATGTGGGCAGTGCCACCGAGGAGCATGTGCTGGCCATTGCCGATTTCATTCCGCCGATCGCGCTGTCCATGCTGAGAAAGCCCGCGCCGGGCAGCTCGATGACCTGGATGATCGAATTCCTTGCCGACCGCATCGACGACCTGCCCCTGCAGGGCTGGCGCATGGATGGCGAACTCAGCGCCGCCCACGATGGCTATACCAGCCAGACCGGAATGCTGTGGGGACCAGACGGCAGGGCGGTGGCGCTGAGCCGGCAGAGCATGGTGGTGTTTGCCTAGGGAAACTTTGATTAATCGTCACCCCGGCGAAAGCCGGGGTCCAGAGCCCCAAGCGCGGCGCTGGATTCCGGCTTTCGCCGGAATGACGATTCTTGAATTGTTCAGAGTTTCCCTAGAGCCTGTGCAGGGAAATCGGCACTGTGCCGGTACACCGGCACTGTTACCACATGTAACACGCAACAGCGCTAGAATCCGCCCGGCTTTTCCCCCATTCGCCAGGAGAGATTGATGTCACGTTCAAGCCTGCTGCGTTTCGCCGGTGGTTCCCTGCTGCTCGCCGCCTCTTCCTTCCTCGCCCCGGCCCAGGCCGCCGATGAGGTCAAGGACGTCCGCCTGTATGCGCTCGACTGCGGCCTCATCCATGTCAAGGACATGGCCATGTTCTCCGATACCGGCGAATACAACGGCAAGACGGGCGTGCTGTCCGACCCCTGCTTCGTCATCCGCCATCCCAAGGGCATCCTGCTGTGGGACACCGGCCTCGGCGACAAAATGGCCGAGACCAAGGGCGGTGTCGATGTCGAGATCGGCCATATGCAGGTGGACCATACGCTGCTGGACCAGCTCAAGGAGATCGGCCTGGCGCCGGCCGACGTGACCTACCTGTCGTTCTCGCACACCCACTTCGACCATACCGGCAACGCCAACGAATTCCCCGGCGCCACCTGGATCCTCAACAAGACCGAGCTCGCCTGGGCCGAGAGCAAGCCCGGCCCCTTCGTCAATATCGACACCTTCAGCGACTACAAGACCGCCAAGACGCAGATGATCGACGGCGACTATGACGTGTTCGGCGACGGCAGCGTGGTCATTCTGAAGACGCCGGGCCACACGCCGGGGCACCAGTCGTTGGAACTGAAGCTGAAGAAGGCCGGCGTGGTGATCCTGTCGGGCGACCTGTTCCATCAGCGCGCCAACTACACCTTCCGCCGCGTGCCGCCGTTCAACGTCGAGCGCGCCGACACCCTGGCCTCGATCGACCGCGTCAGCACCATCCTGAAGAACACCAAGGGCCGCCTGGTGGTGCAGCATGACCTGGGCGACTTCAAGTCGCTGCCGAAATTCCCGAAGTATCTCGATTGATTGCTTGGGGATTGATGTCTATGGCTTGAACCCCTCTCCCTTCCTTCGGGAGAGGGGCAGGCGAGGGCATGGATGCCCGAGGTAGGGCAACGCATGGAGCGGTTGCCGGGGTGAGGGGCGCACTTTCCGGCTAAGGCGCCGCGGGCGGAAAGTGCGTCCCTCACCCGCGCCTCGCGGCGCGGCCTCTCCCGAAGGGAGAGGCAAGCAAAAAAGTGGGATTCGCTCAACCCGCAGCCGGTTCCAGAAAGCGCTTCACTTCCTCGTCCAGGCTGCTGCGCAGGCTCATCAGCTTGCGCGCATAGCTCTCCAGCCCCTGATCGTCGCTGCTCAGCGGTTGCCATGACGGCACTGTTGCCGGCTTGCCGTCCTCGCCCATGGCGACGAACACGATGACGCAGTGCGTGGTCTTCTCGAAGGCATCCGCGCGCGGATCGCCTGCCTGTACGTCCACCGAGATATGCATGCTGCTGTTGCCGGTGTAGATCACCCTGGCATGCACCTCCACCACGTTGCCGATATGGATCGGCCGGATGAAGCGGATGCCGCCCACGTACACCGTGACGCAGTACATGCCGCTCCAGCCCACCGCGCAGGTGTAGCCGGCCTGGTCGATCCATTTCATCACCGTGCCGCCGTGCACCTTGCCGCCGAAATTCACGTCGCTGGGCTCGGCCAGGAAGCGCAGGCTGATTTCACGTTTGCCGATTTTGCTCAAAGCTGCTCCCTCGTCCGCAATATCCTGAAATTCCCCCTGCCCGGATGCATCAGGCAGAGGGAGCTGGTCGCTCAAAGATACTTCACTCCGGTGAGTTTTTCCGACAGCGCCCACCAGCGCCCTTGCAGGTCGGGATCGCGCGCCAGCTTGCGGCAGCCCACCTTGGTGGGATAGCCGCGCATCTGCTGCAGGCCGTCCGGCCCGATGTAGTCGCCGCCGGCCACATCGGCGGAAGCGGCGGCGTAAAGCGTGGGCAGGGCGCCCATCGCGGCGGGCTGGGCGAACAGGGCATTGCCCAGGTTCATGGCCAGCTTGCCGACGGCGGACTTGTCCAGCGCCGGGCCGACATAGCCCAGATTGGTGGCGGAATAACCCGGATGCGCGGCCGCGGCCAGCACCTTGGCGCCGGCCTTCTTCAGCCGCCGGTCCAGCTCGAAGGTGAACAGCAGGTTGGCCAGCTTGCTCTTGCCGTAGGCGTCCCAGCGCTTGTACGGCTTGCGCTCGAAAAACGGGTCTTCCAGGTCCATCGACTTGGTCCACTTGTGGGCCATGCTGGCCACGCTCACCACGCGCGAGCCGGGAGTGGCGGCGAGCTTGTCGAGCAGATGGCCGGTCAGGGCGAAATGGCCGAAATGATTGGTGCCGACCTGCATCTCGAACCCTTCCTGGGTCTTGGCGTAGGGGATCGCCATCACGCCGGCGTTGTTGCACAGGAGGTCGAGGTGCGGATACTGCGCCGAGAAAGCGGTGGCGAACTTGCCCACCGATTCCAGGCTGGCCAGGTCCAGTTGCATCACGTCCACCTTGCCCTTGGGTGCCTGCCGCTTCACTTCCGCCACCGCATCGGCCGCCTTGCCCGGATTGCGGCAGGCCATTACCACGGTGGCGCCGGCCCCCACCAGCCCGATGGTGGTGTACAGGCCGAGGCCGCTATTGGCGCCGGTGACGATGGCGACCTTGCCCTTCAGCGAGGGCATGTCGGCGGTGGTCCACTTCATGATTCGGCTCCTGAACAGCGCGGGTTTTAGTGTATTGGGCTCCCTGAGACTAACAAGTTTGTGTGAAATTGAGTGACCGGTTGCGGCTTTGTTTCCGGCGGCTGCGGGACCTGGCCGCCATCGCGCTACGATAGGCGCTCATTCCCGGCCGGAATCGCGTGCGCAAAATCGTTCACATCGACATGGATGCGTTCTACGCCTCCGTGGAGCAGCGCGACGCTCCCGAGCTGCGCGGCCAGCCGGTGGTGGTGGCCTGGCGCGGCGGGCGCTCGGTGGTCTGCGCGGCGTCCTACGAGGCGCGCCGCTATGGCGTGCGTTCCGCCATGCCGGCGGTGCGCGCCGCGCGGCTGTGCCCGGACGCGGTGTTCGTGCCGCCGGATTTCACCCGCTACCGCACGGTGTCGCGCCAGGTGCGCGAAATCCTGCTGCAGCACACCGACCTGGTCGAGCCGCTGTCGCTGGACGAGGCCTATCTCGACGTTACCGAGAACAAGACCGGCCTGCCCACCGCCACCCGCGTGGCCAAGGCCATCCGCGACCAGATCCGCGAGCAGCTTCACCTGACCGCCTCGGCCGGCGTCGCCCCCAACAAGTTCCTGGCGAAAATCGCTTCCGACTGGCGCAAGCCCGACGGCCAGTTCGTGATCCAGCCGCAGGAGGTGGATGCCTTCCTGCTGCCGCTGCCGGTGGGGCGCCTGCCCGGCGTCGGCAAGGTGATGGGGGAGAAGCTGGAGGGCATGGGCGTGGCCACGGTGAGCCATCTGCGCGAGATCGACCAGGCTACGCTGGAGCGACGCTTCGGCCGCTACGGCATCCGCCTGTACCAGCTCGCCCGCGGCATCGACCACGGCGAAGTCTGCCCGGAGCGCCCGACCATGTCGGTTTCCGCCGAGGACACCTTTGCCGAGGATGTGCTGCTCGGCGAGCTGGAGCCGACCATCCGCCGCATGGCGGAGAAAACCTGGTCCGCCGCGCACAAGCAGACGCGCATCGGCCGCACCGTGGTGCTCAAGCTTAAGACCGCCGATTTCCATAACCTCACGCGCAGCCATACGCCGCCGCTGCCGCCGGCTTCCTGCGAGGAACTGACGCGCATCGCCCTGTCCCTGCTGGAGCGGGTGGGGCTGGGGGCGCAGGTGCGCTACCGCCTGGTCGGGGTGGGCCTCAGCAATTTTCATGAGGCGGACGATCCGCAATTGCAGCCCGAGCTGTTCGATTCCGCAAGCAGCTAGCACGATGATTGCCGCCGCCGCTGCGATTTTTTTCAGATAAGTTCTAAAATGGCGCAAGCGCTGCCTGCGCGGCGCCAATATTTCCCGACCACCAGTGGAGGACGTGATGAGCAAGGGCATGGACAGCAAGAAGGACACGAAGAAAAAGCCGCTGAAGACCATGAAGGAAAAGAAGCAGGCCAAGGCGGAAAAGAAAGCCTCCAGAAAGTAGGCCTGTAGAGGTCAAGTCTGCAGCCGGGACAGGGCAACCATCCCGGTTTTTTTGTGCCCGGCTTTCAGCGAAAATGCGTCGCCAGCACCTCGTGACTTGGCCCCAGCCGCATCACCACATCGGCCCGTTCGGGCATGACCTTCAGGGCATGCCGGGTCAGGCGCTCGTAGTGCTGGATGAAGCGCCGCAAGGCGTCCGGTCCCATGACGCGGCTGTCTGCCCGGCTCGCTGCATCCGCCGCGGCGGCATTCTTGTCCTCCTGCTCCAGCCGCCAGCGGTAGATGCTGTCGAAGCCCGGCGCCTGCAGGAAAATCGTCCTGTCGATGCGTGAGAACAGCCGCGGGTAGATCGTCGCCAGCTGCTCATTGACGTAGCGTCTCCATGCACCATCCGCGTCCTCGCGCGCTTCCAATTCGTTGACTGGCTGGCGCAACTCCGCTTCGCTCTGCGGCGGTGTCCCCACGCACCAGCCCTCGAACAGAATCATGTCCACCGGACCCTGCATCACCGTCCATTGCGATTCCGGCGCGCGGTCGTCGATGGCCTTGATGAATCTCGGCATGCGGACCGTTTCCCCGGAGTGCCGGGAGGAAGGGTGGGTGGCGCTACCCAGACCCCTTAACTGATCGAGTAGCCGCAGCCCCAGTTCCACATCGTGCGTGCCCGGTGCGCCGCGGGTGCGCAGCAGCGGATGAATGTCTTGTGCCAGCCGTTCGCGTTCGAGGCGGGGCAGGTAAATATCGTCGATGGAAAGGACGACGGCGCGGCGGCCGTGTTGCTCGCCCAGCAGTTCGCGCAACCGCAGTGCGAGCGTGGACTTTCCGCTGCCCTGGGCGCCATTGATGGCCACGACCTGGGGGCTTGCAGGCTTCTCTGCAGCCAGCCACTGCGCCAGCAGAAGATAGTGCTGTTCGGATCCGGCGGTGGGCGGGATTTGCATCGGCCGAGTTTGACCGACTCTAGGAGTTGCCGTTGCGCCCCGCGATCAGCGCCTGCAGCCGCCGGCCTTCCAGCCATTGCCAGGACAGCAGGGGCGGCAGGCCGCACAGCACTTCGCGCATGCGCTTGGCCATCGATACGGCCAGCGCCAGCTCGCTGCCGATGCCCAGGACGTGGCCGAACAGCACCAGGCCGGCTTCCTGCACGCCGAGGCCGGCCGGGATGATGAAGGCGAAATGGCGCACCGCCTGGGTCATGCTCTCCAGGGCGATGGCGGCGCCGACGCTGACCGGATGCCCGAACAGGCGCAGGGCGAACCAGATTTCAAAGGACCCGGAAACGAAGGCGGTGAATTGCAGGACGCCGACGCCAAGCAGCGTCCGCCGCCGGCGCAGGCAGTCGCGGACCGCCTGATCCAGCGCCGCCGCGCCCTGCGACAGGGCGCTTTCTCCCACCATCGGGCGCAGGAAGCTTTGCAGGCGTTCGAAGATGGAGCCGTAACGCAGCAGCAGCGCGGTGGCCACCGGTATCGGCAGGCTCAGCAGGAAACCGAGCAGGAGGCGGTGATATTCCGGGCCGGTGCCGCTGAGCTGGAACAGCAGCACCAGGCCCAGGGCGGTGAACAGATACAGGACCATCAGCGTCAACAGGATCTCCACGATGACGCTGGCGGCCACCGGCGCCGCGGCGAGCCCGCGCAAGCGCAGCAGGCGCACGCCCGCCACGCTGCCGCCCACGCTGGCCACCGGCAGCAGGCGGTCGATCGCTTCGCGCACCGTGGTCACCCATAGCAGGTAGCCGAAGCCGGCGCGGCGCTGCGGATCGCAGGGCCGCAGCAGCCGGCTCCAGCCGACCGCATAGAGCAGGAAATACAGCATGCGGTAGGGCACCAGCCACAGCAGAGCCCAGCCGGCGAGGCCCAGGGCCTGCAGCACCGCCGCGTAGCCCTCGTGGATGAACAGGGCGGTGAGCAGTGCCAGGCCGAGCAGGGCGCCGATGTAGGCGGCGACTTTCATGTCCGGTCCCGCCCGGCTGCGCACAACTGGCGGCGGGTCGCGTAGCGGTTCAGGACAGCCTGCGCATGACGCCGTTGGCGTCGACGTCGAAGTCGTTGCCGCGCCAGCTGACGCGATAGCTGAAGAAGCTGCGCCACCAGATCCAGCAGATCAGCAGGTCGCGCCAGGGCAGCAGCCACAGATCGGACAGCGGCGGCTGGCCGGTGCCCCAGCGCTGCGTCAGGTGCAGGGCCAGCCGCGCCGCGGCCGTGATCCAGAACAGGGCCCATGCCGCGGACGAGAGCGCCGGCGCGGTGGCCGCGAGCAGGGTGCCGAGCGCGGCCAGTGGCAGGCTGAAGCTGCAGAACATGAAGCAGTAGCTGAGCGGCCGCAGGATGCGGGTGGTGCGCATCCAGCGCAGCTCATGGTTCACCAGGGAGCCCAGATCGGGTTCGTCGTGCTGGGCATCGACTTCATAGTGCGAGATCACGATGCGCTGCCCGAGGCCGCGCACCAGCTCGCCCAGGCGATAGTCGTCGGCCAGATGGTCGGCAATGGCTTCCAGGCCGCCGATCGCCTGCAAGGTGTCGCGCCGCAGGCACAGGGTCTGGCCGGTGGCATAGCCGGCGAAGCCGAACAGCCGAGCCAGCAGCACCGAGGGCATGAACCATTCGTTGATGTACATCGCGCCCAGGCGCGACCAGACCTGCGCCGTCGGCACCCCGCGATAGACGCAGGTGACCAGGCCCACCCGCTGGTCCAGCAGCGGCGCGGTCACGGTGGCCAGATAGTCCGGTCCGACCCAGGTGTCGCTGTCCGCCATCACCAGCACATCGTGGCGCGCGCAGGCGGCCATGTTGATCAGGTTGCTGATCTTGCGGTTGCCGCCGTGTTGCTGCGGGCTGACCACACAGTCGATTGCCAGGTGCGGGAATTCCGCCTGCAGCTGTTTCACTACCGCGAGTGCGGCATCGGCCGGATCGCGGACGCCGAAGACGATCTGGAAGTCCGCATAATCCTGCACGCAGAACGAGCGCAGGTGCTCGTACAAGCCCGGCTCGGTGCCGCACAAAGGCTTGAGCAAGGTCACCGGCTGCAGTGCGGAAGGAATCGCCGTGGGCCTGCGGGCGTGCCAGGCCAGCACCGAGATGAGCACCACAACGGCGTAACTCGCCGCGAAGGCAGTTGCGGCGATCCCGACAATCGCCGGAAGCAAATGGAACGGGAACACCTGCAAGTGGACTGGAAACATCGGGTTGAGGAAGATGATCTCGTGCTCTGATCTTAGTCGAGTCGCGGTAGCCAAGCCGTAAGCTTGCTGAAATCTGCTTTCCCTCTACCGGCGAGCTTTGGTGAAAGTTAATTTGCAGGTGGTTGCATATTTGTTACAGACGTTGCATGAACCGATCCGGCATCCAATGCGGCCTTTCTTGCGTAAGGCTGCGTGCCGGGCATAAATCCTGATGCCGCTTGTGCTTTTTCTGATGAGCACGGATTTGCAGGCAGAATATTCGCCACGAATGTCATTGACCCCGGATCGAACCCGCGCCCCATGAAACCTCGTTTTGCGGCAACCCTGATGAGTGCACTGCTCGTGCTGAGCGGTTGCTCGGGGCCGCAGTTCATCAATGCGATCACCCCGGACAGCGGCTACACCCAGACGCGCGACGTCGCTTTCGGCGACCAGGGGCTCGAGCTGGATGTCTATGCCCCGGATCATATCGTCAACGCGCCGGTGGTGGTGTTCTTCTACGGCGGCAGCTGGAAGGCCAGCGAGTCGCGGGGCAGGTCCGCCTACAAGTTCGTGGGGCAGGCCCTGGCGCAAGCGGGCTATGTCGCCGTGATTCCGGACTACCGGGTCTATCCGCAGGTGAATTATCCCGCCTTCCTGGGCGACTGCGCCCAGGCAGTGAAGTGGGCGCACGACAACGCCGTCGCTTACGGCGGCGATCCCGCCAGGCTGGTGCTGATGGGGCATTCGGCCGGCGCCTACAACGCGGCGATGCTGGCGCTGGATCCGCACTATCTGCAAGCGGCAGGGGCGGATCGCGCCTGGGTGCGCGGCGTGGTGGGCCTGGCCGGACCTTACGACTTTTTGCCGATCACCGATCCCGAGCTGCAAACCGTGTTCGGGCCGCGCGAGCAGTGGCCGCTGACGCAGCCGATCAACCATGTGGACGGCACTGGCCCACCGATGCTGCTAATGGCGGGGGATAACGACGACGTGGTCCTGGTCAAGAACACCAACAACCTCTACGACCGCATTCAGCAGCGGGGCGGCAAGGCCGTACGGGTGACCTATCCGGAGATGGGGCACATCCGGATCATCGCCCTGCTGTCCTCACGCCTGCCGGGACATGCGGAGCTGATGGGGCACATCACGGATTTCGTGGGGCAGGTTACCGCTGCGGAGCCGGCGGGGCAGAACGCGGCGGCGAATCATTGACGCAGGCGCCCCTGTTCGGGGCAACCTGGAGCTTTTTGTTATAGCTACATACATATCCCCTCTCCCGTTTGCGGGAGAGGGGTTAGGGGAGAGGGGCTTTCCCCAGCCTCGCAGGCCCTCTCTCGGCCCTTCGGGCCACCCTCTCCCGCAAGCGGGAGAGGGGAAATCTGTACGCACTTAAATCAAAAAAGCTCTATTCGCCCGCGGCGCAAGCCTTGAACACCTGCGCCGGGCTTTCGCCGGCCTGGGTATGTTTGGCGAAGACGGTGTTGGCGCAGTAGGTCGTCTCCGGGAAATAGTCGCCCATGATCGCCGGCGCATCGCCGCCGTTCGGCACATTGAAAGCGGATTGGGTGAAGTCCGGCGACGGCAGCATGTAGCGGAAGATCAGCCTGCCGTCGTTGGTGGTGCCGTAGGTCAGCCAGTCATAGCCGTAGCGATGCGTGGCATTGGGCGGCTTCTTGCCCGGCACCGAGACCACGATGTTGAAGTAGCCATCGCTGCCGATGGCGGCGTCCTCGTCCTCGATGCAGGCATAGGTTTCGTAGGTGGACGAGGAGTTCTGGCAGATCGACCAGTGGCGCAGCTGCGGATCGGCTCCGGCGCCGCTCTGGGTGGCGAAGCTGGGCGCCCGCGCCCGCATCAGGAACAGGTCCGCCGCGGTCTGCGAGAAATCCGCGTACAGGTAGCGCGTTTCGAAATTGACGAAATAATCGGTGCTGGTGCTGCTCGGAAACAGGATGAAGGCCGGAGCGGCGGGAACCGGGGTGGCGGCAATGGGATTCGGCCGCAACGGCCGGGCGAAGAAATCGTCCGCCAGGGTGGCGACGATGCGGCGTTCGCCGTCGCGCGCGCCGAAGCCGAGGTCGCAGCGCAGCGGTGTCTGGATGGTCGCCAGCGCCACATCGCCCTGTGCGGTTTCCTCGACCACGCTGGGCAGCGGCACGCCGCCATGCTCGGCGACGCTGATGCCGGCGTAGGCGTTGTAGATGCGGTAGACGAAGATGGGCGGGCTGCCGATGGTGAATTGCGAGGCATCGACATAGATGGTGTTGGCCGGCGGGTTGGCCGGCGCCACGCCGAAGATGACCTGCAGGGTGTAGTGTCCCAGCGGCGCAATCGCCGTATTGACGCTGTTGACGCCGGTGAACTGCGAGCGGCTGCCGGGATCCGGCTCGATCAGATAGTCCGGAAGATAGGCCACGCTTTGCGACTGGCCGTCATAGAGCTGCCAGGAAAAATTGCGCGCTTCGGGATATTGCGCGTCGATGCGGAAATGCGTGCCGACGGGGAATGAGACGCCCAGCGCGATCTGCCAATAGCCGGCGGCGAGATCGACCCAGCCCCAGCGTATCGCTCCCGCGGGCGTGGTGCTGGTCGGGGTGCCGTCTCCCGGCGACCAGTCGCAGGCAAAAGGCGTGATCAGCGGTGGCGCGGACTGGGTCGCCGCCGGCAGCGGTCCGCCATCCAGTGCGATCCCGCCCGCATCCGCGGCAGTGCCGCTGGCCTGGCAAAGAAGGGGTAATGCGACTGCCGCGAAACCGATCGCCAGCTTGCTTGCATTAGGCATGACATTCCTCCGAGCACTGCCTTGCCTGCATTCGCCTTGACCGTTGCCTGCCTCGGCCTGCGCCGCCGTGCAATGCCGGTCAAATGTCGCTGCGGACTAGTTTTCAATCTTGGCTTTCATCCTGGCCCTCATCCGTGGATGAGGGTTGCCTTGATTTTGTTGGCCGGACGAGTATAGCGCTTCGACCCGGGGTCAATGCCCGGGTGCCGTACCGTACGTTTCGGCACCGCCATTCGCGGCAAGCCCGCGGGCGGCCCTGCTCAATCCACCTGGCGCGGCTCCAGGCTATACCAGGGCACCACGCTGGTGCCCTGGCGGACGAATTCGGCTTCGTTCCGCCGCCAGATCTTCAGGTAGCGGTAAAACGGCACGCTCGGAAACAGGTGATGGATCAGGTGGTAGTTCTGGTACAGGAACAGCCACTTCATCAGCGGCTCGCCGCCCCGGCGCACATTGGTGGCGGCATAGGGGTTGTGGCGCTGCTCCACCTGGTGCGGATGATGCGGCAGGTAGTTGAAGGCGAAGGCCAGCCAGAGGATGGCCAGGCGCGCCGGAACCAGCCAGTACAGCACGGCGTCCCAGCCATGGCCGAGCGCCACGCAGGCGGTGAAGACGGCGAGCAGCAGGCCGACGCCGGCGATCATCTGCCCGCGCTCCCTTGCCGGGATGCTGCTCCAGTCGCGCAGGATCACCACGCCGTAGTACAGGTCGGCGGTGGCCCAGTGCAGCGGCCGCGTGAGAAAGCGGCCATGCCCGCTCCACTGGTCCGGGTCCTGGCCTTCATTGGTCAGGCGATGATGCTTGAAATGAGCATAGCGGAACGCGGCGCCCACGCCGACCACGCCGAGAAAGGCGCCGGCCAGGCTGGTCACCACCTCGTTGAGGCGCGGATAGCCGCGCAGCAGGGAACGATGCACGCCATCGTGCAGAACGGTGAACTGCATGAAGGCGGCCGCTGTCAGCAGCAGGATCGCCGCCGGCGGCGGGATCAGTCCGCGCAGCACTGCGGCAAGGGCGCCGGTCCACAAGGCCAGCGCCAGCACGAACAGCAGCAGCGTCGGCCAGGCCACGGCGGGAGTCTGGTACAGCGGCTCCTGCGGGATGCGCGGACGCCTGGCGGCGGGCACGGCAGCTGACATGTTTTAACGCCGTTAATTAAACGATTGATCAATTTGATCGGAAACCAGATCAAAGATCAAGCCTTGAATCGATCGGGCCAAGCCGATACACGCGTCGCCCGAAGTTTCCAATTCATTGCCCTTTTGTCATCGAATTTGCTGTGTTGAGCTCCTAATATCCGGGCCTGCGTTGGAGCCAGGCTGAAAAGTCCAACGGCAACGCAGCCGCTCGCCATGTGGCGGCGGTATTTCCTGCCTCGGATCGATGGAGCCGAACGATGACGCTGAAACCGACACTCGGGCTGGTTTGTGGCCTGGCCCTGACACTCGGCCTGGCCGCCTGCTCCAGCGGCAACAGCAATTCCCAGGAAGGTAGCGGCAGTTCCTCCAGCAGCGGCTCCAGTGGGGGTAGCAGCAGCTCAAGCAGCAGCGGATCGAGCAGCGGCAGCTCAAGCTCCTCCGGTTCCTCGTCCTCCGGCAGCTCCTCGGGTGCGGGGGGCATCGGCCACGTGTTCGTGGTGATTCTGGAGAATGAGGATTACAGCACTTCCTTCGGTGCGGATTCACCCGCTCCCTATCTGGCCAAGACCCTGCCCGCCATGGGCGCGCTGTTGACGAGCTACTACGGCACCGGCCATGACAGCAACGACAATTACATTTCGATGATCAGCGGCCAGGGGCCGAACATCGACAATCAGGCCGACTGCAAATACTTCACCGATTTCCTCGGCCTGCCGCCGGTGGCCCTGCTCGACGGCCAGGCCATCGGCCAGGGCTGCGTCTTCGCCGCCAACGTGCCCAATGTCACAGACCAGCTGGCGGCCAGACAGCTGAGCTGGCGCGGCTACATGGAAGACATGGGCAATACGCCTTCGCGCGAGTCCGCCACCTGCGGCCACCCCGCGCTGGGCAGCAAGGACCAGACCCAGGGCGCCACAGCGGCCGACCAGTATGCGACGCGCCACAATCCCTTCGTCTATTTCCACTCGGTGATCGACACGCAAAGCTATTGCGACCAGCATGTGGTCAACCTCGGTGCGCTCGAAGCCGATCTCGCCACCGATGCCAGCACGCCGAATTTCGTCTTCATCACCCCCAATCTGTGCCATGACGGCCATGATTCGCCCTGTGCCGACGGCGAGCCCGGCGGCCTGGTCTCAGCCAATCTGTTCCTGGAGGAATGGGTGCCGAAAATCGTGAACTCACCCGCCTTCCAGAAGGACGGGCTGCTGATCGTCACCTTCGACGAATCGGGCGGCACCTCGATCGATGCCAGCGCCTGCTGCCTCGAAGGGCCGAGCTTCAATACGCCGCTGCCCGGCATCGTCGGCCTGGGCGGCGGCAAGACCGGTGCGGTGCTGCTGTCGCGCTTCATCAAGCCGGGCACCGTGACCAGCGCCGGCTACAACCACTATTCGATGCTGCGCAGCATCGAGGATCTGTTCGGCCTGGATTATCTCGGCTATGCCGGCGCCCTGGGACAGGCCAGCTTCGGCAGCGATGTCTATACCCAGGCTATGCCGCAGCTGCCGGCGAAGTGACAGGGGCAATGACGGTGGCGGCATTCCTCTCAGGGAGCCGCCATGCCGCACCGGAATCTCAGCCCAGCCGATGCTCTTCGATGGCGGCGCTGAAGCTGTTGCCGTTGATGTCGAGGTAGAGCTGCCGCTCGGTGACGGAGAGCGTGACGGCGTTGCGCCGTTCGATCGCCTTGGCGGCGGACTCGGCGAAGCCGCGGCCGAAGGTGTAGAGCGGGATGGCCTCGGCGCGGTGGATTTTCTTGCCGGCGAGCTGGGCCAGCAGGTTGGCCGGATCACGGTGGGTGTAGATCGCCGCGCGCCCGGCGTGCTTGCTGCCGCGATGCAGACGCTCGGCGTCCGGCGCGCCCACTTCGATCCAGGCGGTGATGCGGCCGGTGAGGTCGCGCACCAGCACCGCCGGCTCGTCCACCGCGGCGACGCCCTCGGTGAAGGCGATGCCTTCCTGGTATTCCAGGCAATAGGCGAGCAGCCGCGTCAGCATGAACTCGGCGGTCTCGGAAGGATGCCGCGCCAGGCGCAGCTCCAGGTCCTGGTAGACCGCGCGGTCGATGTCCGCCAGCTGGACGGTGAAATTGTGAATGGTTGCGCTGAGTGCCATGGGGCCGGGAGCTTACACGGTCTGCCGCCGCCGCAGGGAATCGGCGGCGTTCATCCCCGGCCCTCCGGCCCGGGGTGCGGCAGGACAAGCGCGACGAATGCCGACTATTCCGCTTTTCCCACCGCCACGAAATCCACCTTCTCGCGCACCGCGCAATCCGGGCAGGGCCAGGTGTCCGGAATCTGCGACCAGCGCGTGCCGGCCGGATAGCCTTCGCGCGGGCAGCCCTGGGCCTCGTCGTAGATGTAGCCGCAGTCGGTGCATTGGTAGCAGGCGATGGCGGCGGGTGCCGCGACGCCGGCGGCGCTGACGGCGTGGCTGCCCGGAAACAGATCCGGGTTGCCGTCGTCCAGCGTCCTGTTGTGCCAGCGCTTGAGCAGGGCTTCGCGCTTCGGCGGGTAGAGGTTGGCCTTGCTCAGGTCACCCTGGTAGTGCTTCACCACCAGCGGGTCCATCTGGCGGAACCACAGCGGCGGGATGTAGGCGAGCAGCAGGATCGAGGCATAGCCGGAGGGCAGCTGCGGGCTGGCGTCGAAGTGCCGTAGCGCCTGGAAGCGGCGGGTGGGATTGGCGTGATGATCGGAGTGGCGCTGCAGCTGGTACAGGAACAGGTTGGTGACGATGTGATTGCTGTTCCAGGAGTGCGCCGGGGTGCAGCGCTCGGGACGGCCGTCGGCGCCTTTCTGGCGCAGCAGGCCGTAGTGCTCCAGATAGTTGATCACTTCCAGCAGGGAGGCGCCGTAAAACGCCTGCAACAGCAGGAAGGGCAGCGCGGCCCAGCCCAGCCACAGGGTGAGGGCGCCGAACAGCAGCACGGTCATGGCCCAGGACTGCAGGTTTTCGTTGCCCGCGTTCCACACGCTCTTGCCGTTGCGGGCCAAGCGCTCCTTCTCGATGTGCCAGGCCGAGGCGAGGCTGCCGATCATGGTGCGCGGCAGGAAGGCCCAGAAGGTCTCGCCCATCTTGGAACTGGCCGGATCGTCGGGCGTGGCGACGTTCTTGTGATGGCCCTTGTTGTGCTCGACGAAGAAATGGCCGTAGGCCACCGGCGCCAGGGTGATCTTGGCCAGCCAGCGTTCCAGCTCGCCCTTTTTGTGGCCCAGCTCGTGCGCCGTGTTGATGGCGATGCCGTTGATGGTGCCGACGGTGAAGATCAGGCCCGCCAGTTCGAGAATGGAGGCCTGGCCGTAGACGGCGAGCCAGGCGCCGTAGATGGTCACGGCGTATTGCGTGGGGATGTAGCAGTAGACGATGACGCGGTAATACAGGTCGTTCTCGAGCTGGCCGACCGCCGATTCCGGCGGGTTGTTGCGGTCCACGCCGATCAGCCAGTCGAATACCGGGATGATGCCGTAGAGGATGATCGGCCCGGACCAGGCGAGGAGTCCGTAACCGGTGCGCTGGAACAGCAGCAGGCCGATCAGTCCCAGTACCGGAATCATCGGACTGAGCAGCCACAGATAGCGTTTGCCGTCGGACCAGCCCGCGGCAGGCGTGGCGATGGTGCTGGTATTCATCCCGAGCGCTCCTCTGCGTGGCCGCTGCTGCGGCTCTAGCCGATGGTTCTACGCTGCTGCCCGGCGGCCGTCAATCGCCGTTGGACCGCCGCTCAGGCGCTGTGCCGCACGGGCTGAAGGCTGATGTCGACGCGGTTGCGTCCCTGGGTCTTGGCACGGTACAGGGCGGCGTCGGCCTGGGCGATCCAGTCGCTGCTGCCGTGCATGTCCGGCATCGCCGCGGCGAGCCCGATGCTGACGCTGCAGCGCAGGCGGCCATCCGGCCCGAACGAGCCGCTTTCGACGCTGTGGCGGATGCGCTCGGCGACGGCGGCGGCCTGCTGCAGGTCGGCGTCCGGCAGCACGATGCCGAATTCGTCGCCGCCGTAGCGTCCGGCGGTATCGACGTCGCGCACGCAGCCCTGGATCAGGCGGGCCACCGCGCGCATCACTTCGTCGCCGGCCGGGTGGCCGTGCTGGTCGTTGATCGGCTTGAAACGGTCGATGTCGATCATCAGCAGCGCGGCGGGACGGCCGATCAGCTGGTGGCGCCTGAGCTCGCCGACCAGCGCGCTTTCCCAGGAGCCGCGGTTGAGCAGGTTGGTCAGCGGATCGATGCGGTTGAGCTCGGCCAGCAACTTGTTCTGGCGGCGCACCTTGCGCGCCAGGGCAAAGGTCAGCGTGGCCACGCCGATGGGATAGGCCGCCAGGAACGGCAGGCACAGCAGGATCTGGGTCAGCGAGGTCGCCGGCTCGAAGTGGAAGCCGGCCAGCGCCAGTGTGGCCAGGGCGGCGATCACCTGCGCCGTGGTGGTGCGCGCCAGAAAACTCCAGCCGCCGACACAGATCTTGTCCATCGCCAGCATCGCCACCAGCACCGCGCTGGGCAGCAGGTTGAAGTGCATCAGCACCACCCAGACGCCGGCGGTGGCCGAGTCGATCATCAGGTTGCGCCGCTCGGCGGCGTACGGCTCGGCACTGCGGCGCGCCAGGTACCAGGCCAGATGCGGCCAGGCGACGGCGTTGAAAACCAGGGCGGCCCAGGCCAGGCGGCTCGCGCCATTGGCGTAGAACACGCCGGCCACGCAGAAGAAAGCCAGCCCCACGCCCATGCTGCGCAGCCCGCGCATGCGGTCGATGAAGCGCAGGTCTTCGGCGGGGGAACCGTTCAAGCTGCTCCTTTTCTGCGGGAGGTGCGGAGTGGGGTGCGGCCGGACCCCTGCAAGCGCAACAACCGGCGAAATCCAGGCCCGGCAGCGTCGGCGCTGCCGCCGCAAACAGAATATCCGCTTCCCGGCAAAGCGGGGATATTTCACTGCGTGCTGGATTGTACTTTTTGCGCTTTCGGACAAAAGGATGAACGGGGTGTCATGGGCGGCCAGCGATCGGGCGCCTCAGCCATGCATGCCCATGCCGCGCAGGGCCATCAGCAGGGCCACGCCCAGCAGCAGCACGGCGAAGCCCGCCTGCACCTGGCGCGCCGACAGGCGCGAGGCCAGCAGCCGGCCGAGCAGCATGCCGGAGGCGGTGGCGGCGGTGAACCAGGCGGTGGCTTGCGGCGGCAGCCGGGCGCCATGCAGCAGGGCCACGGCCACGCCGCCGCTGCTGATCACCGCGATGACCAGCAGCGAGGTGGCGACGATGCCGTGCATGCTGACCCCGGTGTAGCGGCGCAGCAGCGGCACGATGACGAAGCCGCCGCCGACCCCGAGCAGGCCGGTCATGAAGCCGCTGACGGCGCCGATGCCGGCGATGAGGCAGGCGCTGGGCCAGGTCCAGTGGATGCGCCCGGTATTCCGGTCGATCCGCGCCAGCCCGTGCATGGCGCCCTCGGTGTGCGGCTCCTGGTGCTGGCGGACCTGCAGCAACAGGCGCAGCGCCACCAGCACCAGCACGGCGGCAAAGGCCAGGTACAGCCAATGCTGCGGCAGCCGGTGAGCCAGGCGCAGGCCGGGAATGGTGCAGGGGATGCCGGTTGCGGCCATCAGCAGTGCGGCGCGCCAGCGCACCAGCCGCTTGCGAAAGCCCTCGATGGCGCCGACGGCCGCGCCGCCGGCCACCGCGATGAGGGCCACCGGCATCGCCTGCTGCATGGTCCAGCCCATGCCGAACACCAGGGCCGGCACGGCGAGGATGCCGCCGCCGGCACCGGTGAGTCCGAGCACCAGGCCGACGAGGGCGCCGAGCAGGGAGGAGATCAGCACCGGTGGATCCTATTCAATTTCAACAATCGTCATACCGGCGAAAGCCGGTATGACGGAGTCACTACATATTGCGCCGATATTCCCCGCCGACTTCATACAGCGCATGGCTGATCTGCCCGAGCGAGTTGTACTTCACCGCCTCGATCAGGCTCTCGAAGATGTTGCGGCGCTCGCGCGCGGTTTTCTGCAGCGACTTGAGGCCCTCGGGGGCCAGGGCATTGCGGGCGGCGCGGTAAGTGGCCACGTTGTCGATCTGCTGACCCTTCTCTTCCTCGGTGGAGCGGATCAGCTCGATGCTGGTGGCGATCTCGCCGCCGTGTTCCTTGGCCAGGAAGGTGTTGACGCCGATCAGGGGCAGCGAACCGTCGTACTTCTTGTGCTCGTAGTAGAGGCTCTCTTCCTGGATCTTGCCGCGCTGGTACATGGTGTCCATCGCGCCGAGCACGCCGCCGCGCTCGCTGATCGCCTCGAACTCCTTGTACACGGCTTCCTCCACCAGGTCGGTGAGGGCGTCGATGACGAAGCTGCCCTGCCAGGGGTTCTCGCAGAAATTCAGGCCCAGTTCGCGGTTGATGATGAGCTGGATCGCCACCGCCCTGCGCACCGATTCCTCGGTCGGCGTGGTGATAGCCTCGTCATAGGCATTGGTGTGCAGGCTGTTGCAGTTGTCGAACAGGGCGTACAACGCCTGCAAGGTGGTGCGGATGTCGTTGAACTGGATTTCCTGGGCGTGCAGCGAGCGCCCTGAAGTCTGGATGTGGTACTTGAGCATCTGGCTGCGCGGCGCGGCGCCGTACTGCTCGCGCATGGCGCGGGCCCAGATGCGGCGGGCGACGCGGCCGATGACGCTGTACTCCGGGTCCATGCCGTTGCTGAAGAAGAACGACAGGTTGGGCGCGAAGTCGTCGATCTTCATGCCGCGCGCCAGGTAGTACTCGACGATGGTGAAGCCGTTGCTGAGGGTGAAGGCGAGCTGGCTGATCGGGTTGGCCCCGGCCTCGGCGATGTGATAGCCGGAGATGGAGACCGAGTAGAAGTTGCGGACCTTGTGCTCGACGAAATACTGCTGGATGTCGCCCATCATGCGCAGGGCGAATTCGGTGCTGAAGATGCAGGTGTTCTGCGCCTGGTCTTCCTTGAGGATATCGGCCTGCACCGTGCCGCGCACGGTGGACAGGGTTTCCGTCTTGATCTTGGCGTAGGTCTCGGCGTCGACTACTTCCACGCCGGAGACGCCGAGCAGGCCCAGGCCCAGGCCATCGTTGGTCGGCGGCAGTTCGCCCGAGTAGCTGGGGCGGGGCTTGCCCCGGTACAGCTCGGCGATCTTCTTTTCCGCCGCGGCCCAGCGCTTGGGATCGGCCTTGAGGTGTTTCTCCACCTGCTGGTCGATGGCGGTGTTCATGAACATCGCCAGGATCATCGGCGCGGGCCCGTTGATGGTCATCGACACCGAGGTGGTCGGCGCGCACAGGTCGAAGCCGGAATACAGCTTCTTCATGTCGTCCAGGGTGGCGATGCTGACACCGCTGTTGCCGATCTTGCCGTAGATATCCGGGCGGGTGTGCGGGTCTTCGCCGTACAGGGTCACCGAGTCGAAGGCGGTGGACAGGCGCGCCGCCGGCTGGCCGTGGCTCAGGTAGTGGAAGCGGCGGTTGGTGCGCTCCGGCGTACCTTCGCCGGCGAACATGCGGATCGGGTCCTCGCCGGTACGGCGGTAGGGATAGACGCCGGCGGTATAGGGGTAATCGCCCGGCAGGTTTTCTTTCATCAGGAAGCGCAGCAGCTCGCCCCAGCTCTTGTAGGTGGGGGCGGCGATCTTGGGGATCTTCTGGTGGCTGAGCGAATCGCGGTAGTTCTCCACCTTGATGATCTTGCCGCGCACCTCGTAGCCGCCGAACTCGTCGGTGATGCCCTTGAGGCGGGCCGGCCACTCGCGCAGCAGGTTCAGCGCATCGGTGGAGAGGGTTTTGACCGCGTCCTGGTAGCGCTGGCGCAGCGTGGCGAGGGTGCGGTCGCCGGCTTCGCTCAGGGCCTCCGAGGTGTAGAGATCGAGCTGCTTCGGCAGTTTCGCATCGCCCACTTCATGCAGCGACTGCCAGAAAGCCTGGGCGCGGTCGGCGGCCTCGGACTGGCGCTCGATCTCGCCGTTGATGCCGCGGCCGGTTTCGGCGATCTCGGCCAGGTAGCGCACGCGGTTGCCCGGGATCAGCACGGTGGCGCGCGGCTCCTTCAGGCTGGTGTCGAGTTCCGGCGTCCACTTTTCCGCCGGCAGGGCCAGCTTGTCGCGCAGCAGGCGGCACAGGTTGCTGAACATCCAGGTCACGCCCGGATCGTTGAACTGGCTGGCGATGGTCGGGTAGACCGGGACGTCCTCGTCCTTCAGCTCGAATTTGACCCGGTTGCGCTTCCACTGCTTGCGCACGTCGCGCAGGGCGTCCTCGGCGCCGCGGCGGTCGTACTTGTTCAGCACCACTACTTCGGCGAAGTCCAGCATGTCGATCTTCTCGAGCTGGCTGGCGGCGCCGTAATCGCTGGTCATGACGTAGACCGGGAAATCCACCAGGTCGACGATCTCGGAGTCGGACTGGCCGATGCCGGCGGTTTCCACGATCACCAGGTCGTAGCCCTGGGCCTTGAGGAAGCCGATGCAGTCCTTCAGGACAATACTGGTGGCGGCATGCTGCCGGCGCGTGGCCATGCTGCGCATGTACAGGCGCGGGCTGCGCAGGGAATTCATGCGGATGCGGTCGCCCAGCAGGGCGCCGCCGGAACGGCGGCGGGTCGGGTCCACCGCCAGCACGGCGATGCGCATTTCAGGGAAGGCTTGCAGGAAGCGCAGCAGCAGCTCGTCCACCACGCTGGACTTGCCGGCGCCGCCGGTGCCGGTGAAGCCGAGCACCGGGGTTTTCTTGCCGGCGATGGCCCACTGCTTGCGCAGCCGGGCCAGCTCGGCCTCGCCGAACAGGCCTTCCTCGATGGCGGAGAGCATCTTGCCGACGCTGATCTCGTCGTCCAGCGACACCTGTGCCGGCTCGGCGGTGGGCACGCGGTGTGATTCGGCGCGCTTGACCAGATCCTCGATCATGCCGACCAGGCCCAGCTTGGCGCCGTCGTTGGGATGGTAGATGCGCTCGACGCCGTAGTCGTGCAGTTCCTTGATCTCTTCCGGTGTGATGGTGCCGCCGCCGCCGCCGAAGACCTTGATGTGGGCGGCGCCGCGCTGGCGCAGCATGTCCACCATGTACTTGAAGAACTCGTTGTGGCCGCCCTGGTAGGAGGACAGGGCGATGGCGTCGGCGTCTTCCTGCAAGGCGGCGCGCACGATGTCCTCGACCGAGCGGTTATGGCCGAGGTGGACCAGCTCGGCGCCCTGCGCCTGGATCAGGCGGCGCATGACATTGATGGCGGCGTCGTGGCCGTCGAACAGGCTGGCGGCGGTGATGAAGCGCAGCGGCGCGGTGCGCGCGGCTTCGCCGGCTTCGGCGGGTGTGGTAGTCGGTGCGGGGCGGGACATGAAACGTCTCCAGTAATTGATCTTACGCAGGTCTTGCGCGGCAGACCCCGATTTTAGCGCTTTACAACGTCGCCACGGGGTAATCCGGCTTATTCCACGAGCCTCATTCAGTTCCGCCGTGCGGCGCGCAGGTGCCGGATTGCGGTTGAACAAGCAGGGAATGGCCAGGCCGCCATTTCACACCTGATTGCGTTTCACGGCCTCCCGCAACTGGGTGATATTTTCGCGCAGCATGTCCGCGACCAGAGCGTCGGTGCGCGGGTCGCGCAGCACTTCCTGCACCACGTCCAGGCCGGCATCGACCACGCTGGCGACGATGTCGTCGTAGAACGGCAGCCGTTTCAGCCGCCCGGTGCGCGGGTCGGAGCGCAGCTTGTCGCTGATCATGGCGCGCAATTCGCGGTGGTTCTCGTCGAGGGCGCGGGCGATGTTGCGGGTGTAAGTGCCTTTCTGCAGCACCTCGGCCACTTCTTCCAGCACGGCGATGGTGATGGGGCCGCTGATGGCGTCGACGATCTCGCTGGAGAAACGGTCGACCACCCTGTAGGTGAATTCGGCGCCGAGCGCGCGGTCGGCCGCCATGCCGAAGCGCGACAACAGGATGACGATGCGCAGCACCCGGAACAGGCGGAAACCGCGCAGCGCCGGATGCGCGATCGGGATCATGCCGAGGATGTCGTACCAGTTGTGCAGCAGATGGCGCCAACGCCAGCCGGCCACGCGCCAGCGCCACAGGAATTCGAGGAGGAAGACGGCGCAGATCAGATAGTCGGCGCGGATGATCCAGAGATGTTCGGCGGGGCTGGCGGATCCCCAGGTCTCAAAAGCAACCAGGCCGACCGACAGCAGCGCCAGCAGCAGCATCAGCCAGTCGAGCCAGTCGATGTGGCGCAGGGCGGTACGCAGCGAATGCTCGCCCGGCGTGCCGGCATCGATGAGGGCGTCGTCAGACACGGGCAGGGCGCGGTTTGACGCCGGCGCCGGCCATATACGCCTTATTGGCGGCGACGAAGGCCCGGAACTCGTTCGCCGGCAGTGCCTTGGAGTACAGCCAGCCCTGCACGAAATCGACCTTCAATTGCCGCAGATAGCTCAGCTGGGCCGGAGTTTCCACGCCCTCGGCCACGGTTTTCAGCTTGAGCTGATTGGCCATTTGCACGATGGTGTCGACCAGTCCGGCGGTGACCGATTCGGTGCCGATGGCGTCGATGAAAGCCTTGTCGATCTTCAGGTAATCGAAAGGGAAGCGGCTCAGGTACTTGAGGCTGGAGTAACCGCTGCCGAAATCGTCGATGGCGATGGGGGTGCCCATGGCGCGGATGTTCTGCAGCACCTCCAGTGCCTTGTTGTCGTCGTTCATGATCAGCTGGTGCTCGGTGACTTCGAACACGATCTGCTTCGGCGAGACGCGCGAGCCGAATACCGACTTCACGTCGGCGAGCAGCTTGGGATCGTCGAAGTGCTGCGGACTCAGATTGAGCGAGATGTGGTAATTCGGGTTCTCCTTGAGCAGCGTCGCCATGTCGTTGACGATGCGCTGCATCAGCCACTTGGTCAGCTGCACGATGAAGCCGCTTTCTTCCGCGGCGGCGATGAAGGTGTCCGGCATGATGGTGCCGAGTTGCGGATGGTGCCAGCGCAGCAGCGATTCGGCGCCGACGCAGGCGCCGGTTGCGGTATCCATCATCGGCTGGTAGTAGACGTGGAACTGGCCGTCCGCAAGAGCATCCTCCACGCTGGCGCCGGCGGAAAACTGGTGCCGCGCCAGACGCAGCAGCAGCAGGCACAGCGCCGCCGAGGTCAGCAGCCCCATGCTGCCGAAGAGCAGGGCATTGTGCTGCCAGCTGTGCAGCAGCCAGGTCGGTGAGCCCACCGCGATGACCTGGATCGGATAGCGTTGCGATTTCACCGTGATGCGGTTTCCGCTCATCTGCGCCAGCGGCTGGCTGCCGTTCAGGCCGAATTGGGTGAGGATGGCGCCGTCGCTGCGCTGTATCGCCAGGGTCACCTGATCCTCGGCGGCGTACTTGTGCACCGGTTCTCCCAGCAGAACCGGATTGAGGTGCAGGCTGAACATCGCGTTGGCCGCGGCGCGATAGTGGATGATGATCGAAACCACGTTCTCCTGCGTCACCTTCACCGGCAGCGAGATATGGATGCCGCGATCGGGAATGACGCGGTTTTCCGCATAGGTGATGGGCCGGGGCAACTCGCTGGCATGGTTGCTGCTGCAGATGACGGTGTCATCCACGACCAAGGTTGCCTCCTGGAAATAGATCGATTCGAATGCGGTGCGGGCCAGGGCCTGGCGTGTGGCCACGGTGCAGCGCGGCTCCAGGGTCTGCGACAGGCCGGCGAGCGTGGACTCGGCATTGCCGAAGATTTCGTCGGCGCGATCGAGCACGGTGGAGGCGTAGCGCGCCAGCTGTGCATCGCTGTCATGCACGGTCTGGAACCAGGAGACGACCAGGAAAGCGACGGGAGGCAGCAGCCCGGCCAATGCCACCAGAGCCAATACCAGTATCTTGCGGCGGCGACCGGTCACGTCCCCCTTCCTCCGACGGCAGCAAAATCAGATTGTTATAGTGTTGAAGTTCAAGCATATCGTCACCTGTCGTCAAGCGGTTAGCGAACCCGGGCGTTTGCTGTCGTATATTTGAACCAGGGAAGTTCTTCCTTCCGACGCGGGCCCCATGCGCAGGTCGGCGATTGCCGGGGATTTGAATGTTGTTTCGCCAATTATTCGATGCGGAATCATCCACTTATACCTATCTGCTGGCCGGGTGCGCAGGCGGCGAAGCCCTGCTGATCGATCCGGTGCAGGGACAGACCCCGCTCTATCTCCAGTTGATCGAGGAACTGGGATTGAAGCTGGTGATCGCCATTGACACCCACACCCATGCCGATCACATCACGGCGCTGGGCGACCTGCGCAGCGCCACCGCCTGCGTCACCCTGATGGGCGAGCGCACCCGGGCGGAATGCGTCTCGGCGCAGTTCCGCGACGGTGAGAGCCTGGGCTGCGGCGGCGTCCGCCTGCGCGCCCTGTACACCCCCGGACATACCGACGAGTCCTTCAGCCTGGTCGGCGAGGACCGGGTTTTCACCGGCGATGTGCTGTTGATCCGCGGTACCGGCCGCACCGATTTCCAGAACGGCGATCCGCGCGATTCCTACGACTCAATCTTCAACAAACTGCTGCGCCTGCCGGACGAAACCCTGGTCTACCCGGCGCACGACTACCGCGGCTGCACCGTCTCGACCATAGCCGAGGAGCGGCGCTGCAATCCGCGCCTGCAAGTGGGCTCCGTCGAGGAATACGTCCAGCTGATGAATGACCTGCGGCTGCCCAGTCCCAAGCTGATGGATGTGGCGGTGCCGGCCAACCTCAGGTGCGGACGGGCCGCCTAAGCGGCCAGCACCGGACGTCATAAGCGTCACGCGGCGATATGCCGCAATCCATCTATTGATATCCCGATAAAGTCTCGGCCGGGCCGTATTCGGCCGCGCTCCCGGCACTTAATATTACTTCCGGCATATGAAGCCGGGGCGGGGAATTCGCAAGCATTCCGCTCATACCAATAAACAAGGTTCAGGGGCGCGGAATGTCGAACAAGCTGCAAGCGGCGGCGTTGATGGCGGTTCTCGGTCTGGCGGCCTGGCCGGCGCAAGCCACCAACGGCTATTTCATGCACGGCTACGGCATTGCCTCCAAGGCGATGGGCGGCGTGGGTTATGCGCTGCCGCAGGATTCCCTGGTGGTGGCGAGCAATCCGGCGGGCCTGACCCTGGTGGGCGACCGCTACGATATCGGCGTGGACTGGTTCATCCCGCGCCGCTCCTCGACCATCGAGGGCAACAGCAGCATCGCCACCCTGCTCAGCGGACGCAGCGCCAACGGCCAGTACGACGGCAATGGCGTGAAGAACTTCTATATCCCGGGTTTCGGCTACAGCCGGCACATCAGCCAGAGGTTCAGCGTCGGCATCGCCATGTACGGCAACGGCGGCCTCAATACCGATTACAGCAAGAACCCCTTCGGCGCCTTCCAGCTCAGCGGCACGCCGCGCAATGCCGGCGTCAACCTCGAACAGCTGTTCATCGCGCCCTCGCTGTCGATCCGCCTCAGCGAGCACCAGTCGATCGGCGTGTCGCTGGACGTGGCCTACCAGATGTTCAAGGCCTATGGCTTGCAGGCTTTCGCCCTGCCGGGATTTCCTTCGGCGCAGCTGGCGCTGGTGGGGCCGTTTTCGGTGGCGCCGAATGACGTCACCGACAAGGGCTACGCGCGCTCCTGGGGCGTGGGCTATCGCCTGGGCTATCTGGCGGAGCCGCTGCCGGGCTTCACCATCGGCGGCAGCTGGCAGCCGAAGATCCACATGGAGCACTTCCATCAATACGATGGCCTGTTCGCCGACCATGGCAGCTTTGACGTGCCGGCCAACTTCGGCGGCGGCGTGGCTTACCGCTGGCGCAAGACCATCGTGGTGTCCGCCGACGTGCAGCGCATCATCTACAGCAGCGTCGAGTCGGTGGGCGACAACCTGCAGCCTTTCGTCAACGGGGTGAAGCTCGGCGCCGATGCCGGCCCCGGCTTCGGCTGGCGCAACATGACCATCTACAAGTTCGGCGCCGGCTGGCGTCCGGTGAAGCCGCTGGAGCTGATGGCCGGTTACAGCTATGGCCGCCAGCCGGTGCCGCAGGATCAGACCCTGTTCAACATCCTGGCGCCGGGCGTGATCAACCGTCACTACACCGCCGGCGCGCAGCTCAGCCTGGGCGGCGGCTACGAGGTCAATGTGTATTACATGCGCGCGCCGGAAAACCGGGTCTACGGCCAGAATTCCATTCCCAACAACGGGCTGCTGCCGCCCGGCAGCTTCGGCGGCGGCGAGGCCGATGTTCGCTTGAAGGAACAGGCCATCGGCGCCTCATTGGCGGTACGCTTCTAGGCCTGATGACCTGGCGGAAGGAGAGGATCCATGTATTTGCAGGCGCTTGAAGGTGGTTTGCTGATCGGTGTTGCGGCCTCGCTGCTGTTGCTCGGCAGCGGCCAGATCGCGGGTATCAGCGGTGTGCTGGGCAGCCTGGTGGAAGGACGTCCGGGCGCCTGGCGCTGGGCTTTTCTGGGCGGCCTGATCGTGGCGGTGCTGGTGGTGCGCCTGGCGAGTGGAGCGGTGCCGGGTCAGCTGGCCCTGGCGTGGCCGGTGATTATCGGCTCTGGTCTGCTGGTCGGCTTCGGCACGCGCCTGGGGTCAGGCTGCACCAGCGGCCATGGCTTGTGCGGCCTGGGCAATCTGTCGACGCGCTCGCTGGTGGCGACGCTGATCTTCATGCTGGTGGCGATGGTGACGGTGTTCGTCGTGCGCCATCTGCTGGCGGGAGGCTGAGATGAATCCGACCCTGCAAAAAGCCATTCCCTTCCTGTCCGGACTGCTGTTCGGTTTCGGCCTGATCCTGTCCGGCATGACCGATCCCTCGCGCATCCTGGCTTTCCTGGATGTGTTCGGCCAGTGGAATCCCTCGATGGCCCTGGTGATGGGCGGCGCCATCGCGGTGACCTTGCCGACCTTCACCTATGTGCGCCTGCGCGGACGCAACCTCGTCGGCATCGCCGTGACCCTGCCGGATCGCAAGACCATCACGCCGCGGCTGCTGGTCGGCAGCGCCCTGTTCGGGATCGGCTGGGGGCTCAGCGGCGTGTGCCCGGGACCGGGCATCCTGATCGCCGCCAATGGATTGCTGAGTGGGGTGTGGGCGCCGGTGCTGTTCCTGCTCAGCGTGCTCGCCGGGATGCTGCTTTACGCGGCGTGGTCGCGGCGCGCGCCGACCGCGAACTTGCCGCGATCGGTGCAGGTGAACGGGCTTTAGAAAGATGAACCCCTCTCCCTCACGGAGAGGGGAAGGGGTGAGGGGCGCCATATCGATAAAGCGCGCACACGCTGATATGGCGCCCCTCACCCGCGCCTGTCGGCGCGGCCTCTCCCAAAGGGAGAGGCAAGCAGGATGGTTCAATTACGATGAACAGCTGACCTCGATGTGCTTCGCCGAGGCTGGCGGCTCTTCGGCATAGCGTTCCATCCCAGGCTGTTCCTCGAACGGCCGGTTGAGCAGCTTGAACAGGGTGTCGATCTCCCCGTAGCTGCCGCCCTGGGCCTGCTCGATGGCCACCTGTACCAGGTGATTGCGCAGTACATACTTTGGGTTGACCGCGTTCATGCGCGCGGCGCGCTCCACATCGTTTGAAGATTCCGAGCGCAGGCGTGCGCGGTAATCACCGGTCCAGCTATCGAAGGCGGCGAGGTCGGCGATCTCGTCGCGGACACCATGGGCCGGCTCGTCGGTATCGCTGCGTACCCGGCTCAGATGGCGGAAGCTGCGGCTGAAGTCGGAATGGCCCTGGTGCAGGATGCTGAGGAAACGGTTGATCAGCTCCGGATCTTCCTCGCGCGTCTCGCGCAGGCCGAGCTTGGCGGTCCACAGGCTGGTCATCGCGCGCGTATAGGCCGGCGGATAGCGTTCGAGGATGCCGTTGGCAATCTCCACCGCCTGTTCCGGCTGCTCCGACAACAGGGGTAAGGTCGCCTGCAGCAGGCGCGAACAATTCCAGTGGCCGATTTGCGGCTGCCGGTCGTAGGCGTAGCGCCCGCCGTCGTCGCTGTGATTGCAGATGTGATGCGCGTCGAAGGCATCCATGAAGCCGTAGGGGCCATAGTCCAGGGTCAGGCCGAGCGCGGAGAAATTGTCGGTGTTCATCACGCCATGGCAGAAACCCACCGCCTGCCACTGCGCCATCAGGCGCGCCGTGCGCTCGACCACTTCGGTCAGCCAGGCCTGGTAGCGGTCGGCACGCCCGGCGAACTGCGGAAAGTGCTCATTGATGACGTGATCGGCCAGCGGACCCAGCTGGTCGTGCCGGTCCTGGTAGTAGAAATACTCGAAGTGGCCAAAGCGGACGAAGCCCGGCGCGGCGCGGCAGACCACCGCGGCGGTTTCGATGGTTTCGCGCACCACGTCCTGCGGCGAGCCGACCAGGCTCAGCGCGCGGGTGGTGGGGATGCCGAGGGCATGCATCGATTCCGAAGCCAGGTATTCGCGGATGGAGGAGCGCAGCACGGCGCGGCCGTCGGCGAAGCGCGACCACGGCGTCTGGCCGCCGCCCTTGAGCTGCAGCTCCCAGCGGCCGCCGTCGCGGCCCTGCAACTCGGCGATCAGATGGGCGCGGCCGTCGCCGAGCTGCGGCACGAAGCTGCCGAACTGGTGGCCGGCATAGACCGAGCTGATCGGCGCATAGCCGGGCCAGGGCAGGTTGCCGGACATGATGGCGGTGAACGCGGCTTGTCCCGCAATGCTGGCGTCCAGGCCGATCTGCTGCGCCAGCGCGGTGTTGAAGTGCAGCAGGCGCGGCTCCGGCAGGGGCGTGGTGGGCACCTGCGGTGCATAGCTGTCGCCCAGTGCGGCATAGCGCCGGGTCATCGGCAGCAAGTCCACCGCAGGAGCAAATGTCATGGCTTCGAATGCACTCATGGTTTGTGTTGGTCCGCATCCGGATCGGAGCCGACGATGAGCCGTGCGCCGCGGCTGAAAGTGAGGTAGTCGAACATCCATTGCAGCGCCACCAGCACGCGGTTGCGCGCGCCGATCAGGAAATAGATGTGCGCCACGCCCCACAGCAGCCAGGCTATGAAGCCTTTCATGCGCAGCCAGCCGAAGTCGATCACCGCCAGGTTGCGGCCGATGGTGGCGAGGTTGCCGAAGTGCTGGTAGTGGAACGGCTGGGGCCTGGCCTTGCCGCCGACAGCGGCGCGGATCAGCTTGGCGACATAGGCGCCGGCCTGCTTCGCCGCGGGAGCGATGCCGGGGATGGGCTTGCCGTCCTGCAATACCAGCGCGGTATCGCCGATGACGAAGACGTTGTCGTGTTCCGGCGCCGACAGGTCCGGGCGCACCTGCACGCGGCCGGCCCGGTCGGCCGGCGCGTTGAGCCAGCGCGCGGCCGGGGAGGCGGCCACGCCGGCGGCCCACAGGATGGTGGCGGCTTCCAGCCGCTCGCCGGAGGCGGTGACGCCCGCCGGATCGCACTCCATCACCTGCTTGCCGAGCCAGACTTCCACGCCCATGCGCTCCAGCGCCTTTCTGGCGTACTCCGACAGGTCTGGCGGGAAGGCGCCGAGCACGCGCGGCGCGCCTTCGATCAGCACGATGCGCGCGTCGCGGGGATCGATGGCGCGGAAATCCGAGGCCAGGGCTTTTTTCGACAGCTCCGCGATGGCGCCGGCCAGCTCCACGCCGGTGGGGCCGGCGCCGATGATGGCGAAGGTCATCAGGCGGCGGCGCTCTGCCGCGTCGTCCGTGTTTTCGGCGCGCTCGAAGGCGAGCAGGATGCGCCGGCGGATCAGGGTGGCGTCGTCGACGCGCTTCAGTCCCGGCGCGATGGGCGCCCAGCGGTCGTTGCCGAAATAATTGTGGGTGGCGCCGGTGGCCAGGATCAGCCAGTCATAGGGCAGTTGCCGGCCGTCGCCGAGCCGCACCTCGCGCCGCGCGGTATCGATGCCGTTGACTTCGCCCAGCAAGACCCGCGCGTTGGCCTGCCGGCTGAGGATGCCGCGTACCGGCCAGGCCACGTCGGACGGATTGAGGGCGGCGGTGGCCACCTGGTACAGCAGGGGCTGGAACAGGTGAAAATTGCGGCGGTCGACCACGGTGACGTCGACCGGGGCCCTGGCCAGCGCGCGCGCGGCGCTGAGCCCGCCGAAGCCGGCGCCGACAATCAGCACCTGCGGCCTGGAGGAGGATTGCGGCATGGGAAGTGAGTGGGGGCGGGTGGATGGATTGCAATTGGTGAAGTGTGCCGCAAAGGCGCCACCCCTGCTTCCGTGTCAACATTGCTCTTGAGCCTCGCGCACGCGCAAAATCCGAATCAATAGAACGACTTTGAGTGGACTAGGGCATCATGGACCAGGTTAGGCAGGATCAACTCGACGCCGCCGTGCTGCGCCGCTTGCTGGAGCATCTGGACAGCCGCAAGGACGTGCAGAATATCGACCTGATGAATCTGGCCGGTTTTTGCCGCAACTGCCTGTCCAAGTGGTATGCGCAGGCGGCGCGCGAGGCCGGCGCGGAGGTGAGCGATGAGGCGGCACGCGAGCGTGTCTACGGCATGCCTTACGGCGAGTGGAAGAAGCTGTACCAGCGGGAAGCGAGCGCCGAACAGAAGGCGGCTTTTGATAAGAGCAGCAAGGCCTGATTCATTGCAGCAACAGGTCAACAACGGGTGGGGGTAAAGATGCGCGGTTATGCCATATGGGGTTTGTTGCTGGTGGCGCTGCCGGCCTGGGCCGATCCGGCGGTGGATAAAGTCATGCAATGCATGCGCGCCAATGTGCCGCCGACCTTGCGCATCCAGCAGATCGAGTTGCAGGCGACCGACCGCGCCGGCGCCAGCCGCACCATGAAGGGCAAGCTCTACGCCATGCGCGACAAGGGGCTGCTGCGCGCGACGGTGCATATCGCCGAGCCGACCGATCTGGCCGGAGCCTCCTATCTGGTGCGCGAGACTGGCGACGCCGGCCACGCCGACGAGATGTACATGTACCTGCCGGCGGTGGCCCGGGTGCGGCGCATCACCGGCGCCAGCGCCGACGGCTCCTTTCTCGGCACCGACTTCAGCTACAACGACGTCAAGCAGATCGAGAACGCCTTCGACGACTCCGACGGCACCTTGGAGAAGCCCGGGGTGATCGAGCAGCATCCGGTCTACGTCATCGCCTTCAAGCCCAAGGCGGACCAGTCCTCGCGCTACAGCCTGCTGCGCGCCTGGGTCGACCAGAAGACCTGCGTCGCCGTGAAGGTGGACTTTCTGGAAGGCGATACGCCGCGCAAGGAGTTGAGCGCGCCGGTTTCGGCCCTGCAGCAGTCGGGCAACTACTGGTACCTGTCGCAGGCGCTGATGCAGGATCTCAAGGATCACACCAGCACCCAGTTGCGCGTGGTCGGGGTGAGCAGCGGCGCCGACCTTGCAACCCGCTATTTCGATCCGCATTCCTTCTATTTGGGGAATTGAACCGCAGCTCAACGGGCAGGGGGAAGTATGAAGCGTTGGGGGACGCTGCTCGGGCTGGTGCTGTGCATGGCCGCGCCGGCCCAGGCCGACGAGGCCCTGCAGAAGGTGTTCGACTGCATGCAGGCCAATCTGCCGCCGACACTGCGGGTGCAACGCATCGAGCTGGAAAACACCGACCGCAACGGCTCCTCGCGCACCCTGAGCGGAAAGCTTTATGCGATGCGCGAGAAAAGCGGCGGCGCGGGGCTGCTGCGCGCCACGCTGCGCATCGACGCCCCGGATTATCTGGCCGGCGCTTCCTACCTGGTGCGCGAGAGCAAGCCGGGCACCGAGGACGAGATGTACGTGTTCCTGCCCTCGGTTAACCGCGTGCGCCGAGTCGTCGGCGACGCCGGCTACGATTCCCTGCTCGGCACCAATTTCAGCTATGTCGATTTCAAGCAGATCGAAAGCGGCTTCGGCGGCGCTGCGGGGACGCTGGAGGCGCCGCAGCAGATCGAGCAGCGGCCGGTATACGTCGTTTCGTTCAAGGCCGAGCCGGCGGCGGCCGGCGGCTACAGCGCCATCCGCAGCTGGGTCGACCAGAAGAGCTGCGTCGTGCTGAAAGCGGATTTCTACGATGGCGCCGCGGTGCGCAAGGAATTCAGCGCGCCGGCCGCAGCCCTGCGGCAGTCCGGCTCTTACTGGTATCTGGCGCAGGCGCAGATGCATGATCTGCACGACGGCACCACCACGCAGCTGCGCATCCTCGACGTGAGCAGCAGCGCGGAGCTGCCGACGCGCCTGTTCGATGCGCGGCTGTTCCATCTCGGCAAGTAAACCCACAAATAGACCCAAACAGACCCGTGTTCTTCTGGATCGCACGCGTTGCCCGCCGTCCCCGCCTGGTGCTGGCGCTGATGCTGCTGCTCGCCGCCGGGGCGGTGCTGCTGTGCGTCAATCCGCGCACGATGCAGCCGCGCTTCCAGGTCGACCCTTCCGCCGAGGCGCTGCTGCCGGCGCAGGACAGCGACCGCGCCGTGCTGGCGAAAGTGCGGCAGACCTTCGGCGAGGACGATCCGGTGATCGTCGCGGTGCGCTTCGAGCCTACGGTATTCACTGCCGGCAACCTGGAGAAGATCGACCGCCTGACCCAGCGCATGCGCCAGCTGCCCGGCGTGCGTGCCGTTTTCTCGCTGGCCACCGCGCCCAATCTGACGGCTTCGGGGGACGACGTCTCCCTCACCTCGTTCACCGAGCAGGCGCGCACCGATCCGAACCAGGTGGCGCAGTTCCCGGCGCAGCTGGCGGCCAACCCGCTGTATCGCGGCACCCTGGTGTCGCCGGACGGGCATAGCGCCGCTTTCGCCCTGTCCTTCGGCGACAACGATCCGGGGCGTTATGCCGCGCTCGACCTGTCCGGGCAGATCCGCGCCGCCGCCGCGCAGATCGCGCCGGGCAGCGAGGTGCGCATCACCGGCACGCTGCCGGTGCGCGCCGCCACCGCCCTGGCGCTGGCGCATACCCTGGCTTTCACCGTGCCGGCGGTGTTCGGCCTGGTGGCGCTGCTGCTGCTGGTCACCTACCGCAGTGTCCGCGCCATGATCGCGGCGCTGCTGACGGTGGGCATGGCGCTGACTTTCACCGTGGCCACGGCGGTGCTGCTGCATATCGAGTTCAACCTGGTGACGGCGATCGTGCCGCCGCTGGTCATCACCATCGGCCTGTCCTACACCATCCACCTGCTGTCGGCCTACTTCCTGTCGCGGCAGATGATTCCGCTGGCGGGCAAGCAGGAGCGGGCGGAATGGGTGATGAACCGCATCGCCACCGGCCTGAGCCTGTCCGGCGCCACCACGGTGGTGGGCTTCCTGTCGCTGATGCTCAACCCGCTGCCGGCGATCCGCTCCTTCGCCCTGCTGGCCAGCATCGGCACCGCCTATGTGGGGCTGCTGACGCTGGTGTTCATGCCGCCGCTGCTCAACGCCCTGGGCAGCTCGCGCGGAGCGCCGCCGGTGGCGGAGCGGATCTTCGCCGCCTGGGGCGTGCGCCTGGCCAACTTCGACACGCGCTGGCGCCGCCAGATCATCGCCATCGCCCTGGTGCTGATCCCGATCGACATTTATTTCGCCTCGCATATCCGCACCGGCACTGAGTTCATCCAGAGCTTCGGCGTGAATTCACCGGTGCGGCAGGACTTCGAGGCGATCAACCAGACTTTCAACGGCGCCAACCTGGTCAGCATCTACGTCGACACCCACGTCAACGACGCCCTGACCGATCCGGCGCAGATCCGGCCGCTGGAGCAACTGGAGGATTGGCTGCACCAGCAGCCCGAGGTGGGAGCGGTGGTGTCTTACATCGACCACCTCAAGCTGCTCAACCAGGCGCTGAACCAGAACGATCCGGCCTTTTTCGCCGTTCCCGACAGCGCCGCGGCGGTGAAGCAGCTGCTGGTGTTCGGCGGCGGCGATGCCATCCAGCACGTGGTCGATCCGCGCTTCCGCAGCGCCGTGATCACGGTGCGCATCAATGTCGACGGCTCCATCGCCATCGGCGATTTCCTCAAGCGGCTGGATGACCGGCTCGACGCCCTGCCGCCGCCGCTGCAGGCGCAGGCCACCGGCAGCACGGTCATCGCCACCCGCGCGGTCGCTGCCATCGCCAGCGGCCATCTGGCTTCGATCGTCATCGCCACCGTCGCCATCTGGCTGCTGCTGTCGGTGATGTTCACCTCGATGCGCGCCGGCTTCATCGCCACCTTGCCCAATATCGTGCCGGTGTCGGTGTACTTCGGCACGCTGGGCCTGCTGCACATCAGCCTCAACCCCACCACCAGCCTGATCGCCTGCATCGTGCTCGGCATCGCCGTCAACGACACCGTGCATTTCCTGGCGCGCTTCAACGCCGATGCGCGCGAGCAGGGCGGCGAAGCCGGGGCGATCCGCTCGGCGCTGTCGGCGGTGCTGCGGCCGATCACCCTGGCCACCGCGGCCCTGTGCCTGGGCTTCCTGGTGTTCACCGGCAGCGAGCTGCGCAACCAGGTGCAGTTCGGCGCGCTGGCCGCGTGGACCCTGTTCTGCGCCTGGATTGCCGACATGACGCTGACCCCGGCGCTGGGTTCGCGCCTGCGCATCGTCACCCTGTGGGACATGCTGCGGCTGGACCTGGGTCGCAGCCCGCAGCACACCATTCCGCTGCTCTCCGGCCTGAGCCTGCGCCAGGCGCGCCTGTTCGCCCTGATGTCGCGGCTGAAGCAGGTCGACGCCGGGGTGCGCATCATCCAGGAGGGCGACCTGGCGCGCGACGTGTTCGTGGTGATCGACGGCAGCGTGCAGGTGGTGCTCGACCGCAACGGCGAGCGCAAAGTGCTGTCCACCCTCGGCCGCGGCGCGGTGATGGGCGAGGCCGGCTACTTCGGCCAGCGCCGCACCGCCAGCATCGACGCACTCAGCGCGGTGCGCCTGCTGCGCTTCGACTCACAGGATCTGGAGCGCCTGCGCGTGCGCTATCCCAGCATCGCCGCGACCATCTACCGCAATCTCAACCGCATCCAGGCCGAGCGCATCGCGCGCATGACGGCGCTGGTGCAGTGAAGGGGAGCGCAGGCGTCCACGATCACCGCTTCTTTGCTCTTGATCCAGCTGTCCAGGCGACGCGACGCGTTGTTTTCCCAAGTCAGGCTGTAATGCATGCTGTTTAACTCCCTTACCTTTCTCGTCTTCTTCGCGGTCGTTTATTCGCTGTTCTGGTGGTTTCCCGGATGGACCGCGCGCAAGCGCCTGTTGTTGACGGCCAGCTACCTGTTCTACGCCGCCTGGAATCCGCCATACGTATTTTTGCTGTTTGCCTCCACCTCGCTGGACTGGTGGCTGGCGCGCCGGATCAGCCGCACCGATCAGGTCCGGCGGCGACGCGCCCTGCTGATTCTCAGCCTGTCCGGCAACCTGGCGCTTCTCGGCTATTTCAAATACGGAAAGTTCCTGCTGGTGAATTTCACCGCGGCGCTGGCCGCGTTCGGCGTCCACTATTCGCCACCCGCGCCGGACATCATATTGCCCGTGGGCATTTCGTTTTATACCTTCGCCTCGCTTTCCTACACCATCGATGTCTATCGGCGTGAAGTCACGGCGGATTGGAAGTTCGCGGACTACGCCCTGTTCGTGAGCTTCTTCCCTCACCTCGTCGCCGGGCCGATCGTCCGGGCTAATCGCCTGCTGCCGCAGATCGCGACACCGCGCGATCCGACAGCCGGCCAGATCGGTTGGGGCATGAGCCTGGTCTGCATGGGGCTGTTCGGCAAGGTGGTGATGGCCGATTATGTGTTCGCGCCCATGGTGGACACCGTCTATGCGGATGTCGGCCGATACGGCGCCGGCGATATATGGACCGCGGTGCTGAGTTTTTCCGGCCAGATCTACTATGACTTCGCCGGCTATTCGCTGTGCGCCATCGGGTTGGCCCTGTGTTTCGGCTTCGTCTTTCCCGACAACTTCCGGTATCCCTATGCCGCCAGGAGTTTTTCGGATTTCTGGCGGCGCTGGCATATCTCGCTTTCGACCTGGCTGCGGGACTATCTGTACATCGGCATGGGCGGCAATCGGCGCGGCGTATGGGCGACCTATCGCAACCTGTTCCTGACCATGTTGATCGGCGGCTTGTGGCACGGCGCCTCCTGGATGTTCGTCCTGTGGGGCGGCCTGCACGGCCTGTATCTTGTGATCGAACGGGTCGTGCGTGGTGTTTCACCGGCAGGCTCCGGCCGCCACGGCAGGCCGGACTGGCCGGGAACCCTGCTGGTGTTCCTGGTGATCATGCTCACCTGGATCCCTTTCCGGGCGGCAACGCCGGCGGTTGCCATGGATGTTCTGCGGGGACTGTTCGTATTCACCAGGCCGAACGTCCTGTATCCGTCGACCACCATGGCCCAGCTGCTCGGTATCTTCGCAACGCTGGGTTGGCATTACCTGCAAAGGGGTGCATCGCTTGAGTCCCGCTTCGGGCAACTCCGCAAGGTGGCCCAGACGGCGGTGATCGCCGGATGCCTGATTGCCGTGTTTCTCTGTTCTGGAGGTGAGCAGCGTGCCTTCATCTACTTCCAGTTCTGACGACCGGTTGCCATCCGTTGCCTGGTTTCCCGTGCTCGTATCGGCGGTGCTGATTTTCCTCGCCTTCGTGACGGCGCTCGAAGCCCTGCTTGCCGCAAGAGGCTTCCGGCCGACCGTGCAGGATTCGGAATCGGGCTGGTTCAGGCAGCGCGATCGAGCCAGTGCCTTGGGCTCCCGTGCGCTGATTCTGATTGGCGCTTCACGGATTCAGCTTGATCTCGACCTCGATGTGCTGCGCGCCCGGACCGGGCTGGAGCCGGTGCAACTGGCTATCAATGGCTCATCCTCCATGGCGGTCCTGCAGGACCTGGCGAGCGATCCGACGATTCGCGGCGCCGTCCTGATCGACTATTACGACGGCACCGTGGTCGGCGCAGAGGAGGGGGACGCTGTTCGATACGAAAGCGACTATGCCAAGCGGGGAAAACGGGTTCCCAACGGCAATCGGCTGGAGGAATGGTTGACCGGCGAACTGCACACGCTGCTGCGGAGTTATGCGGATGGCGCCAGTCCACTCGACTCCCTGCGCCTGCGCGCCCTGAACCCGGACGCCACGCCGCCCTACCTGATTACCCGGCCGGATCGTTCGCGCCTGGCCGACTACACGCAGGTGAAAATGCCCGATTTCCGTTACGCACGCGCCGTGCGCAATATCGGAAGCGGTATGGAGTTAAGGCGGGGTGCGAGCAACGAAGAGCGCAAGCAGGCCATTGAACGGCGCATCGCCGAACTGGCGCCGCTCGACAACAGCGCCTTCACCAGCCAGATCAAGGCAGTCGGCGAACTGGTTGCGTCCCTGCGCAAGCGCGGCATCAGGGTGATCTTCGTTCGCCTTCCGGAAAGCGGATATGTGCTCCAGGCGGACGACAAGCGCTATCCCAGGACCTCCTACTGGGATCTCTTTACCGCGCAAATCGGGGCTCCAGCCGTGAATTTCGCCGACATCCCCGTCCTGAAACGGTTTGAATGTCCGGATGGATCCCATCTGGACTACCGTGACCGGCGAGCGTTTACGGAGGCTTTGCTCGCCAATCTCGATCTGGGGAAGGCGCAATAGGAGCGATCGCCAGGTTGGACCACCCGGCTCAACCGGCCACGCAGTTCCCTTACTGTCCCGACTTCAGCAGCGCATCGATCTGCGGCTTCTGATCCAGCAGCGCCCCGCGCGCCAGCACCGGGTTGCCCGGCTGCGGGCCGAAGAAGTGCCAGTCGCCGAACATCGAGGTGATGGCGCCGAACAGGCCGATGAAGCGGCGCTGGGTCAGTTCGGCGCGGAACTGTGCGGCGCGGCCGCTGGCCGGCGCGGTGACGGCGATGTCCACCTGGTAGTGCTGGTCGCAGACCTCCGGGACCAGGCCGACGGTGAGGTAGTCCAGTACGTAGTTGAAGCAGAACGAGCCGCTGGTGTTGCCGATCACCTTCTCGTCGACGGCGGAGATCACCAGGTCGGGGGGGGTCTCGTCGGTTCCCGGCTGCACGAAATGACTGAACAGTCCGGTGCGCTTCAGTTCGCTTTGCAGTTGCTCGGAGTCGTCCGCCGTCTGCGCCCGCACCATCACCCGCAGATCATGCCAGTTGGCGGTGGACGGATTGTCCGGGCGGATCCTGGTGGCGCCGCAGGCGCAGAGCAGCAGGGGCAGGGCGAGGCTGAGGATTCGTTTCATTGTCCCGGGGGATGAACTGGGGGAAGAAACGTCGATTATGCCGGTTTGGAAGGCATCGCGGGTCGGTTTTGCCGCCCAATTGGCGGTGAAGAAACGCTAAATCGGCCGATCCTCCGGGCATTCCTTGGGCCGGCCTGAAAGTCCTGCGGTAACTCCGAATACCTCTCGGCTTAGGCTAGACTGGCCCTGCCAATTCAATAGATGCAGGACGAGGAGCAGAGCATGAGTCTCAAGGGCAAAACATTATTCATTACCGGCGGCTCCCGCGGCATTGGCGAGGCCATCGCCCTGCGCGCGGCCAAGGACGGCGCCAACGTGGTGATCGCCGCCAAGACCGCGGAGCCGCATCCGAAATTGCCGGGCACCATCCATACCGCGGTCGAGGCGATCGAGAAGGCCGGCGGCAAGGGCCTGCCGATCCTCTGCGACATCCGCGACGAGCAGCAGGTGATCGAGGCGGTGAAGCAGGCGGTAACGCATTTCGGCGGCATCGACATCCTGGTCAACAACGCCAGCGCCATCAGCCTGACCGGCACGCTGCAGACCGACATGAAGCGCTACGACCTGATGAACGGGATCAATGCGCGCGGCACCTACCTGAGCGGCCGGGTGTGCATACCCCACCTGCAGAAAAGCGCGGCGGCCGGCCGCAATCCGCACATCCTGACCTTGTCGCCGCCGCTGGACATGCGCCCCCGCTGGTTCGGGCCGCATGTGGCCTATTCCATGGCCAAGTACGGCATGAGCCTGTGCACCCTGGGCTGGGCCGAGGAATTCCGCAAGGACGGCATCGCCGTCAACTCGCTGTGGCCGCGCACCGGCATCGCCACGGCGGCGATCAAGCTGATCGGCGGCGACGCCCTGATGAAGAAGAGCCGCACCGCCGAAATCATGGCCGACGCCGCCCACGTCATCCTGACCCAGCCGTCGCGGGAGTTCAGCGGCAATTTCTGCATCGACGACGTGGTGCTGCACCAGCTGGCCGGGGTGCGCGATTTCTCCAAGTATGTGGCGGTGCCGGGCACCAAGGAATCCGACCTGATGCCGGACTTTTTCCTGCCGGAACACCTGCCCAGCGTGTCATAGGTTCGCGTTCTGGCTTGAACAGCATCTCGCGCAAAGCCGCAAAGACGCAAGGAAAGAAAAAAGCTTTCTTGATAGAGAGCTTTTTCTCTGCGTCTTTGCGTCTTTGCGCGAGGCTGTTTTGATCCTCCCCATGAGCTCGCCCTACATCACCGCCGAGGGCTACCAGCGCCTCAAGGACGAGCACGACCAGCTCTGGAAAGTGCGCCGGCCCGAGGTGGTGAAAGCCCTCAGCGCGGCGGCGGCGGAGGGCGACCGTTCGGAAAACGCCGAATACATCTATCGCAAGAAGGAATTGCGCGAGATCGACCGCAAGCTGCGCTACCTGCAGACCCGCCTGCCGGAGCTGCGCGTGGTGGACCAGCCACCCAGCGATCCCGGCCGGGTGTTTTTCGGCGCCTGGGTGGAAGTGGAGGATGAGGCGGGCGGAAGCCGCACCTACCGCATCGTCGGCGGCGATGAGACCGATGCCCGCCGCGGCTGGATCAGCGTGGACTCGCCGCTGGCGCGTGTGCTATTGAAGAAGCCGGCGGGGGAGGCGGTGACGGCGCAGTTGCCGGGCGGGGAGGCGCATCTGACCATCGTTTCGGTGCGCTACCAGGAATAAGGCGGGAGGCGGCCATGAGCGACACCGATTTGCGGCAGTTGCGCGGGCGCATCCTGGCTGCCGCGCGCGAATTGTCCGTGGCCGGTGGCAGCGCCCTGGACCTGCCGGATTCCGAGCTGATCGCCGAGGCCGGCGTGTCGCAGGACGAATTCACTTCCGCCTACGCCGACCGTCGCGCCTACCTGCTGGCCCTGCTGCTGGATTTTCTCGATCGCGCTCGCGCCGACGCCATCGACACGCTGGCGCAATCGCCGCCCGGCGTTCCGCGCATCGCCGCCGCCTTCGAGCGCTACTGGGATTGCAACCTGCGCTGGCGGCCGATGCGCGAACTGGCCCTGTATTTCCGCACCGATGCGGAAGGCGCCGAAATCCTGCGCGGCCGCCTGCATGGCGTCACCATGATCGCCCAATACGACCTGAACCGGATCGACTGGCCGCATGCCGCCGCCGCCGCGCGGCTCGCCGCCAATATGTGCGTGGAAACCGCCATCGCCGAGTACGAGGCGCGCCATATCCTGCCGGAGCTGCGCTACTCGGTGCTCAGCTATTTCCGTGAGCCGCGGCCCAAGCCGTTCGATTCTAGCGTGATGCCGTAGCGGCAAAATCCCCTCGCGCAAAGACGCAAAGACGCCAAAAAAGCTGATTGGTGAAGAGCTTTTCCTTTGCGTTCTTTGCGGCTTTGCGCGAGTCCTGCTTTTAGCCGTTGGAGCCGGGCTACTCGACCGGCAAAATATCCTTCAGCACGCGCCAGCCGCCGTCGATGGAATACACATTGCTGTAGCCCATCTTCTGCACATTGTCCGCGGCGATAGCGGAGCGGAAGCCGCCCCCGCAATACAGGTACAGCGGCTCGGACTTGTCCGGATGCTTGGCCTCGATGTCCCGCTCGATCACGCCCTTGCCGAGCCATTCCGCGCCCTTGACGTGGCCGGCGGCGTATTCGCTTTCCTCGCGCGTGTCGATCAGCCGGGCCTTGGGGTCGGCGGCGAGGATGGCGGGAATTTCGCGGGCTTGCACTTCCTTGATGCGGGTTCTGGCGTCGGTGACCAGGGCGAGGAAGCCGGGGGCGTGAGTCGAGGCCATGAGGCGCTCCATTGAGCTGTTGTTGTCGATGGGCGAAATCTACTCGATATGGAGCACTTCAGTCATGGAATTTTCGTTCAACCTGGCCCTTATGGCCTGCCGATGAAACCGCCAGTCGCCGCCGTGGTCCATGATGGTGGCGGTGCTGCGGTACCATCCGGAACCTGCCGGCGGTTGCCGTACGAACAACGGGCGGCGCGCGGATTGCCAATGCGCGCCTGAGCGCCGCCGGTCAAGATCAGGAGTCAGAAACCACGGCCGCGGTTAAAAAGCCGGGGTTCATTGCGATGGATGGAGGAAGCAGGTCGATGAAACGAGCGCGTAGCGCCGTGGTTGCTGGTTGGGCCCCAACTTTACTGTCGGGCTTGCTGCTGGGCTTGAGCGCCGCGGCCGGCGCGCAGGGCGGCGGCTCCCCCGCGGTGGACGCCACGGTGCAGTCCAACCGCGCCGCCGGCGCCGCGCAGCAGCAGATCAACCAGCTCGACGACCAGACCCGGGCGCTGCTGGAACGCTACCGCGCCGCCCTGTGGCAGACCCAGCAGCTGAACGTCTACGTGCAGCAGATCGGCCCGCTGCTGGCCACCCAGGACGCCGACCGTGCCGCGCTGCAGCAGCAGTTGCAGCAATTCGGCAGCAGCTCGCACGACCTCACCCCGCTGCTGCTGCGCATGCTCGACAGCCTCGACAAGTTCGTCGCGCTGGACCTGCCGTTCCTGCAGCAGGAGCGGCGCGAGCGCGTCGCCGCCCTGAAGCGCCTGATGACCGATGCCGGCACGCCGCAGGCGGAGAAATACCGCCGCATGCTGGAGGCCTACAAGATCGAGGCCGATTACGGCCGCAGCCTTGGCGCCGAGCGCATGCAGCTCCAGCTCGAAGGCGGCACCAAGGTCGTGGACGTGCTGCACCTCGGCCGCGTGGCGCTGTACTACCTGAGCCTGGACGGCCGCGAGGCCGGCTGCTGGGATGCCGGGGCGAAGCAGTGGCGGACCATCCAGGGCCGCTTTCGCAGGCCCATCCGCGAAGGGCTGAAGATCGCCCATGAAACCGCCGCGCCGGAAGTGCTGGAGCTGCCGGTTCCCGCCGCCGCGCCGGGCCAGCCGCAGGCGGCGCTGACACCTGCCTGGCGGCTGGCCCTGCGCGGCGTCGGCGCCGGCCTGCTCGATGCCCTGCTGCCGGCGGCCCAAGCGGCCCAGTCCGCCGCCGCGGCGCCGGGTGTGGATGAACTGCTCAAGCAGATCCGCGATTCGGCGCAGCAGAATGCGCGCATCGACCAGGAGCGCGAGCAGCGTTTCCTGCGCAACCGCAACGACCAGCAGGCGCAGCTGGCGCAGGCCGAGGGCGAAGAGCATGCGGCGCAGGCCAAGTCCGACGCCATCCGCGGCCGCTACGAGGCCAACCAGAAGGCGATGGCCGACCTGAAGAGCCAGTTGCAGACCCAGTCCGGCGAGCTGGGCCAGTCCTACGCGGCGGTGCGCGAGGCGGCGACGCAGTTCAGGAACGAGATCGCCGAGTCCTACATCAGCGCGCAGTTCCCCGAGCGCCTCAAGCTGCTCGATACCCTGGCCGATCCCAACACCCTGCCGAGCCCGAAGCAGCTGGAGGACTTCTGGTTCACCCTGCAGCAAGAGATGACAGAGAACGGCAAGGTGGCCCGATTCCAGGCGGAAGTGATCGGCAAGGATGGCCAGCCGGCGCAGATGCAGGTGACGCGCGTCGGCCCCTTCATCGCGTTCGCCGGCGGCCGTTACCTCGTAGTGCAGCCCGGGGCGCGCCTGCAGGTGGCGGAGCGGCAGAATTTCGATACCGGCCTGGCCGCCAGCTTCGAGTCCACCACCAGCGGCTGGGCGCCGGTGCCGATCGACCCGACCTTTGGCACCTTGCTCAAGCTGGCGGCGGAGCGGCCCTCGCTGTTCGAGCGCATCAACCAGGGCGGCATCGTCGGCTACATCATCATCGTGGTGGGCTGCATCGGCGCCGCGCTGGCGCTGTTCCAGCTGGCCTACCTGTTCGCCGTCGGCGGCAAGATTGGCCGGCAGCTGCAGAACATCAACGCGCCGTCCACCGACAATCCCCTCGGCCGCGTGCTGTCCTGCCTCAAGGACGACACCGCCACCCATGATCCGGAAGTGCTGGAGACGCGCATCTCCGAAGCCGTGCTGCGCGAAACGCCCAAGCTGGAGCGCTTCCAGCCGTTCCTGCGCATGGTCGTCGCCGCCGGCCCGCTGCTCGGCCTGCTCGGCACCGTCACCGGCATGATCATCACCTTCCAGGTCATCACCGAGATCGGCGCCGGCGATCCCAAGGTGATGGCCGGCGGCATCTCGCAGGCCATGATCAGCACCGTGCTGGGCCTGATCATCGCCATCCCCATCCTGTTCATCAACAGCGTGCTGGCCGCGCGCTCGCGCATCCTGGTGCAGATCCTCGACGAGCAGAGCGCCGGCATGCTGGCCGCGCGGCTGGAGCAGCAGCATGTTCGCTGACACTCCGCACCTCACTCAACCTCAGCCCCAATTGAACGAGGCCTGCTCCTCGGTCCCTTCTCCCCTTGCGACCGAAGGAAGTCCCCTTTTCGGGAGGGGAGAAGGACAGGATGAGTGGTGCCTTTCAATCTGCCGCGCCGCTGATGAGAAGCGGGGCACATGGGGCCACCCCTCACCCAACCCTCTCCCCTTTACCTGGCGGCCCGGTGGCCGCGGGCAAGGGGAGAGGGCTTTAGCGCGGCGCGGGATTCCGGAGTTCAGCCATGTTCGGTAGCCTCGGCGATGCGCTTGCCGCGGGCTTCGCGGCACCGTTCGAATCGGTGGGCGATTTCTTCCACCTCGGCGGCTGGGTGCTGAAGTGGATCCTGTTCGCCGCCCTGGTGATGTGGACCCTGATCCTGGAGCGCTACTGGTACTTCGCCCGCATCCACCCAGGCGAGTTCCGCCATCGCCTGGCGGCGTGGACGGCGCGGGGCGAACGCCGCTCCTGGCACGCCCACCGCATCCGCGAGCAGCTCATCTCCGAGCTGAAAGTGGGGATGAGTTCCACCCTGCCGCTGATCCGCGTGATGGTGCCGCTGGCGCCGCTGCTGGGCCTGCTCGGCACCGTCACCGGCATGCTGGAGGTGTTCGACGCCATGACCGCGGTCGGCCAGTCCGATGTGCGGGCCATGGCCTACGGCGTATCCCACGCCATGATCTCGACCCTGGCGGGGCTGGTGGTGAGCCTGTTCGGCCTGTTCTTCTCGGTGCAGCTCAGCTCGCGCGTAATCGCCGAGTCCGAGCGCCTGCCCGATCTCCTGTTGCCGGAGTGAGACCATGAAAATCCGCCGGCACACCCATCAGCAGGAAGACGTGCACATCGACCTGGCGCCGATGCTCGACTTCTTCCTGAATCTGCTGATCTTCTTCATCATCAGCACCGCCTTCGTCACCGAATCGGGCATCAAGGTCAACCGGCCCAGCGCCAAGACCGCGGTGAAGCTGGACAACAGCAGCATCTTCATCGCCATCTCGGCGCAGGGCGAGATCGTGGTCGATCGCCAGCATGTCGACGTGCGCCTGCTGCGCGCCACCCTGGAGCGCCTGCGCAGCCAGAAGCCGCAGGCGCCGGTGGTGATCCAGGCCGACCGCGATGCGCGCACCGGCCTGGTGGTGGACGCCATGGATCAGGCCAAGCTGGCCGGGATTCAGGACGTGGCCATCGCGGCTACTCCGGCCACCGGGCCTGGAGGGCGGTAGTGGATACGCTTCGTAGGTCGGCCTTCAGGCCGACGCTTTGTCGGGCTGAAGCCCGACCTACAAAATTCTGCGCGGGGCTTGCCTAGATGAGCGCGCCTGCCGCAGCCGCAAACGGCTTGCCATTTCGGCGGTCCGCTTTCGAGCGCCTGCGCTGGGTGCTGATTCCCCTGCTGGCCATCGCCATCGTGCTGCTGCTGGTGATCCTGATGCGCTGGATGATCCGCGCGCCGGAGGGCAACGCCGCGCCGCAGGAGCAGGTGGAGGGGGTGCAGATGGTCAAGCTGGAGAAAGACCAGGACAAGCCCCAGGATGAGCCGGCAGCCCCCGATGCGGCCCCGCCGCCGCCGCCGGCGGCGCCGCCTTCGCTGGCCCGCGCCGACCTGCCGCCGATCGCCGCGCCGACCATCTCGATCACGCCGACGCCGGTGGAGATCGCCGTCGGCGGCGGCCCGGTCAATCTCGGCACCGGGCTGGGCCTGGGCAGCTCCGGCGTGTTCGGCGGTTTCGCCGGCCGCGGCGGTAATGGCAACGGCAATGGCAATGGCGGCGGGGGAGGCGGCTTCGGTTCCGGCCAGGGCTTCACCGGCAAGGAGCTGATCCCGCTGTCTACGGCGCGGCCGCAAATGCCGGAGTGGGCCTGCAAGCAGAAGATCGCCGGCTGGGTCGAGGCGGTATTCACGGTGATGCCCAACGGCCGCGTCAGCAACGTCAAGATCGTCGACGCGCAGCCGCGCGGCGTGTACGAGGCGGCGGCGATCGAGAGCATCTCCAACTGGATCTACAACGAGTCCAAGCAGTCGCGCGAAGTGGATCAGCGCGTGCCGATGGATCCGGACGATTGCCAATACAACTGGCACTAAGGAAAACAGTTGCCAGTGATTAGTGATCAGTGGTTAGTAAAAGCCAAAGGCCGTGCATCAGCCCACGCATGCCGGCTGCGATTGGCTTTTACTAACCACTGGCCACTAATCACTAACCACTGCGTTGCCGGCGCGATGGCGCTTCTGCTTGCGCTGACCCTGCCTCCGGCAACCGCCGACCAATACCACAGCCAGACCCGCGTCGGCCCGGGCGAGCCGGCGCAGCAACAGCAGGACATCCAGCAGCAGTTGCAGACCAATACCGATCCCTACGCCAAGGCCATGCTGCTGCGCGAGCTGGCCGCCGCGGCGGCGCAGAAGAAGGATTACGCGGCGGCGGCGAAATACCTGGAGGATGCGCTGGCACAGCATGGCCTGTCCGGGCCGGCCGAGCAGCAGATGCGCAACGACCTGACCCAATTGCGCGTCGGCAGCGGCGACCCCAAGACGGTGATCGCCTCGATCGAGCCGCGCTACAAGTCCGGCGCCGCGCTGGCGCCGGAAGAGCTGGTGGCCCTGGGCGCCGCCTACCTGCGGCAGAACCGCTACAGCGATGCGCTGACGCCGCTGCAGAAAGGCGTGGCCGCCACCCGCACGCCTGACGTGAGCTGGCGCCGCGCGCTTTACGCGGCCTACGTCGGCACGGGCCAGGACAAGCAGGCTGCGCAGGTGCTGGAGACGGTGGTGCGCGACCAGCCTACGGCGCGCGAGGACTGGCTGCGTCTGTCGGCACTGTACCTGAAGGGCGGCGACAAGGAGCGCGCGCAGGCCACGATGGAAGTGGCCAGCCGCCTCGGCTACCTCGATGCGCCCGAGCAGCGCCTGCAGCTGGTGGCGCTCACCGCGCAGATCGGCGCGCCGTTCCAAGCCGGCTCCCTGCTCAAGGGCTGGATGGAGGCGGGCAAGCTGCCGCGCAGCGCCGACAACCTGCGCAACCTGGCGGCGCTGTGGGTGCAGGCGCGCGAGTCCTCGCTGGCCATTCCGGCCTTGCAGGATGCGGTGAGCGCCAAGCCGGGCAGCGAGCTGTATCTCCAGCTCGGCCAGATGCACCTGGATCGCGAGGAATACCGCGACGCCGCACAGGCCTTGTCGCAGGGCATCGCCACCGGCGGCAAATCCGGCCCAGCCTATATGGCGCTGGGCGTGGCCCTGTATCAGCAGGCCGATGTGGACGGCGCCACCAAGGCTTTCCGCGAGGCCGCCAATTTCCCCGCCAACCGCGCTTTGGCGGGGCAGTGGGTGAAATACCTGGAATCCGGCCAGGCGCGCGAGCAGGCCCTCACCGCCGCCGCGCAGCGGCGCGCCCGCGACATTTCCGCGCCCACGCTGGCCACCGGCTTGCTCGGCGGTCCGGTGGCGGTGAGCGATGCAGCGCAGCCGCAGCTGCCGCCGGCGGTGGAGCCAGGCGCCGCCTCGGGCAGCGGCGGGCTCACTCCGGTGGGCGCGGAGCAGGCGGGCTCCGCCGACGGCACCATCCCGCCCTGGACCGGCGGGCTCACCCGCAGCCAGTGGCCGGCCAGCTATGCGCCGGGCGGCAAGCTGGCCGATCCCTTCCCGGGCGACAAGCCGCTCTTCACCATCAATGCCGGCAATTACCAGAAATATGCGGACCATCTGGTGGATGGCTACAAGGCGCTGTTCGCTAAATACCCGGACTACACCATGCCGGTGTACCAGACGCGGCGCACGGTGAGCTATCCGCAGGCGATCTATACCGCCACCCAGGCCAACAACGGTAAGTCGAAGACCATTGCCGCCGACTCCATCGCCGATGCCCACCTCGGCTTTCCCTTCCCCGAGCCGCACACCGGCGTGGAAGTGCTGTGGAATCATCGCCTGCGCTATCGCGGCGATACCGTGCAGTCGCAGTCGACCCAGGCCGTGGTGGAAAACAGCGGCTCGATCCAGTACCTGAAGCAGTCCGAGCGCGTCTACTACCGCTACGGCAATGTCAGCGATCCGGTGGACATCGCCAGCCACAACATCCTGCTCTACTACCTCACCTGGTTCGGGCGCGACAAGGGCGGCTTCGACTTCCTCGCCCTGGTGCACGAAACCGCCAACCAGCTCAAGGACGCCCGCGGCATCTGGGTGGTGCCGTCCGGCGTGCCCAAGATGTTCCGCATTCCGCCGGTGGGCTACGACCAGCCTTTCCCGGGATCGGGCGGCGTCTATTTCATCGACATGGTCGATATGTACAACGGCCTGTTCGACCGCTACGTGTGGAAGCTGGTGGGCAAGCGCGAGCTGTATATCCCCTACAACAGCTATCGCCTCGGCGACGGCAGCATCAAGTACGCCCAGTTGCTCAAGCCCGGCCATTTAGACCAGTCGCAGACCCGTTACGAGCTGCATCGCGTCTGGATGGTCGAAGCGACGCTGCGTCCCGGCAACAGCCACCGCTTCGGCAAGCGCCTGTTCTATGTCGACGAGGACAGCTGGAACGTGGTGCTGGTGGTCAATTACGATCCCGAGGGCAAGCCCTGGCGCTTCCAGGAAGGCCATCTGCTGCCGTCCTACGATGTGCAGACCGCCAACTGCGCGCCGGTGGTGACCTACGACCTCAAGGAAGGCCGCTATTTCGCCAACCGCCTGTACGCGGAGGATTCATCGCCGGTGTACAACACGCCGATGCGGGAAGGCGACTTCCTGCCCAGCGTGGTGCAGGGGCGTTATGTACACTGAAGCAGCGCCTGGCTGATCCTGTTTCAGGCCGGCACGCCGCAACGGGATGGGAGGAGACTGCTATGCCATCGGATTCCGGTGATGCGAAGGACTGGCATCACCAGCTGATCGAGGACTCCAGGGGCATCCGCCGGATCGTGGAAGCCAGCACGCGCATCGCCGTGCTGGGCATCAAGACCGAGGCGCAGTCCGGACAGCCGGCGTTCTACGTGCCGCGCTACCTGGTGGAAGTGGGGCTGGACGTCGTCCCGGTGCCGGTGTACTACCCGGAAGTCACGCAGATCCTGGAACTGCCGGTCTACCGCAGGCTGGTCGATATCCCGGGTGAGATCGATCTGGTCGATGTGTTCCGGCGGCCGCAGGACATTGCGGCGCATGTCGACGACATCCTGGCCAAGCGTCCCGCCGCGGTGTGGTTCCAGCAGGGCATCCGCAACGAGGAAGCGGCGGAGCGACTAGCGCGGGCCGGCATCCAGGTGGTGCAGGACCGCTGCCTGATGGTCGAGCACCGGCGTTTCGTCGGTGGCTGAAGAGCATTGCCGGAGCCGCGGCGGCGGAATGCGTTACCCTTGCTCCGCTCCGGGCGAAGCATTCGTGCCGGATATGGTTCGGGCCCGATTTGGGTATATGGCGAGAATGAACAGCGAAAGCGACGAAATCGATGTCAACGACTGGGACAAGATCTATCCGCTTGGCTCGGTCTGGAGTTTTTCCTGGACTACGGACTACGTGGTGACGGTGACCGGCCATACGCGCCGTGGTATCAAGGTTTCCTACAAGCGTCCCGGGACCGGGCACACTCTCAAGGCGGGGATTTATCAGCCGGAGGAGCTGGTCAAGGTCAAGAAGTAGGGCGTCGTCGCTTGCGTGGTTTTCGATCAATCCTGTCATCCTGAGCGCAGCGAAGGATCTGGCTGTGCGCGGGGCCAGATCCTTCGCTGCGCTCAGGATGACAGGTGAACAGGCCGTCGCGATCTCGCTGGCCTAGCTGGGATCGCGATATTGCGCCACGATCTCCCCGACCGCGCGGATGACGTCATTGCGGCGGTAGGCGAGCAGTGCGGTTTCCCGCGCATCCGGTTCGTAATACAGCGTGTTGCCGCGCCCGAAGTAGATGGCGGAATCCGGCAGCATCGGATGTTCCTGGTCCAGCACCGGCGGCGCCGGGCGGCCCACGGCGCGGAAGAACGCTCCGAAAAAATCCTGGAAGGGCAGGTTCTGGTCGCCGACCAGATAGGCCTTGCCGTTTTCACCACGGGCGAGGGCGCCTTCGATGGCCTCGGACAGTGAAGTGGTGGAAATGAAATTCACGCCGCCGGGCGGGGCGAACTCCGGCATGGGGGCGAACTTGCCTTCGGCGTAAGCGGTATAGGCCTTGAACATTCCGATCACCAGGCCGGGCACGGCGCCGCAGACGAAGGGCGCATTGACGCTGATGGCGCGGAAGTCTTTGGTGGCCAGGGCGCGGACGCCTTCATCGGCGAGCTTGCGCGAGCGGATATAGGGATTGCCGTCGACCAGGTCCGGCCGCGCCTGCGGATAGAAGCTGCCGACGTTGACGGCATGGCGGATGCCGGCTGCGCGAGCGGCGGCGAAGAAGCGCGGCACGCCTTCGGTGTTGGCGCGGTGCCAATGCGCTGCCGCGTCCTGCTCGGCCGGCACGTGGCGGATGTCGTTGCCGGCGGCGAACACCAGCGCCTCGAAGCGCGCCAGCGCGGTGCGCGGCAGGTCGTTGGCGATGTAGTCGCAGCGCAGGAATTCCAGCCCGCCCAGCGGCGTGCCGGCGGCGGGTGGATTGCGCCCGGCGATGGCGACCTCATGGCCTCTGGAGTGCAGGTACAGCGCCGCATGGCCGCCGATCATGCCGGTGCCGCCCACCACGAGTATCCTCATCGTGCTCTCTTCATTAGTCTTTTTTCCGGTCGTACCCGCATGGGCCGCTCAGACAGGCCCCGGAGTGTGCCGCTTGACTTGAATGGTGAGGGTGCCGGCTGCCGCGATCATCCCGCGAACGGACTACCCGGCACAGCGCGCTGGAGGATCTGAGCGGTGCTGCCCTGCTATTTGCGAACAGGATTCTGCTTGGCCAGCAGTTCGGCCATCGAATCCACCTTCATCGACTGCATGGTCAGCGCGCCGACATAGAGCATGTCGATGATGCGCACGGTCTGCTGCATGATCTCGTCGCGCCGCGCCGGCTGCTCGATGTAGTCGAGCGTCTGGTGAAACACGTGCTGCACCACTACCCGCGAGACTTCGCGCAGGGTCTCGACCTTCAGGATCGGCACGATGTTGAGGAACAGCACGTCCTCCACGGTTTCCTCGGCCACGTCGTCGATCATGCGCTGCAGGGCTTCGCGCAGGGCCGGTATGGCGCCATGCAGTTCGCGCACGGCGACGATGAAAGCTTCCGGATGGCGCAGCGCATAGTCGAAGACATATTCGATGGTGCGCGGCGTGGCTTCGGCGACGGGGCTTTCCACGGTGCGGCGGATGCCGCGCAGATTGGTGCGGATGTCGCGGCCGAGCTCGTCGATGATCGCCTGGTTGAGCTGTTCCAGGCTGCTGAAGTGGCGATAGAAGGTATTCGGATTGAGCCCGGCTTCGCGCGCCAGCTCGCGCAGGCCCAGCGCCTGCAGGCTGCGCTTGCTGGCGCCGATGCGCAGGGCGGCCTCGATCAGGCGCTGCCGGCCGCCAATCGGGGCCGGGTTTTCCTCAGTGGCTTTCGTGCGGCTCATGGTGGCGGTTGGGCCAATGCAGGGTGAGTTCTTGACATTCAGTATACGCTTGTCTACATTAAGTAGACAGTTGTAGACATTGAGTTTCAAAGCTAGACGCCGGGCCGCGAGCCGGATCGCTCAGGCGAACGGCGCAAACCCAACCCAATCACGCAGGAGAGCTGTGCGATGCCCAAGGTTTCCGCAACTTCCGCCGCCAAATCCGGCCGCGCCGCCGCCCGCAAGGAGCAGCCCGTGCGCATCGCCATCGTCGGCACCGGCTTCGCCGGCCTCGGCATGGCGATCCGGCTGAAGCAGGCCGGGATCGAGGATTTCGTCATCCTGGAAAAAGCCAATGACGTCGGCGGCACCTGGCGCGACAACCACTATCCGGGCTGCGCCTGCGATGTGCAGTCGCACCTGTATTCCTTCTCCTTCGCGCCGAACCCGGAATGGTCGCGCATGTTTTCGCCGCAGCCGGAGATCTGGAGCTACCTGCGCAAGTGCACCGACCAATACGGCCTGCGCCCCTTCATCCGGTTCAACTCTGAAGTGCAGGCGGCGAAGTGGGACGAGCAGGCCGGGGTCTGGCGCGTGCAGCTGTCCGGCGGCCGCGAGCTGGTCGCCAATGTCCTGATCTCCGGCATGGGCGGCCTCAGCCGTCCGGCCTATCCGATTGGAGTGAAGGGCCTGGAGAGCTTCCGCGGCAAGACCTTCCATTCGCAGGACTGGGATCACGACTATGATCTGAAGGGCAAGCGCGTCGCCGTGATCGGCACCGGCGCTTCCGCCATCCAGTTCGTGCCGCAGATTCAGAAAGCAGTAGCTCAACTCGACCTGTATCAGCGCACGCCGCCGTGGATCCTGCCCAAGCCGGATCGCAAGGTCTCGGATTTCGAGCACAAGCTGTTCAAGGCGGTGCCGCTGACCCAGCGCCTGTTCCGCGGCGCCATCTACGCCATCATGGAAACGCGGGTGCTGGGCTTCACCATCAACCCGAAGATCATGAACCTGGTGAAGCGCGTCGCGCTGCGCCACATCCATCATCACGTCAAGGATCCGGAGCTGCGCGCCAAGCTCACCCCGGACTACACCGTGGGCTGCAAGCGCATCCTGATTTCGGATGACTACTACCCGGCCCTGGCCAAGTCCAACGTCGATGTCATCAGCAGCGGCATCAAGGAAGTGCGCGCCAACAGCATCATCGGCCAGGACGGCAGCGAGCGCGAAGTCGACGCCATCATCTACGGCACCGGCTTCCACGCCACAGATCCGATGCCCAAGGGCGTGCTGTTCGGCCGCGGCGGCAAGGATATCGTCGATGCCTGGAAGGACGGCCCGGAAGCCTACAAGGGCACCAACGTGGCCGGCTTCCCCAACCTGTTCCTGATCGTCGGGCCGAACACCGGCCTGGGCCACAACTCGATGGTCTACATGATCGAGTCGCAGGTGAACTACGTGATGGACGCCCTGCGCAAGATGGACGCGGGCAAGCTGCGCAGCGTCGACGTCAGGCCGGAGGTGCAGTCACGCTTCAATACGAAAATCCAGGAGCAGCTCAGCCACGCCGTGTGGACGGCGGGCGGCTGCAAGAGCTGGTACCTGCATCCGAGCGGCAAGAACACCAGCCTGTGGCCGGGCTTCACCTTCAGCTTCCGCCGCCAGCTGAAACGTTTCGATCTGCGCGACTATGTGGCCGAGGCGGCGGAGCAGAAGCCGTCACGCAAGGCCGGCGCCAAGCTGGCGGCGGAAACGGCGTAAGGCAAACTATAAAGGCCCGTTCGCCCCGAGTGCCCGCGTAGCGGGCGTATCGAGGGGCCAGCGCCAAGGTCCCTCGATACGCGTTGCTGCGCAACGCACTCGGGACGAACGGGAGTAGTTGGTTTTCTGACAGAAGATCCGATTTTCCGGGGAGAACGCAGTGAAGTCATTCGAAAACAAGGTCGCCGCCATTACCGGCGCCGGTTCCGGCATGGGCCGCACCCTGGCGCTGCGCCTGGCGGCGCAGAAGTGCCACCTGGCCTTAAGCGATGTGAACGAGGCTGGCCTGGCGGAAACGGTGCAGCTGGCAGCGCAGTCCGGCGTCAAGGTCACCAGCAAGAAAGTCGACGTGGCGGACCGCGCCGCGGTCTACGCCTGGGCCGACGAGGTGGTGCGCGACCACGGCAAGGTCAACCTGATCTTCAACAATGCCGGCGTGGCCCTGGGCGCCACCGTCGAGGGCATGAGCTATGAGGATTTCGAGTGGATCGTCGGCATCAATTTCTGGGGTGTGGTGCATGGCACCAAGGCCTTCCTGCCGCACCTGAAAGCTGCCGGCGAAGGCCACATCATCAACACCTCCAGCGTGTTCGGCCTGATGGGCATTCCCAGCCAGAGCGCCTACAACGCTACCAAGTTCGCGGTGCGCGGCTTCACCGAGGCGCTGCGGCAGGAGCTGGACCTGGGCAAGTCGAAGGTCAGCGCCACCAGCGTGCATCCGGGCGGCATCAAGACCAACATCGCCCGCGCGGCGCGCATGAGCAGCTCGATCCGCGACATCGGCCTGGACGACGAGCGCGGCAGCGAGAAGTTCGAGAAGCTGTTCATCACCACGGCGGACAGCGCGGCCGCCACCATCCTCAAGGCGGTGCGCCGCAACAAGCGGCGCGTGCTGATCGGGCCGGATGCACACGTCGTCGACCTGATGGTGCGGCTGCTGCCGTCCTCCTACCAGCGCATCACCACGTTCTTCGCGCGCCAGTCGATGAAGTGAGCTTGATGGCTTAATCAAAAAGGGGCCCGCGGGCCCCTTTTTTCGTTGTTGCTGTTGTAGGGCGGGCTGTGCCCGCCGCCTCTGTGCAGCGCCGGTGACAGCCGGCGGCCACAGGCCGCCCTACATGCCGCGAACGACTATTTGCGACGCACACGTTGATAAGGCAGATATTGCGGCGTCCACACCTTGGCGCGGATGGCCGCCTCGATCTTGTCCTTGGCGATGCGCTTGCCCAGTTTTTCCTTGTGCGCCTGCAGGGCCACTGCCTGCGCCACGGCGAGCGCGACCTCGCGCAATGCCGTCACCGGCGGCAGCAGGTTGGCCTTGGGATCGAGCCGCGCCGGCGAGGTTTCGGCCAGGGCCTTGGCCGCGGCCATGAACATGGTGTCGGTGACGCGGCGCGCGCCCACGCCAATGGCGCCCAGGCCAACGCCGGGGAAGATGTAGGCGTTGTTGGTCTGGTCGACCTTGAAGCTGCGGCCGTCGCGCTGGATCGGCGGGAACGGGCTGCCGGTGCCGATCACGGCGCGGCCCTCGGTCCAGTTCATCAGGTCGGTGGGCGTGGCTTCGCTGTGCGAGGTGGGATTGGATAGGGGGAAGATCACCGGCCGCGGCGCGTGCTGCGCCATGGCGCGCACCACCTCTTCGCCGAAGGCGCCGGCCTGGCCGGAGACGCCGATCAGCGCCGTCGGCTTGGCGTTGTTGATCACGTCGATCAGGTCGATGCGCCCGGCCTGCTTGAGTTTCCAGTCCGCCACCGCGCCGCTTTGCTGCAGGAAGGGCTTCTGGAACGGCAGCACGTTTTCCTGGGGCTCGACCATCAGGCCCTTGATGTCGATCAGGTAGAAGCGCTTGACCGCGTCGGCCTCGCTCAGGCCCGCATCGACCATCGCATGCAGCAGCAGGTTGGCGATGCCGCAGCCGGCCGAGCCGGCGCCGACGATGACGATGCGCTGCTCCTTCAGCGGCACTCCGGTGACATTGATCGCCGCCAGCAGGGTGCCGGTGGCCACCGCCGCGGTGCCCTGCACGTCGTCGTTGAAGGTGCAGAGCCGGTCGCGGTAACGCTCCAGCAAGCGGCTGGCGTTGCTCTTGGCGAAGTCCTCCCATTGCAGCAGCACGTGCGGCCAGCGCTCGCAGACCGCGGCGACGAACGCTTCGACGAAGTCATCGTATTCGGCGCCGCGGACGCGGCTGTGACGCCAGCCGATATACAGCGGATCGGCCAGGCGGTCCTGATTGTCGGTGCCGACGTCGAGAAGAATCGGCAGGGTGGTGCCGGGGGCGATGCCGCCGCAGGCGGTGTACAGGGCCAGCTTGCCGATGGGGATACCCATGCCGCCGGCGCCCTGGTCGCCCAGGCCGAGGATGCGTTCGCCGTCGGTGACGACGATCACCTCGACGCGGTCGAAGCGCTTGTTGGCCAGGATCTGCCCGATGCGGTCCTTGTGCGGCGGGCTCAGGAACAGGCCGCGCGGCTTGCGGAACAGCCGGCTGAACTGCTCGCAGCCTTCGCCGACCACCGGCGTGTAGACGATGGGCAGCAATTCCTCCAGATTGGCCGTGAGCAGGGCGTAGTAGAGGGTCTCGTTGCTGTCCTGCAATTCGCGCAGGAAAGCGTAGCGCTCCAGGTCGTTGGAGAATTCGCGCAGCGCCTGCAGGCGCCGGCTCACCTGTTCCTCGATGCCGACCACGGTCGGCGGCAGCAGTCCGTGCAGATCGAAGGCATCGCGCTCGCTTTCGCTGAAAGCGGTGCCCTTGTTCAACAGCGGATCGTAGAGCAGCTGGCTGGAGCAAAGAGCGGTGCTGATGGTGTGCGCATCGTTACCGGCTGCGGTCTTGGTCATTGCGGATTTCCTTGGCAGGCTGCCTTCCGTGGGCGGCTTGTCAGTGTAGCCGAGTGGGTGCGTGTTCAATATGACATCGGCAACGCGGAACTCTAGGGATTTTCCTCGGGATTGCCGCGCAGCCACACCCGCACGCGGTTGCGCTCCTGCACGCGTTCATACTGCACGCGTTCCGCGAACGCATCGATCAATACCACGCCCAGCCCGCCGACCGGCCGCTGCGCCAGGGGCAGCTGCAGGCGCGTGTGATCGAGGTGGGCCAGCGGATCGCAGGCCGCTGCGCCGTCCTCATAGGTCAGCTCGATGTCTTCCCCGGCCTGTTCGATCCGCACCGTCACTGACTGCGGCGTAACGGCTGTCGGGCAATGACGGAAGGTGTTGGTGAACAGTTCCTCCGCCACCAGTTGCAGGCGCAGGCTGGTGCCGCGCGGCAGGCCGAGATCGCCGCTGCGCTGGGCAACGAAATCCATCAGCGCGGGCAAACTCTCGCTGCAGGCGGCAAAGCTCTGGATGGATACGCTCATTCCGGCCTGGGTCCCCGGGCACCCGTCACCTACCTTAGTCCCGAATTGATTATAGTGAAGGACGGCAGGGAGGGGGCTTCCATGAAAGCAATAACGCTCGGATTCCTTTTTGCGACAGGGGTATTCGCCATCTCCGCGGCGGCCACGGCCGCCGGGGCCGACGACATCGCCGGCGTGTTCAAGGTGGTCAATGGCAGTGTCGCGGTGGAACGAAAAGGGGCCACGCTTCCGGCCGCGGTCGGCATGGCGGTGTACCAGTCCGATCAGGTGGTCACCGGCCCGGACGGCAGCACCGGCATCACCTTCGAGGACAATTCGCTGCTGTCGCTGGGCCCCTCCAGCCGCCTGGCGGTGGACCGCTTCAGCTTCAACTCGACCACCCACGATGGCGCCTTCGAGACCACGCTCAGCAGCGGCAAGCTGGCGGTGGTGTCCGGCAAGATCGCGCATCACCAGCTGGATGCGATGAAGGTGAAGACGCCCAGCACCGTGCTCGGCGTGCGCGGCACCAAGTTCCTGGTGGCAGTGGGCGGCTCGTGAGCGACCGCGCGCTGTTGCTGCTGGCACTGGCGCTGCTGCTGGCCGCCTGCGCCAGCACCGACCGGATCGTGCTGCTGCCTGACGACCAGGGCAAGGTCGGCAAGCTCAACGTCGGCAATGCCGGCGGCGACACCCTGCTCGATTCCGCTTATGCCACCGCCAGCGCCAGCGGCAGCCGCAAGGCGGAAGCCGGCCATACCGATGCCGACGCCGTGCATCAGGAATTCGGCACGGTGCTCGCCGCCCTGCCGCCGGCGCCGGTGTCCTACACGCTGTATTTCATCATCGACAGCGACGATCTCACCGCCGAATCGCGCGCCCTGGCGCCGACCATCCTCAACCAGATCGCCAGGTTTCCCGCGGCGGAAGTGGTGGTGATCGGGCATACCGATACCCAGGGCAGCGACGACTACAACGACAAGCTGTCGCTGGATCGCGCCCGCTCGGTCAAGCGGCAGCTGATCGGCCTCGGGTTCGACGCGGCGCACATCGCCGTGGAGGGGCGCGGCAAGCGGGAGCTGCTGGTGCCGACGGCGGATGGCGTGGCCGAGCCGCGCAACCGGCGGGCGGAAATCCTGGTGCGTTAACAGGCCCTAGTTGCTTTGTCACTCTGAGCGCAGCGAAGAGTCTGGCCTATGCGCCCGGCCAGATCCTTCGCTGCGCTCAGGATGACAGGGGTAGGTCATGCACCCTACATCCGCGCTGTTTTCGCTTCCATCGTCTGCGGCGTCATTGCCGAAGCGCCATGCCAGCGCAGCGCCAGGATGGTGAGATCGTCGGCCTGTTCGGCGCCTTCGGAGTAGGCCAGGGTGTCGCTGAGCAGGGCTTCCACGATGTACTGCGCCGACGCGCCAGGGCGCAGCTGCGACAGGCAGGCGACGACGCGCTGCTGGCCATAGAACGCTCCGCTCATGTTCTGCGCGTCGCCGATGCCATCGGTGAGGAGGCACAGCGCGTCGCCCGGCGACAGCTGTAGGGTTTCACTGCGGTAGTCGAAGCCGTCGATCACGCACAGCGGCGGGCCGCCGGCGGTTTGCAGGCGATGCGGTGCCGCGCCGGAAGCCGCCAGCAGCCACGGCGGCTCATGACCGGCACTGCACCAGTCGAAGCGGCCGCTGTCCAGGTGCAGCACGGCGGCCAGCGCGGTGACGAACAGCAGTTCCGGATTTTCCTCGGCGATGGCGGCGCCGGCATCGCGCAGGGTGCGGCCGGGATCGGCGCTGCTGCGCAGGGCGGCGCCCTTGGTCAGCGCTTTGGACAGGGCCATGAACAGGCTGGCCGGCAAGCCCTTGCCGGAAACATCGCCGACCACGATGAACAGGCGCGCTTCGTCGAGCAGGAAGAAATCGTAGAGGTCGCCGCCGACGCTGCGCGCCGGCAGCATGCGCGCCGCCACCTCGACCCGCGCTTCCTGGCCCAGTACCTGGCGCGGCTCCGGCAGCATGCCCATCTGGATACGGCGCGCGGCGTCGAGTTCGCCTTCCATGCGCGCCCGGGCGACGTGGCTGTCGTTCAGCGCCTGGCGCAGGCGGCCTCTCTGCGCGCGGGTCTCGCTGAGCGTCAGGGCCAGCATGATGGCGAAGACGAAGGTGGCGCCGATGGCGGGATTGGCCATGTCGATGAGCAGCCCGAACTGGCGGAACAGCAGCACGCCGGCGGCAAGGCTGAGCAGCAGCGACAGTAGAAAAATCGCCGCTGCGTTGAGCGGCCGCAGCCAGGGCACCACCACCAGGACCAGCAGCGACAGCGCCGCGAGCAGGGCGGCTTCGGCCCAGCGAGCCCAGCGCGGCCGGCTCAGCAGGCGGCCGTCGATGACGTTGTCCATGGCTTCGGCGATGACGTCGACGCCGGGCATGCGGCCGCGCGGCGTGACGACGACATCCTGCAAGCCCAGGGCGGTGTAGCCGATCAGCACGATGCGCCCAGCCAGCACATCGGCCGGCACCTTGCCCTGCATCAGGTCCGCCACGGAGAGGTGCGGCCGTTCCGCCGGATCGGAGTAGTGCAGCCACCAGGCGCCGTCGCGATCGGTGGGAATGGTGCGGTCGCCGATGTGCAGTCCCTTGATGCCGCCGCCGTCCGCGCTGACCTGCAGGGCGGGTTGTTTCGCCGCCAGGCGCAGCGTTTCCACCGGCAAGGAGGGCAGCAGTTCCTTGCCGACACTGGCCAGGGCGGGAATGTGGCGCACCACGCCGTCTTCGCTGGCAGTCGGCAGCAGGCCGTGGCCGGAGGCTGCGGCATCGATCACCTCGATGCTGCGCAGGGCGGCGGGGTAGTGCGGTGCGAATGGCGCGGGATCGGCGCCGCTTTGCAGGATCGGCGTGCGATAGGGCGTGCCCGCGGACAGGCCGGCATCCTCGGCCAGCGCGCCCACTCCGAGTATCACCGGCGCCCGCTGGATCGATGCGGCGAACTGCTGGTCGTAGTCGGGCAGCTGGTCGAGGATGCCGGCGACGCCAGTGAAGCCCGACTTCACCAGCAGCGCGCCCTGCTGCCGGGGCGACAGCCGGTCCGGTTCCGGAAAGAAAGCGTCGATGGCGATGGCGGCCGGATGCTGGGCGGCGATGCGGTCGACCAGTTGCGCCAGCCTGGAGCGCGGCCAGGGCCACTGGCCCATGGCGCTGAGGCTGGCGTCGTCGATGGCGACGACGATCACGCCGTCGTTGAGCCGCTGGCGCGGCACCAGGCGCTGATAGAAATCGAACATCTCGCTGCGGCGGTCGTGCTGCACCCGTGTGTCCATCAGGGTCAGCACCAGCACGGCCAGGGCCAGCAGCACGAAACCGATCGGCCGGCCGCGGGCCAGGCCGAACCAGCGTTGCCAGCGCGGGCGCCGCCGGCGCGGAGCCGACTCTTCCGGAGTGTCCACCTAAACTTCGATTTCCAGGCCGTCGTACGCGGCGCTGATGCGCAGCTGCGGCGCGTCCTGCCGGGTCAGCGACTCCAGGCGCCGCGTTTCCGCCTCGATTTCGGCGATCTTGCCGTCCTTGAATACCGGCTCGTGGTGGAACAGCGCCAGCTGCCGCACGCCGGCGAGCTGGCACAGCTCGACGCCGACCATGTTGGAGGAGTGGCCCCAGTCCTCCTTCACCGACACCGCATCGGCCAGCGAATACATGGCGTCGAAGATCACCAGGTCGGCGCCGAAGAAGAAGCGCACGAAGGACTCGGTTTCCTCGGCGCTGTCCAGCTTGTGTTCGGAATCGGTCGAATACACCACCACCCGGCCCTGGCGCTCGAAACGATAACCATAGGAATCGCCGGCATGCAGCTGCAGCTTGGGCGTGACGCGCAGGCCGGCGATGTCGTAGCGCTGTCCCGGTTCCAGCCGCACGAAGTCGATGTCCGCGCCGAGGTAGTCGAAGTCCACCGGAAACGAGGGCGGTGCCTGCTGGCGGCGGAAGGCCGCCTCCATGTCGGCGTGGCAGCCGTAGATATGGATCTTGTTGCCGGGGATATAGGCGGGCGTGAAAAACGGAAAGCCCATGATGTGATCCCAGTGCAGGTGCGACATGAAGATGTGAAACACATTGGGTGTTTTCGGCCCGTGCCGCGCCAGCACGCCATTGCCGAAGGGGCGCACGCCGGAGCCGAGATCGCACAGGATATATTCGTGCGGCTCGGCGGCGGGCGCCTGCACTTCCAGTTCGACGCAGCTGGTGCTGCCGCCGAAGGTTTGCGCCGCGCCGAAGGGCAGGGTGGCGGCGAAAGCTTCCGCCTCGGCCAGATCCTTGAACTGCCGGCCGCCGGCCGAGAGCAGCGCCTGGGCCACCTTCTGCCGGACCTGGGCCGCGGTCAGGGATACCGGCAGCGAGCCGCGGGTGCCCCAGAAGCGCACGCGCAGGGTCATGGTTCCGCCGCGCAGCCTGAGAACGCGGCGAGGCCGGCGTCGACGCTGCCGAACACCGGGAACACCAGGTCGAAGCGGCTGATCTCGAGAATCTCCCGCACCATCGCGGTCGGCGCCGCCACGCCGATCCTGCCGCCGGCGGGAACCGCGCGCTTGGAGGCGAGCATCAGCACGCGCAGGCCGGCGCTGCTGATGTACTCCAGCGCCGACAGGTCGAACAGCAGGCAGGGTCCGCTTTTGTTGCAGGCCTCGACATGGGGCGCAACCGCCTTGCCGAACGCTTCGGCGTTGAGGTGATCGATACGCCCCCGCGGCATCAGCACGACAATATTGTTGTTGCGCCTGGCATTCAGGTCCATGACGGTTCCTTTGCCAACGTCTTCAAGCCTACTGGCCCGTGCCCCATTCTAGGGCCGTCTCCCCGCGGGTGACCACTAGCCCGCCAAATTGAGCCGGGGCCATGAAACCGCCGCAGCGGCCCGCTACAATTGCACAGTCGCGGCGCAATCGCGCCGTGAGGTCCCCCCAAGCGAGCCTTCCCATGTCCATGCGCATCCCCGCCACGCTGATTCCCGGAGACGGGATTGGTCCCGAAATCGTCGATGCCACCCTGGAAGCGCTGGATGCGCTGGAAGCGCCGTTCGACTGGGACCGGCAGATCGCCGGCCTTGGCGGCGTCAAGCTGGCGGGCGATCCGCTGCCGCAGGCCACGCTGGACAGCATCCGCCGCACCCGGCTGGCGCTGAAAGGGCCGCTGGAAACGCCTTCGGGCGGCGGCTACCGCTCCTCCAACGTGCGCCTGCGCGAGGAGTTCAAGCTTTACGCCAACCTGCGCCCGGCCCACACCATCATCCCCGGCGGCCGCTTCGACAAGATCGACCTGGTGGTGGTGCGCGAGAACCTGGAAGGCCTCTACACCGGCTTCGAGCATTACATCCCGATCGACAACGATCCGCACGCGGTGGCCTTCGCCACCGGCGTCAACACCCGCCAGGGCAGCCGCCGCATCCTGGAGTTCGCCTTCGAGAAGGCGGTGGCGCTGGGCCGCAAGAAAGTCACCATCGTGCACAAGGCCAACATCATGAAGGCTCTCACCGGCATCTTCCTGGATGTCGGCCGCGAGCTGTACGAGCAGAAATACAAGGGCCGCTTCGAACTGGACGCGGTGATCATCGACGCTTGCGCCATGAAGCTGGTGCTCAATCCCTGGCAGTTCGACGTGCTGGTCACCACCAATCTGTTCGGCGACATCCTGTCCGACCTGGTGGCCGGACTGGTCGGCGGCCTGGGCATGGCCCCCGGCGCCAACATCGGCATCGACGCCGCCATCTTCGAAGCGGTGCATGGCTCCGCTCCGGACATCGCCGGCAAGGGCATCGCCAACCCCATCGCCGTGCTGCTTGCTGCCGCGATGATGCTGGATCACGTCAAGCTGGCCGACAAGGCAACGCAGCTGCGCCAGGCCATCGACGACACCCTCAATATCGACAAGGTGCGCACCGGCGATCTGGGCGGCACCGCCAACACCGCCAGCTTCACCAAGGCGCTGGTCAGCCGGATCAAGAACGCGTAGAGCTAAAGCGGCTCGCGCCAAGCCGCAAAGACGCCAAGAAAGGCTTTTATCTGTTTCTTTCTTCCGCGTCTTTGCGGCTTGGCGCGAGATTGCTTGGGCCGTTACAACGCCAGCCTTCTGAGATCCGCCAGCAGCTTACCCAGCAGCACGATAAACCGCGCCGCATAAGCCCCATCGATGACCCGATGGTCATAGGACAGCGACAGCGGCAGCAGCAGCCTGGGCTGAAACGCCTTGCCGTCCCACACCGGCTTGATGCTGGATTTGGACACCCCCAGGATGCCCACTTCCGGTGCATTGACGATCGGCGTGAAATGACTGCCGCCGATCCCGCCCAGGCTGGAGATCGAGAAACAGCCACCCCGCATCTCCTCGCCCTTGAGCTTGCCGTCTCTTGCTTTCTTCGCCAGCTCCCCGGTCTCCTGGGCCAGCTGGACAATACCTTTCTTGTCCACGTCCCTGACCACCGGCACCACCAGCCCATTGGGCGTATCCGCCGCAAAGCCGATGTGCAGGTACTGCTTGAAAATCAGGCTCTCCCCATCCGGAGACAGGGAGGAAGCGAATTCCGGATACGCCTGAATCGCCTTGGCCACCGCTTTCATGATGAAAGGCAGCAGGGTCAGTTTCCCTCCGCCTGCGGCGGACAGTTCCTCGCTCTGTGATTTCCGGAACGCTTCCAGCTCCGTGATATCCGCCTCATCGGTCTGCGTCACATGGGGGATATTCAGCCAGGCCCGGTGCAGATGGGCGGCGGAGA
>Ga0302314_10000397_pt1 | contig 80133 bp, 81 predicted proteins | sample III_Palsa_N2_3_FD_200533 | JGI IMG/M metagenome (GOLD analysis project Ga0302314, IMG submission 200533) | Peat permafrost microbial communities from Stordalen Mire near Abisko, Sweden - III_Palsa_N2_3 | ecosystem: Environmental > Terrestrial > Soil > Palsa > Peat permafrost | place: Sweden...
TCCGCAGCCGCGTTAAAGCCTGTTTCTACCTCTCTGGGCTTCACAGCGCTTCTATCGACCTCAGTCGGGTCAGTTCAACTTTTTTACTGAAGATCAACATCCGTTCTCAAAGGAAACTCGCATGCGCTTTTTCAACCAACCCGCCACTAAAATGCTGGCGGTCGCCTTCATCGCTGCCGCAATGGGTCTCAGTGTTGGTATTGCGATCGCTGCCCAGCCTGACATGGAAGGCGCGCTCGACGCGCTTAAAGGGGCTCAGGCTCATCTGAATCGCGTCACGCAGGACAAAGGCGGGCATGCTAATGCGGCTAGGAAGCTGGTCGTGGATGCGATCGATCAGGTCCAGCAAGGTATTGCCTTCGGACACGCGAAAGGAGAATAGATTCCTGCGTTCGTCCGAATGCAGCAAGGGAAAGGGCGTTACCGCCCTTTCCCGCTCTCGGTCGCGCATCGGCGGCCGATGTAGTAATGATCGGTATCGCGAGCACGTGCGAGCACGCGCCCTGGCAGATAGTCTACGCCACCGTACGAGCGACCGTCTCAGCTGACTTGAGCCCAACCGGCGCGTGATCTCATACCGCTGAATCAATGCACCCGACCGCGCGCGATCGAAACCCGCTAAGCCACCCGACTCGCGTCCGCGTCCTTCGGCGTATCGGCCATCCGGGTCCAGAGCTCGGCGAACTTCTGGTTATGCTTGCCGAACAGGGCCAGCAGCTTCGGGTCGAAATGGGTTTCGGGCCGCATGCGCTCGTCGCCGTGCAGCATGATTTCGACCGCGCGCTCGTGGCTGAACGCGGGCTTATAGGGCCGGGCGCTGCGAAGCGCATCATAGACGTCGGCGAGCGCCACGATCCGGGCGGCGATCGGAATCTCCTCGCCCTTGAGCCCGCGCGGATAGCCGCCGCCGGCCCACATCTCGTGATGGCAATGGGCGATTTCGCGCGACATGGCCAGGCGCGGATGGCCGGTCAGGATCTGCATGCCATAGGCGGTGTGCGCCTTCATCTCGACCCATTCGCGCTCGTCGAGCTTGCCCGGCTTGTGCAGCACGGCCTGATCGACGCTCATCTTGCCGACGTCGTGCAGGGCGGCGGCCCAGCGGATCTCGTCGCAGAACACCTTATCCATGCCGGCGAGCGTCGCCAGCAGGTAGCTGTATTCGTTGACGCGCTGAATATGGCTGCCGACCTCGGCGTCATGCACCTCGGCGGCGCGCGCCAGCAGCTCGACCGACATCATCAGCGCCTGTTCGGTCTGCGCGCTCAAGTCCAGCACGCGCGTGCGCTCGGCCTTCAGTTCCCGGTTCCGTTCGGCCAGCCGCTTGTTGCGCTCGCGGATCTGCCCCATCGCCTCGGCCCGCTCGATCGCGCGGCCGACCAAAAGGCTGACCACGCCGATCATGTCGGCGAAATTGCGCCGGAACGGCTCGACCTGGCCGTCCTGCAGCCGGTTGATCAATTGGACCACGCCGATCACCCGCCCCTCGGGCGTCTTCAGCGGAAAGCACATGATCGAGCGCGTGCGATAGCCGCTCTTCAGGTCGAAGGCGCGGTTGAAGCGATAAGGCAGGCCATCGGGGATCCGGTCGACATCGTCGACGAACACGATCTCGCCCGTGGTCGCGACATGGCCCGAGATCGAGGCCGGCGTCATCGGGATGATGAACAGCTTGCGCTGCGCCTTGATCGCGTCGTTCTGCAGGCTGAGCGCCTCCAGGTTTCCGTTCGGGGCCTTGCCGCGCAGGATGAAGATCGAGCCGGCCTCGGCCTGGGTCAGGCGCCGGCATTTCGCCAGCACCCGCTCGGCCAGAACCTTGGTCGACAGCGTCGTCGACTCGTCGATGAAGACGAGGAACTCCTGCGAAAGGGACGCCGTCACTGGAGCGCCCCCTGCTTCTGCGCTCCTTCGGCGGTCATATCGGCGAAAAAGCCCAATTGCCAGGCGAGCGCTTCCTCGGACAGCGGAAAGCCGCCATCGGCGCGCGGCTTCAGGGTCTGCGGCGCCGGGATGCGGGCGACGACGCTCTGCAGCCGGACCGAAAACCGCATCGGGAGTCCGGCCTTCCACACGATGGCGGTGATGCCCTTCGGGCTGTGCGACGACAGGATTTTCTCGACCACGTTCAGCGGCTGCTCGGCCAGCACGGCCAGACCGGCATTGACCAGGCCGGGCCTGCCGCCGATCAACGCGTCGACCAGGGCGTTCTCGGTCAGCTTGCCGGCTTCCTTCAGCTTGCGCGCCTCGTCCATCAGCTTGTCGGACGCGGCTTCCTCCGGCGTCTCTTCCGGCTCCTCGGGCTTGCCACCCTCCGCCTCGAGCCGTTCGAGCACGATCGCCTGCAACGCCTTGATGGTATCGAGCTTCAGATCGACCCGCGCCTTCAGGCGCTGGATCAGGTCTTGCGCCACGAACCGGGCGAGCCGCTTGGCGGCGCTGTCCGACAGGCGCGGCCGCTCGACCAGAGGCCGATGCCAGGCCTTGTGCGCCGGCGCGCGCTCGATTAGGCGGTCGAGCGTCTCTTCGCGGATCTGGGCGCTGGCATTGCCCAGCAGCGCCGTGATGGCATCGACATCGTCGCCGGCGCTGATCTCGTCGGCGACGGCGAACGACACGCCCTTGCGCTGGGCGATCGCGCGGACGGCGCCGGCGATCGGCATCTGGCGTACCAGATCCAGCAGATCCTCGTCGCGCAGCAGCGGGGAATATTGCAGCAGCGGACCGGCGACCGACAGTTCCGCATCGCGCGACAGCAGCTGCACGATTTCGGACGGGGCGTCCGGCATGTCCTTCAGGGTCTCGGACAGAATGCGCCGGACCTTGACCGCCTGGTCGCGCACCAGCTCGTCCAGCACCTCGTAGGTCATTTCCTTGACCCGGTCGCTCTGGCGCTGGGTCAGGCTAGGCGCCAGGCGCGCGATCTTGCGGGCCAGATCGGCGCGGACCGCCTCATGCTCGTCCTTCGCCAGAATCAGGTCGGCCTGGACCGGCGTCGCCTCGTTGCCGGCGACGGCGGTCCGGACCGTATGGTCGGGATCGGTCGCGAGAAAATACAGCACCTCCGGCTGGACCTGGAGATTGCCGGCGACCAGACGCCGATCCGCCGGATTCCGGCTTTGGATCAGACGCTTCGATTCCTCGTAGTCGAGCTTCGGAGAGCCCACCGCGATGTGAAAGATGCGCTGGAGAAGACCCTTCATTCCACCGTCCCATCCGCGAGGATGGTCTCACCGGCCGGGCCGGCCTGGGGGTCAGGCGGCTCCGGCATCGCAGTATCGTCCGGCGGGATCGCGGCTGCAATCTCGTAACCGCTTTGCCGGCGGGCCTTCGCCTTGTACATGGCCGCGTCGGCCGCCGCCAGCAGGCGATCGAGCGCCACCGGGGCCGCCCCCTCGTATAGTGCCATGCCCATCGACACGCCCAACGGCCGATCCGGCACCACGGACAATTGCTCCAGCCGCCCCATCTGGATCAGCAGCGCGTCGGCCCGGGCAGCCGCCCCCTCGGCCGCGACGCCGTCGAGCCAGACCAGGAATTCATCGCCGCCGATGCGCGCGATCAGGTCCGAGGCGCGGGTCGCCGCCTTGATCAGCTCGGCGAAGGTCAGGATCGCCCGGTCGCCGGCCAGATGGCCGGCGTAATCGTTGAGCGCCTTCAGATTGTTGATATCGAGATAGACCAGCGCCCCGCCGGTCTGGGCGACCGCGTGACGGCCGAGGCGCCGCTCCAGATCGGCGAAGAAGGCGCGCCGGTTCAACACGCCGGTCAGGCTGTCGGTGTTCGAGATCGTCACGATCTCGTGGAATTTCTTCAGCTGGGCGATGGCCAGGCCGATCTGGGCCGCGACGTCGCTCAAGACCGACCGGTCGCCATCGCCGAAACCGCGGCCGTCGACCTTGCACCAGAACAACACCGCGCCGTTGATCCGGCCGGCACCCGCCGTTGCATCCTCGGTCAGTTGGCCGATCAACTGCAGCCCGCCGCGCAGCAGATCGACCGAGCCCTGCTCGATCAGCGCGGCATGGGCTTCCGGGAAATCGATTTCGGGCAGGGGCTCGCCCCAGGTCACGATTTCGTAGGTCGCCGCCGCCGGATGGCCGGCGATGATCATGCCCCCGTCGGCGCCGATAGCGAGGCCGGTGCCCGAGAGCGCCGCCGGCAGGGTCTTTTCCGGGTTGATCTCGGTGCGGATCGTCTCGCCCAGATAGCTCATCAGCCGGTCGCGCAGCGCGCGTTGCTTTTCGGCCCGCTCCATCTCGCGCAGCTCGGTGACGTCGCGCCCCATGCCGCGCGTGCCGCACCAGTTGCCGTCGGGATCGTAGATCGGCACGGCGGTGATCGATTGGCACGAGGTCGTGCCGTCGGCACGCTGCAGCCAGACGTCGGTCTGCAGCACCGTGTCGCGCGCCTGGAACACCGGATAGGGCAAGGGCGAAGCATCGACCACGAAATCGGTCGCGAGCCGGCCCAGCAGATCGCGCGTGGCATAGCCGAAAGCACCGGGTCCCGAGAGGAACACGAAACGGCCGTGACGATCGGTCTCCCAGACGAAGTCGCTCGCCGCCTCGACCAGGTCGCGATAGCGCTGGCGGCTTTCGATCAGCGCGCGGCGCAGCGCGCTTTCGGCCGGGTTGGTCGCGATCAGCACCAAGGCGCCGCCGGGCCCCTGCCCGCGGCCGACCAGCGGCTGGATCACCGCATCGGCGCAATCGCCGGGAAAGGGTCCATTGAGACGCTCGAGCCGCATCGCATCGGCCGCGATGGCGCGGGCGCCGGCGATCGCGATCTCGTGCAGCGTATCCTCGTCGAGCGAGCCCAGCAGTTCGACGCCCATGTCGTTGGCGCCCAGGACGTCGCCGGTCGGCGTGACCACGAGCGCCGCCCCGCCGAACCCAAGCAAGTTGGTCTTGGCAAACGGCAAGCCGTCAATGATCTCGCTCTTAGTTTGGCTCATCAGCCTCACGCCCGTGACGCCTTTCGCCCAGCCGGGCGAAGCCGGCCCGGTCCAGGCCAGCGGTCCAAACTGTCGCAAAATCAATAAGAAGCCGTAAACCGGGGTTAAAGTTCGGCGGCCGCACAAAAGAAAACCGCCCGAAAGATCTCTCTTCCGGGCGGTTCGATTTCAGCGGCTGCGGCCTCGTGTCAGTTCCGGCGGTTGCCGAAGAACTGCAGCAGCATCAAGAACAGGTTGATGAAGTCGAGATAGAGCGTCAGCGCGCCCATGATCGCCGTCTTGCCGATCATCTGGCCATCGGAGCCGGAAACGTAATCGTACTGTTCCTTGATCCGCTGCGTGTCATAGGCGGTCAGGCCGGTGAACACGATCACGCCGATGATCGAGATGGCGAACTGCAGCGGACCCGAGTGCATGAACATGTTGACCACGCTGGCGATGATGACGCCGAACAAGCCCATGATCAGGAACGACCCCATCTTCGCCAAGCTCGTCTTCGTCGTGTAGCCATAGAGGCTCATCGACAGGAAGGTCGCCGCCGTGATGAAGAAGGTCAGTGCGATGCTGGTGTGGGTATAGATCAGGAAGATGCCGGCGAGCGACAGGCCCATCAGGCCCGAATAGGCCCAGAACGTCGCCTGGGCCGCGCCGAAGCTCATCTTCTGGATGCGAAAGCCCAGCAGCATCACCAACGCGAACGGAGCGAACATCACCACATAGATCAGCGGCGAATGGGCGATCTGCGCGTAGAAGCCGGTCTCGGCGGCCAGCCAGGCGGTGATGCCGGTCAGCGCCAAGCCCGAGGCCATGTAGTTGTAGACGCGCAGCATGAAGGTGCGCAGGCCGAGATCGTACTCGGCGCCGACTGCCGCGCTGCGACCTACCGACCAGGGATCCTGTGAACCGTAAGACATTGAAGCCTCGTGAGAGTGATGTGGGCAAACCCAGCGCCCCAGGATATTGGGGGTCGGGTCCCGAGTTCAATATATACCCGATGCCGCCAACATTAAGGATTATTCATTTCTGAGCTGCGGCGCCGCCTTTACACCCAGCGCGCGCCAGGTGCCGGCGAAGCCCACGAGCAAGGTCAGCACCACGGCGATCGCAACCGTCTCGACCACGCGCCAGCCGTCGAAGCTCCATTCGCCCTTCATGACCTGGGTCGTGACCGCCCAGGCGGCGACGGTGCCCAGGCCGGCGGCGATCACGGCCGCGATCAGGCCCAGCAACCCGTATTCGATCAGGAAGCCCAGCGCCAGGCGCCGGCGCGTGCCGCCCAGCACCTTCAAGACGATCGCCTCGTAGACCCGGCGGCGATGGCCGGCCGCGATGGCGCCGGCCAAGACCAGGGCGCCTACGACCAGCGTGATGCCGGCGGTCAGCCGGACCGCGTCGGCCAGGTCGCCCAGGATCTGGTTGACCAGGTCGAGCGCGTCCTTGACCCGAATGGCCGAGACGTTCGGGAACCTGTCGGTCACCGCGCGCTCCAGCGCCGCCGCATCGGCCGGCGTGTCGGCGCGCACGGTCGCGAGATTGGTCTGCGGCGCATGGTCGAGCGCGCCCGGCGAGAAGATCGTGAAGAAATTGATGCCCAGACTGGTCCAGTCGATATGGCGCACATTGCCCAGCTGGCCGCTGACCTCGCGCCCCGCGACCGAGAAGGTGATGCTGTCGCCCAGCTTCAGATGCAGCCCGCGCGCCAGCCCGTCGTCGAGCGAGACCAGCGGCGGTCCCTGATAGTCCGCCGGCCACCAGGCGCCTTCGACCACGCGGCTGCCGGTCGGCAGCGTCGGGGTGTAGGTCAGCCCGCGCTCGCTGCGCACAGCCCACAGCGCGTCGGGATCGACAATGGCCTGATCGACCGGCACGCCCTTCAGCTTGACGATGCGGGCGCGCAGGTTCGGCACCCGCTCCAGCCCGTCGATGCCGGGCGCGTGGGTCGCGAGATCTTCGAAGCCCGCGACCTGGTCGGGCAGGATATCGATGAAGAAGGTGCTGGGCGCGCGCTCCGGCAGCCGCTCGGTCACCTCGCGCCCGAGACTCGATTCGACCAGGGCGACCGCGACCAGCACGGTCAATCCGAGCCCCAGCGACAACACGACGCTGGGCGTCGCCGCCCCCGGCCGATGCAGGTTGGCGACGGCCAGACGCAGGGTCGGCAGGCGGATCGGCGGCAGGCGCTTGGCCAGCGCCATCACGCCGCCGCCGGCCAGGCGGAACAGAGCCAGCGCCACGATCACGCCGACGACGAACCAGGACGCGAGCTTCCGGTCGTCGGCCGTGCCGATGGCAAGCCCGGCCAGCAGCGCCGCCATGACCAGGCCGGCCGCCCCGTCGCGCCAGCCGAGCCGGCCTTCGAGGCCGAGGATCGCGGCCCGGAACAGGGCCGCCGCCGGCACGCCGCGCGCCCGCGCCAGCGGCCAGAGCGAGAAGGCGACCGCGACGAGCGCGCCGAACAGCGCGGCCAGCCCGAGCGGTCGGGGATAGAGCGCCAGGCGCGCCGTCACCGGCAGCTTGTCGCCGGCCAGCGCCACGATGCCCCAGGGCGCGACGGCGCCCAGCACCAGGCCGATCGCGACGCCGATCAGGCCCAGCGCCAGCAGTTCGATCAGATAGGCCGTGAAGATCACCCGGCCCGGCGCGCCCAGGCATTTCAGCGTGGCGATCGTCTCGGTCTTGCTGTCCAGATGGGCCGAGACCGCATTGCCGACGCCGACGCCGCCGACCAGGAGCGCCGTCAGGCCGACCAGCCCCAGGAACAGCCCGGTCCGCTCGATGAAGCTCTGAACCGACGGCGCCGCCTGGCTGGTGTCGCGCGCCCGCCAGCCGGCCTCGGGGAAGCTCTTGTCGGCCGCCGCCATGACCGCCGCCGCCGATTGCCCCGGATCCAGGCGCAGGCGCGCCACCGTGACCGAGACGGTGCCCGGCTGATCGAGCCCGGTCGCCGGCAGCGCCGCGGTCGCGATCATCACCCGGGGCCCGAGCTTGAACGGGTTGGCGCCGGCGTCCGGCTCGTGGGTCAGCCGCGCGCGGATGGCAAACTGCGCTTCGCCGATCGTGATCCGGTCGCCGAGCTTGATGCCGAGCCGGTCGAGCACCGCCGGATCGACCACAGCGCCGGCGACGCCGTCGCGGGTCGCCAGCGCATCGGCCAGCGGCAGCGCCGGATCGAGCCCGACCGTGCCATAGAGCGGATAAGCGCCATCGACCGCCTTCAGCTCGATCAGGCTGCGCTGGTTGCCGTCAGCGGTGCGCGCCATGCCGCGCAGTTCCCGCGCGACGCTCAGCTCGCCCTGTCGCGCCAGATAGGCCTGTTCGTCGTCCGGAATGCCGCGCTGGGTCAGGCGGAACTCGACGTCGCCGCCCAGAATCGCCTGGCCGTCGGCCCGTAGCCCCGCCACCAGGCTGGACGACAGCGAGCCGACGCCGGCGATGGCGGCGACGCCGATCGCGAGGCACGCGATCAGGATGCGGAAACCGCGCAGGCCGCCGCCGAAGCCGGCGCGCAACTCGCGCCGCGCCAGACTGACCGCCAGGGTCAGCGTGCCGGGCTCAGCCATGGGCGACCGCCGCCAGTCGCCGGCGATCGCCGACGATGCGGCCGTCGGCCAGTTCGATCACCCGGTCGCAGCGCTCGGCCAGCACTGGATCATGGGTAACAAGCAGCATCGTCGTGCCGGCCTTGGCCTGCAGCTGGAACATCAGGTCCATCACCTTGCGGCCGGTGGTCTGATCCAGATTGCCGGTCGGCTCGTCGGCGATCAGCAGCTTGGGTTCGGCCGCGAAGGCGCGGGCCAGCGCCACGCGCTGCTGCTCGCCGCCCGACAGCTGGCTCGGATAATGCGTCAGCCGATGGCCGAGGCCGACCGCCTCCAGGCCCTCGCGCGCCCGGTCGAACGCGTCGCGCCGTCCGGCGAATTCCAGCGGGATCGCGACGTTTTCCAAGGCGCTCATGGTCGGCAGCAGGTGGAAAGACTGGAACACGATGCCCACATGATCGCGGCGGAAGCGGGCGAGCCCGTCTTCGTCGAGACTGGCGTAATCGACCCCGTTCACCCGGACCCGGCCGCTGGTCGGCCGTTCCAGTCCGCCCATGACCATCATCAGCGTGGTCTTGCCGGAACCGGACGGGCCGACGATGCCGACGGTTTCGCGGGGATCGATCGCGAGATCGATACCGTTCAGGATGTTGACCTCGCCGCTGGCGCTCGTCAGTTTGAGCGTCAGCGCATCGAGACGGATCATGGCGTCGCTGTTGGCGGGAGCCGAATTCATGCAGGGGCTTTCGGGATCGCATCCGGCCGGGGCTGGCCGCGGAATGTGGGGATATGGCTTGCCGTCCAGGCTTTTCAACGCGCTGCGGCGCGGTAGCGCGCTGTTTGTCGCCAGCTTTCTGCTTGTCGGGGTGAGTGCCGCGGCCGAAGCGGCCCCGCTCAAGATCCTCGCGTTCGGCGACAGCCTGACCGCCGGGCTTGGCCTGGCGCCCGGCGATAGCTATCCGGCCAAGCTGCAGGCGGCGCTCAAGGCCAAGGGCTACGACGTCACCGTCATCAATGCCGGCGTCTCGGGCGACACGAGCGCGGACGGCCTGGCCCGGCTGGATTGGGCGCTGCAGGATCACCCGGATTACGCCCTGGTCGAGCTGGGCGCCAACGACATGCTGCGCGGGCTGGATCCGGGCGATGCCAGGACCAATCTCGACAAGATCCTGAGCAGTTTCGCCGCCGCCAAGGTCAAGGTGCTGCTGATCGGCATGCAATCGTCGAAGAATTGGGGCACCGACTATAAGCAGCGCTTCGACCGGATCTTTCCGGACCTGGCCGCGCAATATCATGTGCCGCTCTATCCGTTCTTCCTCGACGGCGTGGCGCTCGACCCTAAGCTCAATCAGCCGGACATGTTGCATCCGACCGCCGCCGGGGTCGACGTGATCGTCGCCCGCACCCTGCCTGCCGTGCTGGGGCTGCTGGGCACGCCCGCCTCCCCGCCGTCATGAGCGGCGGATTCCGCCTGGGCCATGCCGGCGGCGACGATTGGGAGCGCCTGTTCGCGACCTGCCTGGCGCAGATCACGCCGCTGCCGGACGGCGCCAATTTCGGCCTGATCTACGTCACCGACCTGATCGCCGGCGAGTTGCCCGGCATTTTGGATCGGCTGCGGCACGAGACCGGCATCGTCGCCTGGGTCGGCTCGGTCGGCATGGGCATCTGCGCCACCGGCATCGAATATGTCGACGAGCCGGCGATAGCGCTGATGGTCGGTGCCCTGCCCGCCGGCAGTTTCCGGCTGTTCACGCTCGACGGCACCGACCCGCCGGCCGACCTGACCCGGCCGGCGCCGGGCGGCGAGCGCGTGGCGACCGGCCTGATCCACGGCGATCCCGGCTTCGACGACGTGGCCGAGGCGATCGCCGCCCTGGCGGACGCTGCCCAGGCCTATCTGGTCGGTGGCCTGGGATCCGCCCGCACTGCCCCCTGGCAGGTCGCCGGCCGGGTGGTCGAAAGCGGCATTTCGGGCGTGCTGTTCGACGACCGGGTCGAGTTGGTAACCGGCATGACCCAGGGCTGCCAGCCGATCGGGCCGGTCCGCCGCGTGACCGCCGGGGCCGACAATATCGTGGCCGAGATCGACGGCCGTCCCGCCCTTGATGTGTTCAAGGAGGACATCGGCGAGCTGCTGTCGCGCGATCTGCAGAAGGTCGGCGGGCTGATCTTCGCCGCCTTGCCCGTGCCAGGCACCGACAAGGCCGATTATCGGGTGCGCAATCTGCTGGCGATCGACCAGCAGGAAGGCTGGATCGCCATCGCCGGCACGGTCGAGCCGGGCGACCCGATCCTGTTCTGCCGGCGCGACCGCGGCGCCGCCTCGGCTGACCTTGCCCGCATGGTCGATGACGTGAAGCGCCGCGCCGGCGGGCGGGCCAAGGCCGGCGTCTATTTCTCCTGCGTCGGCCGCGGCCCCGGCTTTTTCGGCGCGCAGGGCCATGAAATGGCGGCGATCCAGGAGCGTCTGGGCGACGTGCCGCTGGTCGGGTTCTTCGGCAATGGCGAAATCGTGTGCGACCGGATCTACGGCTATACCGGCGTGCTGGCCCTGTTCGTCTGATGACGATCCTGCGCGTCAGCCGGGTCGTGGCGGACCTGCCCCGGGCCGAGGCGTTCTATCGGGACGCGCTGGGGTTTCGCGTAATCGATCATTCCGATATGGAAACGATCTGTCGTCTCGGCGATGAGGAAGTCGCCCTGTTCCAACCGCCCGAGCCCGGCCGGCCCTACCCGGCCGACAGCCGCACCGACGATCTGTGGTTCCAGCATCTGGCGATCGTGGTCGCCGACATGGACGCGGCCTATGCCCAGCTTTCGCATCATGCCGGCTGGCGCCCGATAAGCCAGGGCGGCCCGCAAGTGCTGCCGCCGGAGAATGGCGGCATCCGCGCGTTCAAGTTCCGCGATCCGGATGGCCATCCGCTGGAGCTGATCTGGTTTCCGGCCGGTCAGGGTCGCGGCGTGTGGCACGACCGCCGATCCCCGACGCCGTTCCTGGGCATCGACCATAGCGCCATCGCCGTCTCCGATACCGCCCGCAACGTCGCGTTCTATGAAAGCCTGGGCTTTACGGTCACCGCCCGCTCGCTGAACCACGGTCCGGCACAGGAACGGCTCGACGCCGTGACAAACGCCCGGGTCGCGGTGACGGAGCTGCGATCGTCGGAGACCGGCATGGGGCTGGAGTTGCTGGCCTACGATCCGCCGGGCCGGCCGGTCATGGGTGCGGCGAACGATATCGCCAGTGACTGGGTGACGCTGGCGGGTCCGGCCGGAGAGATCCGCGACCCGGATGGGCATCGTCTGGTGCTGATGTAACTCACTCGGACCCCGCGATGGGCGCGCCCGCCTGCGGTCCGGCGACATGGCTCGACAGCAGCGGCTGGCGCGCGACCATGCTGACCGGCATCGTCGCCTGGGACAGCACGACCAGGCCCAGCCCGCCGACCAGGCCAAAATTCTTCAGGAATTCCCAGAAATGGTCCAGCCCCTCGCCCGGCTGGAAGCGCCAGAAGCCTGGGAAGCGCCAGAACTGGTGGAACAGCACGGCGGTCACCACGCAGAAGCCCGCGAGAATGAAGGCGGCCAGCCGGTCATGCCAGCCCGTCACGATGCAGATCGGCGTCACGACCTCGACCAGGATCGAGAGCCACAGCATCGCCGGCTTGAACGGGATGTCGCCCGCCTGCTTCGAGGCGGCGTCCCAATTCACGATCTTGTCGAGCGCGCTGAACGGAAACAGCACCACGAGGCAGAAGCGTAGCAGCAGCGGCGCGTAGTCGTTGATCCAGATGATCGTCACGATTTGGACTCGGTATCGGCACGGCGACCAATCCCTTCAGCCAGCATCGTCGTGACCAGCATGTTGAGCGAAACGCCCTCCCGGTCCGCGCGCCTGGCAAGCGCGGCGTGGAGCGACTTCGGCACCCGTTGCCGCCATTGCCCGCCATAGACCTCACCCGTCTTCGGAACCGGGCGGCCGAGTTCCTCAAGGGTCCGGACGTAGGACGCGAGCGCATCCCGCCCCTCCCGCATCGCCGCCTCAGGGGTCTCGCCATCTGCAACACAGCCGGGGAATTCGGGAAATTCGACCAGATAGCCGCCTCCCTCCTCCTCAGACAGCGGACGGATCTCGAAGCGGGGGAGGACTGTCATTTCAGGCACCATCATGGCTCACCAATTTTATCGATCAACGCCAGAAACCGCGTCACGTAGATCGGTTTGACCGGCTTGTGGGCCGGAACGACGACAGGCTCGAACCCTGCGCGCGAGAAGGTCACATGGCTGGTGCCGGGCTGCCGCCAGTCGATGCCGTACCGCTCGGCCAACGCTCTGAAATCATCGATCTGCCAATCGTCCCGTGGGTTGTTGCGCATTCGAGCGAGAAGCTTTTCAAGCTTGGTCATCTGGAAATGGTATCATATAGGACACCGCCAACAAGCCATATGTGGTGCCGTATATGATACCCCTCAAGGGCTGAGTCACCGCGCCGACGGGCGCGGCTTTCAGTGGGACGGGACGGCTTCCGATACAAACTGAACGGAACCTCACCGGTTCCGGGCAGTTGATCAGATCAGCATCCCATCCCGACGGAGCCAGCCCATGCCCGAGACCGGACCGCCGCCGGAAATCCCCTATTGGCATCTCTGGACCGACGACCAGGGCGTCAGCCACCAGTCCGCTTGCCGCCTGACCGCGTTCGAGCTGAAGGGCATCGGCGCCGCGGCGCCGCAATGGAACAACCGGCATCCGCGGTCCGAGGCGACGGTGGTCTATACCGTGCAGCCGGTCGGCTGGGTCGGCGACTGGCACGAGAACCCGGCGCCGCAATGGATCGTGGTGCTGTCCGGCCGCTGGTGGATCGAGGCGATGGACGGCACCCGGATCGAGCAGGGTCCCGGTGAATTCTCGCTGGGCGAGGATCAGGGCTGCGTGGCGACCGGTGGCAGGCAGGGCCATCGTTCCGGCACGATCGGCGACCAGCCGGCCGTGCTGATGACCGTGCAACTGCATGTGCCGCCGGTCCGCCGGCCCTGCCACATGACATGAGCGACGGGTTCGAAATCCTGGATCCGCGCTTTCGGTCCTATGTGCTGCCGAACGCGCCCTTGGTGATGCTGGGCGAGGGCTTCGCCTGGCTCGAAGGCCCGGTCTGGTTCGCCGACCAGGATTGCCTGCTGTTCAGCGACCTGCCGAACGACCGTATCCTGCGCTGGACCGAGTCCGGCGGCATATCGGTGTTTCGCCAGCCGGCCGGCTTTCCGAACGGGCATTGCCGCGACCGGCAAGGCCGCCTGATCGGCTGCTCGCATCAGTCCCGCACCATCACCCGGACCGAGTTGGATGGCACCATCACCGTGCTGGCCGACCGCTATCGCGGTCGGCGGCTGAACGCGCCCAACGATGTGATCTGCCGGTCGGACGGCACGATCTGGTTCAGCGATCCGCATTACGGCATCGCGACCGATTACGAGGGCGGCAAGCAGGTACCGGAACTGCCGCCCACGCTGTATCGCCTGGACCCGGCCGACGGCGAGCTGCGGGTCATGGCCGATGATTTCGACGGGCCGAACGGCCTCGCCTTCTCGCCCGACGAGACGCGGCTCTATGTCGGCGAGAGCGGCCGGCAGTTCGACGAACATCCGACCCGCCATATTCGCGTGTTCGACGTGCGCGAGGACGGCCGGCGCCTGTCGGCGGGCCGCCTGTTCCACACTGTCTCGCCCGGCTTCGCCGACGGGTTCCGGCTGGACGAGGCCGGCAACGTCTGGAGCAGCGCCCAAGACGGCGTGCATTGCATCGCCCCCGACGGCACGCCGCTCGGCCGGATCGCCGTGCCCTGCACCGTCTCGAACCTCGCCTTCGGCGGCCGCAACCGGTCGCGCCTGTTCATCTGCGCATCACACACGCTGTTCGCGATCTACACGAACGTACGCGGCGCCGTGCGGCCATAAGGATCCTCCCCATGACCAACCATTACGATGTCATCGTGATCGGCAGCGGCCCCGGCGGCGCGTCGCTGGCGCAGCGGCTGGCGCCGACCGGCCAACGCATCCTGCTGCTGGAGCGCGGCGATTATTTGCCCCGGTCCCAGAAGAACTGGGATTCCCAAACCGTGTTCGTCGATGGCGCCTATCAGACCAAGGAGACCTGGTATGGCCGGGGCGGCGAGGAATTCCATCCCGGTTTGCACTATTACGTCGGCGGCAATTCCAAGGTCTATGGCGCGGCCCTGCTGCGCCTGCGCGCGCGTGATTTCGAGGAAATCCGGCATGCCGACGGCCTGTCGCCGGCCTGGCCGCTGAAATATGACGCGTTCGAACCCTATTACGCCGAAGCCGAGCGGCTGTTCCATGTCCATGGCCAGCGCGGCGAGGATCCGACCGAGCCGCCGGCAAGCGGGCCGTTCCCCTATCCGCCAGTCAGCCACGAGCCGCGCATCCGCGAGCTGGCCCAGAACATGACCGAGGACGGCCTGCACCCGTTCCATCTGCCGCTCGGCATCCTGCTCGACGAGCGGGACGGCAAGCCGACCCCGACCAGCACCTGCATCCGCTGCGACGCGTTCGACGGTTTCCCGTGCCTGCTGAACGGTAAGGCCGACGCCCAGGTCATCTGCGTCGATCCGGCGCTGGCGGCCTATCCCAACCTGACCCTGCTGACCGGCGCCTATGCCGCGCGCCTGGAAACCGATGCCACCGGCCGCACCGTCACCGGCGTGCAGGTGACGCGCGCGGGCCTGGAAGAACGCTATACGGCGGATATCGTCGTGGTCGCCTGCGGCGCGCTGTCGTCGGCCTTGCTGCTGCTGCGCTCGGCCAACGACAAGCATCCACACGGCCTCGCCAACGGCTCAGACCAGGTCGGGCGCAATTACATGCGGCACAACCAGTCGGTGCTGATGGCGCTGCTGCGCCGGCCGAACGACACGGTGTTCCAGAAGACCCTGGCGGTCAGCGACTATTATTTCGGGTCCGACGATTGGGAATTTCCGCTGGGCCTGATCCAGATGTGCGCGACCTCGCACGGCGCGCAGATCCGCGGCGAGGCGCTGCCGGCCTGGCTCGAATGGCTGCCCGGGATGCCGTTCGACGAGATGGCGCGCCACTCGCTGGATTTCTGGCTGTCGAGCGAGGATCTGCCGCGCCCGGACAACCGGATCTATTACGACGGCGACCGGGTCGTGCTCGATCTCACCGAAAACAACATGGAGGCGCACCATCGCCTGAAGAAAAAATTGGAGCAGATTCTGAGCCATGCCGGCGCCCACCCGCTGCTGATGGAGCGCAACCTGTATTTCGGCAAGGGCATTCCGATCGGCGGCACCGCGCATCAGGCCGGCACGGCACGTTTCGGCACCGATCCGGCGACCTCGGTGCTGGATCTCGACTGCAAGGCGCATGAACTCGATAATCTCTATGTCACCGACGCCAGCTTTTTCCCGTCGATCGGCGCGGTCAATCCGACCCTGACCATCGTCGCCAACGCGCTGCGCGTCGCGGACCGGATCGCGCAGCGCCTGAGAGCGGCGTCATAGCCTCGAACGGTCGATACCCGTATAGGTAGGACAGGCATCCCCCTCGGAAAGCAGATCCATGGCCATCACCCGTCAAGTCATCACGTCGCTGCAGCGCGACGGCACCGATATGCTCGGCACCAAGGTGCTGGCCGTGAAGATCGTCGACGAGAGCATCGTCTCCGGCTCGCTGCTGACGGTCGAGAGCAATCATTTCTGCGTGCTGAAGTCGCGCGGCGCCGTGCTCGACGTCTATGAGACCGGGCAATATACCCTGACCACGCCCGACAAGCCGCTGGTCGGCTCGATCGTCCAGGGCTTCTTCGGCGGCACCTCGCCCTGGGTCTACGAGGTGATCTACATCAACCGCTCCAAGCTGCTGGTCCGCAGCTCGGGTGTCGCCACCAGCGCCGAGATGGCGGAGATGGCGTATCAGGTCGATTATTACATCCATGTCGACACCAAGGCGGCCGCGCTCGACCTGATCACCCACCTGCCGTTCAACGGCAGCATGATCGATATCCAGGAAGTGGCCGACTATGCCGGACCGGCGATCGAGCAGGCGATCAACCAGGTCGTCCAGGTCACCAAGATGGAAAACATCAACGAGCATATCAACGAGATCCGCGAGGGCGTGAAGGCGCATCTGACCGACTTCCTCAAGGTCTACGGCATCATGCTGAACGACCTGAAAGTCCTGATCCTGCCGAAGGACGAGCGGATGCGCGAGCTGATCTCGCTGCAGGCGCTGGGTCTCTCACCGATCGAGGCGGTGCGCTATTACCTGGCGCTGCGCATGGCCGACATGGGGCTGGTTTCGGCGCCGAACGCGGCCGCCGGCCTGCCGTTCAACATCGGCGGGTCGGTCGGCGGGATCTATCCGCTCAGCCTGGAGACCGGCGTGCCGGAACCGGTGACCAAATGACGGCACCGTCGCCCTTCTATGACGACACCGACGAGATCGATCAGATCGCGATCAACCTGTTCCATGGCTGGGGGTATAACTTCTACCGGGTCGAGAATCAGCTCCGGACCGACGACCTGCTGATCCGCAGCAAGGTCGGCTGGCTGCTCGGCAGTGCCCGGGCCGCGGTCGAGACCGCGGAAAGCGCCTATCGGCGGACCTTTCTGCCGGCGCCGTCGCGCGAAAAGCCCCGGCACGACCCGGTCGCCATCGCCGGCGCCCAGGCGCTCGAACGGCTGTCCCAGGCGATCGGTGCCATCGAGGGCCAGATCCGCGCCCTGCCGGTGCCGGAAAACGACCGGATGATCGAACGGCACCGGCAGGAGGCCGCGACCCTGGCGCGCCTGCTGGCGATCGATCGCCGCTTGGTCGGCCAGGCGGAAATACTGCGCACAAGGATCGACGGCAAGGACGGCGCCTGGCTGCTCGACAATGGCCCCCTGGCACTGGACGGCCTGGCTGCCCTCGAGGAAACCCTGCGCGAGCGTCAGGCCATCCTGTTCATCTGACGGCTGCGACGGCGCTTCGACTTGACCGGCCCGGGCGCGGATGGGCAAGGTCTGGATATCCCCAGCCCCATCCGCGAGTACCCCCATGGACTATCGCCGCCTCGGACGAACCGATATCGAAGTCAGCCGCGTCTGCCTCGGCACCATGACGTTCGGCGAACAGAACACTGAAGCCGAGGCGCATGAGCAGTTGAGCCTGGCCTATGACCGCGGCATCAATTTCATCGACGCGGCCGAGATGTATCCGGTGCCGCCCAAGCCCGAAACCCAGGGCCTGACCGAGCGCCATATCGGCAGCTGGCTGAAAGCGACCGGCCTGCGCGACAAGCTGGTGCTGGCGACCAAGGTCGTCGGCGCCGCGCGCGACATGAAGCACATCCGCAACGGCGGCGCCCGGCTCGACCGCGCCAATATCCGCGCCGCGGTCGAGGACAGCCTGAAACGGCTCGGCACCGACCGCATCGATCTCTATCAGCTGCATTGGCCCGATCGAAATACCGTCACCTTCGGCAAGACGGCCTATGCCCACGACCTCGACCCAAACGAGGTCGCGATCGAGACGACGCTCGACGCGCTGGCCGAGCTGGTCACGGAAGGCAAGATCCGCGCGATCGGCCTGTCGAACGAGACGCCCTGGGGCACCATGCGTTTTCTGACGCTGGCCGAGCATCGGGGCTTGCCGCGCGTCGCCAGCATTCAGAACGCCTATAGTCTGGTGAACCGCACGTTCGAGCAGGGCCTGGCCGAGGTGGCGCTGCGCGAGGATTGCGGGCTGCTGCCCTATTCGCCGCTGGGCGGCGGCACGCTGTCGGGCAAGTATTTGGGCGGCGCCAAGCCGGCCGGCGCGCGCATGACGCTGTTCACCCGCTTCACCCGCTATGACAAGCCGGAAGGCGTCGATGCGATCGGCCGCTATGTGGCGCTGGCACGCGCGCACGGGCTGGATCCGTCGCAGATGGCGCTGGCCTTCGTCCATCGCCAGCCGTTCGTGACCTCGACCATCATCGGGGCCACCAGCCTGGCGCAGCTGAAGACCGACCTCGCCGGCTTCGAGTTGACCCTGTCGGACGAGGTCCTGGCGGGGATCGAGGCGATCCATCGGGCCATCCCGAACCCCTGCCCCTGATGTGAGCGAGGCCGGTCATTTCTGACCGGCCTCGCTTCTTCTAGAAGTGGCTGGTGACCAGCAGCCGCAGCTGGCTGTCCTGTTCCTCGTGGATGCCGAAGCTGTTCTCGAACGCCATGCCGAAGGTAAAGGTGCCGACCTTCAGATTGGCGCCGATGCCCAGTTGCATATGGTTGGCATCGACCGGATCGCCGGGCACGTAATAGGCCGGACCGGCCGAGGCCAGATCGGCATAGGCGAGCCCGGCGTGGGTCGCGCCCTGGAAGTCGTGCTGCAGTTCCACGCGCAGGAACGGCAGGAACAGGGCCCAGTCGAGCGGCACCGCGACATCGCCCTTGAAGCCCAGTGTCGCCGTGGTGGTCGTGACCGACTGACTGAAGTAGGTCAGCGCCGCATGACCCAGCGCCTGCTCGCTGAACTGGTCGAGCGTCGAGTCGGAATAGTCGAACCGGCCGTAGGGTGTCAGCCGGAACGTGTCGGTCTTGTATTCATAGCCGGCGGTGAGCGAGCCGAAGCTCTGTTCGCCGTTGCGATGGCCACGCGCGAAATCGGTCGTCGTCGTGATCAGGCGGGTCGAGTCGTAGCTGAGCCAGCCATAGCCCAGCACGCCATCGATGAAGGTCTCGCTCGACGGATGGTAGCTGCCGTAGATCGCGACATTATAGGCGTCGGCGATGCTCTTGGTGCCGTCGGTCCCGATATCGCTCGAGTCATGGCCGTAGCCGCCGCCGAGGCCGACGGTGAACTGGTTGTTCAGCCGATAGTCGGCACCGCCGCTGACGCCATCGGTCGTGAAATCGAAGCCGGTACGCTGGGCGGTCGAGCTGCGCGCGCCAAAATCGACCGAGCCGGCGGTCCAGAAGGCAAGGTCTTTCGGCAGGATGCTTTCGCCGTCGTCGCCGCCATCCTGGTGAGCCTTCGGGTCCTGGGTCGACGGATCGTTGGGGTTGCGCGCATCGTTGCGGCTCAGCCGATGAACGTCCGGCGTCCCACGGGTCAGCGGATTATCGTCCGGATCGGTCGAGGCCGTATTGGTGGCGGCATCGCCGAAATTGACGCTCAAGCCGTTCGACGAGTGCGCCGGGCCGTCGCCATGGAGCGCTTCCAGGCGCTGGTTGAAATTGCCGATCTGCGCGGTGGCGAAGCGGCGGGCCTCTTCGACCTGGGCCGCGACCAATCCCACCACATCGGCATCGACCGACACGTTGGCGCGCGGCGGGACCACGAACAGCACCTCGCCCTGGACCGAGGCGGCAAACGCGTTGGCCAGCGTGTAGGTCACCGTGACGGTGCCGACGAAGGCCGGGTTCGGGACGAACACCACGTTGAAGGCATGGCCGGAGACCGTCAGCGTCGCCGCCGCGGCCGGCTTGATGCCGAAGACCTCGGCGAAAATGTGCAGCGGCGCGATGCTGCCGGTCTGGGTCGTGACCGGCACCAGCGTGATCGTGCCGGCATCGGCCGGCGTGACCGTCACCAGCGAGGCCGAGACGAACGGCCCGCCGGCGGCATTGTCGGTGATGCTGGCCGTGGCCGTCGACGAACTGGTCGGCGAGGCGGGCGGCACCACGACGGTCTGCGCCGGCGGCGGCACCGGGACCGGGTTGACCGTGATGGTCGCGGTGCCCGGCAGCGAGACGCCGTACACGTTGGCGACGGTGTAGGTGAAGGTGATGTTGGCCGTCACCGTCTGGTTGGGCGCCGGCGTATAGACGATGTTCTGGCCCGACACGACGGCCGTGCCGGTGCTGGGCGGGGTCGCGATCGCCACGGCGGTGAACGGACCGTTCGAAGCGCCGGCAGTCGCGTTCAGCGTGACCGGCGTGTTGGTCAACACCTGGGCGGTCAACGGCTGGACCGCGGGTACGGCGAGCGGCGTCACCGTGACGGTGACCGTCGCCGGCGCGGACGTGCCGCCGGGGCCGGTCGCGGTATAGGTGAAGCTGTCCTGGCCGAAATAATTGGTCGTGGGCGTATAGACGATGTTGACGCCGCTCACCACGGCCGTGCCGTGGGCCGGGTTGGTCGCGACCGCGACGCTGGTGATCGGCCCGGTGACGCTGGCACCGACATTGATCGCATCGCGGATGTTGGCCGGCGTGGTCGAAGCGACGGCGGCCGCCACCGGCACCTGCGCCGTCGTCGGCAGTTGATAGGTGATGCTGGCGTGGTAGGGGCCGTTGCCGGTGCTGCTGTCGGTCGCCTGCACGGTCGCATTGTAGCTGGCGGCCGTGGTCGGCGTGCCGGACAGCACGCCGGTCGTGGCATTCAGCGTCAGGCCGGGCGGCAATTGGCCTGACGCGACGGTGAACTGATAGGGCGCGGTGCCGCCGCTGGCGCTCAGCGTCTGGCTATAGGCGGCATTCACCTGCGGTGTCGGCAGCGTGGCCGGGGTCAGTGCCACGGTCGCCGCATTGATGGCGAGCGTATAGGCCTTGCTGACGGAGAAGCCGGTCGCATCGGTCGCTTTCAGCGTGACGGCGAAGCTGCCGCCCGCCGAGGGCGTGCCGGCAAGCGCGCCGCTGGACGAGAGCGTGATCCCGGCCGGCAGGCTGCCCGACGCGACGCTGTAGCTGTACGGCGCCGTACCGCCGGAGGCGGTCAGGCTCTGGCTGTAGCTGGCCGCGACCGTGCCGGCGGTCAGGCTCGAGGGCGAGAGCGCCAGGATTGGCGCCGTGACCGTGATCGCGATCGTGCCGGGCGCGGACGTACCGGACGCGTTGGTCGCGGTATAGGTGAAGCTGTCCGGGCCGGCATAGCCCGTGGTCGGGGTATAGCTGATCGTCGTCCCGCTGGCCGTGGCCGTGCCATGGCTGGCGGCACTGGCCACCGCGACCGAGGTGGCGGTACCACCGCCGAGACTGAGCGTGACGCTGTTGCCACTGGTATTGCCAGTAACGGTCTGGGTGACCCCGCCAGCCGTCGGTGGGGCGATATAGGTGAAATGGTCGCCCGCATTGGCCGGCGTGGTGCCGCCGGATGCCGTCACGGTGACATCGATCGTCCCCGCGGCATGGGCGGGCGAGACCGCCGTGACCGTGGTGGCATTGACCAGCGTGACGCCGGTGGCGGCGGTGCCGCCGAACGACACGGTCGGCGTGCCGAAGAAGTTCGTGCCGGTGATGGTGAGCGACGTCCCGCCGGCGGTCGTACCGCTGACGACCGAGAGCGACGTGACCGTCGGCGGTGCCGCGACACTGATGGCGAGCGAGATCGTCGCGCTGGTGAAACTCGCGTGGGTCGCCGTGCTGCTGTCGGTGCCGCTGACCGTGAAGCTGAAATTGCCGTTCACGGTCGGCGTGCCGGTGATGGCACCCGTGCTGCCGAGCGATAGGCCGGCCGGCAGGGCGCCGCTCGCAACCGTGGTGCTGAAGGTATAGGGCGCCTGGCCGCCGCTGGGCGTCAGGCTCTGGCTATAGGGCGTGCCGACGGCGCCGCCCGCCAGCGTGGTCGGGGTCACCGCGATGGTCGGCGCGGAAACGGTGACGGAAACCGTCGCCGCCGAAGCCGTGCTGGTCGCGTTGGTCGCGGTATAGGTGAAGCTGTCCGAGCCGAAATAGCCCGTGGTCGGCGTATAGGTGATCGACGTCCCGCTGGCCGTGGCCGTGCCGTGCGAGGCGGCGCCGGCGACCGCGACCGAGGCCGGAGCGCCACCGCTGAGGTTCAGCGTGATCGCGTTGGCCGAGCTGTCGTAGGCAACCGTGGCACTGGCGGCGCCGGCGACGGGGGCCTGCGGATTGACCGTGATCGTGACGGTCGCCGGCGCGGACGTGCCGCCGGTATTGGTCGCGGTATAAGTGAAGCTGTCGGTACCGGAATAGCCCGTGGTCGGCGTATAGGTGATCGCCGTGCCGCTGGCCGTGGCCGTCCCGTGCGATGCCGCCGACGCGACCGCGACCGAGACCGCCGTGCCGCCGCCGAGGCTGAGCGTGATCGGATTGGCGCTGCTGTTGAACGCGACCGTGGCACTCACCACCGACACCGTCGGCGTCTGCGGCGTGACCGTGATCGTCACGGTGGCCGGGGTGGACGTGCCGCCGGTGTTGGTCGCGGTATAGGTGAAGCTATCCGAGCCGGCATAACCAGTCGTTGGGGTGTAGGCGATCGCGGTGCCGCTGGCCGTGGCCGTGCCGTGCGAGGCCGCCGAGGCGACCGCGACCGAGACCGCGGTGCCGCCGCCGAGGCTGAGTGTGATCGGATTGGCGCTGCTGTTGAACGCCACCGTGGCGCTCACAGCGCCGGCCGTCGGCGTCTGCGGCGTGACCGTGATGGTGACGGTCCCCGGCGTGGACGTGCCGGTCGTGTTCGTCGCGGTATAGGTGAAGCTGTCCGAACCGCTGTAGCCCGAGGTCGGCGTATAGGTGATCGAGGTGCCGCTCGCCGTCGCCGTGCCGTGCGAGGCCGCCGATGCGACCGCGACCGAGGCCGCGGCGCCACCGCCCAGATTGAGCGTGATCGGGTTGTTGGTGCTGTTGTAGGCCACCGTGGCCGAAGCCGCGCCCGTCGTCGGCAGCACCGGCGTGGTCGTAATGGAATAGGCCTGCGTGCCGGAATAGGGCGCCGCCACACCCGTCGTGCTGTCGGTCGCCTTGACGGTGAAGCTGTAGGTGTTGACGGCATTGGGCGTGCCGGAGATGACGCCGGTGGTGCTGTTGAGGGTCAGGGGCGTGGGCAATGCGCCGGCTGAAATGCTGTAGGTATAGGGTGCCGTGCCGCCGCTGGCGGTGACGGTCTGGCTATAGGCGGTGCCGGAGACGCCGCCCGGCAGGATCGACGGTGTCAGGGCGATGGTCGGTGCCGCGATGGTGCCGCTATAGGCCTGACTGCCGGTGAAGCTTTGGCTGTCGGTCGAGGTGACGGTGAAGGCAAAGGCGCCGGCTGCCGTCGGCGTGCCTGAAAATGCGCCGGATGCGGAGAGCGAAACGCCGGTGGGCAGGCTGCCGGACGTGACGGCATAGGTATAGCTGGCCGCTCCACCGCTCGACGACAGGCTCGGCGTATAGGCGGTGCCGATCACCGGCGTCCCGAGCGTGCCCGGCAAGACCGTGATGGTCGGCGCCGCGACCGTCAGCGTGTAGGTGCCCGCGACCGTGAAGGGCGAACCCGTGCCGGTATCGACGCTGTCGGTCGCCGTCACCGTGAAATTGACGGTGCCCGACGTCGTCGGCGTGCCGGCCAGCGTCCCGCCCGTGAAGGCGAGACCGGTCGGCATCGTGCCGGAATTGACCGTCAGGGCATAGCTGAAGCTGCCCGAGCCGCCGCTCGCCGTGAAGGCCCGGCTATAGGCCGTCTCCGCCGTGCCGGTGAGCGGCGTGCCCGTCGTCGGGCTGATCGACAGCGTCGGCGCCGCGATGGTGAGCGTCAGCGTCCCGCTCTGCGTGCTGTAGGGGCCGGTGCCGGTGCTGCTGTCGGTCGCCGTCACCTTGATCGGGAAGCTGCCGGCGACGGTCGTCGTGCCCGCGAGCAGGCCCGCACTCGACAGGGTGACGCCGGCCGGCAACGAGCCGGAGGTCAGCGCGTAGGTATAGGGACCGGTGCCGCCGCTGGCACCCGCCACCGACTGACTGTAGGAAACATTGACCGTTCCGCCGGTCGGGCTGCCTGGCGCATAGACGATCGTCGGCGCCGCGATGGTCAGGGTGATCGTGCCGCTCTGCGTGCTGTAGGGACCGGTGCCGGTGCTGCTGTCTGTCGCGGTCACCTTGATCGGGAAAGAGCCGCCCGCCGTCGCCGTGCCCGCGAGCAGACCCGCGCTGGACAGGGTGATGCCGGCCGGCAGCGAGCCGGAAGTCAGCGCATAGGTATAGGGACCGGTGCCGCCGCTGGCGCCAGCCACCGACTGGCTATAGGAAACGCCGACCGTGCCGCTGGTCGGGCTGCCTGGCGCATAGACGATCGTCGGCGCCGCGATGGTCAGGGTGATCGTGCCGCTTTGCGTGCTGTAGGGGCCGGTGCCGGTGCTGCTGTCTGTCGCGGTCACCTTGATCGGGAAGCTGCCGCCCGCGGTCGATGTGCCCGCGAGCAGGCCCGCGCTCGAGAGCGTGATGCCGGCCGGCAGCGAGCCGGAGGTCAGCGCGTAGGTATAGGGACCGGTGCCGCCGCTGGCGCCCGCCACCGACTGGCTATAGGAAACGCCGACCGTGCCGCCGGTCGGGCTGCCGGGCGCATAGACGATCGTCGGCGCCGCGATGGTCAGGGTGATCGTGCCGCTCTGCGTGCTGTAGGGACCGGTGCCGGTGCTGCTGTCGGTCACCGTCACCTTGATCGGGAAGCTGCCGCCCGCCGTCGCCGTGCCCGCGAGCAGACCCGCGCTCGACAGCGTGATGCCGGCCGGCAACGAGCCGGAGGTCAGCGCATAGGTATAGGGACCGGTGCCGCCGCTGGCGCCCGCCACCGACTGGCTATAGGCCACGCCGACGGTGCCGCTGGTCGGGCTGCCGGGCGCATAGACGATCGTCGGCGCCGCAATGGTCAGGGTAATCGTGGTGCTGGTGAAAGCCGCCGCGCCGGTACCGGTGCTGCTGTCGGTGCCGGAGACCGTGAAGGTGAAGGTGCCGCCGGCCGTCGGTGTGCCGGTGATGGCGCCGGCGCTGCTCAAGCTGAGGCCCGCCGGCAGCGATCCGCTCGCCAAACTCGTGGAGAAGCTATAGGGCGACTTGCCGCCGTTGCCGGCGAGGCTCTGGCTGTAGGCGACGCCGACCGTGCCCGACGTGAGCGTCGTGGGCGTGACGGTGATCGTCGGATTGTTGACCGGCACGGTCACGGTCGCCGACGCGACCGAGGTGCCGCCGGCGTTGGTCGCGGTAAAGGTGAAGCTGTCGTTGCCGCGGAAACCGGTTGGCGCCGAGTAGGTGGCCACGCCGGAACTGTTGACGCTGACCGTACCGCCGTTCGCGGTGGTCGCGGATCCGACGGCATAGCTGGTCGGACTGTTCGTCGCGTGGCCGCTGACGGTGATGCTGTCCGCCGTGGAATCATAGGCGACGGCGGTCGCGGTGAACGAGGTGACCACAGGCACCGGCGGCGCGGTTACCGTCAGCGTGACCTGCGCGGTGGTCCCGGTATTGGACGCGCTGTCGGTGACGGTCACGGTGAACACGGCCGACCCGGTCGCGGTCGGCGTACCGGTGATCTTGCCGCTGGTCGTGTCGAAGCTCAGGCCGAGGCTGGCGACGGTCGCGCCGGAGACGAAATTGAGCGCATAGCTCGTGTAGGTGCCCGAGCCGCCGGACGGCGTGACGCTGAAGGCCGGACTGCCGGTGGTATAGGCGGTGCCCTCGACCGCGCTGGGCGTGGTGCTGCTCGCGGTCAGGGTCGGGTTCGTCACATAGGTGAATTTATCGCCCGCGACCACCGCGCTGGTTCCGTTCGCCGTCGTTACCAGAACATCGACCTGGCCGGCGGCGTGGGTGGGCGCCGTGACCGTAATCGACGTCGCGGTGTTGTTCGTGACCGATCCGGCGGTGCCGCCGAAGGTGACCGACGTGGCGCTCGCGAGATTGGTGCCGGTAATGGTGACCGCGGTGCCGGTCGGGCCGCTGGTCGGGCTGATCGAGGTCACCGCCGGGAGCGGCGCCGCCGGCACGTTGACGACCACCGTATTGGCAATCGTGACGTTGTTGTTAAAGTCAAATGTGTAGATCGTCAGCGTGTCCGTATAGGCAACTCCCGGATTCGATGATGGCGTGTACTTGATCAATTCGTCCGAAGTGTTCGTACCCTGGTCCGTTTCGACCGTATACGTGCCGTAGCTCGGGGACGACGGAGAAATCTGGTTCGAGGGGACGGCGACCGCCACATTCTCAGGAACGCCATTTTCCGAATCGCTCTGCAGAGCCGTGATTCCCGCGGCTTGGAGATCGCAGGGATTGTTGAAGTCGTCTGAGTTGTCATTGAGATGCTGAACGACGAACGTTTGCGTCACCCCAATGGGGGCTGCCGTGAAGCTGTTGATCGTCGCGCATTGCGCCAGCGCCGTGCCGCTCATCGCGAAAGCGCCGACCATCGTCATCAGAGTGACGAGAAGCGCCCTTCCGACAAAAGACGACATCGTCGAGATGGCCGCGTTCCCGCATCGCAGCAGAAAACCTGTGCACCACAACATGCTCTAGATCCCCCCCGGGAGAAACCGTCGTCCGCAATGACCGATTAGCATTATTAATTTCCACTAAAGAAACGTACATTTGATTTAAAAAAACTGTAAAACCGCATTAACAGAGCGAAACATCCGGTCAAAATTCCAACAGACGGCCTCAGAATCGCTCTTTTAGTCTCATTTTTGAACTGTACCATCCAGATATTTGGCTTTAAATACCACCTAGGAAGGTGGACACACAATACCGTACTTCGCGTTGTAATTATATCGTTTTAGAGGAAACGATACAATCCAACTACCGCTAAGCGAGAGTCGATGCTAGCCTGTGCTGGCGAACCATCCTCGAGAGACGGGAGCACGCAATGACGGAAGTCTATGTCGGACAGATCATGATGACGGGGTTCGGTTTCCCCCCCAGAAGCTTCGTCCTCTGTAATGGACAGCTGTTACCGGTCAACCAGAACCAGGCCTTGTTCGCCCTGATCGGGACCTACTATGGCGGCAATGGAACCACCAACTTCCAGCTGCCCAATCTGCAGGGCAGAACGCCCATCGGGCAGGGCAGCTCGGTCGATCCCAGCTGGCAGCCTTCGCCGCTTACGCTCGGCCTCAGTGCCGGCACGGAAAACGTTACCATCGATCCGACGACACTGCCGAGCCACACGCACCAGCTGACGGGAACGACCCGATCGGGTGCCGGGCGAAGCGCCTCGGGCGGTATCGCGGCCACGAGCAGCGTGGCGACCATAAAACCCTACGCCGCGGTGCAAACGAATCTGGTGCCGCTTTATGCGGGAACGCTCGCGCAGGCCGGCGGCTCCCTGCCGCATAGCAACCTGCAGCCGATGCGCGTGATCTCCTTCAGCCTGGCGATGAGCGGCGTCTTTCCGACGCGCAATTGATCCGGCCCGAGATCGTCAATCCATGAGGGGGGGAGAAGCTTCATGACCACACCTTACGTCGGCGAGATTCGCCTGTTTTCCTTTCCGCGCATTCCGACCGGCTGGTTCGCCTGCGACGGCAGCCTGAAGCCGATCTCGGACTATCAGACGCTGTTCGTGCTGCTCGGCACGACCTATGGCGGCGACGGCAACCAGACCTTCGGCGTCCCGGATCTGCGCGGACAGATCCCGGTGCATCAAGGGACAGGACAGGGGCTGACGCCGCGCGTGCTCGGCCAAGCCACCGGGAGCGAAACCGTCACGCTGCTGCAGACGGAGATGCCACAGCACACCCACACCTTCCAGGCGACCACGAATGCCGGAACCTCGACGAGCCCGGGGCCGACGTTCACGACGGGTGCCATTGGCAGCGACCACCTCTATCTGAACAACCCGACGGCACCGCTGACGAAGGTCGCGCTCGCACCGGCGTTCGTCGCGACCGCCGGCACGAACGCCCCGCACGAGAATCTGATGCCGACCCTGACCCTGTCCATTTGCATCGCCTGGGCCGGGATCTTTCCGTCGCAGAACTGAGCGGGCGCGAGCACGATCACCATCCTTCGGGAGACCATCAGAATGACGACCCCCTTTCTCGGCGAAGTCCAAATCTTCGCCTTCAACTTCGCCCCGGCCGGCTGGGCGCTGGCAAACGGCACCACGTTGGGAATCCAGCAAAACGCCGCCCTGTTCTCGCTGATCGGCACGAGCTACGGCGGCAACGGGACGAGCACTTTCATGCTGCCGAACCTGACCTCGCGCGTGGCCTGCAGCCAGGGCACCGGTCCGGGCCTGACCTCGCGCGTGATCGGGGAGAGTTTTGGCGAGCAAACCCACACGCTCTCATACAACGAGATGCCGAACCATAGTCATCCGGGCGCCCTCTATTCGGGCGGCGGCACGAAAGCACCGTCGCCCTTGAGCGGCGGCGCGCTGACGACGCCACAAAGCTTCGAGATGTTCTTGATCCCAGCATCCCAGGCGAACCCCACGACCCTGTCCCCCACGGCCGTCCTGCCCTATGGCGGCAGCCAGCCCCACGAAAACGAACAACCGTATCTGGCGATCACCTACGCGGTCGCGCTCAGCGGCGCCTTCCCCGCCTTCAACTGATGGCGAAGACGGCGGGATTGCCCCGGTTTCCCCCGGGCAATCCCGACCGGCCGGCGGTGCCCCAGGCGCTGACGGCCCAGGGCATGGCGTTCCGGCCGGCCGTCGCCCAGGACCTGTCGTTCCTGCGGCGGCTCTATAGTGGATTCCGCGCCGAGGAGCTGGCGCAGGTGCCCTGGCCGGCGCAGGCGAAGGAAAATTTTCTCGACGAGCAGTTCGCGCTGCAGCACGGCCATTTCGTTACCCATTTCCCGCGGGCCGACTTCCTGGTGCTGGAACGCGGCCGCACGCCGCTCGGCCGTTTCTATCTCGACCGCAGCACGCCCTATCACCTCATCGTCGATATCGGCTTTCTGCCCGACTGGCAGGGCAAGGGCCTGGGCTCGGCCCTGGTCGCCGACGCGAAGACCCGCGCGCGGGCGGCCGGCGCCCAGGGCGTCGAGCTGCATGTCGCGCCGAACAATCCCGGCGCCCGGCGCCTCTATGAACGCCTGGGCTTCCGCGCGGTCGGCCAGACCGGCGCCCATGCCAAGCTGCAATGGCCGGCGGCGGCGATCTTCCGCTAGAAAAACCGCCGGTTTTGGTGTGTCATGGCACCATGTTGAGGCTGTTCGTCGGCATCGATCTGCCGCCCGAGACCAAACTCGCGCTGTCCGCGATCGCGCTGGGCCTGCCCGGCGTGAGATGGGTCGATCCGGGCAACTACCATGTCACGCTGCGCTTCATCGGCGAGGTCGACGAGGGTATGGCCACCGACATCGATGCCGAGCTGGCCACGATCCGCGCGCGGCGCTTCGCGCTGCGCATCGCCGGCGTCGACCTGTTCGGCAGCGAGGACAGGCCGCGCATCCTCTATGCCGGGGTCGAGCGCGTGCCGGCGCTGGTCGAGCTGCGCGACAAGGTCGGTGCCGCCCTCGGCCGGGCCGGCGTGCCGCCCGAGGGCCGGCTGTTCACGCCCCATGTCACGCTGGCCAATATCCGCGCCGGCCGGCTGGCCGACCTCGGCCATTACCTGGAGACGCATAACCTGCTGCGCCTGCCCGAGATCGCGGTCGACCGGTTCCAGCTGGTGCAGAGCTATCTGACCCGGGCCGGCTCGATCTACGAGGCCGCGTCGGAATACCCCCTTGCCTAGCGGCCCCCGGCCGTTGCTTGATCATGCAAGCAACGGCGGTCGATAGAACCCGCCGACAAGGGGAGATCGGCATGAACGAGACCGTCGTTCCGGAAGACACCAGCCTGACCGGCTTCTATGCCGACATGACCGTACCGGAAAAGCGCACCTTCTGGGCCTGCGCCACCGGCTGGGCGCTCGACGGCATGGATTTCATGATCTATCCGCTGGTGATCGGCACGATCATCAAGCTGTGGAACGTCGATGCCGGGTTGGCGGGCTTCGCCGGCACGGTCACGCTGCTGGCCTCCGCGGTCGGCGGCTGGCTCGGGGGCTTCATCGCCGACCGGATCGGCCGGGTCCGGACCCTGCAATTCACTATCCTGTGGTTCTCGATCTTCTCCCTGGTCTGCGCCTTCGTGCAGGATTTCAACCAGCTGCTGATCGCCCGCGCCATCCTGGGACTGGGCTTCGGCGGCGAATGGGCCGCCGGTGCCGTGCTGATGGGCGAGACGATCCGGGCGCAATATCGCGGCCGCGCCGTCGGCTCGGTCCAGGCCGGCTGGGCCGTCGGCTGGGGCTTGGCCGTGCTGGCCCAGGCCATACTGTTCAGCGCGGTGCCGCCCGAGCAGGCCTGGCGCTGGATGTTCGCGATCGGCGCGCTGCCCGCCCTGCTGGTCTTGTACCTGCGCCGCCGGGTCGAGGAGCCGGCGATCTCGGCCCGCACCATTGCGGCACGCGCCGCCGGTGCCGCCCGTCCCGGCCTATGGGAGATCTTCCAAGGCCCGCACCTGCGGACGACGATCCTCGCCTCGCTGGTCGGCACCGGCTGCCAGGGCGGCTATTACGCCATCACCTTCTGGGTGCCGCGCTTCCTCACGACCGAGCGGCATCTGTCGATCGTGTCATCGACCGGCTATCTGGCGGCGCTGATCGTCGGCTCGTTCGCGGGTTATCTGATCGGCGCCTGGCTCGCCGACCGGATCGGCCGGCGCCGGCTGTTCCTGAGCTTTTCGATCGGCGCCATCGTGGTGATCCTGGTCTATACCCAGGTGCCGCTGTCGAACGGGATCCTGTGGCTGCTGGGCTTTCCGCTGGGCTTCTTCGCGTCGGGCTATTTCTCGGGCATGGGCGCGTTCCTGACCGAGCTCTATCCGACCCGGCTGCGCGGCTCGGGCCAGGGCTTCTGCTATAATTTCGGCCGCGGCATCGGCGCGCTGTTCCCGTTCCTGGTCGGGTACCTGTCGCAGTCGCTGGGCTTGGCCGACGCCATCGCGATCTTCGCGGTGCTGGCCTATTGCCTGTTCTTCCTGGCGGCCTATGCCTTGCCGGAAACACGCGGAAAGGTGCTGCATGCCGACGCCTGACGCGCCCGCCTGCCCCGGTCCCGCCGCTCCCGTGCGGGGTGCGACCCGCCTCACGGTGCCGGCCGGTGCGATCGACACCCACGCCCATGTCATCGGCCTGCCGCCGGATTATCCGTTCGTCAGCCCGCGCAGCTATACGCCGCCGGCGGCGTCGCCCGCAGCCTATCTGGCCATGCTGGACGCAACCGGCATGGCGCACGGCGTGCTGATCCAGGTCAGCGTCCATGGCACCGACAATCGGCTGATGGTCCAGACGCTGCAGGCCAACCGCCAACGCCTGCGCGGCATCGCCGTGGTCGCGCCGGACATTAGCGAGCGCGACTGCCTGGCGCTCCGCGACGCCGGCGTGGTCGGATTGCGGCTCAACGTGCTCTACCGGGGCGGCGTCGGGTTCGAACGGCTGGAACGCTATGGCGACCTGTGCCGCGACATGGGCTGGCACCTGCAGTTCCTGATCGACGCCCGCACGCTGCCGCCGCTGGCGTCCCGGCTATCGAAACTGCCGGTGCCCTTCGTGGTCGATCACATGGGCCATTTCCCGACCTCGGCCGGGCTCGACGATCCCGGCTTCCGGACATTGCTCGCCCTGGTGCGGGACGGCGCCTATGTGAAGCTGCAGGGCGCGTTTCGGACGTCGGTCGCGGGGCCGCCCTATGCCGACACGATCCCGTTCGCGCGCCGGCTGAACGATGCGGCGCCGGAGCGCTCGCTCTGGGGCAGCGACTGGCCCCATGTCGCGAACTGGGGCACGATGCCGACCGTCGGCGATCTGCTGGATCTGATGGCCGACTGGGTGCCCGACGCGGCGCGGCGGCGGCAGATGTTCGTGGACAATCCGACGGCGCTCTACGGTTTTTAGGAACCGAGCCCGTCGAGCCTTGGGTGACGCGAGCGACCGGATCGGAGACCGCTCATGCGGGGAATATTTTGCTTGATCGTCGGCCTGGCAATGGCGGCGGTCCTGTGCCAGGAGCCTGAATTCCTTCAGCAATATTGCCAGCGGCTCGATGGCGCGATCGGCATTCTACAGGAGCAGGCCGACGCGTTCGATGCCGATGCCCAGGCCCTGTCGTTGACGCGCGACCAGGCGCTGGATCGGCTGAGCACGAACCCGGATCCGGTCGTGGTTGCCGAAGGCAACCAACGGCAGGGGGCCTTCGTCCGGCTCGGCACGCTCGTGCGCGACCGCGCCGAACTGGCTGAGCCAGAGCCGTTCCATCGCTTCGCCACGCTCGTCCGCCATCTCGACCGGCCGATCGCCCAAGCGACCCTGTCCCGCTTCGTGCCGGCTGCCCCGTTGAGTGAGGACGGCCTGCTGTTCGGGGCGTCGGGTTTCCTGATCGGGTTCCTGCTCGGCGGCGCCCTGCTCGGCGGCATCGGCCTGCTCGCCGGATCGAGACGTGGCATCCGCTATCGGGCCAAGCCAACCCATCGGATCAGGTTTTGACCGGCGTCTAGACCAGCATGCCGTCCAGCAGGCTCTTGACCAGGGTCGGCAGCAGAATCTCGACCGGCGTCGCCGGGAAGCCGGGACAGGTCAGCTTCAGGCTGACGACGCCATGGAGCGATGACCAGAACGCGTCGGTCAGTACCATCGGATCGGCTGCCGGCTTCAGCCGTCCGGCCGCCTGCAATTCGAAGAATCCGGCCGTCAGCAGCCGATAGGCCTGGGTGCCTGGATCGTCGTCGCCGCCGGCCTCGGGCCGGTCATAGATCGCTTTGACGATGGTCGGGTCTTCCATGAACACCAGCCGATAGGTCTCGGCCCGCTCCAGCCCGAAGCGGAGATAGGCCTGGGCCACCGCCTCGAGTCGGGCGCGCGGTTCGCGGATCGCCGCGGTCGGAGTGAGCGCGGCGACCAGATCGCGCAAGCCCCCGATGCAGAGCTCGCGCGCGATCTCGTCGCGTCCGGCGAAATGCAGGTACAGCGTGCCCGGCGAATAGTCGATCGCCTGGGCGATCTTGCGCATGGTCAGGCCAGCGAAACCGTCGGCCAGCACGATCGCGCGCGCGGCCTCCAGGATGCGGGCGCGCAGGTCGGCCTTCTGCCGCGCCTTTCGTTCGATGATTCCCATGACCGCGTTTTAACCCTTGACGGGTCGCGCTGGCAAGACTAAATGAACGTCGTTCACTGAACGTTGTTCAATAACAAATTGTCGTTTACCGGAGAGTGGAAATGGGCAAGATCGCGTTGGTCGGCGCCGCGGGCGCCATCGGCAAGAGCATCGCGGCGGCGTTGCGCACGGAGGGCCGGCCCTACCGGGTGATCGGCCGCTCCCATGCCGCGTTGTCGAAGGCGTTCGGTCAGGATCCGCTGGCCGAGATCGCGGCCTGGGATCCGAATGATCCGGAGTCGGTCCGCCGCGCGCTCGACGGCACCGAGGCCGCCGTCCATCTGGTCGGTGTGCCTTATGACAAGTTCGAGCAGCACCCGATCGTCATGGGCCAGGTGCTGGCGGGCGCCGCCGCCGCCGGGGTCGAGCGGCTGCTGCAGATCGGCACGGTCTATCCGTTCGGGCGCCCGCGCACGCCCAAGGTCGCCGCCGATCATCCGCGCCAGCCGCACACCTATCGCGGCCGCATGCGCAAGGCGCAGGAGGATCTGACGCTCGCCGCCCATGCCGAGGGCAAGCTCGCGACCACGATCCTGCGCCTGCCGGACTTCTACGGCCCGGACAGCGATCTCAGCTTGCTGCACGGTACGTTCACCGCGGCGCTGGCCGGCCGGCGCGCCCAGATGATCGGTCCGATCGACCGGCCGCACGAGTTCGTGTTCACCCCCGATGTCGGCCCGGTCGTCGCCCGTCTGCTCGGCACGCCGGACGCCTTCGGCCGGACCTGGAATCTGGCCGGTGCCGGAATCATCACCCAGCGCGCCTTCGCCCATAAGGTCTATGCGGCCGCCGGCCGACCGCCAAAGCTGCTGCCGGTCGGCAAGACGGTGCTGCGCCTCATCGGCCTGTTCGATCCGATCCTGCGCGGCATGGCCGAGATGAACTACCTGATGACCGATCCGGTGCTGCTGGACGACAGCGCGCTGGAGCGGCTGATCGGACCGATCGCCAAGACGTCCTATGACGACGGCATCGCCCGAACCCTGGCCGCCTTGCGCTGAGCTGACGTGCAGGGTCTGCGATTGCCGCTGGCCGGCTGGGACGGTCCAATGCCCCCTGGAATAAGGAGTGCCGCGCATGAGCTATCGGGTTCTCGTCACCGCGTCGCGCATCGCCGACAGCGCGATCCGGCAGCTGGAGGCGTTCGGTGCGACGCTGGAATTTCTACCCGATGTGCTGAGCGAGGCGATGCTGGTCGAGGCCGCCGCCCGCGCGCCGCTCGACGCCATCCTGATGCGCAACAACCCGCCGATCGGCCCGCGCCTGTTCGCGGCGGCACCGGGCCTGCGCGTCATCGCCAAGCATGGCGCCGGCTATGATTCGGTCGATCTGGCCGCCGCGACCGCCGCCGGCGTGCCGGTGCTGATCGCGACCGGGGCCAACGCCTATTCGGTCGCCGAACATACGATCGCGCTGATCTTCGCGCTGGGCCGCGACGTCGTGCGCCTGGACCGGCGGGTCAAATCCGGCCATTGGGACAAGGCACACTATACCGGCCGGGAGTTGCGTGGGCGCACGCTGGGCCTGGTCGGTTTCGGCGCCATCGCGCGCCATACCGCGGCGCTGGCCGGCGCGGTCGGTCTGCAGGTCCGGGCCTATTCCCGCCGGATCGAGGCGATCGACCCGGCGCTGGCCCGGCCGGTCGCGACGCTCGACGAACTCTATGCCACCTCGGACATCCTCAGCCTGCATTGCCCGCTGGTGCCCGAGACCCGCGGCATGATCAATGCGGCGGCGCTCGGCCGCCTGAAGCCCGGCGCGCTGCTGATCAACACCGCCCGCGGTGGGCTGATCGACGAGGCCGCCGTGACCGCGGCCCTGATCGACGGCACGCTCGCCGGCGCGGCGCTGGAGACCTTCGCCCCGGAGCCGCCCGATCCGGCCAACCCGTTGTTGCGGGCACCGAACCTGATCGTGACGCCACACATCGGCGCCCATACCGAAAGCGCCGAGGAGGCGATGGGCGTGATGGCGGCCCGGAACATCATCCGCGTGCTGTCCGGCGGCGTGCCGGACGCAGCGAATTGGGTCAATCGATGGGGATGACCCTTTAGAATTACTTCACCACCGAAAACACCGTCGGCGTCAGGAACTGGTTGCTGACATTGGCATTGATCGGCCCGTCCTTCTCGCTGGCATCGCGCGCCGCCAGCCATTCCGGGTCGGCCTGGAACGCCGCCCATTTCGCCTCGCGCTCGGCCAGGGATTCCCAGGCGATCAGATAGGTCAGCTCGTTGGCGGATTCGCCGACCAGCGTGGTCCAGAATCCGGCCTGGCGGATGCCGTGCTTGGCCCAGATGCGCAGGGTATGGTCGTTAAAGCGGGCCAGCAGGTTGGGCAGGCGGCCCGGCAGGGTGCGATAGACGCGCAGTTCGTAAATCATGATGGTCCTTCCAGATTAGCGCAGGAACGGCACGAGCCGTTCGAGCGCGGGTACCAGCCGGTCGGCCGAGGCCGCGAAACACAGGCGCAAGTGGCCTTCGCCGCCCAGGCCGAACGCGGCGCCCGGCGCCAAGCCGACCTTGGTCCGAGCCAGGATTTCCTTGGCGAAGGCCACGGAATCGGTGATGCCGTCCACTTTGATGAAGGCGTAGAACGCGCCTTCCGGCGGGGCGACCTGGACCCGGTTCAGGCCATGCAGCGCCTCCAGCACCAGGCTGCGGCCGGCGCGGTAGCGTTCGGTCATCGAGCGCGCGAAACTCTCGCCCTCGCGCACCGCCGTGACGGCGGCATGCTGGATGAAGGTCGGCGCGCCCGAGACGTTGTACTGGATCAGCTTGCCCATGACCGCGACGATCTCGGCCGGCGCCACGATCCAGCCGAGCCGCCAGCCGGTCATGGCCCAGGCTTTGGAGAAGCTGTTGACGACCACGACCCGGTCGTCCGGCTCGATGATATCCAGCATCGAGGGCGCGGCATTGCCGTCATAGATGACGCGGGCATAGACCTCGTCGGCGATCAGATAGAGGCCGTGCCGGCGGATGAAACCGAGCAGCGCCAGCGCTTCGGTGCGGCTCATGACCCAGCCGGTCGGGTTCGACGGCGAATTGAGGAAAATCGCCTTGGTCCGGCCGTCCCGCGCCCGTTCGAGCGCATCGAGATCGAGATGGAAGCCGCCATCGTCGCGCCGGCCGAGCGCCACCGCGCGCGGCTCGCCGCCCATGATCTCGATCGCGGCCGCGATATTGGGCCAGACCGGCGAGACGACCAGCACATTGTCGCCCGGATCGACCAGCGCCTGGACCGTCAGCATGATGCCCTGCATGCCCGCCGTGGTGACCACGATCCGCTCGGCCGCGACCGGCTTCGCATGCAGCCCGGATTCGTAGTCGGCCAGCGCCTGACGCAGCGGCGGAATGCCGCGCTCGTAAGTATAGAAGGTCTCGCCGGCTTCGAGCGCCCGCGCCGCGGCATCGGTGATGAAGCGCGGCGTCGGCAGGTCGCCCTCGCCGAACCACAGCGGCAGCACCTCCGGATCGCCCATGCCGAGCATGGCGACCTCGGCGATCAGTGACGCCTTCAGGTTTCGAATTTGCGGACGAACGGTGACGGCCATGAAGCGGGTTCCTGCGGACGGGATCTGGAGCGGGCACGACCTTAGCCGATCGCGGCCGGGGATCAACCCACTGGTCGGCCGCAGCCGAATATGCGAAGGAAGGGCACCATGACCCCGCCCCCGCCCCGCACGTTCATCCCCTGGTATTTCCGTGTGGGCGCCCTGGTGCTGGCCGGCTGCATCGCGACCTATGTCGTCGTGCTGTATGTCTATGGCGTCAAGCTGGTCGATCTGGCGTCCAAGATCAGCGCCCTGTCGCAGACGCCCGAGATCGCCCGTGATCCCCCGCCGCCGCCGCAGGAGCCGGGGATCGTCACCTTCAGCATTTCGCCGGCCAAGCCGCCGGCGCATTGAAACAGCATAAGATACATTTCAGTTGACTCTTATTATCTCGCTATAAGATATATATTATATATATCTTATAGGAGCCGATCCCGTGCTGACCGAAAGCCAACGCGACATCATCCGCGCCACCGTCCCGGCGCTTCGCCTGCAGGGCGAGCGGATCACCGAGCTGTTCTATCGCGACCTGTTCGCGGCCCACCCGGCGCTGCTGAATCTGTTCAATCCGGTCAACCAGCGCCCAGGCGGCCAGGCACGCACCCTCGCCGCCTCGATCCTGGCCTATGCCGCCAATATCGATCGGCTGATCGGCTCGGCGGCATGGTCGAGCATATCGCCCACAAGCACGGCAGCATGGAGGTGCGGCCGGAGCATTATCCGATCGTCGGGCACTATCTGCTGGGCGCCGTCGCGCAGGTGCTGGGCGACGGCGCGACCGACGCGATCCTCGATGCCTGGGCCACCGCCTATGGTCTGCTGGCCGACATCATGATCGGGCGCGAGGCTGAGCTCTATGCCGCCGGCACCGCCGCCCGCTGGGACGGCTACAAGACCTGCGTCGTGGTGAAGAAGGAACGCGAGAGCGACAGCATGGTCTCGCTCACTCTGACCGCCGCCGACGGCACGCCGCTGCCGCCGTTCAAGCCGGGCCAGTACCTGGGTGTGAGGCTGCGCGTGCCTGGCCAGACGACCGACCAGATCCGGCAATACAGCCTGTCGACCGCGCCCGGCGGGCTATTCTACCGCATCACCGTGCGCCGCGAACGGTCGGTCGTCGGCGGCCCGGACGGGTTGGTCTCGAGCTATCTGCACGACGGCATCCGCGAGGGCGACACGCTCGGCATCCATGCGCCGCTCGGCGATTTCACGCTGGACGAGGCCAGCGACCGCCCGGCCGTGCTGCTGAGCGCCGGGTCGGGCATCACGCCGATGATCAGCATGCTGGAGCATCTGGCCGGCGGCAGCCGCCGGATCCTGTTCCTGCACGCCACGATCGGCCGCGCCCATCACGCGTTCGGCGCGCATGTCCGCCAGATCGCCGCCAGTCGGCCGGGCATCGAGGTCGCGATGTTCTACGAGACGCCGGTCGCCGACGATGTCGCGGGCGTCCATCACGACGAAACCGGCCGCATCACCGAAGCGGCACTGGCAGCACGCCTGCCGCCAGACGCGTGCGACGTCTATGTTTGCGGTCCGATCGGCTTCATGACGGCGGTCGCGGGAATATTGGACCGCCTGGGCGTGCCGAAGGCGCATCGCCATAGCGAAGTGTTCGTGCCGGACCCAAGTTTTCTGTCGGCGGCATGACGCCGCCGCAACCGATGGACAAGGTGAAATCCCTCCCCTAGCCTGCTTGCGATACGCGTTCGGCACCGCGACGCAGGGTTGGATCTGGGGAGGGAAGAACTTTGACGAATATCGCCAATCCGTTTCATGACCGCGCCGCTGCCATCGCGCACACTCTCGAAGCCGAAGCCCGTGCCGGGGCCCTGACCGACATCGGCCGCAGCGCGATCGTCACGATGGTCGCCGCCGCGATTACTGCGGTCAGCATCGTGTTTCAGTGGCATGGCGTCGCGAGTCTGGGCGGCTTGGTCAGTGCCGGCCTCATCCTGGGTGTCGGCCTTGCCCTTAAGATCCACCGGAGCCGCTTTCTGGCATCGGCGCTGCTGCTGATCTCCGTTCTATCGGTGGCCGTGTTTTGTCTGACGGTCCAGACCCAGGGTTTCCGCAACGGTCCGGGCCTCATCTTGCTGCTTGCCGCATTCTTCGCGGTCAGAGGCACCTTCCGTTTCGCGGCGATCGAAGGAACGCGGCCGATCTGGAAGGCCATCGCGCTTAATTTCCTGGCATTCGTGGTTTACGAGATCATCGGTTTCGTCATCGGGTTCTTCGTCCTCGGCTGGGCCGTGCCCGATGCGGCCGAGCCCGGAAACGAGGCCCTCATCGGCGCGCTTATCTACCTGCTGTTCTTCGGAATCATGACGCTGGTCTGCCTGCAATACCTGCCGTTCACCCGGCGAGCGACCAGCATCGCCACGAATACCGTCTCTGCGGCGTGAACATCCTCAGAGATAGCCGAAGCGCGCCATCACGGCGCCATGGTCGCGCTCGATCCGGGCCGTCTGGTCCGGCTGCAGGATGTCGCGCCAGCGGCCGGCCTGGCCGGTCCGGAAGAAGCGGTCGGCGGCGGCCGGACGCTCGGCAAAGCCGTGCCGGCGCTCCTGGCCGCTCAGCACCTCGAAGCTGCTGAACCGGACCGCGCGTTCCAGCCGCTCGGGCGCGGGCGGACCGCCCAGAAAGCGCACGACCCGGCCGAACCGTTCGATCGGATCGGCCAGCAGATCCTCGTAGCGCAGCACCAGCAGCGCCGGGTCGGGCGACGGCGTCCAGCTGACGACATGGTTCGACCAGCTCGAATGCTTCTCGTAGACTTTGCTGTCGGTGCCGCCGACCGCCGCCTCCGGATCACCCAGAAAGGCGATCGTCTCGTCCAGCGTCTTGTTCAGATGGTGGCTGTAGGAGACCGCGACATCGCGCGGATCGCGCATAATGTAGATGACGCCGGCGGTCAGTTCCGGCGTCACCAGCGGCACGCCTTCTACATAGGCCACGGCATTGTGGGTCTTGACGAAGACGGCGCCCGGAAAGGCCTGCGTCAGGTCGCGATGGACCAGGGGCCGCATGCGCTGCACGTCGGCGATGGAATAGTGCGAGGCCGGGCGCGGGTCGTAGTGACGATAGAGTGCTGCATCATTGTCGCCGGCCGTGAAATCGGTCAGCCGATTGATATCCCAGGGCGCCGCCGGCTGCCGCAGATAATTGTGCAGCAGGGCTCGGAGCCAGGTATTGCCCGATTTCGGATAGGACGCGAGCCAGAGAAGCTTGCCCATGACTCAAAGGAGCGGCGCGACCGACGCCCTCAGGCGGCCTTGAGGCCGGCCGCGACCGTATAGCTCGCTCCGGTCTTCTCGGCGATCTCGTCCAACGTCACGTCGGGCGCCAGTTCCAGCAGCACCATGCCGCCCGCGCCGATCTCGAACACGCCGAGCTCGGTGATGACCAGATCGACCACGCCCGCCCCGGTCAGCGGCAAGTCGCAGGCCTTCAGCAGCTTCTTCTCGCCATCCTTGGCAGTGTGTTCCATCAGGACCACGACGCGCTTGACGCCGGCGACCAGATCCATGGCGCCGCCCATGCCCTTGACCATCTTGCCGGGGATCATCCAGTTGGCCAGATCGCCGTTCTCGGCGACCTGCATCGCGCCCAGCACCGAGAGGTCGATATGGCCGCCGCGGATCATGGCGAAGCTGTCGGCGCTCGAAAAATAGCTGGAGGTCGGCAGTTCGGTGATGGTCTGCTTGCCGGCATTGATCAGGTCGGGATCCGCCTCGCCCTCATAGGGAAACGGGCCCATGCCGAGCATGCCGTTCTCGCTCTGCAGCTGCACGGAAATGCCGTCGGGAATGTAGTTCGACACGAGCGTCGGGATGCCGATGCCGAGATTGACGTAGAAACCGTCCTCGAGCTCGGCCGCGGCGCGCTGCGCCATCTGTTCGCGGGTCCAGGGCATGTCTTTGGCTCCTTGCGGTCAGGCCGCCGCGCGGGCGCGGGTGGTGACCTTCTCGATGCGCTTTTCATAGTCGGCCGGCAGCTGCACGATGCGCTGCACATAGATGCCGGGCGTATGGATATGGTCGGGATCGATCGAGCCGGCCTCGACCAGCTGCTCGACCTGCACGACCGTGACCCGGCCGGCGGTCGCCATCATCGGGTTGAAGTTGCGCGAGGTCTTGCGGAACACCAGGTTGCCCTCGGTATCGGCCTTCCAGGCGTGGATGACCGCCAGATCGGCGACCAACCCGGTCTCCATGATGAAGCGCTCGCCGTTGAAGCTCCGCTCTTCCTTGCCCTTGGCGATCAGCGTGCCGACGCCGGTCTTGGTGAAGAAGGCCGGGATGCCGGCGCCGCCGGCGCGGATGCGCTCGGCCATGGTGCCCTGCGGATTGAACTCCAGCTCCAGCTCGCCGGCCAGATACTGCTGGGCGAACAGCTTGTTCTCGCCGACGTAGCTGCTGATCATCTTCTTGATCTGGCGGGTTTCGAGCAGCAGCCCCAGCCCGTCGCCGTCGACGCCGGCATTGTTCGACACGACGGTCAGGTTCTGCACGCCCGACGCGCGGATCTCGCGGATGAGCGTGTTCGGCACGCCGCACAGCCCGAAGCCGCCCGACATGATCATGATGCCGTCCTTGAGCACGCCCTCGAGCGCGGACTTGGCGTCTTTGAAGACCTTGTTCACGAAACTTGCCTCGCACGGGTCAGGAAGCGGAAATCCGGTTGGCCGGCCCAACAATGCGGGACCTGGACGATAAGGTGCTTAGAAGCCTGGGCATCGGGTGTCAACGACCAGCGGTCGTGACCTGTCAACGACCAGCCGCCAGCTGCTCGATCGCGCCGGTCACCGCCAGGCGGAAAGGCACGATTTCGATATCGCGCCAGACGTCGCCGGTCACATAGGGCTCCTCGGCCAACCAGCGGTCAAGCGCCGCCCGGTCGGGGAAATCGACCAGCGCGGCCGAGCCGATCATACGGCCAGACTCATCGAGAATGGCCCCGCCCATCAGCATCTCGCCTGCGGCGAGCATCGCCGGCAGCCGCTCGAAATGCACGGCCCGCGCCGCCAGACGCCGGTCGAGCGCCGCCGCGTCCGTGCCGTCGCGCGCAATCACCAGAAACTGCATCGCCGATCTCCTCCCCGTCCTCGTTGCCGCCAAGGCTAGCGCCTCATCTTGCCGCGCTCAATGGGGAGCATAATGTTCTTTCCATACCTTGAACTCCGATGCATAATACATCGAGATTCAAGGTATGGAGGCTCGCTTGGCGCGTGAAACCAATCCCAATTTCATGAATGGCGTTCCGGAGTTGATGATCCTGCGCCTACTGCAGAATCGCGAGATGTATGGCTATGAATTGGTCCAGGCGATCCGCGATCAAACCGCCGAGGTCATCGCGGTCGGCGAGGGTGTGGTCTACCCGGTGCTACATGGCCTGGAGCGCGATGGTGCATTGACGTCCCGCCGAAAGACCGTGGGCGGTCGCAGCCGGGTCTATTACACGCTGACACCGGCAGGCGCGCATCGGTTCAACGAACTGGCCGCAGCCTGGCGCAGGCTGACCCTGTCCGTTCAGACCGTCCTGCAGGGAGGCGAGCATGGCGCGGCCGTTTGACGCCCTTGGCGAGCGCCTGCTGCGCGCCGGCATCGCCCCGCGCCATGTCCGGCGCTATCTGCGCGAACTCAACGAGCACCTCGCGGATCTCGTCACCGACGAAGCAGCGACGGGCGCTGCGCCGGATGCTGCGACGGCGCACGCACGGACCAGACTGGGAACAATGGACGAACTGGTTCAGGCGATGATCGCGCAGCCACGGCTGCGGAGCCTGGGTTCGCGGGCACCCTGGGCTGCCTTCGTACTGCTTCCGACGCTCGCCGTTATCGCCACGTTCTTTGTGCTGATATCTTCATTCTCTCTTCTCGTCCATCATCTGGTCGCGAGCCCGCGTGACCTTTCGACGGTGCCGGCCTGGTTCGGTAGCGCCGCCCCTATCCTCCTTGGCACTGCCAATTTGCTGGTGCCGCCGGTGATCGCCACAACAACGCTAATCCTGGCGAGGCGCCAACGGATCGCGTCGGCATGGCCCTTCGCCGGCGCCGCTTTGATTGCAATAATCGGCAGCAACATCGACCTCAGCCTCAGGCCGCATGCGATCGCCATGTCCGTGTATTTCCTGTTTCCACACGGGTATATCGACCACGCGCCCCTGCAGCTCATCGCCGAGAGAATGACGATCGATCTCATGGTCGTCGTCGGCGCGTCTTGCGCGCTTCGCAGCAGGTTTTTCACCGGGCTGTCGCGGGGGTTCTGACCATCCTGCCTAAAACGGCTTGACCACCGCCAGGAACACCGCCAGGACCACCGCGACGATCGTCAGCGTGGCCGATTGGCGGACCAGCACCGACGGCCTGCGGGTCGGATCGGCCGCCATCCGGCGGAGCGCGCCGGACTGCAGGCCGTGCAATGCCGTCAGCGCCAGCACGATCACCAGCTTGGTGCTGAGCCAGGGCGCCTGGAACCAGCCGCCCTGGACCGCGAGCGTGATGCCGAACGCCCAGACCAGCAGCATGGCGGGGGTGACCAGGCGCAGGTTCCAGCGCCGGGCCGCCTCGAGCTTGCGGCGCTCCGGCGCGCCCCCCAGCAGGACGCCATTGGCCAGCATGCCGCCGATCCAGACGACGATCGCCGCGAGGTGGAGCGCCAGAAACCCTTGATAGTCCATCGGTATGCCTCTCGAACGGGATAATCCGTTGCTTGAGCCAAAAGCCGACCGGCGTCAACCACCGGCCCGGGACTTGCGTGCCGGGGGCTGCTAGGATCGGGCATGTCCCGCATCGGCATCCCCCTCGCCCTCGCCTCGGCCGTCCTGTTCGGCGCCAGCACGCCGCTCGCCAAACTGCTGCTGGGATCGGTCGATCCTTGGATGATGGCGGGGCTGCTGTATCTCGGCGCCGGGCTGGGTCTGGCAATCGTCCATGGCGCGCGGGCGGTGTTCGGCCTGCCCACGGTCGAGGCGCCGCTGCGCCGGGCCGATCTGCCCTGGCTCGGCCTGGTCATTCTGGCCGGCGGCATCGGCGGGCCGCTGCTGCTGATGCTCGGCCTGGCGCGCACCGACGCCGCCGGCGCTTCGCTGCTGCTCAATCTCGAAGGCCTGGCGACGATGGGCATCGCCTGGATCGCGTTCCGCGAGAATGTCGATCGGCGGCTGCTGACGGGTGCGTTCGCGATTCTGGCGGGTGCCGCCCTGCTATCGTGGCACGGCGCCGCCGGGGTCCAGTGGGGCGCGCTGTTCATCGTCGGCGCCTGCGTCTGCTGGGGCCTCGACAACAACCTGACGCGCCGGCTGTCCTCGGCCGATCCGGTGCAGATCGCCATGATCAAGGGGCTGGTCGCGGGCACGGTCAACCTGAGCCTGGCCCTGGCGCATGGCGCCGCGCTGCCGCCTATCGGCCCGTTGCTGGCCGCGGGACTCGTCGGATTTTGGGGCTATGGCGTCAGTCTCGCCCTGTTCGTGCTGGGCCTGCGCCACCTGGGCACGGCGCGGACCGGCGCCTATTTCTCGCTGGCACCCTTCGCCGGCGCGACCCTGGCCGTGCTGATGCTGGGCGAGCCGCTGACGGCCGGCCTGGTCGTTGCCGGCGCCCTGATGGGGCTCGGGCTCTGGCTGCACCTGTCGGAGCGGCACGAGCACGCGCATGTCCATGAGGTGCTGGAACACGAACACCGCCATCGGCATGACGCGCACCACCGGCATGAGCATGGTCCGGAGATCGACGCGGGGGAGCCGCACAGCCATTGGCACCGCCATGCCCCGATGGCGCATCGGCACCCGCATTATCCCGACCTGCACCACCGGCATGGGCATGGCGAGGGGCGCACGCATTAGCGCGCCCCTCGCCGGCTGGACTAGAAGCCGAAGTGACGGTGCCGGTCGGCACCGATCGCCGGGTCGCTGGCGCTGTCCTGGCCGGTTTCGACGTGACCCGCCAGATGGCGCTTGAAGCTGCTGTCGCCCTCGACCGCGACCGCGACGTCGTACCAGCCGAACGATGCCTGCAACGGCCAGTATTTGCCGATGCTCTCGCCCGGCACCAGGATCTGGGCGAACTGCTGGTGCGAATAGGCGTCCGTGGCGATCGCCAGCTGCGGCACACGCCCGCGATTGGCCAGCACCAGGCCGACGCCGCCGCCATTGGCGTCATAGCTGACGCCGACCTCGATATCGCTCCCGAGCAGGCTGCCCTTGAAGTGGCGGAAGAAGCCGTTCGGGCCATAGACCGACAGATCGTACTCGCCCGCCACCGCCCAACTGTCCGACAGACTCTTGCCCGGCTCGACCGTATAGCTGCGTGGCAGGCTTAGATTCAGCCCGTCGCGCACCTGGAAGCAGACGCCGATGCCGCCGGTGTTGGAGAAGGCGATCTGGAACTGGCCGGCCGCGACCTGGCCATGGGCATCGAGTTCGTAGGGGATGGCGCGGGCATAGCGCTGGCCCGTCTCCTGCGCCGGCACCGCCTGCTGCAGCGGCGGCAGCGGGACGTAGTCCGGATGCCGCAGCGCATCCGGCGGCTGGTAGCCGGCCGTGCTCGGCAGCGGCACCGGCGCCGCGTTCGGGGTCTTGAAGTTGAACGCGGTCGTCAGATCGCCGCACACCGCGCGACGCCAGGCCGAGATGTTGCTTTCCGGCAGATCGCCGCGGCCCGGACCGAAGCGCTGTTCGATGAACTGGATGATCGAGGTATGGTCGAACAGCTGCGAATTGACATAGCCGCCCTTGCTCCAGGGCGAGACCACGATCATCGGCACGCGGGCGCCCAGGCCATAGGGGCCGGGCGGATATGTCGTATTGCCCGGGAAGATCTCGTTCGTGGTCGCGACCGTCGACTGGCCCTGACCTGCGGTCGGCGGCACCGTCGGCGGCACCATATGGTCGAAGAACCCGTCGTTCTCGTCATAGGTGACCAGAACCACGGTCTTGCTCCACAGGTCCGGATTGGAGGTCAGCGTGTCCAGCACCTGCGACACGTACCAGGCGCCGTAATTCGCCGGCCAGTTCGGATGCTCGGTATAGGCCTCGGGTGCCACGATGTAGGAGACCTGCGGCAGGGTGTTGTTGGCGACATCCTGCTTCAGCACGTCGAACAGCGTGCCGCCGGCCGAGATGTTCGTGCCGGTCTTGGCCTTCTCATAGAGCGGGCTGCCCGGCTGGGCGTTCTGGTACTGATGGAAATACAAGAGCGAATTGTCGCCGTAATTGCCGATATAGGGGTCGCTCGTCCAACCCCAGGACCCGGCAGCGGTGAGGCCGGTGCCGACGTCCTGATAGATCTTCCAGGACACCCCGGCCGCCTCCAGCGCTTCCGGGAAGGTCGACCAGCCATAGCCGACTTCGGCATTGTCGATCACGGGCCCGCCGCCGGAGCCGTCGTTGCCGACCCAGCCGGTCCACATGTAATAGCGGTTGGGATCCGTCGGTCCCAGCAGCGAGCAATGATAGGCGTCGCAGATGGTGAAGGCATCGGCCAGTGCGTAGTGGAACGGGATGTCGTCCCGGTCCAGATAGGCCATGGTCGTGGTGCCCTTGGCCGGGACCCACTGGTCGTAATTGCCCTGGTTCCAGGCGACATGGGTCGAGGTCCAGTCATGGGCCAGATCCTGCAGGAACTGCAGGCCCAGATCCGGGGCGGTCGGATGGAACGGCAGCACGGTGCCCGCGCCGCCCGGCTGGTACCAGACCGGCTGGCCGGTCGGCAGGCGCACGGCGCGCGGATCCTCGAAACCGCGCACGCCGCGCAGCGTCCCGAAATAGTGATCGAACGAGCGGTTCTCCTGCATCAGGACGACGATATGCTCGATATCCTCGATCGTGCCGGTGCGGTTGTTCGCCGGGATCGCCATGGCGCGGGCGATGCTGTTCGGCAGGGAAGCGGCCAGGGCGGTACCGCCCAGCACACGAAGGAAGGTGCGGCGATCGCTGTAGGTCATGGCGGTCAAGCCTCACATTTATGGTTAATCGGTCGGGATTTCACCTCGTGTATAGCGATGGCGGAAGTCAAACAGGCTGAGCTTGCGTGACGGATTTGAGACGACCCGGGGGGACTATTTCACCCCGCCGTCAGTCATGCGGTACCAGGCGATGATCGCCGAGACATAGAGCCGGTTCAGGCCATGGGCCGGGATCGGCGCAATGGGTACGATCGGCAACGGCAGGTCGCCGGCCCGACCCGAACCCAGATAGCGGGCGAGTGCCTTGCCCATGGTCGTCTGCAGCCCGACGCCCCGGCCCATGCAGCCGATATCGACGAGCAATCCCGGCGCCGGCTCGTGCAGATGCGGCAGGAAATCCCGGGTGACCGCGACCCGGCCGCACCAGCGATGGGCGATCGGCGTGCCTTTGATCTGGGGAAACAGCTTGCCCAGCACGCGTTCGAGATGCGCCCAGTCTTCGGTCCCCTTCGGCTCGCGGAACGGTCCGCGTCCGCCCATCAGCAGGCGCCCCTGATGATCGAAGCGGAAATACAGCAGCAGCTTGCGCGTGTCCGACGAGACATGGCCCTCGGGCAGGATGGTCTTGCGCAGATTGTCGGTCAGCGGCTCGGTCGCGATCTGAAAAGAATTGACCGCGATGACCGTGCGGCGCAGGCCCGGGACCAGATCGCCGGTATAGCCGTTGGTCGCGAGCAGCACGCGGGCGGCATCGACCGCGACACCGCCATCGGTCTCGACCTGCCAGCGCCCGCCCCGCCGTTCCAGCTTCGTGACCCCGGTGCCGCCATGGATCCGCGCGCCCGCCTTCTGAGCGGCCCGGGCCAGGCCGCGGGCGAAGGCGAGCGGCTGGATGGCGCCGCCGCGCCGGTCGATCCAGCCGCCGAGATAGGATTCGGTGCCGAGCTTGCGCGCCGTCGCCTGCCGGTCCAGCACCTCGGTCGAGGCGCCCCAGGCCGACCATTGTTCGGCCCGGCGCGCGACCTCGGCCAGACCGGCCTCGGTATGGGCACCCTGAATCCAGCCGGCCCGGACATGGGGCACGTCCATGGCATGCCGGTCGATCAGGTCGAACACGGTATCGGCGGTGCGTCCGGCGAAATCGACCAGCCGGCGGCCATGGTCCTCGCCGAATTTGGCCTTGAGCTCGGCCGGGTCGTATTTGAGGCCGGGAATCACCTGCCCGCCGTTGCGGCCCGAGGCGCCCCAGCCGGGCTCACGCGCCTCCAGCAGGATCGCGTCGGTGCCCTGCTCGGCCAGATGCAGGGCGGCGCTCAAGCCGCAATAGCCGCCGCCGATGATGCAGACGTCGGCGCGGGCCGGTGCCGCGAGCGGCGGCGTCGCGGCCGCCGGCGGCGCGGTCGCCGCCCAGAGCGACGGCGACAGGGGAAAGGGCTCGGCCATCTTTCTAGGGTCCTTCGCTCAGCCTAAATCGGGTTCAGCACACGCCTGAGGAAATCCTGGGTTCGCGGATGCTGCGGATCGCTCAGCAGCGCGCGCGCCGGCCCTGCCTCGACGATCACGCCGCCGTCGAGGAACAGCACGCGGTCGGCGACCTCGCGGGCGAAGCCCATTTCATGGGTGACGACGATCATGGTCATGCCCTGTTCGGCGAGTGCGCGCATGACGCCCAGCACCTCGCCGACCAGTTCGGGATCGAGCGCCGAGGTCGGTTCGTCGAACAGGATGGCTTTGGGCCGCATGGCGAGCGCGCGGGCGATCGCAACGCGCTGCTGCTGGCCGCCGGACAATTGGCCGGGTCGGGACGCCTCGCGGCCGGCCAGGCCGACCTGGGCCAGCAGCGCCCGCCCACGCTCGAGCGCCTCGGCGCGCGGCTCGCGTTTGACGAAGATCGGCCCCTCGACGACATTCTCCAGCGCCGTGCGATGGGGGAACAGGTTGAAGCGCTGGAACACCATCGAGACCTGGGTCCGGATCGCGCGGATCGTCGGTGCCGTGGCATCGACCAGGACGCCCTCGATGCGGATGGCCCCGGCGTCGTAGCGTTCCAGGCCGTTGATGCAGCGCAGCAGCGTCGATTTGCCGGAGCCGGACGGACCGATCACGCAGACCACCTCGCCCGGTGCCACCGTCGCCGAGACGCCGCGGATCACCTCGTGCTCGCCGAAGCGCTTATGGACGCCGTCGAGTTCGATCATCGCCGCGCCGTCCGGCGTTCCAGATGCCCGACCAGCAGGATCAGCGGCACGCTCATGCACAGGTAGAGCAGCGCCACGAGCGTGAAGACCGTGGTGTTCTTGAAGGTCGAGGAGGCGATCAGTTTGCCCTCGAGCGCCAGCTCGGCCACGGTGATGGTCGAGGCCTGCGAGCTGTCCTTCAGCATCATGATCATGATGTTGCCGTAGGACGGCAGCACGATCTTGACTGCCTGGGGCAGCACGACCCGGCGCATGACCAGCCACCAGCCCATGCCGATCGCGTGGGCGGCCTCGATCTGCCCCGGATCGACGGCCTCGATGCCCGCCCGGAAATTCTCGGCCTGATAGGCCGAATAGGCGATGCCCAGACCGATGATGCCCGCCTGCAGCGCCGTCAGCGTGACGCCGAAATCGGGCAGCACGAAATAGATGTAGAACAGCTGGACGATGATCGGGATGCCCCGGATCAGATTGACCACGAGCCGGCTGGCCAGCGCCAGCGGCCACAGGCCGGACACGCGCAGGAACGCCCAGATCAATCCCAACAGGGTCGACAGCAGCAGCGAGCCGACGCTGACCAGGATGGTCAGCCATACGCCCTTGAGCAGAATCGGCAGGAATTCCGCCGAATCCGTCAGGAAGTGATCCATGGATGCCGCCGGCCCCGGCTCAGCCGCCGATCACTCCAGGCCCCATTTCGCCAGGATCTTCTTGATCGTCCCGTCGGCCTGGAGCTTGGCCAGCGAGGCGTTGAGCTTCGCCAGGATCGGGTCGCCCTTGCGCAGGCCGATCGCGACCGATCCCATGATGCTGGGCTTGTAGCTCTTGACCAGCCGCGCTTCCGGAAAGCCGCCTTGCGAGAGATTATAGGCGGCGATCGGATAATCGGCGAAGCCGGCCCCGATGCGCCCGGCGTTCACGTCGCGCAGGATGTCGGGGATCGTGTCGTAGATCTTGACCTCGGGGAAGAAGCCGCTCTTCTGCAGCGGCTCGACGAAGGCGGTGCCGACCTGGGCGCCGACGGTCTTGCCCTTGAGATCCTCCAGCGTGACATAGTCCTTGCCGTCGGCCGTCGGCACGACCAGCCCCTCGCCATAGCTGTAGACCGTGTCGGTAAAATCGATCACCTCGCGCCGGGCCGGCGTCGCGAACATCGCGGCCGCGATCAGGTCGATCTTGTTCGTCGTCAGCGCCGGGATCAGCGTCGAGAATTGCATCGGCTCGATCTCGACCGTGAAGCCGGCATCCTGGCCGACGGCGGTGACGAGATCGACCATGATGCCCTGGATCGTATTGGTCTTGGTGTCGAGAAAGGTGAAGGGCACGCCGGTCGGCGTGGAGCCGATCTTGAGTACCGGATCGGCCGCCGCGGCCGCGCCGGATATCAGACTGGCACACAGCAACGCTGCGACCGCGAAGATTCTCTTTCGCATCATCTCGACTCCCGTTGTGGGCCTGCCTGTGATGGCGCGCGCCGGTTTACTCGGCGATCGCCTCGTCGTTTATTTTCATTGTGGTGAAATCATGCTCGCCGAATTAAGCTCTTCCGGCAAGAGTTTTCACATGGATGAAATTTTTCATGAGTGAGGCGAATCCCGAGGGAGTGCCAGATGCGTCGGGAGTGCCCGCGCCTGCCCCGTCTGCGCCGCCCCCGCTCGACTCATCGGTCGGGCTGCGCCTGCGCGCGCTGCGCAAGACGCGCCGGCTCTCGCTCCAGGTGCTGGCCAACCGGCTCGGCGTCTCGATCGGCCATCTCAGCCAGGTCGAGCGCGGGCTCTCGACCGCATCGCTCAAACTTCTAGCCGGTGCGGCCGACGCGTTCGGCGTGGGCTTGGCCGATCTGTTCCCGCGGGCAGGCGGTGCGTCGGGCGAGGCCGAGACGGGCACCATCGTCGTCCGGCAGAGCGAGCGCGGCCGGCTCGGCCTGTGGCAGGCCGGCATCACCAAGGAGCTGCTCACCGCCCCGCGCGGCGCCAGCCGGCTCAATCTCTTCATGGTCGGAATCGAGCCCGGCGGCACGACCGGCGACGAGGACTATGTCCATGGCGGCGAGGAGGCCGGCCTCGTGATCGAGGGCACGCTCGAACTCCATGTCGAGGGACGCACCTGGCGGCTGGAGCCGGGCGACAGTTTCCGCTTCGCCAGCGACCGGCCCCATCGGTTCGGCAATCCCGCGGACACCCCCGCCCTCGTACTGTGGGTCAACGTCACGCCGTAGCAGACTTTCCCCAAGCCCCGAGCAAGGACTTTCCCCATGGCCATCGCACCCCCACCGTCCCGGACCGCCAGCCGCACGCGCGAGGTGGTGGCGGCCACGATCGGCACCTTCTTCGAATAGTATGACCTGCTGATCTACGGCACGTTCGCCGTCGTCATCTCGCACCAGTTCTTTCCGACGACCGATCCCACGGTCGGGCTGTTCCTGGCGCTGCTGACCTTCGCGTCGGCCTATCTGGTGCGGCCGCTGGGCGCGATCCTGATCGGCAGCTATGCCGATCGGGCCGGGCGCAAGAAGGCGCTGGTGCTCTCGGCCGGGCTGATGCTGGTCGGCACGCTGATCACCGGCGTCCTGCCCAACTACGACCATATCGGCATCGCGGCGCCGATCCTCCTGGTTGCCGCCCGCCTGCTGCAGGGCTTCTCCGCCGGCGGCGAGTTCGGCAGTGCCAACACCTACCTGGCGGAGCAGAACCCGCGGCACCGGGCGTTCTTCGCCAGCCTGCAATTCTCTACCACCGGCCTTGCCATCGTCGTCGCCGCGACCTTCGGCTTCGGGCTGAACAGCTGGCTCAGCCCCGAGGCGATGGGGGCCTGGGGCTGGCGCGTGCCGTTCCTGTTCGGCCTGCTGATTGGCCCGGTCGCACTCTATATCCGCCAGGGCGTCGCCGAATCTCCCGATTTCGAAGCCGGTGCGGCGACGGCGCATCCGCTGCGCGAGGTGCTACGGCACGACAAGCTGCGCCTGCTGGTCGGCGCGGGCGTGGTCTGCGCCGGCAACGTCGCCAGCTACGTCAACATCTATATGCCGACCTACGCGATCACCCAGCTGCACCTGCCGCCGGCATCCGCCTTCGTCGGCAGCATCGTGGGCGGGCTGGTCAGCACGATCTTTCCGATGGTGGCGGGCCTGCTGGCCGACCGCTTCGGCAATGTGGTGGTGATGGGCTGGGCGATCGTCATCGGCATCCTCATCGCCTATCCGCTGTTTCTGCTGCTGAGCACCTATCCGACCGTCGGTACGCTGGCCCTGATCCAGGGGGTGATCGGCCTGGTGTTCTACAGTTTCTACTACGCCCCGGTCGGCACGGTGCTGACCCAGCTGTTCCCGGCGAGCCGACGGACGATCGGGTCCTCCATCAGCTATGTCGCCTCCCAGACCTTCTTCGGCGGGGTGACGCCGGTCGTGGTCAACCAGATGATCGCCGCCACGGGCAATCCGATGAGCCCCGGCATCTACCTCAGCGTGATTGGCTGCGTCGGCCTGGCCTCGCTGCTGGTCAGCCGGCGGATGGGCGTGCGGTAGCCGTCCCCGATCCCGAAGTGGCCACGACGGCCGCCATTTGCTATGAGCGGTCGAAGGCGACCGCTATGAGCGGTCGCAAGCAACAGAATTCACGGGCAAGGAACACCCCTCATGCAGATCCAAGGACAAGCCGCGATCGTCACCGGCGGCGGCTCGGGCCTGGGCGCCGGCACGGCGCGGGCGCTGGCCAAGGCGGGCGCCAAGGTCACCCTGTTCGACGTCAACCTGGAGGCGGCCCAGGCGGTCGCGGCCGAGATCGGCGGCCATGCGATCGCGGTCGATGTCGCCGACGCGACCTCGGTCGAGGCCGGTTTCGCCGAGGCCAAGGCGAAGCACGGCGCCGCCCGCATCCTGGTGAATTGCGCCGGTATCGCGCCGGCGGCCCGCATCGTCGGCAAGAACGGCGCGATGCCGCTCGGCGATTTCGAGCGGGTGATCAAGGTCAACCTGATCGGCAGCTTCAACACGATGCGCGTCGCGGCCGTCGACATGCAGGCGCTGGACGCGCTGGAGGGTGGCGAGCGCGGCATCATCATCTCGACCGCGTCGGTCGCCGCCTTCGAAGGCCAGATCGGCCAGGCCGCCTATGCCGCGTCCAAGGGCGGCATCGTCGCGCTGGCCCTGCCGGCGGCGCGCGAGTTCGCCCGCTTCGGCATCCGCGTCAACACCATCGCGCCGGGCCTGTTCGGCACGCCCTTGCTTCTGGGCATGCCGCAGGAGGTCCAGGACAGCCTGGCCGCCAGCGTGCCATTCCCGAGCCGCTTCGGCCTGCCCGAGGAATATGCCCGGCTCGCGATCCACATGATCGAGAACAGCATGATCAACGGCGAGGTCGTGCGCCTGGACGGCGCGATTCGGATGCAGCCGAAGTAGCGGACCCGGCACGGAGATTTTGAGGGGTTGAGGTGGGGCGTCGGGCTGGAATCGATCCATCAAAGACGTTCAGGGCGGCTTTCCCAGGTGCCCGATTGCGGACATAGTCCACGGATGCTTACGCTTGCAATCACTGGCTTTGACGCCGATCCGGATCGGGTGACAGACACGCTCGGCATCGAACCGACCTCCATCGGGCGGAAGGGCGAGCTGTCGCAGAGCGGGAAGCCTCTGCGCCTTCAATGGATGGTGGAAAGACGTCGAAACGGAGCGTCTCGTCGATGCCCAGCAGTACGCCGACGCAATGGTCAGGATGCTTGATCACCTGCGAGGGCGCGAGAGCCAATTCGCTCGGCTGCGGGAGGAAATCGAGCCGCGCAACGTGTCGATCTATGGCGGTCTCTATGTGGCGGTCGATCGGCAATATGGCGTGTTTCTCGATCCGGACCAGATGAAGCTACTCAGCGACTGTGGGATCGGATGGGGAATAGACCTGTTCGCGGATCGATAGTGGCTGCAACCTACCCAAGCGCCGGCCCGTGCCCGGACGTGCGACCTGTGATGGCCGGCATCCGAAAACCTTCACCATCCAGGTCGTACAGACCAGTCGGGCGCTCTCCGAAAGCAGACTTTCGCCGTCGGCGGTTCTTCAGGGCCAACAAATCCGTCACAGGTCTACAGATAGCCGCGCTTTCAAGCGCGGCGTTACGAAATCCAGAAAGACACGCAGCTTCAGTGGCAGGTACTCTCCCGACGGGTGTACCAGACTGAGCGGAAGTGTCTCTCGCTCAAGGTCCGGCAATACCGGGACCAAAGTGCCGTCCCGGAAGTCCGAGGCGACATGATGGGACAAGACCGATATGATCCCCAGGCCCGCTTTAGCCGCATCGCTAGCTGCGTCGGTTGAATTGACGATGAGCCGATAACGAACAGGAACATCAGCGTCATCGGCAACGCTCCGGAAACTACGCCCCGTGAGGCCCTGCACGCCAATGCAGTCATGCCCGACAAGATCGCCAGGTTTCCGCGGCGTGCCCCGGGCCTCAAGGTAGCCTGGGCTGGCGGCAAAAACCCGACGGATCGTGCCGATCCGTGTGGCGATCAAAGCGCTGTCCGGCAGATCGCCGAGGCGAAGGGCTGCATCGATTCCCTCTTCGGTTAGACTGACCAAGCGGTTGCTGAGTGTCAGGTGGACGTCGATCTCCGGATAGGCCCCAAGAAAATCAACGAGCACCGGCACCAAATGCAGGCGACCGAGAACGATGGGCGCCGTCACATTGAGCTCGCCCTTGGGCGCAATATATTCCCCCGTGGCGATGCGCTCCGCCTCTCCCACTTCTTCAAGAATCCGCTTACAGGCAGCCACATAGGACTTGCCCGCATCCGTCAAGGTGATCCTCCGACTCGAGCGCGTCAGTAGCTGGGTCTTCAGGCGGCCTTCTAGGTCCGCAACCTTCCGGCTGACGGTGGTCAACGGCGTGCCGAGAAGCCGAGCGGCAGCCGAGAGGCTCCCCGCCTCGGCCACGGTCACTAGAATTGCCATCGAGTCCAAGCGATCCATCGTTGTTTCCGGAAAATGGAAGGAAGCCTCCCGACATTACGAGATTATGCTTTGGATCGGTAGTCACCATTCTCCTTCTCGCGACGAGCAAGGCACCACGGGAAACGGATAAGGTCGGCGTCATGAGCGGCAATGAGAAAGATCCGGGCACGGACTTCGTGCTCTCGCGCCGCACTTTGCTTGTGGCAGGCACCGCCGCCGCTGCAAGCCTGATGGAGGGGCGAATGGCCAAAGCGGAAAATTCTGGAGGCGTCGATAGCCTCAAGGAGTGCGACGTCACGACAAACGGCATTTCCCTGCACGTAACCGAGCAAGGGCAAGGGCCAGCCGTGCTCTTCTGTCACGGGTTTCCGGACACTTCCTATACGTGGCGGCGGCAGATGAAAGCCGTCGCGTCCGCCGGGTATCGCGCGATCGCACCGGATATGCGCGGCTATGGACGGAGCTCGGCACCGGCGGACGCGAGCCGATACACGCCGCTGCACACGGCGGGCGATCTCGTCGGCCTGCTCGACGCGCTGAAGATCCCGAGTGCCGTCCTCGTGGGCCATGACTGGGGTGCGACGCACGCGTGGAACGCCGCGATGATGCGGCCCGATCGATTTACCGCCGTGTTTTGCCTGAGCGTGCCATACGTGCCGCGTGGCGAGGTCAGCGTCTTCGAGCGCATGCGGAAGTCGGGCCGTGAGGACGACTTCTATATGTTCGAGCAGATCCGACCGGGTGCCGATCAGATCTGGGCCGATGCCGCGGTCACTATTCCCGGAATCCTGTATTGGGCGTCGGCCTCCGCTCCCGCCGACAAGCGGTGGAGTCCCCTGGATCCGGCGCGGAGCCTTCATCGTTCGGCGCCGGGACCGTTGCCGTCATGGGCGGAGCCGGATTACGTCAAGCACAACATCGCCGAATTCCAGCGCACCGGCTTTCACGGCGGCCTGAACTACTACCGCGCTGCCGAGCCGTATTTTGACCTGTCCGCCGCGTTCAAGGGAGCGAAGATCTCCCAACCCTCGTTCTTCATCTGGGGCAAGGCGGACGGGCTGAAGGAACTCTATCCGCTGACCATCGACCAGATGCGCGCCGGTCTGCCGGGTCTCGTGGGTGGGCTCGAACTCGACAATGTCGGCCACTGGATCCAGCACGAAGCCTCTGACGTGGTCAGCGACCAGCTCGTGAAATTCCTGCGCACCGTCAAGGCCGCCTAGGACGCGCCTAGCCAGGACATGACCCAATTCGAACAGCCGTTACCAACCCGCGGAGGACTGGACCATGACTGATTCTCCAGGCAGCGCCTTGCCTGCTTTCACCGAGCACCGCGTTCAGCGCGATCGCGGCAACCTCTACGTCCGCGACTTTCCGGGCAGCGGGCCAGCATTCGTCGTGCTGCACGGGTTTCCGGACAATTCACACATCTACGACGACCTGATTCCGCATTTGTCAGCGGCCGGTCGTAGGACCATCGCGATCGACTTCCTGGGCTTCGGCGCGTCCGACAAGCCGGACGGCGCGCACTATAGTTTCGGACAGCAGCTCGGCGACCTGGAAGCGGTCGTTGAGGGTTTGGGGATCGATAAATTCATTCCGGTCGGTCATGATGCTAGCGGCCCTACCGCCGTCAATTTCGCCCTCAAGCACCCCGAGCGCACGGCCACGGTCTGCTTGATGAACGCGTTCTACGGCGACGCGCCGGGCCTGCGCGTTCCCGAGTTCATCGAGCTCTTCTCGAACAAGGGTCTGAAAGCGCTCACGCAGTATTTCCTGGCGAGTCCGCAGCAGTTCGCCTGGCTGCTCGGCTTTCAGCGCGACCAGATGCAGGCGGGTTTGACCGAGGCGCAGAAGGCCCGGTACACGGATTTCCTCGGGCCGATCATCGACAACAACTTCCGGCAACGGCCGAGTGCCGGTCCGGCTTTTGCGCAGATGACCTATCAACTGACGGATGAGGTCGCTGCCAATACCGCCCGCCTGCTCGAATTCCGACGGTCCGACGTTCCCCTTCTGCTCATTTGGGGGAAGCTCGACCCCTATCTGCACGTCAGCGTCGCCGACTACATGCGATCCCAGGCCAAGAATTCGGCCCTTCATGTGCTGGAGGCCGGGCACTGGCCGCAGGTCGACGCGGCGGCCGACGTCGCCCGCATCCTACTTGCGCGCCACTGATCGTCGAAACATCTGGCGATGTCGCCTCGTGCGACTTCGAGCCTTCCAAACAAATCATGATCGAGAGAAGTTGACGATGGCGATAGCAAAAAGCCCCGTGTTCAAATTGAACAATGGGATCGAGATGCCCGCGCTGGGACTTGGCGTATTCAATAGCGCGCCGGAAGTGACCGTAGCCGCGGTGAGTTGGGCAATCTCAAGTGGGTATCGTCTCATCGACACGGGGGCGGCTTACAAGAACGAGCAGCAAGTCCCCAAATCTGTGCGTCCGGAACGGATCGCCGAAAACATCGACATTTTCGACTTCGCGCTGACCGCCGCGGATGTGGCGGCGATCAGCGCGCGCGACACGCGCGCGCGCGGTGGCTGGGATCCCGATCACGTGGATCTCCAGACATTTGGTACGATTGTTCAGGATTAGGTCGGAGTATCGATGATGAAGCTCATCGCCCGTACCTTCAGCTCGCCTCGTCACGCGACGCATTACTGGGAAGCGGGACCGGCTGACGGGCCGTTGATGATCTTCCTACACGGCTGGCCCCAGATCGGCCTGATGTGGCGTGCGCAGATCGAGGCCTTCGCTTCCGACGGCTGGCGCTGCGTCGCGCCGGACATGCGCGGCTACGGCGGCTCATCGGCGCCAACCGCGTCCGTTTCCTATGCCCTGAAGGAACTCGTCGACGACATGGTCGAGCTTCACGACCACCTGGGCGCACGACCAGCCATCTGGGTTGGCCACGACTGGGGCAGCCCCGTGGCCGGAGCGCTGGCGACGCACCACGGAGCGCGATGTCGCGGCGTGGTGCTGATCGCGGTCCCGTATTTTCCCGAGGGCTTCGCGCTGCCGAGCCTGTTGCCGCTGATCGACCGCGAACTCTATCCCGTCGACCGATATCCGGATGGGCAATGGGACTACTACCGCTTCTACCAGACCCACTTCGACCAGACGGTCAGCGACATGGACGCGGACATCGCGGCGACCCTGGCGTCACTCTATCGGCCTGGAAATCCCGCGTCCGCAGGCAAGGTCTCGCCGTCCGCCATGCTGACGGTCAATGGCGGCCGCTATGGCTCGGCGCATCGCGCGCCGCCGACCGCGCCCGACCCGGCGCTCTGGCCGCCCGGCGACTTCGACGCATTGGTCGAGGCGTTTCACGCTCGCGGTTTTCGCCCAGCCAACGCCTGGTATCTGAACGACGCCGCCAACATCGCCTATGCCCACGCAGCACCCGACGGCGGCCGCCTGTGCCAGCCTGTGCTGTTCATCAACGGGGACTGGGACGCGATCTGCGACATCAACCGCAGTCGCCTCGGAGAGCCCATGCACCGTGCCTGCCCGGATCTTTCCGTGGCGAATCTGGAGGGCGGCCACTGGCTGCCGCTGGAGCGGAAGGCTGAAGTTATTAAAGCCATGCTTTCTTGGTTAAAGGCGCGAGAATTGTAATATGTCGTCGCCTTATTTCAAGTAATAATCCTGAAACGGAACATATCCCACAAATAAATACAGGATTGATTGTGATAATCTGAAATTTTTACTTGAAGTTTCGGGAAAAGCCGAAATGGAGAAGCGATATGTCGGACAATAACAAACAGGCAGTAACCAAATTTTGGCGATCGGAACGTCCAAACCAATGACGCCGGAGCAGCGCAAAGAGCACATACTTTCCGAGGTCACGGGGACGCTGCAACTCTACCTCGACGGCAAAATCGATCAGTTCTGGCACCGCTACGATGGAAAGGGTGTCATTTTCATCATGACGACCGGGTCGATCGAAGAAGCGGATGCTCTCCTCAGGGCGCTACCCCTGGGCCTGGTCGGCATCCTGAGTTTCGAGTTGATCCCGATTGGTCCGCTGCGGCCGATTGCGGCTCTCCTTGAGGCGACGAAGACGTCGGGGAGCTGATTACGTATTCAAGCTCGGAAACGGCTGTGAATAAGCGTGGAATAAGGGCTCTGACGTGTGAACAGGCGCGGCGTCGGGCCGCTCCTGTGCGCTCGAGATCAAACACTTGCGACGCCGATCGGCACCGGAACGCTGCGCCGATTTGCATACCATGAACGTCAGCACCGACCTGGACCCATTGGGTGCGGTATTCGATTAGATTTTGATGTCCGCTTACTCAATCTCGTCGCCGAAAGCCGCCAGTCTCGTTTCCACCCAACACCGCCATTCCGTCCGAACCCCTTGGCAATGGGACACGATCGGGCTGGGCGCCGATGCCGCGCTCAACGCGTCATGACCTCTATGCAGAGGTGTTAAAGTCCAGCCAGCGCCCCCAGCTTCAGGATCGTATTCCAGTTCCACCCAGTCGGGACCAAGCTTGGTCTCGATGTCAGGCGCGAGCGGCCGGGAGCCGGACGTCCTGGAGATCTCGACCCGCCGCGCACATCGATGGTGACGAGGCCGCCGATAGCGTCGGAGCCCTATCTTATGAAAGAATATGGCGATATCCTTTCATAGCATCGCGCCTTACGAAAGGATATTTCATTGACGGTGCCGACGGATCGCCTCCCACGTCTCGGCCGCTACGCAGTCACGGCCGTCGCCGGTGAACGCGTCCGGGCGTTCCTGCCACCGCCGCTTCCGCCGCTGCCGGCGATCGATCTGGCGCCGTTTCAGACCCTGCTCGATCGTGCCAACCAAGCTCTCGGCCGCCTTGATGGCGTGGCATCGATTCTGCCGGATACGCCGCTCTTCCTCTATATGTACGTGCGCAAAGAGGCCGTGCTCTCGTCTCAGATCGAAGGCACGCAATCTTCCCTGTCCGATCTGCTGTTGTTCGAAGCGGCAGAGGCGCCCGGCGTTCCGCTCGACGATGTCCGCGAGGTCTCGAACTACGTCGCGGCGATCGATCACGGCCTGGCCCGCCTCAAGGCGGGCTTTCCGCTCTCGCTGAGGCTGCTGCGCGAAGTCCACGGCATTTTGCTGGCCCGCGGTCGCGGCGAGGGCCAAGACCCTGGGGAGTTCCGACGCAGCCAGAACTGGATTGGCGGCACGCGACCCGGCAACGCGACGTTCGTGCCGCCGCCGCCCCAGGAAGTCATCAACTGCATGGGCGATCTTGAGCGCTTTCTCCATGCGGACACGCCGGATATTCCGGTCTTGGTGAAGGCCGGGCTCGCCCATGTTCAGTTCGAGACCATCCATCCGTTTCTCGACGGCAATGGTCGGCTTGGGCGATTGCTGGTAACGCTTTTCCTGTGCGAACAGGGCGTCCTGCGCGATCCACTGCTCTATCTCAGCCTTTATCTGAAGACCAACCGGGCCCTCTATTACGACCTGCTCCAGGCCGTTCGGGAAACCGGCGACTGGGAGCGCTGGCTGGATTTCTTTCTGACCGGCGTCGTTGAGACATCGACCCAGGCTGCCGAGGCGGCTCGGCGCATTTTGGCTCTGTTCGACGCCGATCGCCGCACCATCGAAGCGCTCGGCCGGCCAGCCGCCTCCGCCCTTCGGGTTCACCAGTTGCTCCAGACCAAGCCGCTGATCACGATCCAGATGGCGGCCGACGCACTCGCTTTGTCCCGTCCAACGGTCGCGAGTTCGCTTGCGCACTTGGCCACGGCCGGAATCGTCCGAGAAACCACAGGTCGACAGCGAGGGCGAGCGTTTGTCTATGGCCGGTATTTGGCGCTGCTCGATGAGGGTACCGAGCCATTGAGGCGCGAATAGCCAGGCATACAAAAGCAACCACCGCTCAAAGCCCCGCCAGCGCCGCCAGCTTCAAGACCGTATTCCAGTTGCGCCCGGTCGCTGGGCCGAGCTTGGCCTCGATCATCGGGCCGGTCAGGCGCGAGCGGCCGATGCCGTCGGGATAAATGATGTAGGCCTGCCGCCCGTGGGCCCGGACGATTTCCGGCCCACGCATCGCGGCCTGCAGCGCCGCGACCGCCGCCGCATCGGGCGCCCTGCGCAGGAACTGCACCAGCAGATGGCCGGGGGCGGCCGCGGCCGCCTGGGCAAACGGATTGGCGGCGATGACATCGGTCCATTCGGCGGCATCGCGCAGGAAATAGGCGACCTCGAAACCGAAGCGCTCGGCGGTCGCGGCTTCGAGCTTTCGCTCGAGCACGCCGGTCGCCGCGTCGCTCCGGAACACCAGATTGCCGCTCTGCAGCAGCGTCTGCGGTTCCGCGAGGCCCAATCCCTGAACCATCGCGCTGAGGTCGGCCATGGCGATCTTGGCATGGCCGCCGACGTTGACGCCGCGCAGCAGCGCGATCCGGGCCGGCATCACAGCGCGTCGATCGCCTTCGCCAGCGCCACGTCGCGGGCCGACAGGCCTTGGGCGTCATGGGTCGTCAGCAGGATCTCGACCTTGTTATAGACGTTCGACCATTCCGGATGATGGTCGGCCTTCTCGGCCAGCAGCGCCACGCGGGTCATGAAGCCGAACGCCTCGACGAAATCGCGGAATTTGAAGCTTTTCACGATGGCGTCCTTGGACGCCGCCGGATGCCAGCCGGCAAGTTCGCCCAGTGCCGCCTTGCGTTCGGCCTCGGTCAGCTTCGCAATCATCGTCCTGTCCTTTCGTTACCCGGTCGGGTGCGTCATCTTGGCCTAGGGCGATGTCGGCACGATATGGCCAGGATCGCCCGCTTCCTTGTCGCTTGCCGAAAGCCGCCTGTACCATGCCCGACGAGCCGATCCTACCGCCGAGCCTCGACGATCTCGAGAGCCTTGCCCGCGAGGCGTTCGAGGGCATTCCCCCGACGCTCGCCCGCTTCGTCAAGGATGTCGAGATCCGGGTCGATGATTTTCCGGACGAGGAGACCGAGAAGGAAATGGCGCTGGAAAGCCCGTTCGACCTCTTGGGCCTGTATCGCGGCGTGGCCTTGCCGAACAAGAGCGTGAGTGCCGCCTCGTCCGATCTCGACCGGATCTTCCTCTATCGCCGGCCGATGCTGGATTACTGGTGCGAGACCGGCGAGGATCTGTACGACATCGTGCGCCATGTGCTGATCCATGAGATCGGCCATCATTTCGGCTTTTCCGACGCGGATATGGAGCGGTTGGAAAACGAGGCCGAGTAGGGTCGGGCCGGCATGGCCCCTGCAATCCTTCTTGTCGAACCTGTCGATACCCGCCCAAGGAGATAGCATTCGATGCTGGCCATGCCGCTTCCCGCTGCCGAAGCGATCGAAGCCTCCGACCTGCTGGAGCGCGAACGCACGCTGTTCACCTTGTCCACCAGCCCCGACGCGATCCCCGACCATCGCCTGACCGACAAGCACCGCCGGCTGCTAACCTATTGGAAAGCCAAGCGCGACCGCTATGATGCGCCGTGCCGGTCGGCAATCGATCCGTGCGATCTGGGCCCGGTGCTGCCCAACATTCTGCTGTGGGACATCACCCAGTCGGACTATCGCTGCCGCCTGGCCGGCACCGAGGTCTGCCGTAACCTGGTTGGCAAATTGCAAGGCGTTATGCTGAGCGATCTGCCTTGTCCGCTCATCGACCAGGCCCAGCGCGAGTTTGGTGCCGCGCGCGACGAGGGCCTGGCGACGCTGGTCGAGCGCACGCTGCACTGGCTCGGCCGGCCGCTGATCTACTACCGCCACCTGCTGCTGCCGCTGGTCAACGACCAGGGCGAGCGCCACATGCTGCTGAGCGTCATGACGTTCCACAGCGCGTCGGCGTGTTAAGTCGAAATGACACAATCAGAAGGCGAGTTTTTTTCCAATATCCGGCATAGGTAGTTTCCGAACCTTCCGCGCCACCGGGATTCTCATTCATAAATAGCGGCATCTTTTCATTTTGAAGAAATGGAGCGATGTGGATGAAGGATGGGGTCGAAATTTCGGTCGGAGCCTGCTCAGCGGCTCACGCGATAGAATAATGCCGAAGATCATCATGACGGATGACGCCGCGAGCTTGCGCAAGCTGCTTCGGCAACAGGCGGCGATCGCCGGCTTCGGCAGCTTCGCGCTGCGCCAGAGCGATCTGCAGCAGGTCTTGACCGAAGCGGCGCGGGCCTGCTCGGCAGGGCTGGGCGTGCCGTTCTGCCGGATCTGCCGCTATCGCGACGTCGAGAACGACCTGGTCATCGAAGCCGGATTCGGCTGGGAGGACGGCGTCATCGGTCACGTCGTCGCGCGTGCCGACCGGACCTCGCCGCAGGGGCGCGCCTTCCTCACCGGACTCCCGTCGATCTGCAACGATCTGCGCCGGGAAAAGGGCTTCGAGCTGCCCTCCTTCTATGCCCGGCATGGCATTATCTCGACCATCGACGTGGTCATCAAAGGCGAGGGCCGGCCTTATGGCGTGCTCGAGATCGACAGCGACGTCCAGCGCGACTACGACCAGCACGACATCGATTTCCTGACCAGCTTCGCCAATGTCCTGGCGGAAGCCGTCGCGACGTCCCGGCGTGTCGCAATCCTCAAAGCCAATGTCGAGCAGATGAAGCTTCTGGTCGAAGAGAAGGACCGGATGTTTCTGGCGGCGCAGGCCTCGGCGCGGGAGTTGTTCGAGGCCAAGGCGGCCGCCGAAGCCGCGAATAAAGCGAAGTCCCAGTTCCTGGCCAATATGAGCCATGAGTTGCGGACGCCGCTCAACGCGATCCTGGGCTTTTCCGAACTCATGCGGGATGGGCTGGCCGGCAAGCCCGGCGCTAAATGGTCCGAATATACCGGCGACATCCATAGCGCGGGCGCCCACTTGCTCGCCCTGATCAACGATCTGCTCGACCTTTCCAAGGTCGAGGCCGGGTATATGAAGCTCGATGAGAAGACCGTCGGGGTGGAGGAATTGTTCGAAACCTCCCTGGAACTCGTCACGGCGCTGGCCCGGCAGTCCGGCGTCAGCCCGGTCACCTCGCTCGACCCGTCGATCAGAAGCCTGTTCGTCGATCCGTTTCGCCTGCGGCAGATTCTGCTGAACCTGCTGTCGAACGCGCTGAAATTCACCCCGGCGGGCGGCTCGGTAACGCTGGGATTGATCTGTCGGGACGAACAGCGGATCGCCATTACCGTCACGGATAGCGGCATCGGTCTGACCGAGGCCGAAATAGCCCTGGTGCTGCAACCCTTCCGGCAGGCGGACCCCACGCTCGCATCGACCCATGCCGGCACGGGTCTGGGCCTGCCGATCGCGAAATGCCTCGCCGAGTTGCATGGTGGCGATTTGGAAATCGAAAGCATCAAAGGCACCGGCACCAAAGTCTCGGTCCTCTTGCCGATCGAGCGGGTCCGGGCCTGGGCTTAGGGCCTGCAGCGGTAGACTGCTGTCCTGCACATCATCCATGACCGAAATCATACGGTCTGCCGCACCTCGGAGCAGGGATTCGCGATGCCGAGCGTCATGGCGCTTGCCGACCGCTTCCTTTACCATTTTGCCTGGTGGGATCGATCGATCAGAAGTTGCCGTTGACGTGGGGTGACGGCGAAGCACTTGGCTTTGGGGGACGAACGGTGAGCAGAAACCGGAAACGGTCGCGCCGTGCTGCAGCGATCGAACGACGGCACCTTTGCGGCTGCCTGCTCGGCCCCGCGCTATGGCTTGGCCTGTCGGGGGTGGCCGCAGCCCAGACGCTCGACGATCTGCAGCGGCTCTCGATCGAGGAACTGGCGAACATTCAGATTTCCTCGGTCTCCAAGACGTCCGAGCCGCTGAGCGACGCGCCGGCGGCGGTCTACGTCATCAGTCATGACGACATCATGCGCTCGGGCCTGACCCGCCTGCCGGAAATCCTGCGGCTGGCACCGAACCTCGAGGTCGCCCAGCTCAGCCCGACCTCCTACGCGATCTCGGCGCGCGGCTTCAATGTCGGCAACAACGCCAGCCTGTCCGACAAGCTGCTGGTGCTGATCGATGGCCGCAGCGTCTATACCCCGCTGTTCGGCGGGGTCTATTGGGACATGCAGCAGGTGCCACCCGAGGATATCGAGCGCATCGAAGTGATCAGCGGGCCCGGCGCCACGCTGTGGGGCGCCAATGCGGTCAACGGCGTGATCAACATCATCACGCGCAAATCCGCCGACACCGAAGGCGGCAGCCTCACGGTCGGCGCCGGCAATCTGGAACGCAGCGCCAGCCTGCAATATGGCGGCAAGATCACCGACGACCTGACCTATCGCGTCCATGCCGAGGGCGCCTATTACAGCGACTATCAGACCGCCCAAGGCACGAATGCCGGCGACAGCTGGTCGCGGCCGCAGGGCGGTTTCCGCCTCGACTGGACGCCCGCCGGCGACGCGGTGGCATTGCAGGGCGACATCTATCAGGCGTCGGAAGCGCCCGACGGTTCGATCAGCGGCCGCGATGCGCTGGCGAGCTGGCAACATCAGCTGAGCAACGGCTCGTTCCAGCTCCAGGCCTATTACGACCAGGCCAAGCGGTATGTGGATGACGGCGGCGGCGGCTTTTCGATCGATACCTACGATGTCGAATTCCAGCACAGCTTCACGCTCGGCGGCTGGAACACCATCGTCTGGGGCGTCGGCGACCGGGTCATCAGCTATCATTTCGAGAACACGGCGCTGGCCTTCGACCCGGCGGGACAGACGCTCAACATGAGCGACCTGTTCGGCCAGGACACGATCGGGCTCGGCGACGCGGTTAAGCTGACGCTCGGCCTGAAGCTGGAGAACGATCCATACGCCGGCTGGGAGCCGCTGCCGAGCGCGCGCGTGTCGTGGAAGGTGGCGGACGACGCGCTGCTGTGGTCGGCGGTATCGCGCGCGGTCCGCGCGCCGACGCCGGTCGACCGCGACCTGATCGAAAAGGTCGGCACCGAGGCTTTCCTGGTCGGCTCGGAAAACTTCGTGCCCGAAGTGCTGACGGCCTACGAGGCGGGCACGCGCATCCAGGCGACGCCCCGCCTGTCCTTCTCCGTCTCCAGTTTCTACAACGTCTATGACGATCTTCGGACGATCGAGCTGGCCCCGGCGGGCTTTCTGCCCTTGCGCTGGGGCAACCGGATGACCGGCCTGGTCTATGGCGCCGAGGTCTGGGGCAGCTTCCGGGTGGCCGACTGGTGGCGCCTCGGCGCCAGCTTCAACCTGCAGCACGAACATCTGGAGTTCGCGCCGGGCAGCAGCGGCATCGGCGGCCTGGGTTTCGCCGCGGAGGATCCCAACCATCAGGCAGCGCTGCGCTCGTCGATGAACCTGGGCCCGGACGTGACCTGGGAGGCCGACCTGCGCTACGTCGGCAAGCTGCACAACACGACCGTGCCCGAATATGCCGAACTCAATACCAGCATCGGCTGGACCCTGACCAAATCGCTGGAACTGCAGCTGTCGGGCTTCAACCTGCTGCACGACCGCCACGAGGAATTCTTCGAGGCCGGCGAGAGCGACCAGATCCCGCGCAGCGTCTTCGTCGAAACCCGCTGGCGCTTCTGATCATGCCCGATCCCGCCCGCATCGCCAGAACCATCCGACGCCGGGTCAGCGTCGCGGCGGTACTCGCGTGCCTGGCCGCGTCCGGCGCCCACGCGGACGAAAGCCCGGCCGTAGCCGCGATCGAGGCCGCCTACCTGACCAAATTCCCTGCCTTCGTCGATTGGCCACCGGGCGCGCCCTCCGCGCTGTGCGTGCTGGCGTCCGACACCGTCGGCCGGTTGATCGACCAGGCCGAAAGCAAACTGCCGGCCGATGCCGATGCCGCGGTGGTCCGGCGCCTGCGGGCGGACGGCCAGGCGGCGGACTGCAGAATCCTCTTCATCGGCGATCCCAACCAGAGGCCGGCGGATCGATCCTCGGCAACGGCGGTCCTGGTCGTCACCGACCAGGCGGCCGAAGGGCGCAAAGGCGTAATCAATTTCGTCATCCGAGACGATCGCGTCCGGTTCGAAATCGACGATGCCGAAGCCGCCCGGCGCGGGTTGGTCATCAGCTCGAAGCTGTTGAGCCTCGCCGTCGCCGTGAAGCCCCGGGCATGACGGGGCACCGCGCCCACCTGCCGAAGCTCGCGCTCGCGGCGGCCGGCATCCTGCTCGGGCTGGGCCTGCTGATCGTCCTGCGCGCCGAGCAGAGCTATCGGCAGGAGCGTCTTGGGCAACTGACCGTGCAGGCGCATATCCTGGCGGCGACCGTGACCGCGGCCTTGGCCTTCGACGATCAGACCGCGGCCGGCGAATACGTGACGGCACTCGGTGCCGACCCGAGCCTGCGTGCGGCCGCGGTCTATAAGGCCGATGGATCGCTGTTCGCGGCCTATACCCAGTCGGGCGCCGCAACGGTGGCGCCGATCCTGACACCCGGCACGACGCCGGTCGAGGAGGGCCGACTGACCGTGACCGCCCCGGTCACCCAGAACGGCGCGATGCTCGGCACCGTCTATGTCCGCACCGTGACCGAGCCGCTGTCGCTGCGGCTGCAGCGCTATGGCGCGATCGTGCTGCTCGCGGTCATGGCCTCGCTGGTGGCGGCGGTGCTGGGCATCGGCCAGGCGGCCCTGACCCGGGCCAATGCGGAGCTGGAGCGCCGCGCCGCGGATCTGGCGGAGGTGAACCGCATGCTCGAGCAGCAGATCGAGGAGCGCGAACGGGTCGAGGAGACGCTGCGCCAGGCGCAGAAGATGGAGGCGGTCGGGCAGTTGACCGGCGGCATCGCCCATGATTTCAACAATCTGCTGCAGGTCATCCTGGGCAATCTGGACATCATGAAAAGCCGCCTGCCGGCCGAGGACAACGGCTTCGGCCTGAAGCTGGAGGCGGCGCAGCGCGCCGGCGAGCGCGCGGCGGTCCTGACGGCCCAACTGCTCGCCTTTGCCCGGCGGCAGCCGCTCGACCCGCGGCCGGTCGAGATCAACCGGCTGGTCGCCGGCATGTCGAACCTGCTGCGCCGGACCCTGGGCGAGGCGATCCGGATCGAGACCAGGCTGGCGCCCGGCCTCTGGTGGGTTTCGGCCGACGCCAACCAGCTCGAAAACGCGCTGCTCAATCTTGCGGTCAACGCCCGCGACGCGATGCCGGGCAGCGGCACGCTCACGATCGAGACGCGGAACGTCCGGCTCGACGACGATGATCTGGCCCTGGCCGACCGTCTGCAGACGGCCGAATGCGTCGTGATCGCGGTGCGCGATACTGGCACGGGCATGAGTGCGGACGTGATCGGGAAAGCGTTCGAGCCGTTCTTCACCACCAAGGAATTCGGGCGTGGCACCGGGCTCGGCCTGTCCCAGGTCTATGGCTTCGTCAAGCAGTCGGGCGGCCATGTCGAAATCTTCAGCGCGCCCGGCCAGGGCGCCACCATCAACATTCTGTTGCCGCGCGTGCCGGAACCGGCCGGGCGCGCCGACACGGTCGCGACCGCGGAACCGCTCCCGCACGGCCAGGCACAGGAATTGATCCTGCTGGTCGAGGACGACGAGAACGTCCGCGTGATCGGTGTGGAAATGCTGCATGCGCTCGGCTACCGCGTCGCCGAGGCGGCGGACGGGCATGAGGCGCTGCGGATGCTGGCGCTGGACCCGCACGTGCGCCTGCTGTTCAGCGACATCGGGCTCCCCGGCGGTCTCAGCGGGCGCCAACTGGCCGATCGCGCGCGGGCGCTCCGGCCCGATCTGCCGGTGCTGCTGACGACCGGCTATGCCCACCATGCGATCACCCAGGCCGGCGGCCTGGCCGCCGGCATCGAGCTGCTGGGCAAGCCGTTCACCCACGCGGCCCTCGCCCGGAAGATCCGGGAAATACTCGAGCAGAGTCCTGCCTGAGCCTTACGGGCCCAGTGTCGCGTCGACCCCACGCTGCAGCGCTTGCCAGGGCTGGCCGGCGGCGAGCGGAACGATATCGAGGTCGAAGCGCTGCGCCGGTGGGGTCACATGGGCGAACCGCTGCTGCAAGGCCGCGTCGAGCCGGTCCCGTTCGGCCGCCCGGGCCGCCCGGTCGGGCAGCGGCACCAGCCACAAGGGCGGCAGGGTCGGCGTCGGCTCCCCAGGGTGATCGGGCTGGCCCGGCAGGAGGAGCTTGGAGGGATCGCGCGGCGGGACGACCGTCTCGTCGGGCACGATGGAAACTGTCCCCGTCGGCTCCGCCGCCCAGGCCGGAAACACCACCGCACAGGCCGGCCCCAAGATCGCCAGCCCCAAGATCGCCGCGACCGTGGAACGCCGCATGCCGTTCTCCCTTTGCCCCCAACCGCATCAACGGGTAACGGCGGCAATCCATTCCATCATGGATTGTCGAGCGCCGCACGCACGCGTTGGCGCAGTTCCGGGAGAAGTTCTTCGCCGAACCACGGATTGCGCTTCAGCCAGCCGGTATTGCGCCAGCTCGGGTGCGGCAGCACGAAACGCTCGGGCGGCTGCTGGCGCCAGGCCGCGACCCGCTCGGTCACGCTCCGGCCGGCGCCGCCCGGCAGATAGCGCCAATGGGCATGCGACCCGATCAGCAGGGTGAGCCTGACCGACGGCAGCAGCGGCAGGACCTGCGGGTGCCACAGCGGCGCACATTCCGGCCGCGGCGGCAGATCGCCGCCGTTCCGGTCGACGCCCGGATAGCAGAAGCCCATCCCCAGGATCGCCACGCGGCTCTCGTCGTAGAAGGCGTCGCGATCCAGCCCGAGCCAGTCGCGCAGGCGGTCGCCGCTGCGGTCGTCGAACGACAGGCCGGTCTCATGCACCCGCGTGCCCGGCGCCTGGGAGAGGATCAGCAGCCGCGCGCTCGTGCGCGCCCGGATGATCGGCCGGGGCCCCAGCGGCAGATGGTCGGCGCAGTGCCGGCAGGCCCGGATATCGGCGAGAAGTTGGTCGAGATCGGTCGTCATGATGAGAGGGCATGTGGCGTCTGGACGGCACGGTTTCCAGCGTTACGGCTTTGCACCGGCCCGCACCGCGAAAATCGGCATGGTCCCGCCAGTATAGGGCTTCAGATCGTCGGCCAGCAGCAGTTCGAACCCGTTGGTGCGCAGCAGACCGACGATATTCTGCTCGGCCTGCTCGCCGAACCCGTCGATCAGGACGGCCCGGACCCGACCGCTCTCGATCGCCGCGACCGCCCCCTGCAGCACCGCCATTCGTGGCCCTCGACATCGATTTTGAGCACGATGTCCGTGGCGTCGCTCAGATAGTGATCGAGCGGCATCGCCGGCAGACGATGGGTCCGACCACCCCGGTTCCAACCGCCGGCGACACCGAACACGAGCGACGAGCCGCCCTCGCTCATCTCGATCTCGCCGGGCCGATCGGACAGCGCCACATTGTGGCATTCGATCCGGTCATAGCCGGCACAGGTCCGCGATAGCCGCGCGAACGTATCCGGGTTCGCCTCGAACGCCAGGATCTTGGGCGACTCGTTGGAAAAGACGTGATTGCCGCGAGTCCGACGGGCGAATTTCAGATAGGGCGGTTCTTTGCGCGGCACGATCTGGAGCCGGACGCCGATCGCCTCGATCGTCTGCTCCGCATCCGAATAGAACGCCCGGTTGTAGAGGCCGTAGAGATGCGGATTTTTCTTGATGTATTTCCAAACGAGATGATCGAGAAATGTGCGGACGCTCATGCAGATTACCTTGCTGCGGGCCTTGGGCAGGCTGATTTGACCGACCTTAAGCTACGGTCATACCGCAGCACAGCGCAAACTCTGGCTCTCGGGAGACGGATTGAACATGGGGTCGATCGTGATCTTGACCGGCGCCGGCATCAGCCGGGAGTCGGGACTTGCGACTTTCCGGGATCTGGATGGCATCTGGGCCACGGTGCGGATCGAGGACGTGGCGACGCCCGAGGCCTTCGCCGCCGATCCGGATCGGGTCCAGGGCTTCTACAACGCGCGGCGCCGGCAATTGCTCGATCCGGCGGTCGCGCCCAACGCGGCGCATCTGGCGCTGGCGCGGCTGGAGCGAGACTGGCCGGGCGACCTGCTGGTGGTGACGCAGAATATCGACGACCTGCACGAGCGCGCCGGGTCACGCCACGTGCTGCACATGCATGGCGAGCTGCTGAAGGCGCGCTGCACCGCCTGCGGCCGGGTCGTGCCGGTCGCGGAGGATCTGACACCCGATCTGGTCTGCGCCGGCTGCGACGGCGCCGGCACGCTCCGGCCCGATGTCGTCTGGTTCGGCGAGATGCCGCTGCATCTGCCTGAGATCGAGCAGGCGCTGGTCGCGGCCGACCTGTTCGTCTCGATCGGCACGTCCGGCAATGTCTATCCCGCGGCCGGCTTCGTCGCCCAGGCGCGCGCCGCGGGCATCCGGACGCTGGAGCTCAATCTGGAGCCGTCCGAAGGCGCCAGCCTGTTCGACGAGGCCCGCTACGGCCCCGCCGGCACCCTGGTCCCGGCCTTCGTCGATGAACTCTTAATTCAGGGGACACAATACTGATAGCCGGGGTTTCATAGGAGTGTCGTGGCGAAATACGTATTGTGTCCCCAAATTAGGTGCCCGGATTAAGTGCCCCGCGATTTCGGGGAGGCGGCCCTACGTGGGATGCGTTTGGCGGCGGGCGTGCGCCGGGGCATCATGCATTCCTCCGATCAAAGGAAGCATCCCGATGTCCTTGCCGCTTCTCGCCCTCGCGATCGCATCGTTCGGCATCGGTACGACGGAATTCGTCATCATGGGGCTGTTGCCCGATGTGGCGCGCGATCTGGGCGTCAGCATTCCGGGCGCAGGCCTGCTGGTCACCGGCTATGCCCTGGGCGTGGTGGTGGGCGCGCCGATCCTGGCGATCGCGACGGCGCGGGTGCCGCGCAAGGCGGCGCTGCTGGGGCTGGTCGGCGTGTTCATCCTGGGCAATCTGCTGTGTGCGCTCGCCGGCAGCTACTGGCTGCTGATGGCGGCGCGCGTGGTCACCGCCTTCAGCCACGGCGCCTTCTTCGGCATCGGCTCCGTCGTGGCCGCCGACCTGGTGCCGGCCAACAAGCGCGCCCAGGCCGTCGCCATGATGTTCGCCGGCTTGACGTTGGCCAACGTGCTGGGCGTGCCGTTCGGCACCGCGCTGGGCCAATGGGCCGGCTGGCGCTCGACCTTCTGGGTCGTGGTCGGCATCGGCATCGTCGCCGCCGCGGCCATCGCGCGCTGGGTGCCGAAGATGGCGGCCGATCCCTCGGACTCGCTGCTGGGTGAATTCCGCGTGCTGCGCCGCCCGCAGGTCGTGCTCGCCATGCTGATCAGCGTGCTGGCCTCGGCCAGCCTGTTCAGCGTCTTCACCTACATCACGCCGATCCTGGAGACCGTGACCGGGGTCGGCCCGCGCGCGGTCACCTGGATCCTGCTGCTGTTCGGCGTCGGCCTCACGATCGGCAATGTCGCCGGCGGCAAGCTGGCGGACTGGAAACTGATGCCGTCGCTGATCGGCATCCTGGGACTGCTGGTCCTGGTCGTGGCCAGCTTCTCGGTCACCAGCCGGTCGGTCGGCCCGGCGGTGGTCACGGTGCTGATCTGGGGCTTCCTGGCCTTCGCGCTGGTCTCGCCGCTGCAGATCCGGGTGGTCGACGAGGCGGAAGGCGCGCCCAATCTCGCGGCCACGCTCAACCAGGGCGGCTTCAATCTGGGCAATGCCTCGGGCGCCTGGATCGGCGGGCTGGCGATCTCCCACGGCCTGGCTTACACCGCGGTCCCTTATGTCGGCGCGGGTTTGGCATTCCTGGCGCTGCTGCTGACGCTCGCGTCGGCCCGGCTCGATCGGCGCAACGCCGCTTTCGCCTAGCGTGTGGCCGCCTCGCGCGCCGTCAGATAGTCGGTGCGGGCATTGGCATCGAGCCATTTCGCATAATAACCGAGCCACGGCGGATTGCGGCCGGCGGCCTCGATCAGCCGATCGATCGCGGCGATGGCGCCCAAGCCGATCGGCCAGCGCGAACAGCCGATATAGCCCGGAATCAAATCGGTGCTGCCGGCGATCGGCCGACTGAGGTAGGCCAGATTGTCGCCGCCTAGATCGGCCAGGAAATGGGTCTTTTCCGGGCTGCCCTCCAGCCGGCGCGCCCACCACAGTGCCTCCATCGGAAAGCCCAGCGTCCAATCGAACCGGCCGCCGGCCAGCATGTCGAAATGACCGGGGCCCCGGATCGAGACCAGGACGGCCCCCTCGCCCGGACGCTGCTGCGCCAGAGCCTGATCGATGCCGGCGCCATAGGATCGGCCGAACTGCAGCCCGCCGGCATAGGAGCGGTCGGCCAGCAGGGCCGGCAGATCGACCTCGCTCCGGGCGTTCAGATGGGCATCGAGCGCCGCCGGCCGCTGGGCGCTGACGATCAGCCGGTTCGGCTGCGACCAATAGACCGGTGCCGAGAATTTCGTATCGCGCTCGCGCTCCGGCGTCTCCAGCATGGCGGCGCCGCACACCCCGTCGCCGGACGCCAGCATATCCTCCAGGCGCTTGGAATTGGCCGTGATCACCTCATGGCGGTATTCCGGCAGCCGGCCGGTGAACCAGTCGAGCGTTTCATCCGCATAGCCGGTCCGGTCGCCGATATGGGCCGGCGGCGGCACCGCCATGACCCAGGTCAGGCGTGGCCGGACATCCTCGTCCGCGCGCGACGGGTCCGGCAACAGCAGCAGACCGACCGCCAGAAAGTGCTTGTAGTTCATTCCTCGAGGATATCGACCTCGAAGGCCCGTGGCGAGATGCCTAGACGCCGGCGCATGTCGCCGACATCATAGGATTTGTCTTCGACCAGCCGGCGCAGTGCGCCGCCCAAGCCGGCGAGCGGCGGCACGACGGCCAGCACCCGGCCCGCGGCCTGGAAGATCCAACCCGGCACGGCCAGAATGACGACCGGCCGGCCGATGCCGCGCGCGATCGCCCGGACCATCGCGCCATAGCGGATCGGCACCGGCCCGGCGACGACGATCGGCGCGCCGGGCGCCTCGTCGCGCACGAGGGCGGCCGCGAGCGCCGCCGCCACGTCCTCGATATGGATCGGCTGGACCAGCGCCCGGCCCCCGCCCGGCAGCGGCAGGAAGCGCGAGTGCCGCAGCCTCGCCGCCAGCCCGTCGATCACGCTGCCCCCCGCGCCATAGATCAGGCTGGCCAGCAGGACCACGCCCGGCACCGGCGATTGCGCCAGCATCGCCTCGGCCGCGCGCACATGCTGGGCCGTCGCATCCGGGATGGCGGAAAACCGCCGGGTCGAGCCCATCAGCACGAGCCGCGCCGGCATCGGCGTCGGCAGCGCTGCCAGAATGGCCGGGGCATGGACGGCATTGGCGCAGCTGACCACATGGGTCGCATCGGCCAGCGCCGCGGTCAGCGCCGGTCCGTCGTCGAAATCCGCCACCCGGCGCGTCACCGCGTCGGGCAGCAGGCTCAGTTTGGCCGGGTCACGGCCGACCGCGACGATGTCATGGCCCTGGGCCAGCAGATGCCGGACCAACGCCTGTCCCAATCGTCCCGTCGCCGCCAGTACCGTGACCCGCATATGCCCTCAATCCGCCAGAACCTCGTCCGGCACGAGATAATGGTATCCCAGGGCCTGGGCAACGGCTTCGTGGGTCACGCGGCCGTAAGCGACGTTCAAACCGGCTTTCAGGTGCGGATCGTGCTTCAACGCGCGCTTCCAGCCCTTGCCGGCCAGGGCCAGCACGAACGGCAGGGTCGCGTTGTTGAGCGCCACGGTCGAAGTGCGCGCGACCGCCCCCGGCATGTTGGTCACGCAATAATGCACCACGCCATGCTCGACGAAGGTCGGGTCGTCGTGGCTGGTCGGGCGCGAGGTCTCGAAGCAGCCGCCCTGGTCGATCGCGATATCGACCATGACCGAGCCGGGCCGCATGCGCCGGACCATCTCGCGCGTCACCAGCTTGGGGGCCGTAGCACCGGGGATCAGAACCGCGCCGATGACCGCATCGGCGTCCATCACCGCGCGCTCGATATTTTCGGCGGTCGAGAACAGCGTGTGCAGCCGGGCGCCGAACTGCATGTCGAGTTCGTTGAGGCGCAGCAGCGAGCGGTCGATCACGGTGACATGGGCCTCCATGCCCATCGCCATGCGCGCGGCATTGGTGCCGGACACGCCGCCGCCCAGGATGACGACCTTGGCCGCCGGCACGCCGGGCACGCCGCCCAGCAAGATGCCGCCGCCACCCTGCTGCGTTTCCAAACAATGGGCCGCGACCTGGACCGACATGCGCCCGGCGACCTCGCTCATCGGCGCCAGCAGCGGCAGGCCATGGCGTCCGTCAGTCACGGTCTCATACGCTATGCAGATGCCGCGCGACCGGATCAGCGCCTCGGTCAGGCCCTTGTCGGCCGCCAGGTGCAGATAGGTGAACAGGATCTGACCATCGCGCAGCATCGCGCATTCGCGCGGCTGCGGCTCCTTGACCTTCACGATCAACTCGGCGTTGGCGAAGACCTCGTGCGCGCTCTCGGCCAGTTCGGCGCCGAGCGTGGCATAGGCCTCGTCGGAAAAGCCGATGCCGGCGCCCGCCCCGCGCTCGACCATGACGCGATGGCCATGCTGGGTCAGTTCGCGCACGGAGCCGGGCACCAGCCCGACACGGTTCTCGTTGCTTTTGATCTCTCTTGGCACGCCGATCAGCATGGTCCGTCTCCTCCAGGTGAAGCCCCTGGTCGACAGTCTCCAGTGCCGTGGCGGCCTTCGGTCGATGTCACGCGCAGCACTGCGTCGAGAATGCCGAACAGCTCGCCGATGTCATTCTTGGGGGTGATCTACCGCGGCGAGACGAGGATGATAGCACCGCCCCGGCGGAACGCACGCGCCGAAGTGCGCCCTACTCGATGCTGCGCAGGACCTTGACCAGGATGCCGAACAGCTCGTCGATCTGGTGCCGCTCGATGATCAGCGGCGGCGACAGCGCGATGATGTCGCCGGTCGTGCGGATCAGCAGCCCCTGCTCGAAGCATTTCACCAGCGCTTCGTAGGCGCGGGCGCCCGGCTGGCCCGGACGGGGGGCGAGTTCGATGCCGGCGACCAGCCCGATATTGCGGATGTCGATGACATGGGGCAGGCCCTTCAACGCATGGGCGCAGTCTTCGAAATAGGGCGCTATCGCCGCCGCCCGCTCGAACAGGCCCTCGTCGCGATAGAGATCCATGGTCGCGATCGAGGCCGCAGCGGCGATCGGATGGCCGGAATAGGTATAGCCGTGGAACAGCTCCATGGCGTTTTCGGGGCCTTGCATGAAAGCCTGATAGATCGGCTCGCGCACGCCGACCGCCCCCATCGGAATGACGCCGTTGGTGATGCCCTTGGCCATGGTCATGAGGTCGGGCAGCACGTCGAAATGCTCCGCCGCGAAGCTGGAGCCGAGGCGGCCGAAGCCCGAGATGACCTCGTCGAAAATCAGCAGAATGCCGTGCTTGGTGCAGATCTCGCGCAGACGCTTCAGATAGCCTTTCGGCGGCACCAGCACGCCGGTCGAGCCGGCGACCGGCTCGACGATCACGGCGGCGATGTTGGAGGCATCGTGCAGCGTCACGATCCGCTCCAGCTCGTCGGCCAGGTCCGCACCCCAGGCCGGCTGGCCGCGCGAATAGGCGTTCCGCTCCAGATCATGGGTATGCGGCATATGGTCGACGCCGGTCAGCAGCCCGCCGAACCATTTGCGGTTGGTGACGATGCCGCCGACGGAGATGCCGCCGAAACCGACGCCATGATAGCCGCGTTCGCGACCGATCAGCCGGGTGCGCGTGCCCTCGCCCCGCGCGCGATGATAGGCCAGCGCGATCTTGAGCGCGGTATCGACCGCCTCGGACCCCGAGTTGGTATAGAACACTCGGTCCATGTCGCCCGGCAGCAGCGAGGCGAGGCGCGAGGCCGCCTCGAACGCCTTCGGGTGGCCCATCTGGAACGTCGGAGCGAAATCGAGCTGGGCGACCTGCTGCTGCACCGCCTCGACGATCTTCTGCCGGCCATGGCCGGCATTGCAGCACCACAGGCCGGCGGCGCCATCGAGCACCTGGTGCCCATCCGCGGCGGTGTAATGCATGTCCTTGGCCGCGACCAGCAAGCGGGGCGCCGCCTTGAACTGGCGGTTGGACGTGAACGGCATCCAGAAGGATTCGAGATCGTTCGGCATCGTGACGTCGGTCATGGCTCGGGTCCCCGGAAAACGCTGGATTTGGGATCATTGTCCAGGCTTTGGCGGATGGGCGACAGGCTATTTCTTGCCCGCTTCAACCGCTTGAAATCATTGAGCCCGGGTTGGTTTTCGTTAAATATATTAAACGGACGAAACAGAAGAGGCTCCGCGATGAGCGACGATGTCGGCCAGCGCCTGGGCGCGATCCGCCGGTTGCACGGCCTGTCGCAGCGCGCGCTCGCGCGCAAATGCGGCGTCACCAATGCCACCATTTCGCTGATCGAGAGCGGCACGGTCAGCCCGTCGGTCGGCTCGCTGAAGCGCATTCTGGACGGTATCCCGATCGGCCTCGCCGAATTCTTCGGCTTTCCGCTGGAGGATCAGGCGCGGGTGTTCTTCGCCGCCGACGAGCTGGTCGAGATCGGCGAGGGCGGCATCTCGTTCCGCCAGATCCTGCCGGACCTCCGCGGTCGGGCATTGCAGATCCTGCACGAGCATTACCAGCCCGGCACCGACACCGGCAAAGTGCTGCTGCGGCACGAGGGCCAGGAGGGCGGCGTCGTCATCCGTGGCCGGCTCGAGGTCCAGGTCGGCCCGCTGAAGCGCGTGCTGGGTCCGGGCGAGGCGTATTATTTCGACAGCAACACGCCGCATCGGTTCCGCAACCCGGGCGACGCGGTGTGCGAAGTGGTCAGCGCCTGCACGCCGCCGAGTTTCTGACCCCTCGCTTGCCTCTTGCATCCGCCGCCCGGGCATTGGAACCTGCGCTTCTCGAACGGTCGGAGGAATGCGGACATGAGTTTCTATCGGGGCATGGATCGCGACGCGCTCGGCCGGGCCTACAACAACGGCGCCGCCGTGCCGGACGCCGCCGACAAGATAGCGGATTACGCGCGCCGCAGCGCCGCGGTCTACGACAGTTTCGAGGTGAAGCGCGATCTGGCCTATGGCGAGGGTGCGCGGCAGCGGCTCGACTGGATTCCCGGTCCGCGGGTCGGCGCGCCGACCTTCGCCTTCATCCATGGCGGCTATTGGCAGGCCCGCGGCAAGGAGGATTTCGCGCATATCGCCGCAGGCCCTTTGGCGCGCGGCTTCAATGTGGCGCTGATCGAATACACGCTCGGGCCCGAGGCGCGCATGGGCCAGATCGTCGAGGAGATCGGCCAGGCGGTGGATTTCCTGGCCTCGTGCCTGCCCGATTGGGGCGCCGACCGGCGCCGGCTGTGCCTCGCCGGCCATTCGGCCGGCGGCCATCTGGCCGCCTGTCACCGCAATCATCCGGCCGTGTCGCTCGTGCTGGGCATCAGCGGGCTCTACGATCTGGAGCCGATCCGGCTGTGCTATCTGAACGACAAGCTGGACCTGACGCCGGACGAGGTCGCGGCCCATAGCCCGGAACGTCACATCACGCCGGGCGCGAAGACGCTGCTGACCGTGGGCGCGATCGAACTGCCGGAGCTGATCCGCCAGACGACCGACTATGCCGCGCTGTTGCGGCGGCATGGCGAGGCGGCCGAGGAGATTCCCGCCCCCGGCCGCGATCATTTCGACGTGCTGGAAACGATCGCCGTGCCGGACGGCGCCGCGCTGGAGGCGGTGGCGGTCGCGTTTTCATAAGTTTTTGGAATATGGACGCTCTTCGACGCCGATCCGACGCCGGCAAAGGTCAACGATGCTCTTAGGGAAAAGGCAGCTTCGCTCGGCGCCGATGCGGTTGTTCTCGTGCGTTACGGCACTGCCGGAATGAGCTTGTTTTCCTGGAGCTCGCTGGATGGGAATGGACGCGCCGTTGTCTTCGAAAATTAAGTGTCTTTGCCTGGTCTCGGCAGTGCTTTTGTCGGCCTGTGCATCCACCGCGCCGGTATTGCCGGTCGATACCACCTCGACCAATCGCTTGCACGATTCGAGCTTGGCCGATTTTCAGCCGGCCGATCAAACGCTGTCCTGTCCCGATATTGCAGCCGAACGCGCGAAGACGACCGAAGCAATGCGCGTCGCCAATGCCAATATCGAGGCGAACCACGATCACAATAAGGCAACTGAGTACCTCGGCGCCTTTCTGTCGCCCGTCGTCTTGATCGTCGCAGAACGCAATGATGCTGATCGTGCCGCATTTTCCACGCTCTACGCGCGGCAGGACACGCTGATCAAACTCGCTGCCGTCAAAGCCTGCCAAGCCTGATTGATCCGCCCTCCCCGCTTGCCCCCGTCGGCTCCAACAGCGCATGATCGGCCTAGAAGTTTGAGAACGACCGCCCCAAGCGGTCCAAACGATGAGGAATTTCGATCATGGATCTGGGTCTGACGGGCAAGCGCGCCCTGGTCATGGGTGGCGGTCGCGGCATCGGTCGCGGCATTGCCACCGCTCTCGCCGCCGAGGGCGCCTCCGTCGCGATCGTGTCGCGCAACCGCGAGGCGCTGGAACGGGCGGCCTTGGAAATCGGCGACAAGACCGGGTCGCCGATGATGGCGGTCGCCGCCGATCTGGGCGACCATGCCAGCATCGCCAAGGCCTATCACCGCATCGCCGAGGCGTTCGGCGGGGTCGACATCCTGATCAATAATTCCGGCGGGCCGCCGCCGTCGGGCGCCGCCGGCATCGCGCCGGAACAGTGGCAGACCCATTTCGAGGCGATGGTGCTGAACGTGATCGGCCTGACCGATCTGGCGTTGCCGGGCATGCGCTCGCGCGGCTGGGGCCGGGTGCTGACCGTCGCGTCCTCCGGCGTGATTCAGCCGATCCCGACCATCGGCATGTCGAACACGCTGCGCTCGGCCCTGGTCGGCTGGTCCAAGACCCTGGCCGGCGAAGTCGGCAAGGACGGCGTCACGGTCAATATGCTGCTGCCCGGCCGCATCGCGACCGAGCGGGTCGCCCAGCTCGACAACATGGTCGCGGGTCGCCAGGGCAAGCCGGTCGAGGAGATCGCCGCCAAGGCCGCCGCCGAGATCCCGGTCGGGCGCTACGGCACGATCGAGGAGTTCGGCGCGGTCGCCGCCTTCCTCGCCAGCGAAAAGGCGAGCTACGTCACCGGCTCGATGATCCGCATCGACGGCGGCGCGGT